>Ga0182742_1001519_pt1 | contig 29250 bp, 26 predicted proteins | sample eDN5th37CBELigMG_FD_128880 | JGI IMG/M metagenome (GOLD analysis project Ga0182742, IMG submission 128880) | Enriched Miracle-Growth compost microbial communities from Emeryville, California, USA - eDNA 5th pass 37_C BE-Lig MG (version 2)... ...
AGAAGTCGAGCAAACTTCGGACAAGGAATCGCCGAACAAGCAAGATCGTGTCCGAAGTCGAGCAGACTTCGGACTTGGAACCGCTGAACAAGTGAGATTGTGTCCGAAGTCGAGGAGACTTCGGACAAGGGACCACCGAACAAGTGGGATAGTGTCCGAATTCGAGCAAACTTCGGACTTGGGACCACCGAACAAGCGAGATTGTGTCAGAAGTCGAGCAAACTTCGGACAAGGAATCGCCGAACAAGCAAGATCGTGTCCGAAGTCGAGCAGACTTCGGACTTGGAACCGCTGAACAAGTGAGATTGTGTCAGAAGTCGAAAAAACTTTGGACATGGATTCGTAGAACAAGTGAGATAGTGTCCGAATCCGAGCAGACTTCGGACAAGAGACCACCGAACAAGTGGGATAGTGTCCGAAGTCGAGCAAACTTCGGACTTGGGACCACCGAACAAGCGAGATTGTGTCCGAAGTCGAGCAAACTTCGGACAAGGAATCGCCGAACAGGCAAGATTGTGTCTGAAGCCGAGCCAACTTCGGACTTGGGTTCGTAGAACAAGTGAGATAGTGTCCGAAGTCGTGCAAACTTCGGACATGGATTCGTAGAACAAGTGAGATAGTGTCCGAAGTCGAGCCAACTTCGGACTTGGGTTCGTAGAACAAGTGAGATTGTGTCCGAATCCGAGCAGACTTCGGACAAGGGACCGCCAAACAAGCAAGATTGTGTACAAAGTCGAGCAAACTTCGGACAAGGAATCGCCGAACAAGCGAGATAGTGTCCGAAGTCGAAAAAACTTCGGACTTGGATTCGTAGAACAAGCGAGATAGTGTCCGAAGTCGAAAAAACTTCGGACTTGGATTCGTAGAACAAGTGAGATAGTGTCTGAAGTCGAGCAGACTTCGGACTTGGAACCGCTGAACAAGTGAGATTGTGTCCGAAGTCAAGTCAACTTCGGACAAGAGACCACCGAACAAGTGGGATAGTGTCCGAAGTTGAGCAAACTTCGGACAAGGAATCGCCGAACAAGCAAGATTGTGTACAAAGTCGAGCCAACTTCGGACAAGGAATCGCCGAACAAGCGAGATTGTGTCCGAAGTCGAGCAAACTTCGGACAAGGAATTGCCGAACAGGCAAGATTGTGTCTGAAGTCAAGCAAACTTCGGACAAGGAATCGCCCTACAAGTAAGCCAGAGTCTGAAGCGGATACAACTTCTGTCTTGGCACCACCGAACAAGCGAGCCAGTGTCTGAACCTGAGAACACTATTAACATTAGATGTGTTTTACTTCGGAGATGATTGATTCTATTAAGTTTGCAACGCTTTGATTCTTAGCTAATCTTGGACTTTGTCCAGACCAAAGGGACATGAAGTCTTTATTATTCTGCGAATTTGATGCCTTTCGGATATCCTGGGTAAGTGAATTTTGAACAGGGAACTCTGGGAGGTTTTTTTCGTGTTCCTTCATGTTTTCAATAAAGGGATTGATGAGTCCTCGTGCCCATTTACCAGAAAATGTACGGGTTACGACCGTTTCGTCATCAGACGCATTCAGAATGGATTTTTTATGGATAGGATGTGCCCCACTCTCAATGCATGTCAAAAATGCGGTCCCCATTTGAACAGCCTGTGCACCTAAGCAAATAGATGCCTTTAATCCTCTGCCATCCATGATTCCACCAGCGGCTATGACTGGAATCTTAACGTTATCAGCCACTTGTGGTATAAGTGACATTAAGCCAATTAAGCCCTTGTGCCCGTTATGAATAAATCCTCCACGATGCCCACCAGCTTCACTGCCTTGAACAACAACTAGATCCAATCCTGACTTTTCGATTTCTATGGCTTCTTTAACAGATGTTGCTGTTCCCATTAAAACCATCTGATGTTGTTTTAATTTGGAAATCAATTCTTTTGAAGGAAGACCAAATGTAAAGGAACAAATAGAAACCTTTTCCTCAATGATAACGTTAATTTGCTCATCAAACTTCTTTATTGTATCCGTAAATGAAGGGATCTCAACATGTTCATTTGGAGGTATGTTTAATTTTTCACGAATCGGATTAAGTAATTGATTTGCTGACTTCACTTCATTTTCTTTAGTATGAAATTTGGTTGGAACAAATAGATTAACTCCAAAAGAATGGGGCGTAAGCTTTTTGATTTCACTAATCTGTTCCTGTAATTGCAAAGGCGTCATGTATCCGGCACCTATCATACCTAAGCCTCCTGCATTTGATACAGCAGAAACTAATTCTGAAGTTGTAACACCACCAGCCATTGGAGCTTGGATAATTGGATGTTCAATCTTTAGCAGTTCAGTAACTTTGTTTTTAAGCAAAACGAATCCTCCTAAATGAAAGAAAGTGGGGGTCTTGCCCCCACTTTGATCTTAAAGTTTTGTAGCTTTTAAAACAAATGCTTCTCCTTGGAAGGAGATGATTTTATCATTCTCAATCTGAATACGAAACTTTTGTTTGACCTTTTCGGAAGAGTTTCGCATGTATTCATTCAGTTCGGCCATTTCGTTATCTGAAAGATTCATACGGTTACACCAACTTTCAAAGTCAAATGGCTTGTCAAAACGATAGAGTTCTTGGATTTCAAAGCCTTCATTTTCTAGCATTTGTAGCCATTCAGTCTTTTTCCAAGCACGAAAATGACTATAGTCTCTCTTTTTTTCAACAGTATTATAAAATTCATCAAATTCCTTGTTTTCAGGAGCTACATTATCATCTAACAAGAACTGTCCACCTGTTTTTAAAACACGCGATACTTCACTCACGAAGCTTGTAATGTTAGGGAAATGGTGAGGAGCAATTCTGCAAGAAACAATATTGAATGATTCATCTGAAAATGGTAGTTTTTCGGCATCACCTTCAACATATTCAACGTTGTCATGGCCATTTCCTCTAATGAAATTTTCAGCAGCAGCTAACATTTCTGGTGTTAAATCTAATGCAATAACCTTTCTTACACGAGGAGCAAGGGCATTCGCAGTATGTCCGCCACCTGTAGCAACATCGAGTGCTAGCTCTGTTCCTGTGGCATCGGCTAATGCAATCAATGTTTGTAAATCTCCACCTTTACGGTGACCTTCACTTGTTACATAAGAGGCAGCACTGCGGCCAAATTGTTTTTTAACGTCTGATTTAATATCCATTCTTTCTCCTCCATTGCGTTTGTTACTTTTATCATATAGTAATAATTGATATAAGAAAATTATAAATATTTTATAAATTAACATAAGAAAAGATTATGACAAATCAAAATAAGAATATTTTCCTACTTCCTTAATACATTAAAATGAATACTTTTGAGGGGGTCAGCGAGTGGTTGAAGGCAAAAAAATTTTTGTTGGGAATTATAAAGGGGGAGTGGGCAAGACCACTAGTATTTATCAGATTGCGCTTCACTTGGCAGAAGCGAAAAAGAAGGTACTCCTAATTGATTTAGATCCACAATGCTCACTGAGTGAAATTTGTCTTACAAGAATTGATCGAAACCTTGAACAGCTTAAGAACAACGAGAGTCTAAACTTTGTCTATGATATGTGGGCACAATTTAAACAGTACCCTTATTTGAAATATACCATTGATACAACTCGTTTAATCAAACAAACCCCTGAACAGATCCACTTCATTCCATCTAATTTATTTTATACAAATGGTGGCCTCGATCAAATTGCTTTAAGATTAAGAGATGATTTTGAAGACCTAGCTGTGCTCCAACAGTTTTTCCAAAGTATGAAGCTCGAAAGTAAGTATGATTATATTCTGTTTGACTGTCCACCAAGTAACAATGTGATTACCCAAGGCGCATTTCTTCTATCAGATTATTATTTAATTCCGTCGATTATTCAAACGATGAGTATTCGCGGGGTGGTTCATTACATTAAGTCTGTCGAGAAAATTTATAATACCTTTAGTGTGGAACATGAAAAGGCATTGCTAGCGAAATTATTGTTTGGTACGAAACCAAGATTAATTGGGATTTTTGAAACATTGAAAAAAACAAATGTGAATAATGTAAAAGAAATGAAGGATTTAAAAGCAGAATTAAAAGAAGCAAACATTGATTCGATTCTATCAGATTTGGAAGAAGGGAATTATCTTTTCAAAACAGTAATCAGACACATTGAGGAAATTGCACGAGATACAGCAAATGGAAAAAAACGTTCCGAATATGCAGAGCTAACGGATGAAATTCTATTCTGTATCGAACCAAACATTTTTAATAGTCTCTTTTAAGTGGAGGAAGAATTAGATGAGTACAATAACCTATCAAAGGGTAGCAGATCATTTGGAAAAATTAAAAACGATCTATGAAACATTGCAAATACCAAAAAAGGAAATCAAAGAAGTTGAGAAAATAATTGAGCTTTTTCATGGTTACGGAGATATCTCGGTTGAGGAAAAAACGGGCAAGGCGAATATAGAAAAAAAGTCCAAAAAGACAACTAAACCATCTTTTTCTGATATTGTCGATTCTTTATTTGAAGAAAAATATAGTGGGTTGGTAGGAACGAAACTACATTTTACGAAGCTGAATACCGTCGAACAAATCATTACCTATATTGATGCTACCGCAAAAACTAAGGTAATGAAGGAGGCAACTGCATTAGATTTAAAACTTTTGTATTGTCTACTTACCGAAGAAAAACAGGAAATAAAAGGAACGAAAAATGAAGTTTACGAGGCTATTAAAAGGGATATTCGAACTAAAAGGAGAGGAAAGGCTTTTTTAGAATACGCATAAAGCACCCCCACGTTCTCAGGCGTGGGGTTCGTTTGTGGAAAGGACAGATGGAAATTGAAATGTGAATTCAGTTCCTTCGCCAACAGAACTTGATACTTTGATCGTACCTTTCATTGCTTTCACAATACTATAAACGACCATCATTCCAAGACCTGTTCCTTTTGGTCCTTTAGTAGAGTAATAAGGTTCACCTAGTCTCTCAATTTGTTCTTTTGTCATACCCATACCAGTGTCGCGGATTATAATGCTTACAGTGTATCGGTCATAACTAGTTTCAACATATAATCTTCCTCCACCAGGCATTGCCTCTATCGCATTTTTCATGACGTTGATAAAGCATTGATGAAACTTTTGCCGGTCACCTTCCATCGCGCCTATCAAAGAAAAATTCGTAATGACTTCTACCGAATGCTGGTTTGCAGTAGGCTTTAAAATAGATATCACTTGTTGCAATTCGCGTTTGATTTGAAGGGTTTCGACCGTATCTAATGCTGGTTTGGAAAAAGTTAGATATTCTTGAATAACATGTTCAGCAGAAGCCAACTCTTCTTTAATTATCATCAAGTACTCTTTTTGCTTATGTCTTGGTAGAGTATTAGACATCAGCAATTGAACAAATCCCATTGCTGCAGTTAAAGGATTTCGAATTTCATGAGAAATCGCCGCTCCCATTTGTTCGACTGCATGGAGCTTTTCAGATTTTACAATAGTTTGTCGCAATTGAATATTATTGCGAACAAATTCGGTTAAGTAAGACAAGATTCCTAAACCAATAGGTGGAATGACTAAATAAGCAAACCAAGCATCGTAAACATTGATTGGTGGTTTCGAAATTAAAAGTGCAACTGCTGTAAAGACTGATAAAATAAAGGTTACAAGTACAGAAATGCATACACGCTTATTGGAACTCTGTTTCCAAAACCAAGGGTACAGCTTCCATAAAGACACAGCTAATGGAAGATAAAGGAAAAAAGTAGCGTAAAAACCAAAATTTATACCATATAACCCTCTAATAATAATGACAGTTAGACATAGGATAGGACCAATTCCAAGATAAAGACCACCTATTAATATAGGTATAAGACGAAGGTCAAAAAATTGATTAGGGGTAGGTTGATATGAAACGATAAAGCAAGCCAAAATAAGCACAACTAACCCAATGTACGCTTCCCATTTTGATAAGGTAAGATTTCGTTTTCGTTCGAACCATATTAAGCCTATAAATGAAAGAATAATTAATAATGATAGGTTAAAAAGAATGTGTTTAGTAATTTCCATGAATTCACCTTCGACGGATTATGATAAGAATTTTAATATAGTAAATAGTTAGATAATAATTTTATTTCTATTATAATACAGATGAAGCAACTTTTGTCTAAAATTAGTGAAAATTTTGGAAAAGGAAATAAGATAAGAACGAAAAATGGTGCTTATTACCTAATTCTTCTATTATTTTCTCTATGAAACTCCCTTTTTTCGTAATAAAGTACTGCAACAGATTTTACATACGAATACTGAGTGCATTTGGTTAGAAATAATAGGGGTATACTTATGAAGAAAAATTAGCATTTTCTTTAAATGAAAGGACGTTGGCAAAGTGGAAGAAAAGACGGCACTTATTGCTGGGGCTACAGGTTTAATTGGGAATGAATTATTACATATATTATTAGAGTCCTCTGAATATAAAGAGGTGTATGCTCTAGTTCGAAATCCACTTAAGATGAATCATCCAAAATTAAAAGAAGTAATAGTCGATTTCGAACGCCTTAATGAATTTAAACAATACTTCACTGTGAATGATGTGTTTGTATGTTTAGGCACTACTATCAAAAAGGCAAAGACACAAGAAGCCATGTACAAAATAGATGTAGATTATCCAGTTGAGATTGGGAGGATTGCACAAGAGGCAGGTGCTAGACATTATTTAGTGGTAAGTTCAATGAACGCAGACCGTAAGTCTAAGCTATTTTATCCAAGAATGAAGGGAGAGCTTGAAGAAAAGGTTCGTCAACTTAACTTCGAACAACATTCCATCTTTCGTCCTTCACTTCTTCTTGGAAACAGAGGCGAATTTCGTCTTGGAGAAGAAATAGCTGCTGTCTTGTTTAAATGCCTAAAGTTTATATTTACTGGCCCCTTACAAAAATATAGAGCAATCGAAGGAAAAACAGTAGCAAAAGCGATGTACAATGTGGCTCAGGAAAAAGAACAAGGTAAAGTGGTTTATACTTCGGAGGAAATTGAAAAAATTGCAAAATAAAAAACTGATCAGAAGCATCACTAAGAAACCGTTGGGTTAAGCACAGTTAATGTTTTGGCTGTTGAATTTAGATTCACATTAGCTCCTATTGGAATAGCAGCTTTATAATAGCCGTGACCGGTAGTAAGGTTGATTAACAGTGGTTTTCCTAGGGGGACCAATAAATCATGAATTAGATCTTCGAATGTTGTCCCATAGGATACAAGGCAATTCGTACATTCCCCTATAATTATGCCAAGACAATCTTGAAATTTACCTGACATTGATAATTGAGTTAAATACCTAAAAATCATGGTAGATGGAGCGTGGGTTTCTTCTAAAAAAAGTATTTTTCCCTTTGTATTAATCTCATATGGTGTTCCGAGTGCATTTACTAACGAAGTCATATTTCCACCAACAATTGGACCTGTAACATTTCCTGGTACTAAACTCCTTATGGCTATGTTTGGTGGGTTTTGGATGAGCCTGGGGGAATTCAACGTTGATGTTGCTTCAAAAAATTGATTGAAGTTATAAACAGGGGTTTCTGGTCTAAATTCAATAAGCATTAAACTATGGAACGTAATTAAATCACTAAACTGATATAAACTATTTAATAATACTGTCATGTCACTATATCCAGATATAATTTTAGGATTCTGTCTTATGACATCAAAGTTCAGATAAGGAAGAATGGTCTGAACTCCAGTCCCTCCACGGGTGGCAAGGATCATTTTGATATTCGGATCTCTGAACATATGCATTAAATCATCTGCTCTTTGTTGGGCTGGCGCCGCAACGATACCATTAAATGAGTATACATGATTACCAAAGACGATATTAAAACCGATATCTCTCAAGAATTGTACTCCGGCATTAATAATATTTGCATCAAGAGGGCTGCCAAGTGTAACTAATCCAATTGTATCTCCTCTTTGTAACAGCGGGGGTCTAATTGCCATAATATCCACTCCCTCTCTACATTTGAATTTTACGATATTAAAAGGTATTATAAAGCGCTTTGAAATATGTCAAATTCAAAGTAATTCCTAATAAAGTACGTTTGATTCAATGTACGAAAAAAACATAAGAAGATCTAATATTAGCAAAGAGACTAGGAAAGTTTAAACCCTAGTCTCTTTTTATTGCTACGTATTATGCTAGTTGAAGTGTAATTAAATAAGTGTCTTTATAATTTACACCAATTGATGTTCCTTCACATAGCGATTATGAGGGTGGTCTTTACATTCCTGGCTACAAGATCTGTAGTGTTCATGTTCACAGTCCTCACATAATAGGAGATGCTTGTTGCAATCCGGATTTCCGCATTTTACATACCGTTCTTCTGGTTTCCCGCAGTGATGACATTTTCCAACCACTGTTTCTTCACCAGTTCTGTTTACTGGTACAGAAATGCGTTCATCAAATACATAGCATTTTCCGTCCCAAAGTGCACCTTTTACCTCTGGATCATATCCGTACGTAATGATGCCACCTTCAAGCTGAGAAACATCCTTGAAGCCTTCATTTACAAGGAATCCAGAGAATTTTTCGCAACGGATTCCTCCGGTACAATAGGTTAGTATTTTTTTATCCTTATGCTCGCTTAAGTTCTCTTCAACCCATTTTGGCAGTTCTCGGAAAGTTTCGATATCAGGTCGAATGGCCCCTCGAAAATGACCAAGATCGTACTCATAGGTATTTCGAGCATCAAGAACGATGACATCGTCTTGTTGTAACGTTTCAAGGAATTCCTTTGGTGAAAGATGTTTACCCGTAATTTCATTTGGATTTAAGTCTTTATCCAGACTTAAATTAACAATCTCTGGTTTCACCTTAATTTTAAGCTTTTTAAAAGCATGTCCTTCACTTTTCTCAATTTTGAAAACCATATCCGAAAAACGGGCATCGCTTCGCATAAACTCCATATATTTTTCCGTCTGCTCCACCGTACCTGACACAGTACCATTGATCCCCTCTGTTGCAACAAGAATTCGGCCTTTCAAACCAATGGAAGCACAGAATTCAAAATGTTGGTCTCGAAAAGCCTGCGGGTCATCAATTTCGATGTATTTGTAATAAAGTAAAATTTGATAATCCAATTTCTTCACCTTCATTAATACTTTTTCTTTAAGTATGATATCAAATATTGAGATTCAAATAAAAGTACTTTTTATTTCCTGTTACAACTTTATTTATTGCTTTGGTGACATTTTTTAATATTACTCAAAATGGTTATGGGCATTAATCACGATTTTCCCCATTTAACAGATTTCAGTTCAAGAATTTTTTGATAAGTCTCCAAGCTTAATTCTTTAAAAGGAGAATCAGGGAGGTGATCAAATAAATCAACTGCTTTTTTCGCAGCTCCTAAAGCCTCCTCTATTTTTCCAAGTTCAACTAGACATTGCGCCATATATGTTTCTTTTAGATAAAATTGTGATAAGTCAAAAGGGTGGTGATGATAGTCAGGAATGACTACCTTTTCGAAATAGTTAATGGCTTCTTCGTAGCGTTTTAATCCATGTAATGCTTTTCCCTTCTCAAGATGAAACCATTCAATTAATTGATGATGTTTTAATTCTGGATCGTTTAAAAGCTGATCGACCATTGAAAGAGCTTCCGCGTAATCATGTTTATAGCCATTGAGGGACTCAATGAGAAAGAGTTTTGATGTAACTTGAGACATTGTATCGTCTGAAAACATCGCATATTGATTCAACTTCTTCAGGTAATATTCATATTGCTCCCATTCTTCTTCCATCATCGAATAGGCTGCTGCCAACCTGTATAAATCATCAATTCGATAAAACGTTTTGTTTTTTTGAGAGAATGAAATGGCTTCATCCATGACTTGTTTTGCCGCGTTAATATCCCCAACAGCAAAATACATAACGGCCTCATTATAATCTAGGTCCAATCTTGAAATGGGGTCAATATAGACGTGCTTTTTTTCAATTTCTTTTCGTTCATGTAAGATTGTTTCCAATGATTGCTCATAGTTATGTTCGATAAAATCGGCAAGGCAACGAAATGAGGCTATGCCTACCCGTTTCGTTGTTACATTCATTTGATCGTACAGGACGGCTGCTTGTTCAAGAGACTGTTTCCAGTCACCTTGCTTTTCCCAGTATAAACTGTACCCATATAGCTCCAACAATCTTGCAGCTACATAGCCTTGGTTTAATTGGGGAACAACCGGGTCAATGAGAGTGAACAGATTTTTATATTTTTCGGGGTAATCATCTGAGTTGCGTGAAAATATTTTTTCAGCCTCATCCAATACTTCCCTTAATTCCTCAAAATTCACTTCATTTAAAAGCTGTGACAAATCTATTTCAAGCCTCTCTGCAATATAGGTTAAGCTCTCCATAGATGGATTTGCTTTATTATTTTCAATTAGGCTGAGCATGCCTTTTGTCAGTTTTGTACCTGCAAGTTCTTCTAATGTTAATTTCTTTTGTTTACGTAATTTACGTATGCGTTCACCTAGCATAAGAAATAGGCACTCTCCCTATTTTTATTATTTTGTTTAATTATATTAAACTTTTTGTTGAAAAGAAAGTAATATGATGATAAGATTTGTTTAATTAAATTAAACTTTTCCAAAACTGGAGGAATTAGCATGACTGAACAACAAAAGCTTAAAAGGGCATCTTATCATTTGTTTACATTCACAATAAGTAAAATCATTTCCTCATTCGGCGCACAAGTATACGCATTTGCAATCAGCTTTTATATACTTCAACTTACAGGATCAGCAACAAGCTTTGCGACAAATCTAATATGTAATCTTTTACCGAGGGCACTTGTAGCACCGCTAGCAGGTTATGCAGCAGACAAATATTCTCGAAAAAAAATCGTCATTATCTCACAGCTTGTTGCAACACTAGCGATTGTAGGGTTACTCGTTGTTAGTTTGACCTATGGTTTATCTTTAATTGCAATTTATACAACAACGGTAGTATTATCAATCGCAACTTCATTTACTGGCGTAACCTTCACTTCATCGATTTCCGGTTTGGTGGATGAAGAACGTATTCAAAGAGCAATGTCACTTAACCAAATTTCAATTTCTTTTGCGGCCATTGGTAGCCCAGCAGTAGGTGGACTGTTATATGGTACAGTATCAATGGAATTATTTTTAGGAATGTACATTGTGGCTTCTGTCATTGCTGTATTACTTGAATCTACCATGAACTTCAATCTGTTCTCAAATCGCAAAGAGAAAGATGAAACAGAACAGAAGGAAACAATGTGGGAAAGTATTAAAGCAGGTATTTCCTATTTAAAAACAAAACAGGTCCTGATGACGATGATCTGGATGGCATTAGTCATCAACTTCCTTTTTGGAGCTTTTGAGGTCGGTTACTCATTTATATTAATTGAAAAATTAAAGTTGGCTTCAGAACATTTCGGTTTCACGCAAGGAGCCTTTGCCATTGGAATGCTGTTATTCTCGATTTACTTCTCGATTCGAAAAGAAGTGAAATATCCCTTCCTTGTTTCAAAACGTGGAATCATTGGGTTAGGGGTCATTATGGGAGCGATGGCTGTTCCATTAATGATTTCATTATCGTATTGGTCAGTGTTTGCGTATTATTTTGTTGCAATGTTTATAAATGGTTTGATGATTATCGTTGTCAATACACCGCTTCAAGTTATGATGCAAAAAATGATTGATGATGATTATAAGGGACGCGTGTTCTCGATTTTAGAATCAATGGCAGTAGCTTTAATGCCACTTGGAATGATTATATTTGGATATCTATACGATGTATTGCCTGGCCAATATATTCTCATCACTTCGGCGGTTATCTTAATTGGGGTCGTGTTAGTTCTAGCAAGACCAAGTGTTGTAAGAAAAGCTCATCCGGAATTGAATGAACCAAAGCCCGTAGTGGAAAAAACAAGTACTGCTTTATAACAATTATGCCTTTCTCTTACTTGGAGAAAGGCTTTTCTCTGTATGTGAACATAGTGTGACAATGTGTCATAATTAATTGACTTGTGACATGGTGTCATCTAAAATGTAAATTGTGAGGTGACAAGATGTCATGATAAAGACAGAACCTAAAAATGAACTGAACCAAATGAAACTACGAAAGCTTGCGAAAAAACTGCAATCGTTAGGTGTCAAGGCTTCAATTTGTAAAAGACCAATAGCTTCACACTAAAAGGAGACGAATTATGTCTATAGGAATTAGAATGAATCAGTTTAAAGATATGAAGGTAGAACTGATACGATTTATGATGTCATACAAGTTTGCGCTTGAAGAAATGATGACCAAAATAAATATTTTAAAGCAGGAGTTTAAATATATACATGATTACAACCCAATTGAGCATGTATCATCTCGATTGAAATCACCAGAGAGTATACTGAACAAAATCCAACGCAAAGGATATGACTATAGTTTTGAGTCCATCACAGAAAATATTCGTGACATTGCGGGGATTCGAATTACATGCGCTTATATTTCCGATATTTATAAAATCAGTGAAATGCTGCAAAAGCAAAAGGATATTACCTTAATTGAGTGTAAAGATTACATTAAAAATCCAAAACCAAACGGATATCAAAGTCTACATTTAATTGTGCAAATTCCAATTTTTATGTCCGATCGTGAAGAACATATTTTTGTTGAAATTCAAATTCGAACAATTGCCATGGATTTCTGGGCAAGCTTAGAACACAAAATTTATTATAAATACAATAAAGAAATCCCTCAGCATATGAAGGATGAATTAAAAGAAGCGGCTGTAACAGCAGCACAATTAGATAAAAAGATGGAAAAACTTCAAGGAGAAATGAACAAACTAAAGGAATCAACGAAAATGGAAGAGCTTTATACTTTGGATGATAAAATCCTTCTTCCTTATGACTTTTTATCCTTCGACAAATAGGGAGAGGTGAAAATGCCGAAGATTACTTTTTTTAATTTACCTGATGATAAGAAACAAACTCTGATTGAAGCGGCAAAAAAGGAATTTTCAAGCGTTCCATTATTTGACGCTTCGATTTCCAATATTATAAAATCAGCTGGAATTCCACGCGGTAGTTTTTATCAATATTTTGAGGATAAAGAAGATGTTTATTTCTTTATATTAAGTGAATATGCTAAGGAAAAGAAGGGTGCATTTCTTTCAATGTTAGAAAAGCATGATGGTGATTTGTTTCAAACGATGGTTGACTTCTTCGAACTGTTTTTGCAAGAAGATGAGGGACTAACATTTTTAAAAAATGCCTTGCTCAACATGACCCATAAAATTGAACGTACGTTTGACAGAATTACAGGTGATGTTGAAATGAACGAAAACTTTAAAGAGCTAAGTTCTCGAATTAATATAAGTAAATTGAATGTAGAGAATGATGAGGAATTGTTTCATTCGATGCAAATCATTACGTCTGTAATGCTGCGTAATTTAATCCATGCCTTTGCTTATGATTTATCATCAGACTCCGCATTAAGGGGCTTTACAATTGAAATGAACCTTTTGAAAAAAGGACTTGTCCGGTAGAAGGCACGATTTGTGTTATCTGCCGGACTTTTATTTTTCTATCCAATTTTTAACAGATATGGAGTATAATAGAGTGCATTAGTGAAAAGATGGATCACATCAGAATGGATTGGTGAATGTGCGAAAACTTTATTTATACGGCATTCTGTTATTTGTTATGGTTGCGTGGGGGCTTAATATTGTAGCGATTAAAATATTGGTTGAAAATTTTCCGCCAGTATCCATTACCGGTCTACGAATCTTGGCAGCGGGCCTTGTAATTTTTGTCTTTCTATATGTGAAAAAAGATCTCCAAAAAATGAGTCTCCACGAGTTTGGGTATGTTTCACTTAGTGCTTTGACTGGAATTCTTGGCCACCAAGCATTACTTTCTGTCGGCTTGACGGGCACGAGTGCCACAAATGGTGCATCCATTCTAGCCTTAATTCCGCTTGTTACAAATATTTTGGCGGTGCTTTTTCTAAAAGCGAACATGACATTTTTAAAAATCAGCGGTGTCTTTTTAGGAATAATGGGTATTTACTTTATCTTAATCCTTGGTGGAGGGTCATTTACAAAGCTTGCACTCGGGGATTTGTACGTGTTTTTATCAGTCATTGCGCAAGCGGTAAGTTTTATTTTTATTCGAAAAGCTTCTTACACATTAAATGCAAAAACCATTACGTGTTACGCTTTATTAATGGGGGCAGGATTTTTATTGATAGTAAGCTTCGCATTGGAGGGGCAGTCTATTGCTGCAACTGGAGCTGTACCTGCTTATGTGTGGGTAGTTTTTGCTGCATCTGCAATTATCTCAACGGGTATCGGAAACCTATGTTATAATTTTGCCATTTCCAAAATTGGACCAGGTGAAACGGCTATATTCTTAAATCTTGCACCATTCTTTTCTCTGATTGGATCGGTGTTATTTTTAAATGAATCATTTAAATTCATTCAGTTAGTTGGCTTCTTTTTAATTGTGTGTGGAGTGTTACTAGGAACTGGTATTTTCGAACGGAAACCTAAGATTGATAAGCAGGTTGAGATGTCAGTCTCGAAATAGAATAGAAGGGTCAGCTCTTTTTTGTCTGAGCTGACCTTTTAAGGGTTAGTGCACAATTAATTTGAGTTAGGGAACAAATATTGAGTGGTTGGACTCAATTCAATAAAGTTTGGGAAAAATTCAACATTCTAAGCTCAACACAAAATTATGAAAATGGGCTAAAATGGAAGAGTAAACTCAAATTTAAGGAGTGAATGACATATGGATTTACATTTAAGCGGGAAAACCGCCATCGTTGCCGCATCTAGCCAAGGGCTCGGAAAAGCAATCGCAACCCAGCTCGTAAAAGAAGGCGCCAATGTGATGCTTGCAAGTCGCAGTGAGGAAAGATTAAAAGCAGTTCAAGAGGAACTTTCAGCATTAAATATGGGAAAAGTCTCTTTTCTTCAAACGGATATTACCAACAAAGAAGAAATTGAGGCTCTGATGAAACATACAATAGAAACGTTTGGCACAATCGATATTCTTGTAAACAATGCGGGAGGTCCTCCAGCAGGAACATTTGACCAGTTAGATGATGAAGCATGGCAGGGGGCATTTGAATTAAATCTATTAAGTTATGTTCGAATGATCCGTGGCGCTCTACCGTATTTGAAAGAAAACGGTGGAAAAATCATCAATATTGCATCTTCATCTATCAAAGTGCCTATTCCTGGTCTTATTCTTTCCAATACTTTTCGGCTAGGCATTGTTGGTTTATCAAAAACATTAGCTGACGAATTAGCGCCTTATAATATTCTCATCAATACGGTCGCACCCGGACGTATTGCAACAGACCGCGTTGCACACTTGGATCAAATCAATGCCGAAAAACTAGGAAAGCCGATTGAAGAAATTGAACAAATGTACAAAGAAACCATTCCGTTAAAACGTTATGGTGCACCTGAAGAATTTGCTAATATCGTTACGTTTTTAGTATCGGATGCTAATTCCTATATGACCGGACAAGCATACTTGGTTGACGGTGGAATGGTAAAGGCGATTTAAAATGAAAAAGAGGACTGTCACCAGTCCTCTTTGTTTATGCTCGTTGCAACAATGAAGAACCTGAAATCCCTGGTTCTGTCATTTCATATGGATTTAAGATTAAATCCAATTCTTCTTCAGTTAATACATCATATTGTAAACATAGTTCACGAACTTGTTTACCGTTTATAATAGCTTCCCTTGCAATTCGAGAGGCGACTTCATATCCGATATGTGGATTAACGGCAGTAATGAGTCCGACACTTCTTTCAACATAATCCTTTAAACGCTCTTCATTTGCTTTGATTCCTGATAGACAATAATCAGTAAATGCTCTGAATGCGTTATTCATAATGCTAAGTGATTGCAATAAATTAAATGCTAAAACTGGTTCCATTACATTCAATTCTAGTTGGCCAGCTTCAGTTGCTAACGAGATTGTATGATCATTTCCTAGCACTTGGAAGGCTACTTGATTAATCATTTCAGGCATAACTGGGTTTACCTTACCTGGCATAATGGATGAACCTGGTTGTCTTGCTGGTAAGCTGATTTCGCCGAGACCTGCACGTGGTCCTGAGGCCATTAAACGTAAATCATTTGCGATCTTTGACATACTCATCATATTTATTTTTAACGCAGCTGATACTTCTGCGTATGCATCGATATTTTGGGTAGCATCGACTAGATGTTCAGCACCTACTAAAGGCAGTCCACTAATTTCTGCTAGATATTTGACAACATTTTCGATATATCGTGGTTCAGCATTTAGCCCAGTTCCTACAGCTGTAGCTCCCATATTGACTTCATACAAATGCTGACGGGATTGTTGAATACGCTTTATATCACGTTCTAAAACACGGGCATATGCAGCGAACTCTTGTCCAAGTCGAATCGGCACTGCATCCTGAAGATGAGTTCTTCCCATTTTAATGATATGGTCAAATTCTTGCGCTTTTTGTTGGAAACCGCCTTTCATATATTCCATTGTGCTTAGTAACTTTTCAATTAAGTTAAGTGTGGCAATATGAAGTGCCGTTGGAAATGCATCATTTGTAGATTGAGACATATTCACATGGCTGTTAGGACTAACTTCATTATATTTTCCTTTTTCATGTCCAAGGATCTCTAGTGCACGATTAGCAATGACTTCGTTAGCATTCATATTAATAGACGTACCTGCTCCACCTTGGATAGGGTCTACAATAAATTGATCATGCATTTTTCCGTTAATAATTTCATCTGCAGCTTGTACAATTGGTTTACCAATACCTTCATATAGATGCTTCACATCCATATTTGCTAAGGCTGCTGCTTTCTTAACCATAGCTAATCCGATAATTAATTCTTCATGGATACGGTAACCAGTTATCGGAAAATTTTCAACTGCACGTATCGTTTGGACGCCATAATAGGCATCAAATGGAACCTCTTTTTCTCCAAGAAAATCCTTTTCTATTCGAACTTGGCTCATGATGTCCTCTCCCTTTTACATATACATTCTAGTAGTATTTAATTCTCTTTCCTACTAGTTTGCAACTGTCATCCACCCCATTATAACATGTATTTTTTACTTACCAACTAAAACCGCTTACAATTTAAATAATCTATTATTTGGAAAAGTCCAAGCCTAGGTTTGTCCGGACTAAATGATGAAAAAGCGGAATAGTATATACTAAGTATTCCGAAACTTTTCTCACGCTCATTCGTAATAAACGGTATCAGCAGTTTGAGGAAGGAGGGATGAACAATGGTACGATACATCACATTTGCGCTCCTTGTTACTGCCGTAGAGGTAGCAATTCTTTATGGAGTTTCCCTCTATTTAGAGGCAAATACGTTAACTACCTTGTTTATTGGCTCTTGTTTTTTTATAATAGTCGCAATCTTAATGGGCTCCTCAGGCGATATCTTTACAAAAAACTCAGAGATGGCCGTTTTTAATACATTTCTCGGTAGTTACAGACAAAAGCATGAAAAAGTCCGACTTCGAATTAGTCCATTTTTAACAGGATCTATCCTTTGTTTGATTTTGTATTTTGTATTGGATTATTTTATGTAGATTTAAAATTAATATCAGCATCTATCCATTTTGGAGATAGGTGCTTTTTTACGTCATTACAATTTCCCGTTGCAGCCTTCTCATTCTAAATAGATAATCATAGCAGAAACTTTTTTTAGATGGAATAAATCTTTTTTCAAATCTTTTCGTCTTAGATAATTGAGGTGATAAAAATGCCTGAGGATCAAGAACTAATTGAAGAAATCCTGCAAGGTAGTCAAGCGGCGATGGAGGTTTTGACAAGGAAGTATTATAAATCGATATACGCTTTTGTCTATCGAAAAGTGGGAAACAAGGAAATGGCGTACGATTTAACACAGGAAATTTTCATAAAAATGATGCAGCGGATTAAGTCTTATTCAAATAAAGGTAGTTTTAAAAGCTGGCTCTATACAATTGCCGTCAATCATTGCCGTGATTATTGGAAGAGTGCTGATTATAAACAAACCACTAAAATAACAGAGCTTCAAGATTCAATTAAAAGTACAAACAGTGATGTTCCCTACATATTTGAACGAAAGGAATCGCGGGAGCAGGTAAAGGCAGCGATTAATCGCTTACCAGATATTCAAAAAGAAGCCGTGATTCTGAAATACTATCATGACATGAAAATTAAGGAGATTGCCGACATCACGAAAGCGAATGTGTCGACCGTTAAATCAAGATTGAAGCAAGGCCTTGGGAAACTTGCAACATCATTAGAGAGAGGTGAGGGAAATGATCAAAAACGACAGACAAACCATTAAATTTGAGATCGATGATGAGATTTTAGAATTGGAACAGGAATTGGAAATGTCCCTTGACGAGTTTGATGTCGAATTTCCAAGTGAATCTGAAATTATGATGACAGTTGATGCGCTCCGTCCTCACGTTCCTAAAATAGAAAATAAATGGGATACACTTGTTGCCAGTGTGTCAACCGTAATGAAGTATTCTACAAGGGAAGTCTTTTATTTTTCACCATTGTTTTGGGGGTTAAATCTATTATTTTTACTAATCGGAGTAACTTCAACTCTATTTTACGAGGTAGATCCATATCTCATTATGCTGTATGTGGCTCCACTCCCAACATTCATCGGGATGATTGAAATATTTAAGAGTGGAAATACCGAGATGGCTGAACTAGAGATGTCATTTAAATTTAGCCTACAAGAAATTATTTTATCGAGAATGGTTGTTGTAGGAGCCTTCAATATTACCCTGAATATCCTTTTGACGATTAGTTTTGCAGTCCTTCAACCTGAGGTGATGATTGGAAAATTAATTCTTTATTGGGCGACACCATTTACGATCGTTACAGCGATCATGTTAGTGGTAGCTTCAAAATTTCGTGGATCATACACGCTAACTGGTGGACTAGTTGTTTGGACAGTTGTTGCTCTTTTTCTTGTACAACAAGATGTGATGGAAAGAATCGAAACGGTTTCAGCTGTTGTATATATTTTTGTAACTGTTGCTGCAACGATATTTATCTTGATTAAAATGAGTAGAATTTACAAAAGGGGAATTTCATATGAATTTAACCGTTGAAAATGTTTCAAAAGTCTTTGATGATAAAAAGGCTCTGGACTCTTTACATTTAGAATTTACAACAGGGGTGTACGGGATTTTAGGGGCGAACGGGTCAGGAAAGACGACATTGATGCGCATTCTTGCTAGTGTTATGAAGCCGAGCTCCGGAAGAGTATTGCTAGACGGTCAAGATATTTCGGTTTTGGATTATCGATATCGAGATGTCATCGGATATTTGCCTCAGCATGTGGGTCTTTACAAAAATTTTACAGCTGAAAAGTTTTTGCTTTATATTGCAACGTTAAAAGGTCTGTCAAAGGAAGACGCAAAAGCAAAGGTCATGGAAACATTGGAATTGGTAGGATTAACTGAGCACGCCAAGAAAAAGGTAGGGAAGTTTTCAGGCGGAATGAAGCGACGTGTCGGAATTGCGCAAGCTCTGTTAAATGATCCGAAAATTCTGATCGTAGACGAACCAACGGCAGGACTTGATCCAAAAGAGAGAATCCGGTTCCGAAATTTGATATCAAAAATCTCAACAAACCGTATTGTATTGGTATCCACACATATTGTGTCAGATATCGAATTCATTGCGAAGGAAGTTTTGATTTTAAAGTCAGGAAAACTGATTCAAAAGCAGACACCTCAATCGTTATTAAAAGGAATCGAAGAAAAGGTTTGGTCTGTCACAGTTGATACTGAATCTGAAACTACAAAGTTTCAATCTATATATAAGGTTGGCAACATTGCTCGTGTTGGGGATAAATTCAAGTTACGGATTTTAAGTGATGTTAAACCTCATCTAAATGCTGTAAATGAACATCCAAATCTAGAGGATCTATATCTCTACTATTTCGATGAGGAGGTCGCATAAATGGAGCTATTAAAATTTGAGTTATATAAAATTTTTAAGCAAAGAATGGTCTATGTTACGTTTCTTTTGTTGATTGTTTTTTCGACGGGATTCACCTATTATCCTAGTGCTGATCAAGAAAGAGCAATTTATAAGGATTGGGAAGGGAAAGTTACTGAGGAAAAACTTGAAGTTGCTGCAAAGGGCAATGAAGAGTTAATGAAAAAGCAAGACGAAATGATGGAAACCGATCAGTGGTTATCTGAAGATGAATGGACCCTGATGGGAGTTTACGAAAATCTCGCGTATGGCCATCAGGTGGAATTGAATGCTCAGGAAAAAATCAAAGAGCTAGCAGGGGAAAATAAATATAATACCGAGCTTCAAACAGCCATGCTAAAAGAGATCGATACCTCTTATTTCGCCTATAGCAAAGGTCCTGCAGAAATCATTGATTTTGCAAGTGTTTTTTCGGTATTCATCACCGGGGCAATGCTTTTGGTGGGGCTTTCTAGTATGTACACCCAGGAATATAGCACGGGGGTGGACAACTATATTCTTAGCTCAAAAAAGGGTAGAGGATCATTGCTAGGTGCCAAAATTGGAGCTGCCTTAATTTATACCGCTATTGTTGTAGTAGGGTGGGAGATTTTTAATATTGCGTGGAACCTTATTCAATATGGGAATAGTGGCTGGGAAACGTCCATCCAATATACATTTAAATACTATTTTTCGCCATATAGTTTTACAATGTTAGAGTACCATTTACTGCAATTAGGGTTCCATTTGTTCGGTGCGTGTAGTTTTGCCATTATGATTGTGCTTATCTCGTCTGTATGTAAAAATGCTTTGGTTTCACTTATCATAAATGGTGCTATCTTTGCGATACCATACTTTTTGGTAGAAACACTTCAACTTCCTAATTGGGTAGAGGATATCTTCCAATTTTCGTTTATATATTACATGAATGTTGAGCCATTTTTTGATGATTTTAACACAATCAATCTGTTTGGATTCCCTGTCCTGTATTCGATTGTTGCGCTTGTTGTGATGATTGGGGTTATCGTTGTGATTCCAATTTTAACATCACGCGTTGTGAAAAATAAGGAAGTTACTTCTTAAGTTAATTCACCTGTCCTGTGGGCGGGTGATTTTTTTATGTAGACAGGGTACAATGGAAAAATATAACTGAACAGGAATAAGGAGAATTCTATATGAGTAAAAAAGAAACGAGAATACGTATTACAGAGGAATACCCTACAAAAATTACTAGGGACTTTATCCAATTCTTAGATTACATAGCAAATAACAAAATAAAGTTAACAAAAGCAAATGAGTTCCTTCCTCGAAAGGATTTAATTGCAATTTACGACATAATGTCTGAGCCGAAATTTGATGTTCCTTTAAAAAACAATCAACCGGGATATCCACTTTTGCATTTATTTTTTCTTGCGAGCATCGAGTTAGATCTATTTCGAAAAGAGCCTTTGCATTCACAAAAGACAGTTACATTACAATCAAAAAGATATGAAGAATTTTTGAGACTAACAACTTCTGAGCAATATATTGCATTGTTAGAGGCTTTTTGGATGAAGGTTGATTGGGATTATTTACAAGGCGGCTATTTTGAGAGGGCCCCTCATAGTATTGATATCCTGTTTGATAAACTTGAGGAATACCCTGCTAATAAGATAATCTACATTAATAAAAATGATATATTAAGACGATTATTTTTTGATTTTGAGAATTTTCTATATTACTTTCATTACTTTGGGCTCTGGGAAGTTGTGTTTGATGAAGAAAAAACAAAAAAAGTCAGTCCGACTTATCGTGCCGCGAAATCAATTCTGCTAACCCCATTGTTTAAACATTTACAAGAATCATTACTTGATACATGGGATTCTGAGTCAAATCAAGAGTTTGGTTCACGATCATATCTTGATATATTAGGTCTTAGTTCAATATATCATCAAGGGCAAGATAGTGAAGAACCAGAAAGAATGCAACATGAATCTCTTTTTCCTTTATTACAGCCTTTATTTGAAGAAGGTGAGGTCACTCAAAACTTTCTTGAGAGCGAAATAAAGAATAGTTCGGGTACCTATTTATTTAAAGTGACTTTAAACCAGTCATGCTGGCGGAAGTTACAATTTTCAGCTTCACATACTTTATTGGATGTTCATCATTTAATCCAAGAGGCTTTTGATTTTGAAGATGATCATCTTTACGCCTTTTTTATGGATGGAAAAAAATTTAGCAGAGAAAACTTTTATAACTCACCATTTGATTTTGAGGGTCCCTATGCAAATGAGGTGAGTTTGGGAGAACTTCAACTTCGAGAGGGAAAAAGTTTTCTATATCTATTCGATTTTGGCGATGAATGGGAATTTTATATAGATGTTCTAAAAATTATTGAAGAAAAGCGTAAAACTAAGGCACGGATAGTTGATAGAAAAGGTGAAGCCCCGGCCCAATATGGGTGGGAAGAGGTTTGATTTCCTAAGTTTATTTTGGGATGTTAGATGAAATCCCGGAGGCAGCGGAGTTATGTTTGTAGGTTCCTTCAAAAGGTGGATGAAGTCCCTTGCCAAGCGGAGTTCGATCAGTAGAGTCCTTCATAAGGACAATGAAGTCCCTTGCCAAGCAGAGTTCGGTCAGTAGAGTTCTACATAAGCGATATGAAGAGGAGGACCCCGCGGAAGAGATTGGCGAATCCCCTTCATAAGCGATATGAGGAGGAAAACTCCACAGAAAAACCCGCGGATCCCGTTCACCAGCGGTATGAAGGGGAAAACCCCGCGGAAGCGATCAACGAATCCCCTTCATCAGCAACTAAGCAATTTCAGCACTGTCCCAATTATATTAATACCCACCCCAATATCATCACGACCCATGCATGATACCTAAAATACTGGAAAACCTAAACCTAAACTTACTTATTTAGGAAATGAGGGTTTATTGTGGCAAATGAGAAAAAGCTTCCCGAAGCACCCGAGCCTTTATGGAGAGCCGATGTTGACATTCCGGAGTTTCCACCACTCGAGGAAGACCTAGAGGTAGATGTTGTGATTGTAGGTGGGGGGATTGCAGGTATTACCTCCGCGTATGTCTTAGTAAACGAGGGATTGAAAGTCGCCTTATTAGAGGCGGATCATCTAACCAATGGTACTTCCGGACACACAACTGCAAAAGTTACAGCACAGCATGACCTCATCTATGATGAGTTCATTACGAATTTCGGAAGAAGCACCGCAAGGCTTTATTATGAAGCAAACACGGATGCATTAAATTTTGTCAAAAAAACAGTAGAAGAGCACCAAATTGAGTGTGACTTTAAGGAACAGGATGCCTACCTTTACTCCACAACGGATGAGTATGCACAAAAGATTGAGAACGAAGCCCAGGCCTATGAAAAAATTGGAATTGATGGTGGCCTTGTAGACACTATTCCTTTTGACATTGAGATAAAAAACGCAATTGTGATGAAAAATCAGGGACAATTCCATCCAGTCAAATACTTAGCGCACCTTGTCAGAATCATTAAAGAAAAAGGTGGACTCATTTTTGAACATACGGTTGCGGTCAATGTTGAAACAGGGGAAAAACCTACCGTACTCACTCGCAATAACAAACGGGTAACTGGTGGTTTTGTCCTTGCATGTTCGCATTTCCCATTTTTCGAAGGGACAGGGCTTTATTCGGCTAGAATGAAAGCGTCGCGTTCATACGCTGTTGCCATTAAAGCACAGGAGAGTTACCCAGGTGGCATGTATTTGAGTGTCGATAAGCCAACTCGTTCGATTCGATCTGTTTCAACGAATGGCGAAGAGTACATTATCCTTGGAGGCGGAAGTCATCAAACGGGTGAAAGAACGGACACAAAGGAAGATTACAATTCCTTACGTATTTTTAGTGAACAGGTTTTTGAATTAGAGGATATTCAATACCACTGGTCCGCACAAGATCTTGAGACTTTGGACAAAATCCCATATATCGGGGAGTTAACAACCAGTGAACCAAACATTCTGGTCGCAACGGGTTTCCGTAAGTGGGGCATGACAAACAGTGCAGTAGCTGCCTTACTATTTAGAGATATTATTTTGAAACGAAATAATCCATATCGCGATCTGTATTCACCAGCCCGATTCTATGCACATCCTTCTCTGAAAAATTTCTTTGTGAACAATGCGAAAGTGGTGAAGCATTTAGTACAAGGAAAAATGGAAATCCCTCAGAAAAATGTCAATGACATTCAAAAAGGGGAAGGTGCCGTAATCTCCATTGATGGTCATCGAAAAGGGGCTTACAAAGACGAAACTGGAAAACTGTACATTGTTGATACAACCTGTACCCATGTTGGCTGTGAATGTCATTGGAATAATAGTGAAAAATCGTGGGACTGCCCATGTCATGGGTCACGTTTCTCCTATACGGGCGAAGTTTTAGAAGGGCCGGCAGAAAAGCCACTACAGAAATATGATTACTCAATGCTAGATAACTTAACATCAGAGGATTCGGGTTATTAAAAAATCAGGTACTTCCCTCGGGAGGTACCTTTTTTTTCTATTACCGCACCAAAGCGGTGAATCTATGTGAAAGACTATAATACTAGTAAAATTAGATATTTCGGCTTATACATGTTTGGCGTGAAAAATATTTTGTGGTAGTAAATAACTGAATATTACAAAAGATATTGACGGTCACAACTGGAAAATTGTAGTGTAATGGAGGCAGAGGACATTTCAAATTTTACAAACACTAAACGCAATTTACATCTTCTCAACAATTCCTCATCAAACGATTCTTGCGAATACATAATCTTGACAGTCAAAAGTGAAAAAGTCACCAGTTAGTCGACATTTTTTGCTTTTTTTCTGTATATACACGATACATAGAAGGGAGCGTGCCACTGACTTATATCATACGAGTTGTTTTTCAAAACTAAAAGCGGAGGTATGTAAATGAAGAAATTTGTCAGTTTTGCGATTGTGCTTTTACTCGTTTTAACGATGTTTGCAGGTGTAACTTTTGCCGACCAGCCCGACAATGCGGGGAAAGGGAACCAAGACTTTGTTGAAGGTGAACTAATCGTTTCAGTGGAGCCAAAACAAAAAGGCAATTCAGATTCCACAATCCAGAGCGCAGACAGTCTGACAGGTCAGGATGATGCGTTAAAAGCAAAAGGATTCTCAATCATAGACACTCTCCATGTTGAAGATACTTCAGTCAAACCACTCCTAAATAAAAATTTTAACAAAAAAGTAGTCGAGAAAATGGGCTTAGTCTACTTAGTCAAATACTCTCCGAATCAGTTCAAATCTAGTAATATGGCTATAAAAGAATTGCGTAAAGCGTTAATGAATCTTGGGTTCAAAGTTAGATATATTTCCGAAAACTATAAGATGATGGCCATTGAAGGAACAGCGACAATTCAAGCTGTTCATCAAAATCAAAAATGGCATTACGACATGATTAAGGCTCCGCAAGCATGGACAGTTACGAATGGTTCAAGTGCTGTAAAAATTGCTGTGTTGGATACTGGAATCGACCATAACCACCCTAGTCTGGCCAATTTTGTGAACACGAGCTTAGGAAGAACCTTTGTCGGTGGAACAACGATGGATGTTCAAGGTCATGGAACTCACGTTGCTGGAACGATTGCAAGCTATGGGTCTGTTTCGGGTGTCATGCAAAATGCAACCCTTATCCCAGTGAAGGTACTCGGTGATGATGGATCAGGTTCCTTATACGGAATCACACAGGGAATTTTATATGCAGCCAATATTGATGCAGATGTCATTAATATGTCTCTTGGCGGTGGAGGTTATAATCAAAGCATGGATGAGGCGGTACAAACTGCCACATCGCAAGGAACGATTGTTGTAGCAGCTTCTGGTAATGACGGGGCATCGAGTATTTCGTATCCAGCTGCTTATAGTAGTGTAATCGCGGTTGGATCCGTTACATCGAACCGAACACGCTCAAGCTTTTCAAACTATGGTTCAGGTTTAGAGCTTATGGCACCTGGCTCGAATATTTACAGCACCTATCCAAATAGTCGCTATACATCCTTATCAGGTACATCAATGGCGACTCCGCATGTGGCTGGGGTAGCGGGATTAATTAGAGCGGCGAATCCGAATATTTCAGTCTCACAAGCTAGACAAATCCTTCGAGATACAGCACAAGAGGCTGGTAGCTCCACGCAATACGGATATGGAATTGTTGATGCCCATGCAGCTGTTGTAGCAGCTTCTGGAGGCGGTGGAACCACACCACCACCACCATCATCAACTGAGACAGTTACAACAGTATCTACTAACTATAGCTACTATTATCGTGGCGAAACCGTCTATGTTACAAGTACAGTAAGAGATTCAAATGGAGCCGCGCTTGCAAATGCATCCGTGAATTTTAAAGTTACACGTCCAAATGGGTCAACTGTAACAGGAACTGCAACAACCAATTCGTCAGGTGTAGCAACTTGGTCGATCGGCACAAGCTATTCAACTGCAACTGGAACATATCGACTTGACGCCACTGCTTCAAAGAGTGGATACTCAAGCAGTACGGGTTCTACAACATTTAGAGTTTACTAATTATTTGCCGAATTTAGTCCATTTTTTAGGGAGTCTCACTTAAAGAGACTCCTATTTTTATGGTTTATATGTTAACTTAGAATAAAAATAGGTTGACAAATAAACCGTTTTCTCATTATTTTAATTATATAGATAAGAGAAGGAGGCTAAGGAATTGAAAAGGAAGTTATCAACAATTGATATTAGTTTAGTAGGAATGTTCGTGGCGTTAATGGCAATCGGGGCAAATATTACATCGATTGCGCCATTTATGGTTGTTGGCGGTGTACCGATCACATTGCAAACCTTTTTCGCGATCTTGGCTGGTGCGATTTTAGGTAGTCGTCTTGGTGCGATTAGCATGTGTGTGTATGCATTTGTAGGTTTAGTAGGGGTTCCTGTGTTTGCTAAGTTTAGCGGAGGGTTTACTCATTTATTAAGTCCAACTTTTGGTTTTATTGTTTCATTTATTTTAACGGCATATATCACAGGAATAATCATCGAAAAAAATAAGGCGCTACATACATACATCATTGCATCACTAATTGGGATGTCCATTAATTATCTTTTCGGAACGAACTGGATGTATTTTTCCTATCAATTATTTGCGGATGCTCCAGAAGGATTTACGTATTCTATGGCATGGTTGTGGATGATTGTCCCGTTACCAAAAGATATCGTCCTTGCGATTGGAGCAGGATTATTTGCGCACCGCTTTGAACGGACACTTGTTAGTCGTGGTTATTTAGCGAACTTGAAAAAATCAGTTAATTAGAAAAGATGGAGGAGAAAAAATGATGAGTAAATGGAAGGAATTAGCATTAAAGGTGATAGATGGCTATAAAGTAAGGAATGATGAGGCGTTAGATATCTTAAACTCTCCAGATGAAGAAATTTTAGAGTTACTTCATGGTGCGTACGTGATTCGTCATCATTACTATGGCAACAAGGTGAAGCTAAATATGATTATTAATACAAAGTCAGGGCTATGTCCGGAAAACTGCGGGTACTGCTCACAATCCAGTATTTCAACTGCACCGATTGAAAAATATCGAATGATGGACAAGGAAGAAATTTTGAAAGGGGCTGAAAAAGCTCATCAAATGCAAGTGGGCACATATTGTATCGTAGCAAGTGGACGCGGTCCTAGTAACAAGGAAGTGGACCACGTTGTATCTGTCGTAAGGGAAATCAAAGAAAAATATGATTTAAAAATTTGCGCTTGTCTTGGGATTTTAAAATCAGATCAAGCCAAAAAACTAAAAGACGCGGGTGTTGACCGCTATAATCACAATATTAATACATCTGAAAATCACCATGAATGTATTACAACCTCACATACCTATCAAGATCGGGTTAATACTGTGGAAACCATTAAAGAACAGGGGATTTCACCTTGTTCCGGGGTAATTGTGGGAATGAGGGAATCCAAGCAAGATGTTGTCGATATGGCAAGAAGCTTACGCGTCCTAGACGCGGATTCCATACCGGTGAATTTCTTGCATGCGATTGTTGGAACCCCTCTGGAGGGGACAAACGAGTTGAACCCACGATATTGCCTGAAGGTACTGTGCCTCATGCGCTTTATCAATCCAACGAAGGAAATTCGCATCTCAGGAGGAAGAGAAGTAAATCTGCGAAGCCTTCAACCACTAGGCCTCTACGCAGCAAACTCAATTTTTGTAGGAGATTATCTCACAACTATTGGCCAAGAAGGATCGGCTGACCATAAAATGTTAGAAGACCTAGGATTCGATATCGATTGGGACAGAGGGACAGGTCCACTGTCCCAAAATAAAGAATCTATTACAATTGATTAAGGTGAAATAGGTACTCCACTACTGTTCTTTTATGAATGTATGTACTCGAGGAGCCCTCTAATATAGGCTCCTCTATAAGTACAAAGTCCTGATAATAATTAATTTCTTAATATCATTTGCTATTTTCTTTTATATCTGTTATTCTAAGGAAGAATTATTTTTGTTCTTATTCAGATTAAAGATTCATTTTGTTTTTCGTCTAAGGTATTTGAACAAGGATAGTAACATATGTGTGGCAATCACACTAGGAGGCAATTTACATGGAACAAGGTAAAGTTAAATGGTTTAATTCAGAAAAAGGTTTTGGATTCATCGAGCGTGAAGGTGGAGAAGACGTATTCGTACATTTCTCAGCAATCCAAGGCGAAGGCTTCAAATCATTAGACGAAGGTCAAAGTGTAACTTTTGATGTAGAGCAAGGACAACGTGGTCCACAAGCTTCTAACGTTCGCAAAGCTTAATAAGTGCGCTTAATAAGCTAAGAGATATACCGATATCGGTATATCTCTTTTTTATGTTCCAATTATGAAAAAGAGCAGAGATAATTAGTCTATTTTCCAAAATACTGCAGTTTGCGGAGCCGCTGATATACTTCCGGTGAGAACAAAAAGTTCATACTTTTCCCTATCTATGAGTAAGCCGGAGAACATTATTGCTCGTTATGTTCTTTATGATTTAAAGAGACTCGACTTTTTTCCTTCCTCTGTAAGGTACTCAACAACTGTTTCATGAAACTTTTCTGGTTCTTTGTACCATTTATTATCTAATTTAAAAAGAATCAATTTCCTTTTTCAACGATTCAATTTACAAAATTTAAGCAAGGCAATTTCTTGTTCCAAATTCTGGTTTCAATTTTCCTGTTAAATTTACTATAATAGAAGTTCAATAAATTGAAAAGGA
>Ga0182742_1001520_pt1 | contig 29236 bp, 28 predicted proteins | sample eDN5th37CBELigMG_FD_128880 | JGI IMG/M metagenome (GOLD analysis project Ga0182742, IMG submission 128880) | Enriched Miracle-Growth compost microbial communities from Emeryville, California, USA - eDNA 5th pass 37_C BE-Lig MG (version 2)... ...
CCAATCGCGAAATTAACAAAAGAACAGGCCATGTATCATTTCTTAAGTGGCTATACTTCTAAGCTTGCTGGTACTGAACGGGGCGTAACCTCTCCAGAAGCAACGTTTTCGACTTGTTTCGGATCACCATTCTTACCGTTACCTGCCCAAACCTATGCAGAAATGCTAGGAGAAAAAATTGATGAGTATGGGGCAAGAGTATACCTCGTGAACACAGGTTGGACTGGTGGCGAATACGGGGTTGGTAAGCGAATGAACTTAGCTTACACACGAGCAATGGTTCAGGCTGCTCTAGAAGGTGAAATCAGCAACGTCGAAACGGTTAAGGATGAAATCTTTGGTTTAGAGATTCCACTTCATGTTCCTGGAGTACCTGACGAGGTATTGCAACCAATCAAAACATGGAGAGATGAAGCTGCTTATCTTCAAAAAGCAAATGAGCTTGCTGAAAAGTTCAAAGACAACTTCAAAAAGTTTAGCACTATATCCACTGATATCCAACTAAAAGGCGGTCCTCTTGTTTAAGAGGTTAAAAAATGCAACATTTAGGGTAACTAACATCATTTATTAGTACCAAGGAGTTGATGATTAACCCTAGGAGATAACAATAAGCGAGTTGGGACTCTATGTGAAGCAAAAACGAGAAAAGGTCACCAATGTTTGTTGGTGACCTTTTTGATGTTGAAAATCATAGGGGTGACAGCAAAGGAATGAATTGATTGCCTTAGTGCTGTGATGAATAACGAGAATGGGCACCAATGGGGCGGATTGGTTACTAAATATTTAAAAAATGCAGTTCAACCTTAATAAAGAGGCAGGGAATCCCTGCCTCTTTGTTTTATTAGTTTGGCGTATAAAGTGATACTAATTGATAAATAATAACCGTTTTCTTTTCAGACCACTCTAATTTTCTTATAAATCCAGTGCCACTTGTGTCCCCTTCGATATACTTTTTTACTTCAAGGGGAACATCAATCGGATAAAGTCTGTAACCATCCTTTTCTAATCGAAACAAATTTTCTTCCAATCTTTCTTCGCGACCCTTTGTAACAATCATTGTATTTAGCTCTAAAGGCATCCCCATTGAAATGCACTCCTTTTTAGGTAGTCACATCTATTTTACCATTTTTCTGATTTTGTTTTCATCCAATCTGATAAATCTTTTACGACTTGACGATTGATTTGAGGCGGAAAATAATGTGTGTAATCAGGAAAGTACCAGCTTGTTACACTCTTCTCTAACGTACTTAATCTTCTTTCAAGTCGATAGGAATGTTCAACGGATACATTCCTATCCTGCTCCCCATGAATAATCAAGACGGGTGAATGTAACTTTTCTAATTGATATAACGGAGTCCTCGCCTGATACCGCCTTGGGAATTTACCCGGAGTACCACCAATAACTCGCTTCATCATTCTGCGCATGTCTTTGCGTTCAATATAAGTTAGGCTCATATCGGTTACGCCCCCCCATGTCACAACAGATGCCGCCTCCGGGTATTCAATTGCTGTCCATAATGCCATTACACCACCACGCGAAAATCCAAAAATATGGACATTCTTGATTTCAGGAAAAGATTTTAATAACTCAAAACCCGAAAATGCATCACGACGGTCATCCCCAGCAAAATCTTCATTGCCTTCCCCTCCTCGATTTCCGCGGTAAAAAGGAGCAAATACAATAAATCCCTCCGAGGCAAATTGTGCAATTCTCGCAGGCCTTACTTGTCCTACGCCTTTTATCCCTCCACGTAAATATAAAAAACCATCCGCTACCTCGCCTTTATTTGGTTTCGCTAATAAACCCTTAACTCGCAATCCGCCAGAGTAATAAGTGACTAGGAACAGATTGACATTTGGGTTCGGGGAAGGATAGGCAAATTGCGAAATGATTGTACCATCTTTCATTGATCACCACTCCTTTATGTTCCTTTTTTTCATATAGGCATTCACACATTTTTTATAAACTTCATACGATATCGTAAAAAGAATTAGCCCATTTTTGAGGAGGTCTCTATCGTGAAAAAGTGGATAAAACCATATGTAGTGTTTTTCCTTGCCATAGTTCTCATTATACCTTTAGCGGCATGTGGACAAGAGAAAAAGGAAACCATTCGCTTAGCAGAAGTAACTCGGTCAATTTTCTATGCCCCACTTTATGCTGCTCTTACTGAAGGATTTTTTGAAGACGAGGGCCTGAAGATTGAACTAACAACCGTCTGGGGTGGTGACAAGGTCATGACTTCACTCATTTCAGATGGATCAGACATTGGCCTAGTTGGTTCTGAAACCTCCATTTACGTTTATGCCCGTGGGGCGAGTGACCCTGTTATTAACTTTGGGCAGTTAACGCAAACCGATGGAACATTCCTTGTTTCCCGGGATGAAGTCGATGATTTCCAATGGGAACAGTTGAAAGATTCCACATTCCTTGGTCAACGTAAAGGTGGAATGCCACAAATGGTAGGCGAGTTTGTTTTGAAAAAACACGGTATTGACCCTCAAAACGATTTAAATCTTATTCAGAATATTGATTTTGCAAATATCTCAAGTGCTTTTGCAAGTGGAACTGGTGACTATGTCCAATTATTCGAACCACAAGCTAGTATTTTTGAAAAAGAAGGCAGAGGACATATCGTCGCTTCTTTTGGTACTGAATCTGGTCATGTGCCATATACAACTTTCATGGCAAAGCAAAGCTATATGGAAGAAAATAGTGAAACTGTTGAGAAATTCACCCGCGCTCTCTATAAAGCGCAACAATGGGTATCAGAAAGTGACTCTGCTGTAATTGCCGAAGCGATTCAACCATTTTTCGAAGATACCGAACTTGAAATTCTTGAAATGGCTGTAGACCGTTATAAAACACAAGGATCATTTGCTACTGACCCCATTCTGGATGAAGAAGAATGGACCAACCTACAAGTCATCATGGAAGAAGCAGGAGAACTGCCGAAAGAAGTTTCCCATGAAGAATTAGTCAACACCACCATTGCCGAAAAAGTGATGAACTAAAAGGAGGACGCAGCCAAATGGACTTCTTAACAATAAAAAATGTGCACCATACCTATTTTACAAAATCAAGTATGACAACCGCATTAAGTGATATCACGTTAGATGTAAACGAAGGGGAGTTTATTTCCTTTCTAGGCCCAAGCGGCTGCGGCAAAACAACTCTCCTATCCATTATCGCTGGTTTAATTGAACCTACTAGCGGAACCGTCCAACTCGAAAATAAAACGGTCAAAACCTCGAAAAATGATATTGGTTATATGCTTCAACAAGATTATTTGTTTCCTTGGAAGACGATTGAAGAAAATATCTTGCTTGGGTTAAAAATAAATGGTTCTCTAACTTCAACAACACGAGATTATTCACTCCAACTACTTGAAAAAATGGGGCTTGCTCATGTTATTCACTCATCTCCTAAAGAATTGTCTGGTGGGATGCGTCAAAGAGTTGCCCTCGTGCGGACTTTGGCTACTGAACCAAAGCTATTAATGCTCGATGAACCTTTTTCAGCCTTAGACTTTCAAACAAAACTTAAATTGGAAGATCTGGTTTCAACCACTTTAAAAAATTTTAACAAAACGGCTATTCTGGTTACTCATGATATTGGTGAAGCGATTGCGATGAGTGACCGAATCATCTTATTCTCTCCAAGTCCAGGGAGAATTCATAAAACCTTTGTGATTCCAAACGAACTAAAATCGCTTACCCCGTTTCATGCTAGAAATCATCCTCAATATACGGAATTATTCCAAAAGATATGGAAGGAGTTGGAATCACTTGACGAATCCTGATTTACAAGGTTTGCACCACCAATATCTTAAAGGATTAAAAAGAGAAAAGCGATTAGTACGATTTTTTCAAGTACTGATTTTCACTTCATTTTTTGTTCTCTGGGAATTCGCCAGCAGACTGCATTGGATAGATCCCTTAATCTTTAGTTCTCCTTCAAAGGTCTGGAATTTGTTTATTCAGAAATCAGTTGATGGTTCACTAGCTGCGAACATTGGAATTACGGTCACGGAAACAATTTTGGGTTTTTTAGCAGGAACATTGCTTGGAACCCTTTTAGCAGCAGTGCTATGGTGGTCTCCGCTTTTATCTAAAATCCTTGATCCGTTTTTAGTTATTTTAAATGCAATGCCAAAAGTCGCCTTAGGTCCAATTCTAATTGTCGCGATTGGCGCGAATATGACTAGTATTGTAGCCATGGGTACTCTCGTTTCGGTAATTATTACAACCATTGTTGTTTATACTTCTTTCAAAGAAGTAGACCCAAATTATTTAAAAGTTTTATACGTTTTCGGTGCTACCCGTTCCGTGTGTTTTAAGCAAGCAATTCTCCCAGCTTCTTTTCCAACCATTATTTCGACCTTAAAAGTAAATGTTGGTTTAGCATGGGTAGGGGTTATTGTTGGTGAATTTCTAACTTCAGCACGTGGTCTCGGCTATATGATTATTTATGGATTCCAGGTATTTGATTTCACCTTGGTTTTCCTCTCGCTCCTAGTCATCGCAATATTCGCCACTCTTATGTATCAACTTGTTGAATTGCTTGAAAGAAAACTGATAAAGAATGATTAAACGGCCGGCATTAAAACCCGGCCGTTTCAATTCTCTGAAGACTCAATCTCACAACATCGTCCTTCATAATAAAACTAAACTCGGGATTTACTCTCTCTTTGAGGAGATTCCCATCTTTCAAGACAGGACCGTTTGTTTCAAAATAATGGTCTTGTGTATGAAAAGTATCGATTTCAGCAAAATAAATTCGCTTAATAAAAGCAGTTTCTCCATTTTGAACTTTATATTCTCCAATAACAATTGGTTCTTTATTAATCACTCCACCGGTTTCTTCATATACTTCACGAATAGCCGCTTGAATTAGAGTTTCTCCTTTTTCGCGCTTTCCTCCTGGGAACTCGAAACCACGGATCTTATGATTGGTTAATACCCACTTACCTTCATATCTGCATATAATAAATACGTGTTCTGGTTCTCGCTCAAAAGCCATTTTTTCAAAAGCTAAAGTAACTTTTGAGCCATTTGAGTCTAGAAAATGTTCCATTTTATCCCTCACTCATGCATATTCTACTATTCATGATTATACAATGAATGGAGAATAAAAAGGAAAACCGCCGCTTATTCCGGCAGAATTCCCATACTTTCAATATGCTTTTTTGCCTCGTCATCGCCAAGCTGATGAATCATTTTATAAAGTCGAGTTAAACTTCGATCTTGATCATGGTTTGATTTGTCATTGTGATACTCTTCAAAGGGAACATGTGCCCTTAAAAAATTCTCCACACCTTTATTATAGTTATAATCGAACTCTTCCCTGAGTTGAGTGATTTCTTCATCATTTGCTTCAATTTTAAAATTCCATGTCGAGTCTGTAGCGCTTTGTGTTATTTCGCCACTGCCAATATCAATATAATAGGTCTTCTTACGATCCTCCATTGAAACTCACTCCTTTGATATGAGTTTCCCCAGCTTCACGTTTTAATAAACGAAGATAAATCTATAGTCACAGCACAATTCATGGTAAAATTAAATTGTAGTAACAATGAGGAATAAATATTCTAGTGGAGGGTATCTACTAAATATAATCAATAGAAAAAACAGGAATCTAACTGTACTGGAGGTGAGAAAATGAAATTAGTTGATGAATTGTTTGAGCTGTACCGTGATAAGCTTACAGGGGACGAAGAAGATATTGATATGCTTGCATTTGCCTTCCTTGAAGAAATGAACCGCGAGGACTTACTTCATATCATAAAAGAAATGGACACCCAAGAACTCTATGACCTAATCGGCGTTTACTTAATTGAAAGTTTAAAGGGGAAATTTGCTCAAGAGGAATATGGTCAAAGGCGTTCACCTTTTTTTCACTCTCGTGATATCCACTAAACCATCCAACTACATATCTATTCTTAATATCAGGCCTCTTAATGAAGGCTCTCTTCTAAAACTTTGTTGCTTTTGAAGAAAAATCACGACTGAATAAGCTCTGTAACCTGAAAAAATAGCTTAATTATAAGAACAAATCTACAAACTTAATTTAAACGTAAATGAAAAAAACCACAAATGCTTTTGATTTGTGGTTTTTTTCTTTATAATACGCTTTTTATTAATGAAATACTTCGCTATTATTAGGATCCAAGGTAAGCCTTAAACATCCATAAATGTTTCTTCATACTTTGTTTTACCCCAAGAAGCATATCAGCTGTCCCTTCGTCGCCAGCTTTTTCAGCCACTTCCATACTCGCCTGGAGCTCATCAGCAAATTTGGCTAAGTCCCCTGCTAGGGATCGTACCATTTCCTCTTCATTTTCCTGATTGGTTGCTTCCTCAATAAACGAAAGCTCTAAACACTCTTTTAGGGTCCCAACAGGTTTACCTTCTAACGCTAATATTCTTTCGGCAAATTCATCAATAACTGTTGCGGCTTCATTGTATAATTCCTCAAATTTTTCATGTAAAGTAAAAAAGTGAGGGCCCTTTACATTCCAGTGGTAATTATGCAGTTTCGTATAGAACACGGTCCAAGTTGCGACTTGTTTATTCACAGATTGGATTAATTCTGATGACATATAATCAACCTCCTATTAGTGTTATTCCCCCTTATGGACAAGCTAAACATTTTTCGCCATATCCCTAGGTAGAATGAAAAAAAACATGCTACAATCATTTTGAAGCAAAGGAGGGGTTTTTATGCTAACCGTACTCATTATATCGATTATTATTGTTATTGTTGTACTACTATTGGCCGTTCTTACTACCTCAAAAGCCTATACCTATAAACATACGGTAGATCCAATCAAAGATGATTCCCACCATGAGTCTAGAGACGCTGATGAAAAATCAAAGAATACTGAATCTACAAAGCAGTAGATTAAACCGGAGTTATTTCTTCTTACTGCGCAAAAAAAGATGCCCATAGCTTGGGCATCTTTTTTTAAATCTTTGGCTTACTAAGCACATTAAGCAAAAACTTGTCTTAATTCTTCTTTACTTTGAGTTAACCAGAAGCGCATGAGTCGCTTGGCTCCATCTAAATCATGAAGCTTGGCTTGGCCACACTGCTTTTCGGTTGCTGCAGGTATTTCAGTTACTTCAACTGCTGTTGTCATTGTAGCTTCTAATAAATCAATGATCTCATCAACAGTTGGTGTACCACTTACCACTAAATAATAGCCTGTTTGACATCCCATTGGTGAAATATCAATAATATCAAAATGATCATATTTCTCAGCATGCTCACGAAGGTTAAATGCAAGCAAATGCTCCAACGTATGAATTGTATCTGGTTTCATTGCTTGTTTATTTGGTTGACAAAAACGAATATCATATTTATTTACGACTCCGTCACTTCCTACTTTATGGACGCCACAATGTCTCACATACGGAGCTTTGACAGCGTTATGGTCAAATTCAAAACTTTCAACTGAAGGCATTCTCGTATTCCACTCCTTTAATCTATCTTTTCCTATCATACACGAAATGTTAGTAATTTTCACTAGAATGCAACTTATTTCTAAATCCCATTAAATTATGATAAAGTATCTACATTATAAAAGGAGTGACGAAACCTTGTTTAAAAAACTGTTCCTTAAAATGATTCGTTTTTACCAAATCGTGATTTCTCCTCTTAAACCACCTAGCTGCCGATTTTACCCTACTTGTTCGCAGTATGGGCTCGAAGCTGTAAGCAAATTTGGCGCAATGAAAGGCGGCTGGCTAACACTAAAACGAATTGTTAAATGCCATCCCTTCCATCCTGGTGGTTTTGATTATGTACCCGAGGAATGGCCAAAGAAGAAAAAATTTAATTCTTCGAATAACCGTCAATAACTAGATCAAGCTTACCAGTTTTAGGATCAATAACGAGACCGTGAACTGGAGTATCTTTTGGCATTAATGGGTGATTCTTAATTACATCCACACTATGTGCAACACTTTCATTTACATTTTCAAACCCATGTAACCATTCATTTACATTGATTCCCGAATAATTGAGGGTTTCTAGGATCTCTTCTGTAACTCCACGTGCTTTCATTTCTCCTAAAATTACATCTGGTTTCATACCGCTCATTCCACAATCATGGTGACCAATAACTAAAACTTCTTGCGCTTGTAGTTGATACACGGCGACTAGAAGGCTCCTCATAATACTTCCAAACGGATGCATTACCAGTGCCCCAGCATTTTTTACAATTTTCACGTCTCCATTTTTAACATTTAACGCATTCGGTAATAACTCTAATAAGCGCGTATCCATACAAGTTAAAATAACCATCTTTTTATTTGGAAATTTTGTTGTCTCGTATTGCTTATATTTCTTTTCACTAACGAAGCTACGGTTATAATCTAGAATATTTCCGAGTAAACTCATGTGTAATCAACCTACTTTCTCAAATATCTTTTTTATAAGAATACAGCAATTTTTCTGGATTGAAAAATCTCTTGCTTTTAGCGTCATTATTCTGTATGATACAAAAAGTAAATCGTAATCATTACGTATTACAATAAACAAATGTAAATCAATCTAAAAACGATTGACTGGAGGAAACTTTATGAAAAAACTCTCCTTAGTTGGAGTGATCGGACTTGTAATTGGCCTTATACTTTCGGGTTGTTCTGAACAAGAAACACCTTCGCAAACAAATCAGTCGGATATGTTAACTGTATACACAACTGTTTATCCTTTAGAGTACTTTGCCCAAAGGATTGGCGGCGAACATATCGAAGCTAAGACAATCTATCCTCCCGGTGCCGATGAACATACTTATGAACCTTCGCAAAAAGATATGATTCAGTTGGCTGAGGCAGATTTATTTATTTACGTCGGCCTTGGTTTAGAAGGATTTGTTGAGAAAGCCAAGGGGACTTTAGAAAATGAAGACGTACACCTACTCGGTGCAGGGGAACATCTCCATCTCGAAGAAGTTGATGAAGAAAACCATTCAGTTGGAGAAGATGTGGATGAACACGATCATGAAGAAGAAGACCACAATCATGGCAATGTTGATCCGCATGTTTGGATCGACCCTATCTACTCTAAAGAACTTGCTGAAGCAATTAAAGTTGAACTCGTAGAACTATTACCTGAATATAAAGATAAACTAGAGGAAAATTACCAGCAGTTAATTTCCGAGCTATCGACCTTGGATAACAAATTCACCAACTTAGTTGAAAACGCAAAGCAAAAAGAAATCCTTGTCTCTCATTCAGCTTATGGTTATTGGGAGGAACGATACGGGATTAAACAAATTAGCATTTCAGGCATGTCCACCACGAGTGAACCGTCACAAAGAGAGCTACAAAAGATTATTTCAGAAGCAAAAGGTACAAATTTGAAATACGTATTGTTTGAACAAAATTATCAGTCTAAACTTGCAGAAATGGTAAAACAAGAAATCGGTGCCAAGTCGCTCACCTTGCATAACCTTTCTGTCCTAACAAAAGAAGACATCGATAATCAAGAGACTTATTTTAGCCTAATGGAGAAGAATCTACAGACTCTAGAAAAAGCGTTAAACGAGTGATCTTAGTTTGTTTCATAGTTTTTTGAGTTTCTAATTACAGTAAATTCATCAATTCTTACCTGATTGTGGTACGTTTTTTCTCATGGCAAATGACAAAAAATATAAGTGTATCAACCAAATCAAAAGGAGTGATACACATGGCTAAAGATGTCTTATGTGAGGTAAATAATTGTCAGTACTGGGCACAAGGGAACCTTTGCAGCGCTGATCGAATATACGTTGTCAGTCACACAGGAGAAACAGCAGAATCCACCAAGGCCACAGACTGTAAAACCTTTGAACCAATAGAAGAAACATTAAGCTAAAACAGAAAAGCGGAAGCGCCCTGTTCAGCGGCGTATGGCCTGGAGCTCTCCAACTGAGATAAAGGAAACACGAAGAGCCGGAGGCGATTCGATGTTGACTTATCGTAGGGCGGAGAGGGAAGGACACTAGCCGCTAGGGCGCTGGAGCTGGACAGTAAGAAAAGCGGAAGCGGCTCGTTCAACTCCGACAGGCATAAGACAACCCACGATGGAAGGCGCTCTTTGCCTTCAATTGGGGGATGGCTTATGACCCCGAGGAGTTAGCCGCTGGAGCTGGACAGTAGAAAAGCGGAAGCGCCCTGTTCAGCGGCGTATGGCCTGGAGCTCCAACTTAGTTAGAATTTCGGGTCGTCTTTAGGCCCGAGCGAGAGTGAGCAACTACACCTTTTCCAAAGTCAAACGCAAATTAAAAGCCAGGCAAAATGCCTGGCTTTTGATATTTACTATGCTTCTAATTTAGCCATCGGGCCAAAGAATTCAAAATGGATATGCTCCTCTTGAACCCCAAGGTCTTTTAACGATCCATTAATGGATTGCATAAACGGAACAGGTCCACAGAAATAATAATCCGTCTCACTTGATGTAAGAAGATTATTCTTTAACCAATCCTTTGTTACATAGCCTTCGTAATCGAAAAGTCCTCGTTCTCTGTCTTCACTAGTTGGCGAATCATAAAAGAAGAAAGTTTTAACATTCCCTTTAGATGCTGTTTCAAGTACTTCATCACGTAATGCGTGTACCTGACCATTCGCTGCCGCATGAATAAAAGTGACTGGACGATTTGGTTGAAGTGCAACTACTGTTTTTAACATGCTGACCATCGGTGTTAATCCTACTCCTCCACTTAGCAAAACAAGAGGAGCATCTTTTTCGGTATTTAAAAAGAAGTCACCTGCAGGTGCACTAACATTTACTTTGTCGCCTTCTGAAATTTGTTCGTGAAGGTAATTGGATACAATACCATCTGGATTTGTATTACCTGATTCCTGTTTTACACTGATTCGATAATAAGGTTTTCCTGCAGAATCAGATAAACTATATTGACGAATATGTGTAAATTCTTCCCCTTCAATTTCTAGTTTGACACTGATGTATTGTCCGGGCTTAAAGCCAGGAAGAATATTTTTGTCCTCTGGGACTAAGTAAAAAGAAGTGATTACGTCACTTTCTTTAACTTTACGGTCAACAATAAATGGTTTAAATCCGTCCCAACCACCTTGTTGAGTTTTTGCCTCCTCATACATCTCAGCTTCTACACTAATAAATACATCCGCAATAACACCATAAGCTTCTGCCCAAGCATCAATGATTTCATCTGTAGCTGCATCGCCTAGTACTGTTTTAATTGCACCTAGTAAATGCTCTCCAACAATTGGATAATGTTCCGGTTTAATTCCTAAGCTTCGATGTTTATGAGCAATTTGCGTAACAACAGGAACAATTGCTTCTAAGTTGTCTATATATTGAGCTGCGGCGTATACAGTGGAAGCTAACGCTCTTTGCTGTCTTCCTTGCTTTTGGTTCGCATGGTTAAAAATATTTAGTAACTCTGGATGCGCTTCAAACATTTGCTGATAAAACACAGTTGTAATATTTTCCCCATGTTGTTCAAGAACTGGTACGGTAGATTTAATCACTGCAATCGTTCTTTGATTCAATTCAACCACTCCCCTTTTTTTCTCCGGTAATGTTTCTAATATTTACATAGTAATTATAAGGAATATTTATATTTAAATAAGTGAGCTACATCACACTCTAGTTATTTTTTTCTAATAAAACAGACCATAACCACCATTTTCTTGATGAATTCGTCACTCTAAATTAGTATCAGTGTTTACCTTTAAGAAACAATGTTAGCTCAATAAACTGGGAAGTTACTTAAATTAATCTGAACAAAAGGCTGTTTTCGGAAAGGTTGTTGTTAAAATCCAAAAACCCATTTTAACGCAATAGTACCCATTTCGTATGTTTAATAAAGTTTGAGAAAAAATCCCAAAAAAAGTATTTGTGATTGTAAAAAATATTCTGCCCTTTATGTAAGAGGATGTATTTGACTAAAGATAGTTAAAAAGTTTCAATAAATACCTGCAAACTAACAGAATAACTTTTTAGAACGGGATAAAAAGTTAACAACACTAAAAATCCCTATTAATTAAATGGAAAATACTCTTCAAAGACTGTGACTTCTTGCATTCGTTTTTTATTTATTTTAAAGCCGATCCCATTCAAAGTAGGTACGGCAATCATTCCATTTTCCACAATAATTTCGGGCTCAATTACGTCTTCCTCCCAGTAACGGTCAGACCCTGAAATATCACCAGGGATGGTAAAACCAGGTAGTGAGGCAAGTGCGATATTATGAGCTCTCGAAATCCCAAATTCAATCATCCCACCACACCAAACCGGTATCCCTTTTTCTTTACAATACTCATGAATCTTAATGGCGGTTTTCAGTCCACCGACTCTCCCTATCTTAATATTGATCACTTGACAGCTTTTCAGTTCAATTGCTTTATATACATCCTCAAAAGTAACGATACTTTCGTCAAGACAAATAGGTGTTTTTATTTGGTTTTGAATAACTGAATGTTCAATGATATCGTCATAGGCTAATGGCTGCTCAATCATTAGTAACCCATACTCATCTAAGGCTTTCAATCGGTCAATGTCTTTCAGCGTATACGCTGAATTTGCATCCGCCATCAATTCTAAGTCTGGAAACCTTTTCCTAAGTTCCGATACTAGTTGGATATCGTTCTTAGGGGAAATTTTCACTTTCACTCTTCGGTATCCTGTAGCTAGATAGGTTTCAATTTGTTGAATTGTCTCTTGTAAAGATTTTGTCGCAACTACTACACCAGAAGGGATTTTATCAACAGTCCCACCCAACACATTAGATAGAGAGCGGTTTTCCTGCCTTGCATACAAATCCCAAAGAGCTGTCTCTAGGGCTGCTTTGGCCATTTGATTGCGGCGGAAAACCCTGAACTTTTCAGTCACCTCTGCCGGATGAGCAATTGGATTTTCCTTTAGATATGGGATGAGAAAGTCCTTCAACATATGGTAAGACGTTTGAACTGTCTCTTCTGTATACCAAGGGGAAGAAAATGCAACTCCTTCGCCATAACCTTGATGCCCATCCATACCGTTGACCTCAACAATAATTGATTCCCGTTCAACTACCGTTCCCAAATGCGTAGTAAAAGGGGCTTTTAATGGCATTTTTATCACAGATAATTTGACGGATTTTATTTCCATATCTATTCATACCCCTTTTTATACCAATCACGTAGTTCTCTTCTTAATAATTTTTTGGAAGCATTACGAGGTAATTGCTCGACGAATAGAAACCTTTTCGGAACCTTGTACCTTGCTAGTTGGTCCGTACAAAATTGAACCAAATCACTTTCTGATAGATGTGTGTTTGACTTTTTCACAATAAAGGCGATCGGAACTTGCCCCCATTTATGATCGTCAATACCAATTACTCCTACATCAGCTACCGTTTCATGAGCCATTAAAACACTTTCAATTTCAGCAGGATAGATATTTTCACCACCTGAAATAATTAAATCAGATCGCCGGTCAAGAACATAGAGGAAACCATCTTGATCTAGATATCCAATATCTCCTGTATGAAACCACTCATTCGACAATTTTTCTTTTGTTTCTTTATCACGATTTAAATAGCCTTTTGTCACATTTGGTCCTTTGACTAAAATTTCACCCTCTTGCCCATTAGGCAGCGTTTCTCCTATATCATTGATGATTTTTATTTGATTTGGCAGTAGAGGTTTACCAGCAGAACCAAGCTTACTAAGACTATATTCAGGGGCCAATGTTGCAAACTGAGAAGACGTTTCCGTCATGCCAAATGATTGATAAACAGGGATTCCTTTTTCTTTGCATTTTTCAAGCAAGGATAATGGGGCAGGTCCACCTCCAAGTAGCATCCCTCGAAAAGTATCTGGTAGCTGGTTTGCTGTAAGAAGGTCATTTATTTTTAAAAGCATCGTACTTACTACTGACATTGTGGTAATCTGATACTTCCAAATATCTTCAATTGCAAGCTTAGCATTAAAATTGGAATGAAGCACAACAGCCATCCCATAAATCAAACTCCGCATGAGAATGGAATAACCACTAATATGGAAAACTGGAACCGCACAAAGCCAGCAATCCTTCTCACTTAAACCTAGATTTAAAGCAGAGGCTGTTGCACTCCACCAGTGATTCCCATACGATTGCATAACTCCCTTTGGATGCCCTGTTGTTCCTGAGGTATACATAATGGTGGTGATTTCTTCTAAGTCAAATTCTTCTAAAATAGCACCCCTAATACCTTGCAACTGAAACAGTTCCTCTTTTTCTACAACATGTTGAAAAGACTTTCTAATCTCAGTAACCTTCTCAGCAAAACTTTGCTCGTAGATTAGCTTCTCTACTTGAGAATCTTCAATTTGCCAAAGTAATTCAGCAGACGTGAGTTTATTATTTAAAATCACCGTCCTTACGCCGATCATTTGTAGTGCATACAGAATCAGGACTGTTTCTTTATGGTTTGAAAGCAGTACCCCTACAGAACCACCCTTTTTTAGACCAAGCTCATTCAATTGTGATGATATCCGCGCAGCTTGTTCAAAAACTTGCTGAAAGGTTAACTCTTCACCATTAAAAATCAGCGCTTTTCTATCAGGAGTTAAGTCTGCACGCTTTTTTAACCAGTTTGGTATCACTTGTGTCACAAAAAATCACTCCAATATGAAAAGAGCCTGATGGGGGAATCCATCAAGCTACTTTGAGATTTTCTTATTTAAATCAAGGGAAACGAGGGAATTGCCCAAAATCAGGTTTACGTTTCTCTTTGAAAGCATCCCGACCTTCTTTTGCTTCCTCGGTTGTGTAATAAAGCAATGTAGCATCGCCAGCAAATTGTTGGATTCCTGCTAATCCATCAGTATCTGCATTCATTGCCGCTTTCAAGAAGCGAAGCGCTGTTGGACTTTTCTCAAGGATCTCTTCACACCATTTAATTGTTTCTTCTTCTACTTGATCAAGTGGAACAACAGTATTAACTAGCCCCATATCAAGTGCTTCTTGGGCATTATATTGACGGCAAAGGTACCAAATTTCACGTGCCTTTTTATGACCAATGATACGAGCTAAATACCCAGAACCATAACCAGCATCAAAGCTTCCAACCTTTGGTCCCGTTTGGCCAAAGATTGCATTATCAGCTGCAATTGTTAAATCACATACAACGTGTAGAACGTGTCCACCACCGATTGCATATCCTCTTACCATTGCAATAACTGGCTTAGGAATAACTCTGATTAAACGTTGTAAGTCTAGCACATTCAAACGCGGAATTTGGTCTTCCCCTACATAGCCACCGTGGCCACGTACAGATTGGTCACCACCGGAACAGAATGCTTTATCGCCTTCACCTGTTAATACGATTACTCCTACGTTTGAGTCATCTCGTGCATAAGCAAATGCATCAATTAATTCCATAACCGTTCTAGGAGTGAAAGCATTGCGTACTTCCGGACGATTGATGGTAATTTTAGCGATCCCATTGTATGTTTCATACTTAATTTCATCATACGTTCGCTCTGTAACCCATTCAACTGCCATCTCTAAATCCTCCTTCTTATGTATTCTATGTTTTTCAACTACTTGAGTTTTTCTACCACTTTATCATTCGACAAAAACTCACTTACTATTGTACCAAATTTTTCAGTTTCTTCCACATGAATCGCATGCCCAGCGTTTTTTATCTTCATGAAGATACCATTTGGAACAGCACTAGCAACCTCGATACCAATTTTGCAGAACTTTTCATCCCATTCTCCTGCTAAAAATAAGGTAGGGAAAGACCAAGTCGGCAATGTCTCCCACCATGAAGGTTGTGATCCAGTTCCCATACCGAGTAAACTATTGGAAAGACCTATACAATTATTTTGCATGCGCTGATTTCTAATCTGTTCTCGAACCTTATCAGGAAGGTTCAGTTGCGTTTGAAACAAAGGGATATTTTCCCAATGACGAACAAATGCCTCTACTCCCTCTGAAAGAATCTTATTAGCCAGTTTAGCATCTCGTTCTCTTCTTTCTTGTCGATCAAAATCCCTCTTCAAACCAGGGGTCGTGCTCTCAAGGATTAATTTCCTAACTCTGTTTGGAAAAAGAACCGCAAAAGTAATCGCTAGTCTTCCTCCCATTGAGTAACCTAGAACATCCGTTTTTTCTATATCTAATTGATCTAAAAGAAGATTTAAATCCTCAGCAGCCTTTTGAATATCATAGCGGTTACGATCAGATGGAGACTCTGTCTTCCCATGCCCTAATAAATCAATCATTATGTTTTGAGATTTAAGAATGGGAAGAAAGGGATACCATGTCTCAATCGAACCTGTAAAACCATGTAACAACAAAAGTGGGAAACCACTCCCACTTTGTTCGACATTGTACATAACATCGTTAAGATTAATCTTCATTTTTCCCACTCTTTAAAACATTACTTATTTCCCGGGAAACATATTTCCACAAATCTCGATGTTCTTTAAGATTCCTGTCCCTCACTGTCGAAACCTCTAGCACTTTTAGGCCTTGATCGTTATTATGTACAAGCTTTTGCTCGAAATTGTCCCAACCTGATACTTTATAGTAACTTCCACCATACATTTCTACAACAGGACCAAATTCGATATCAAGGGGAGTTCCAAATAATAACTCAAAATGCTTTGGATGCTCTGACTGCGGCAAGAAGGAGAAAATTCCTCCACCATTATTATTAATAACAATAATGGTCACATTAAGTTTAAATAACTTAGCAGCAAGAAGCCCATTCAAATCATGGAAAAACGTCAAGTCCCCTAAAACCAAAAAAAGAGGTTCGGCTACAGTCGCTGCACCTAGGGCTGTTGAAACAATACCATCAATCCCATTAGCCCCTCTATTCCCCATGATTTTTATATTTTTTTTATTGTTGAAAAAGAATGTATCCAAGTCTCGGATCGGCATACTATTTCCAACAAACAATGTACTTTCTGAAGGTAATATATCCGTTAATAAATGAAAGAGCTTTCCTTCGCTAAGCTCGGAAACATCTCTGATGGTAGATAATGATTGCTTTGCAATCTGATTGATGTGTGTCCACGTTTGTAAATAACTTGCATCTTTGTTAACTTCAAGCTGTTGCCCTAGTTGTTGACAGAAGACACTCTCGTCACAATAAATCATTTCAGATGCAGCCGTCAGTGGGTCGCGCCAACCACTGCCACCATCAACGACAATCATCGGTACCTCACGATTTTCTTTCATAAATATCGTTAAAGCTTTGGAGACAGGCATCGCTCCAAAGCGAATAATTACTTCTGGCTTTAACTCCTCTTTTGCATCTTCAAAGCGCAGGAATGTATCATAACCATCAATAATGCCTTCTTGATTATGGGGTCCACTTCTAAGTTGTGAAAGGGGGTCCGCTATGATTGGATATTTCAATTTCATTCCTAATTCGACCACTGCTTCAGCAAACTCTGTGTCATCTATAGGACCGCAGACAATCAAACCCTTCCGTTTTGAAGTTAAAAGAGCTGCAAGATTTTCAAATTGATCCTCTGATAAAGAAAGCCTAGCCTCTTCAATTCTCACATACCCTTCTTTACGATGTGTGAGTTCAAATAAATTTTCATGTAAGTCAGGGATTAATGGCTCTCTCAGCGGGAAGTTCAAATGAACAGGCCCTGCAGGGTGCTGAATGGCCGTTGCAGCAGCTCGAGCACAAACCATGCGCGCATATCGTATCATTTCTTCTTTATGATCAGGTGGTGACATTTCAGCGAACCATTTCACTTGACGACCATAAAGGTGTATTTGATCAATCGCCTGTGGCGCTCCAACATCACGCAATTCATGTGGACGATCAGCCGTTAAAACAACCAATGGCACTCGCGAAATTTTCGCTTCAACGATTGCTGGGTAATAATTCGCTGCTGCTGTACCAGATGTACAAAGGATCGCTACTGGGTTTTGCTTTGCTTTAGCAATTCCAAGGGCAAAATAAGCAGCAGACCTTTCATCTACATGTACATGCAAGTTTAAATTCGGATGTTCTGCCATAACAAGTGCAATCGGTGTAGAGCGCGACCCTGGACTTATGACAACATCTTGAACACCTGAATAAGCTAGTTCTGCAACAAAGGCAGCGAGATAATCTGTTAATGCTTGTTGATGATTCATATTTGATTTCCCCCAAGCGCGGTTAACATCGGTCTAAATTTGATTTTGGTTTCAATATATTCACTTTCCGCTTTAGAATCTTCGACTACGCCACAACCTGCAAATAAGGAAGCTTCCTTGCCTTGCACTAATGCGGAACGAATTGCCACAGCAAATTCCCCATTCCCGTGGAAGTCCATCCATCCAATCGGCGCAGCATAAAACCCTCTATCTAATTCTTCAATTTCTCTAATTTTTGCGACAGCAGGTTCTTTCGGAAGGCCTCCTAATGCTGGTGTTGGGTGAAGTCTGTTCACTACATTAAATAAACTAGTTCCTTCTCGACTTTTCCCTACCACAGGAGTATATAAATGTTGAATAAATTTTGTTTTCATTAATTGTGGTTTATTAGGTAAAATGACTTCATCACATGTTTCTTCCATTGCTTCCTTAATCATTTCAACAACATAATGATGTTCAATTAAATTTTTGGGGTCATTAAGTAGGCTTTCGCCTAACCTTTCATCTTCTATTTGATCTTTCCCCCTAGCAATGGACCCAGCGAGGCAAGTAGAGAAATATTGATTGTTCTCCTTTTTGACTAATCTTTCAGGTGTAGCACCAATAAAACAATCACCATTCACTTCAAAAGCAAAAATATAGCTTTCTTTTTGCTCCATTAATAAATGAGATAACACTCTTTCCACTTGAACTGGATTTTCGAAACGAAGCCGCAATTCCCGTGCGAGAACAACCTTTTTTAAGTCGCTTTCCTGGAAAGACTTCACAAGATTTGTAACAGATTCTTTCCACTCTTCTGGGTGAATTTCCTGTATATCATTTATTACAGGTTCTGTAAACTCCGGAACAGAACTTCCACTTTCTAATAAGGCCTGACGTTCTACGGTTACCTTTTCAACCAAGCGAAGGTCATCCTGCTGTGAGCAAATAATATTAGTCGTTAAATACGCTTGTCCCTTGATAATTGTTAACATATATTTAGGAAGATGAAAGAGTGATTCCGTAAACTTCTCCCAAAGTCTAGTCTTTTTCTTTAAAGGATCAAAGCTGAATCCACCAAATAGAGTAGGGCCACTTCCGGCATTTGTCTGTTCACCGACAATAACTGCATCTTTTAATACATGCTGCCATTTCTCTTCTATCTCATCAAAACGATTTATCTTCATTTCCGATTGAATTTGTTTAGCAACACCCAATCCAACGATAATCTGCTCTCCATCTGGGTCTTTCCAAAAAAATCTTTCTCCTACAAAACATTTATTTCCGTTAGCATAAAACTGATAAGGATCAATCCAATTCACCTTTTGGACTTCACTTGCCAATACGGAATGAGAAAAATGCTTTGCTTTATCAATGGCAATAGCAATTCCTTGCCTCAATTCTGTATCCTGAATGGTAACCAAATCTATCCCCCCAATAACAGATCTCTTACCTGTTATCACACGTTTTCAAACTTATTTTAAGATACACTTCCTATATTACAATGTCAACAAGACACCCTTCCACAAACTAGTTTTATCCTTATTATATATTACGCTAGATCAATTCCCCTTAAGCAGAATACAAGAAGGGAAAACTACCCATAACTCCCTTGAAATTGTATTTGACAGGCTAGTATCCTCGACATACACTTTATATTGTAAGGAAGATTTACTAGTTGTTTTGGTTATCCTTTTGACAAAAATAAGTATTATTGATACTATTGTATAGTTTGTTTACAATCATTAATTATAGATAAGGGAGAGAATAGGAAAATGCAAACACCTCTTCAACCTGGTTCTTCCCCAATAGCAAGTGACCAAGGAATTCAAAAGTGGTGGCAACTGACACGTCCCCATACTTTAACCGCTGCATTTGCACCAGTTCTACTTGGGACTGCACTCGCTATTGAGGTAACATCCATTAATATACCGCTATTTTTAGCAACATTAATTGCTTGTTTGCTAATTCAAGCAGCTACAAACATGTTTAATGAGTATTATGATTATAAGCGAGGTCTTGATACTGAAGAATCAATCGGTATTGGTGGGGCTATTGTACGAAACGGTATCAAGCCGGATACGGTAATGAGGTTAGCTCTCATTCTATACGGTATTTCAATCTTAATCGGGATTTATATCTGTATGAATACAAGCTGGTGGCTTGCTGTTATTGGACTTGTTGGAATGCTTGTTGGCTATCTTTATACCGGCGGACCTCTCCCAATTGCATATACACCTTTTGGCGAGTTATTTGCTGGCTTTTTCATGGGACTTTTATTTATTGTTATTTCCTTTTACATTCAAACAGGGACTGTTACAACTACTAGCGTATTGGTCTCCATTCCGAGTTTTATTTTAGTAGGTGCCATTTTATTATCAAATAATATTCGTGATTTTGATGGGGATAAGGATTTTGGCCGGAAAACATTGGCAATCCTCGTTGGAAAGAAAAATGCAGTTCGAGTATTAGCAGGAATGTTTATCGTTTCTTATATTTGGATTCTTGCGCTCATCATAACTGGTGTAACAACACCATGGCTAGCTGTTGTTGCTTTAAGTCTACCTAAACCCATTACAGCTGTTAAGGTCTTTAAAACAGGGAAAAACCCTCTTGAAATGATGCCTGCTATGAAAGCTACAGCTCAAACGAATACATTTTTCGCTTTGTTACTATCAGTCGGATTTTTTATTAGTTATCTGTAAAACAAACCAAAAGCCTCTGCTTCCTTGCAGAGGCTTTTCATCTTTATTCTTTATAGCCCTATCACTCAAAATGATCCGTTCTCTACTTAAATGGTTGTATATTCCAAATTTCTTGTGCATATTCTCGAATCGTTCGATCACTCGAGAAAAATCCTGATTTAGCAACATTCACTAAGCTTTTTTCTAGCCACTCACGACGATTGCCATATTCATTCCCGATTCTTTCTTGAATATTGGCATACGAAGCAAAATCTTTTAAAACAAAGTATTGGTCGTTATGATCTAACAGCGATTCATATATAGCCGTAAACTCCCCATCCGTTTCAGGGAAAAAGTCATTGACTAGCTGATTAATGACTTCCTGTATTCGCCGGTCATTCTGGTAAATTTCTCGAGAATAATATCCACCATAATTTTGATAATTTAGGACGTCTTGAGCCGTTAACCCAAAAAGAAATACATTCTCTTCTCCAACAAGCTCTGTAATTTCTACATTTGCTCCATCAAGCGTTCCTACCGTTAAGGCCCCGTTCATCATAAATTTCATATTTCCAGTTCCTGAAGCTTCTTTGCTGGCAGTTGAGATTTGCTCACTTACATCAGCTGCTGGAAATATTTTTTCTGCTAGTGACACTCGGTAATTTTCGAGAAAAACTACCTTTAACTTATCATTTACATCATGGTCGTGATTCACTTTATCGGCTACCGTATTGATTAGCTTTATCACTTTTTTAGCGAAGTAATATCCTGGAGAGGCTTTCGCACCAAATATAAAGGTCCTAGGATAGTACGGCAAACTAGGGTCCTTCTTCAAACGATTATACATGTACATGATATGGAGCACGTTCAACAGCTGTCGTTTATATGCATGCAATCTTTTTACCTGAACATCAAAGATTGAATTTGGGTCAACAGCAATCCCATTTTTCTCATATATAATCTTGGAAAGAATTTGTTTATTCTCCGTCTTTATTTTCCCGAATTCAGCTAAGAAAGCATCATCCTGCTTAAAGCGAAGAAGGTCTTCTAATTTAGTTGTGTCTTTAATCCAGCTCCCTCCAATTGCTTCCGTAATCAACTTAGCGAGCTTCGGATTAGCCTTATTTAACCAACGCCGATGAGTGATGCCGTTTGTTTTGTTGTTAAAGCGTTCGGGATAAATTTGATAATAAGCATTCATTTCTCTTTCCTTAAGGATTTCTGTATGAAGTTTAGCTACCCCATTAATACTATGTGTTCCAACAATAGCCAGCGGCGCCATTTTCACTTCCCCATGGGCGATTACAGCCATATTTTCAATTCGGTCCCAATCCCCTGGATAAAGATCCCACAATTTCTGGCAAAATCGCTCATTAATTTCTTCAATAATCATAAAAATCCTAGGAAGTAATGGCTGAAAAATCCGAATTGGCCAGCGTTCCAAGGCCTCGGATAAAGTTGTATGATTTGTATAAGACAACGTGTTGACCGTAATATGCCATGCCTCTTCCCACCCAAATCCTTCTTCATCGATGAGGATTCTCATTAATTCGGGAACGGCTAAAGCTGGGTGAGTATCATTAATATGAATACCGATATTCTGATGAAATTCTGACAAGCTCTGCTTCTGTTTTTTATACTCCGTAACAATGGAATGCAAACTTGCAGCAACTAATAAATATTGTTGTTTTAACCTGAGAATTTTCCCCTCATCATGAGTATCATCTGGATAGAGGAATTCAGAAATGGCCTCTGTTTCTTGTTTATATTTTAAATGATCAATATTATGCGAAAAACGGGAAGGCTCTGCACTCCACAAGCGCAGAGTATTTACTGTTTCCGTCTCATGACCAATGACTGGAAGATCATACGGAACAGCCGTGACAACCTCAGCATCTTGATGCCGGAATTTTAGCTTACCATTTTCATCGTAACTCTCCACCTGACCCCAAAAACGGATATCAACCGAATCATCCGCTCTTCTAACTTCCCAAACATGCCCGTGCCTCAACCACTGTTCTGGGAGTTCGACTTGGTAACCTTCAATGATTTTCTGTTCAAATAACCCATGTTTATAGCGAATACCACACCCATGTCCCGGAAGATTTAAAGTCGCGAGCGAATCTAAAAAACATGCTGCTAACCGACCTAACCCCCCGTTTCCAAGGCCGGCATCAGCCTCAATCTCTTCAAGCTCCTCAAGGTCAATTCCTAGCTCATTGAGTCCCTCCGTTACAATCTCTTCAATTCCAAGATTCATTAAATTATGGCGTAACAGCCGCCCTAATAAAAACTCAATGGATAGATAATAGATTTGCTTCTTTCCTTCCTGACGATAAAGGTCTCCTGTTTGAATCCAATTTGCACTAACATATTCCCGAATCATTAGACCTAAGGTTTGAAACTGTTCTCGTTTCGTACTTTCAGTGAATATGGTTCCAAATGTCATTTCAAGTTTTTTTAAATACGCTTCCTTAAACTCAAGTTTATTGGCAAACATAAACACTCTCCTTGGTTAGGTCAGCGTATAATTGCTGATAAATTTTAGCAGACTGCGCCCAACTAAAATCAAGCTGCATAACGTGCTCCACTAACTGATTCCATTGTTTAGGATCTTTAAAGTATTCCAGCGCTCTTTCTATGGTATACAACATGTCATGTGCATTGAAATTCGTAAACGTAAAACCATTTCCTGTCCCAACTTCTCCATTATAGGATTTGACTGTGTCATTCAAACCACCGGTCTCCCTTACGATTGGGATGGAACCATAACGAAGCGCAATCAGCTGGCTAAGCCCGCAAGGTTCAAATTTTGATGGCATGAGGAAGAAATCAGATCCAGCGTAAACCCGATGTGCGAGTCCCTCATCAAACCCAATAAAAACCTTACACTGATTGTAATATTGAATCGACATTTGACTGAAGAAATACTCAAACTCTCTTTCACCGGTTCCAAGAACAATTAACTGTGCACCTGTATCCATGATTTCATGGAAAACACCTCTAACAAGTTCTAAACCTTTTTGTTTCGTTAATCTCGTAACCATCGCAATCAGTGGAATTTCTTTATCTTGTGGCAAGCCAAACTGTTTTTGAAGTTCTAGTTTATTAAGTAGATGAGCTTCTGTATCTGTCCCATCATATTGACTGGCAATTAGAGTATCTGTTTTTGGATTATACATTTCATAATCAATGCCATTTAAAATTCCCACTAAATCAGCTTCCCGACTTCTCAGCACACCGTCCATTTTTTCGCCAAAGTAAACAGTTTGAATTTCATTCATATAGGTCGGGCTGACTGTAGTAATTTTATCAGCAGTTAGTAGCGCAGCTTTCATAAATGAAACATTTCCATAGAATTCGAGCAACTCAGTTCGACACTCCTGTGCATTGAGCCCAAACAAGTCTCCTAGAATGTCATAAGGGAAGATACCTTGGAATTGCAAATTATGAATCGTAAAAACTGTTTGAATGGTATTATAACCATCACGTTCACGATATTGTTCTTGTAATAAAAATGGAACCATCCCTGTATGCCAATCGTGACAGTGGATCACATCTGGATAAAAATCAATTTCACTTATACTTTCAAGAATCGCCCTATTAAAATAAGCGAATTGCTCTCCTTCATCAAAGTCCCCATACATTTGGCTACGTTTGAAATAATACTCATTGTCTATGAAATAATAAGTTACCCCGTCTAGCTCAAGCATATCAATTCCACAATATTGGTTACGCCAGCCAACTGGGACAATAAATTCAGCGATTTTTTTCATTTTTTTCTTATACTCATCTGGGATGAGTTGATATTTTGGTAGAATGACGCGAACATCCATACCAAGAGAATTCAATTCTTTAGGAAGAGAGCCGGCAACATCTGCAAGCCCACCGGATTTGATAAATGGTACACATTCTGATACAGCAAACAATATTTTCACGAACTTACACACTCTCCCTTTACGATTGAACCTTTCCGTAATATCTTCGGAACCTGCTCTGTCCCAATAATCGTTGTACCTTGTTCAATTTTTACGTCTTTGTCTAAGATTGCATGCTCTAACACACAGTTTTCTTGGATGACTGTTTTTTGCATGATAATGCTGTTCTTCACTACCGCTCCTTTCGCAATATGCACACCGCGAGCGATAATGCTATTTTCAACCGTACCTTCGATTTGAGCACCATTAGCAATCATTGAATTAAAAACAACCGCTGAACTCGTATATCGAGTCGGTGGCTCATCTTTTACCTTTGTTAAAATAGGGCGCTCTTGTAAAAATAACTTTTCCCAAATCTCTCGGTTTAGTAACTCCATACTAGCAGCATAGTAAGTACTGATGGAATCAACCGTTAGAGCGTAACCTTCATACGAATAATGACAAACACGGTAAGGACTGTTTAAATCCGTCACAACATCTTTCATATTCAAGTAACCTGTTTCTTTTCTAGTATGAATCAAATCTAATAATAAAGAGGTTTTTACCAGAAAAAGATTGATAGACCTGCCGTTTTTTTGTACTTCTGTAATATCACAATTGCTATCAATATGCCAATCAAGGAGTGGCGACAAATCCATATTGAAAATGGTGTTTGCATTCGAGATTAAGCAGTACTCTTGCGTACTCCTAGTTAAGAAATCCATATTCTCAGCAAAATGTTCAAATGAATTTATACCAAAAATAGGTTTATCAAGCCTTGGAGAAGGGAAGAAGAATAATCCATCCCGCTTTCGATTTAGGTCCCAGTTTTTACCTGAGCCTAAATGATCCATTAAGGAACGGTATTGAAATTTCGGAAAAATTGCAACGCTCTGGATACCCGAATTCACCATATTTGACAAGATAAAATCGATTAGACGATAACGACCACCAAATGGGATGGCTGCAACTGATCGATGAGAGGTTAATTCTTCTAGGTCCTCTATATGTGTTGTAGCATCGATTACACCTAATAAATGTTTATTCACTTTATATATCACTCCCAAACTAGTTAGTTATCATTTCTTCTAGCATCTCATCAGAAACTAGAAGAATTTCGCCTTCTTCTTTTGGGCGAATAACAGAACCTGCAGTTATTTTTACTCCAGAAGAAACAATCGCATTCTCAATGTAGCAACCTTTTTCAATGATGGCATCCGGCATAATAACAGAGTCTTTAATGACTGAATCTTTTCCAATTGATACGCCTTGAAACACGACAGTCCTAATAACATTCCCTTCAATTGTACAACCCTCATTGACTAGTGAATTCGTGATAATGGCGTCCCTGCTAATATATTGAGGGGGTTGATTTGGATTAACCGAATATATTCGCCAACTTTGATCAAATAAATCTAGTTCATTGTTATCATCTAACAAATCCATATTTGCCTCCCAAAGGCTTTGCACAGTCCCAACGTCTTTCCAATATCCTTTAAATGGGTATGCAAAAAGATCCTTTTGATCCTGAAGCATTTTTGGTAATATATCTTTGCCAAAATCATGGCTAGAATTAGGATTCTGTTCATCCATTAGGAGATACGCCTCAAGTACTTTCCAATTAAAGATATAAATCCCCATCGAAGCTAAATTGCTTTTTGGTTCCTTAGGTTTTTCATCAAACTCAACAACTTGATGATTGTTATCTGTATTCAGAATTCCAAAGCGATTTGCTTCCTCCCAAGGAACTTGAACAACGGATACCGTTGCATCGGCCCCTTTTTGTATATGATAATCCAACATTAATTCATAGTTCATTTTATAAATATGATCTCCAGATAGAATCAGGACATATTCAGGATCATATTGTTGGAGATAATTGAGATTTTGAAAAATTGCACTTGCTGTACCGGTATACCACTTCATTTCTGTTGATGCAGTATAGGGAGGGAGTACTGTAACCCCTCCATCCTTCCGATCCAAATCCCACGCACTACCAATCCCAATATAGGAATTTAAAATAAGAGGTTGATATTGAGTTAACACACCAACGGTATCTATACCTGAGTTTGTGCAGTTACTTAATGGAAAATCAATAATCCGATATTTCCCGCCAAAGGGAACAGCAGGCTTTGCAAGGTTTTTTGTTAACGAATTCAATCTACTTCCCTGTCCTCCTGCTAGTAGCATTGCGACGATCTTTTGCTTTTTCTTTTGCATTTATTACCTTCCCCTTTCTCTTTTTAACCGGTCGAAATATGGATATCCCAAACGGAGCAAGTGAAAATTCAATAGAATAAGGATGTCCATGAAACTCAATCTCTTCGGTCACGATTGGTCGTTTATTTATAACCCCAGAGCCTCCAAATTCAGCACTATCACTATTTAGGATTTCTCGGTAAGTTTTCAGTTGTGGTACCCCGATTCGATACTTTGGATATGCAATAGGCGTAAAATTACAGATGATGATTAGAAAATCATCATCCTTTGAACCTTTTCGGATGAAGGAGAAGACAGATTGATGATGATTATTTGCGTCAATCCATTCAAAACCCTCATAAGAATCATCGACTTCATAGAGTGGCTTATTCAGTTTATAAACTTTTAACAAAGCTTTTACGAAATCATTTAGTTTCTCATGCATCTCATAATCAAGTAAATGCCAATCTACCTGTTCTCGGTCTTTCCATTCTGCAAATTGCCCAAGTTCTGTTCCCATAAAGGTGAGCATTTTCCCAGGGTGGGCTGCCATGTAACCTAATAACAACCTTAGCTGGGCAAACTTCTGCCAGTAGTCACCAGGCATTTTGTTTAGCAGTGATTTTTTTCCATGTACGACCTCATCGTGAGAAAACGGTAAAATGAAGGATTCTGAAAAGGCATAAAGCAAGGAGAAGGTTACTTTATCATGGTGTTGACTTCTCTCTAAAGCAGGTGTTTCCATGTACGTCAACATGTCATTCATCCAACCCATATTCCATTTATACGTAAAACCTAGTCCACCATCCTCAACAGGTGTAGTGACCTTTGGCCACTCTGTAGAATCCTCTGCAATAATCAGAACACTTGGAAACTCCCTCGTAATCGTGCTATTTAATTTTTTCAAAAAACTAACACCATAGGGATTTACTTCCTGATTGGAGTTTGGCCAATAAATAATATTCGCCACTGCATCAATACGGAAACCATCAATATGATATTTTTCAATCCAAAACAACGCATTTGAAATCAGATAACTATGTACTTCTGTTTTTCCAAGATCAAAATTTGCTGTTCCCCATACTTCGTTTTCACGGTCTCTTTCATTTTGGTAATCATAAACAAAACTGCCATCAAAACAATAAAGGCCATGTTCGTCCTTACAGAAATGTCCTGGAACCCAATCGAGAATGACACCAATTCCATTCTGGTGGCATTGGTCAATTAAGTACATAAAATCATGGGGTGTACCAAAACGACTCGTAACAGAATAGTAGCCAGTACCTTGGTATCCCCAGGAAATGTCGAGCGGATGCTCAGTTAGAGGCAATACTTCAATATGAGTGTATCCATGTGATAAGACATAGGGGATTAATTCCTGAGCAAGTTGTCTGTAGGTTAGAAGTGAACCATCCTCAGCAAGTTTCCATGAACCAAGATGGACCTCATAAATCGCCATTGGTTGAGTACGTCTATGAGTATTATCCCTAGTATTCAGCCAGCGACGATCGCTCCACTCGTAATCTTCTAACGAGTAAACAATTGATGCTGTATTCGGTCGTTTTTCCGAGTGGAAGGCATATGGGTCAGACTTTAACCTGGACTGTCCGTTTGCCTGTATGATTTCATACTTGTATATAGATCCTGATAGATCTTCCTCTACATATAAAAACCAGACACCTTCATTATTCATTCTCGTAAATCTGTAGTCTTCACCATTCCAATTATTAAAATCCCCAACCACTCTTACCTCGCTTGCGGAAGGAGCCCATACACAAAAACGCGTGTAAATACCTATTTGTTCATCATTTAAGATATGTGCTCCAAATAAATCATAGCTCTTAAACAATGAACCTTCGTGGAATAAGTGCAGTTGAAAATCAGTTGGATGTGTATACACCCACCTCACCTGCCTTCTTTATCTTTTTCAATCTTATTCTAGATTTTAAACAAAATACCTTGTGAACACTTTGTAAACTGTTCGTCATCATTCGACACACAAAAAACGGTACCGCTTCCAATGCTTTTGCAATAAGATAACGAAAGAAAAAAATGTCGGAAAGTTTTTCAAAGAGAAAATAAAATACTTGTAAAAAGGGCCGTTTACTTGAATTTAGGGATAAAGGAAAAGAGTAGTTTGAAAAATAAATAAGAAGAAAAAGGAGTAGTTGATTAATCTTAGACGGGATAGTTTTTCAAAAAGTTTAAAAACTGAAAAAAAGTCTCACCAAACACTTAGACATACGAAAATGCAATTGATTGTTATGTTCCGGTTTAAACACAACAAAAAAGCTGTAGACGATGTCTACAGCTTTTTATGACCCGTACGGGATTCGAACCCGTGTTACCGC
>Ga0182742_1001521_pt1 | contig 29220 bp, 25 predicted proteins | sample eDN5th37CBELigMG_FD_128880 | JGI IMG/M metagenome (GOLD analysis project Ga0182742, IMG submission 128880) | Enriched Miracle-Growth compost microbial communities from Emeryville, California, USA - eDNA 5th pass 37_C BE-Lig MG (version 2)... ...
AGGAATGGCGATACAGTTGTAGTGGAGAGTATCTCCCGTTTAGGACGTAAAACATTGGATATCCTCAACATTATTCAACAGTTAGAAGAGATGGGGGTGCAATTCATTTCTTTAAAAGAAAATATGGATACAAGAACCTCTACAGGCAAAGCCATGTTCCAAATGATGTGTGTCATTGCAGAATTAGAAAGAAACCTTATTGCTGAGAGAGTAAAGGAAGGACTTGAAGCAAGTAAAAGGCGTGGGAAAACATTAGGTAGACCCAAGTTGGATAAAGAAAAGCTTGCTGTTGCGCTAAGGATGTATGATAGTGAGGAATATTCCATAAAGGAGATTGTCTCGGCAACTGGAATATCACAAGGTTCCTTATACAGAGCAGTCAATAGAAGAAAGCTTGAAGAACTAAAAAAATAGGATTTTATTACTTCTCCAAAGTTACTTTGCGGTCTACAGCAGGAACCCTGTCACTAGGCCTGATAGGCGTTGTTGTTATAATATCTTTGTAATTGCGATACTATTTAGTGTCTGCGGGTTTGTTAACAAAAGCTCTTTTGGAGCCACACGTTTATTCGTGCGGAACTAAAAGAGCTTTTTTATTTTGTTTGAAGGGAGAAAGAAAAGTATGAATAATAATCAACTAGTAACGTATTGTATAGCGGATGAATTACTCCAATATGAATTTGGTTTCTTGCATTGTGATGGTAAGATTGAGGTAATTGTCATTAATCATAAAACATCTCAAGTACGGACATTAGGCTATTGTACAAGTTTAACAGATGTAGTATTCATCCTCGAAACATGCATTCAATATGGATTTCAAGAGAAGGGGATGACATTTAAAGCTGTTCCAGGTTATCAATTTAACAGATCGATGGAACCCATGGGGGTTTAGTAGTCTTTTCATAAATTTTCCGTTATAATAATATCATACTTTTCTTCTTTCTTTTTTTAGCGACACATTTTAGTGTCTGCGGTGACGACTAAATATGAGCCTTTGGGCGTTTGTATGTTGTAGTTACTACTACTTAACAACAAGCTGCCCAAAGGCTTTTTTGCGTTCATCAGAAAGATGATGAGTAAAAAACTTGGGAAAGGGTGTTAAACATGGCTAAAAAAGCGGAGAAGCGCCGAACAGCTGAGGAGAAAAAAGAGCAGGTGGAGCAATTGCTTCAATCACTCGAGGAAGGAGTTAAAAACTTTGAATACAGTCCTGAGAAGTACATGGCCATTATGAAAATGCAGGCTCTCATGCCACATTATTCGTTTAGAAATATAATGCTGGCTAAGCTTCAATTACCAAATGCCTGCTTTATTGCTTCCTTCAAACGATGGAAGGAATTGGGCCGTAATGTCATTAAGGGAGAAAAAGCTATTAGAATTTTAGCTCCCCGATTTAAAAAAGAAGTTGATGAATTAAGCGGAGAAGATGAGTTGAAACTAATTGGATTTCTCGGCGTACCAGTATTTGACGTGACCCAAACAGAAGGGGAGCCCCTTCCTATTGACCGGATCAATTTAACACTTGATGGGTCATCAGAAGAAGCTATTCAAATCTTTGAATGGGTGAAGATTTTAGCTAAAGAAGATGATTGTCCTGTGACTTTAAAGAAAATTTCCGGTGCCAATGGCTATTACAGTCTTACAGATCATGAAATAGTAGTAGATTGTGATTTATCCATTAATCATCGGGCAAAAACAGGTGTTCATGAGCTAGTACACAGTCGTGTCCATCGGAACATTAAAGGCACTACAGCAGAGGAAAGAGAATGTGTTGCTGAGGGTGTTGCCTTTATTTGTTGTAGTTACTTTGGATTAGATACCTCCGAGTATTCATTCGAATATGTGAAGGGATGGTCTAAAGATGGCGGGGAGTCTCTTATGAAATATGGAGAGATTATTCAAAAGACAGCCAATGCACTTATACAGGACTTTGAGAGAGTTGCGATGAGTTCAAATGACTCAGAGGGGGTGAACAGTGAAGATGAACAAGCTGCCGTCCTATCCGCATAATGTAGAAGATTGGGGAATTATTCAATTAGGTGAACACCCCGAGATTCAAGGAGAAAAACTAATAAAGGTATGTGTAGCTGAATCACTCGGCTATACATCAACAGAGGAAGAAGCAATCCAAATGATTGAGATACTACAAAACTGGTAGTCAATCAATTACAGGGTTGCTTTTTTATTTTTAGAAGGAGAGGAATTAGATGAACTATTTAAAAGAGACAGAAGATCACCCGAAAATGTTTCAGGTATATCTTAACCAAGCTTGGCACGAAGTATTTTGCTATGCAATGGCTTTTGAGGACAGCGGACGTTATGAGGACAAATTATTATTCACCATTGTAAGCGGTAGTGATTCTGCATTGCAATCACTTAAAGGTGCAATCGATGTTGGTTCTCATGGAGGTTTGAAATTTGGATACGGGATTAAGGAATTGACCGGTTATCGTTTTCAAACCGAGAAGTCTCTATTCGCTGAAAAAGGGAAATATGAGAAGTTTCCCAAGACGTTAAATCGGAATAGAAAGGCAATAGCGATTGTCCATGAGGATGTTTTGAACAATAGAAAGTACGTACTTTCATTCGATGGAAACCCGGCTCATGATATCGCCCAATTACTTGGTGGATCAAATTACGGGCTTCATATTTTACCAGAGTGGGAGGAAATAGTATTAAGCGAGTTAATTCGTAATGATTATTTGGAAGAGCATGAGTTATATTACGACCGAGACCTCTTCCCAAAGGGGTTATTCCTTTATTCAATTAACCTAACAGAAGAACAGGCTGATTTGTTTATTGAACGCCTCTTAAGAGAGGGGAAAATCACCTTCCCAAGGAGCGGAACCGGAGAGGAAGTGGCTAAAACTGAAGATCTTACTTCCTATCTGCTTAACTACAATGAAGCCATGGTGGAAAAATTGGCTGAAACTGTAGAGCCTGATCATAATCCATTAGTTGATGAATCTTTAAAGCATTTTAACAACTACCCAAGGGAGTTATTCCCTGTTCAATCACACGTTGCTACAGCTGTTGCAAAACGATTACGTAAACAAAAGGCTGTGATTATACAGGGTGAAATGAGCACCGGAAAATCAGCTATCATGACAGCAATTGCTGACGGTTATCATGCGACGAAAGGGAAAAAGGGATATCACGTATGTTTGATGTGTCCTCCGTCTTTAACAAAGAAATGGCCAGAAGAAATTAGAGAACTATTGCCTAATGCAAAAATACACGTCATTACGAAGACTGAACACCTAATTAAGTACCATTCTGAGTGGGTGAGACAAGGAAAACCTAAATCACAAGTCCCAACATTTTTTGTAATTTCTTTTACAACAATGAGGGGTGATGCGCGTACTATTCCAGCAGTGGATTTTGAAATAAAGAAAACCTCAAAGCAGCGTATTTCGGATGAAGATCCAGCTTATCGTTTGGGTTACTATTGTCCAGATTGTGGGAAACCGCACCAAACAATTGAGTCGATTCATACGGAAATTGATGAACACGGAAATGAATTTGATGTTCCTGTGACTCATAATATGACCCCGGATGAATTTGGAGAAACTCGTCGTTTAACTAATAGTGTTAAGCCTGCCAATGCATTTTGTTTTCACTGTGGTGGGGCACTATGGACGAAAAAGGTACCAACTCGTTATAAAGGTTTTAACGAATGGGCAAGATTTGAAAAAAAATTACAACACGCGATGTATCAAAATAATCCATCTCTTGTTAAGCACATACAAAGGTCTCAACCCGATATTCCAAAGGTTGTTGGAATGCCGAAAAGGGTTGCTGCCATCGAGTATATTCGAAGAAAAATGAAAAACTTTTTTGACATAACCATTTGTGATGAAGTTCATGAACTTAAAGGTGGAATGACAGCACAAGGGAATTCACTTGGAAGTCTAGCAAAGGTTTCAAAGAAGGTTGTTGCTGGTACCGGAACATTATTTGGAGGAAAAAGTGAGGATATTTATTATCTCCTCTGGAGACTATTCCCTCATGATATGGACGCAAGCGGTTATAAATACGAGGAAGTCACCCGTTTTAATGAAGAATACGGAAATGTAGAGGAAACCACTTACGAGCAAAAGGACAGCTCTGGAGAGTATTCAAACACTAATTCGAGAGGTGGAAATCGACGAACTACCAAAAAGGTTCTTCCAGGGATTTCGCCATTCATCTACGGACGCTATATGGTCCACAATGTTATCAATGTACGATTAAAAGATGTTTGGCCAGATCCAGTTGAATTAGTCGATACTCCAACCATCTTTGTACCTATGACAGAACAATTACGCTCCCATTATCAAGGAATGATTTCTGCTTTTGAGCATGCCATTCATGAATGGGATGACGGCCATAAGCTTTATCTACCTATGACTGATTATGGAATAGCGTATCCAGACAATCCATTTTCTTTCCCCGATGCAACAATGAAAAATATCGATGGAACGAGATCTTTGGTTTGGAAAGCTACTCATCTTGATGAAAATTGTACCCTTCCTAAAGAAAAGAAGTTACAAGAAATTATTCAAGGAGAAATGGCAGAAGGTCGTAAAGCTATTGTCTATGTTCGGGATACGGGTTCATCGGTAGCGGAAAGAGATATTCGACCGCGCTTAAAAAAGAAGCTTGAAGAAATTGGAGCAACTGTTTGTATTCTAGATACAAGTACTACCTCCACAAATTCAAGAAGTGAATGGTTAAGGAAGAAAATAGAATCGGAGAATTATGATGTTTGTATTGTTTCTCAGGAATTGGTAAAGGTTGGACTTGATTTGCTCTGTACACCGACTTTGATTTACTATCAATTTTCTTGGTCACTCTTTACCATTAATCAGAGTGCAAGAAGAGCTTGGCGCATCGGACAGACTCAAGAATGTAGGTTATTTTATCTTGCCTATGCAGAATCCTTTCAACAAAAAATGGCTGAATTAATTGCTTTAAAAAATAGAGCAACGGCTGCCATTAATGGTGAGGTCTCAAGTGATGGACTTTCAGCTATGTTAGGCGATGAAGGGGACCTACAGTCCATGCTTATACAAAGTGTGAAACAGGGTGGAGATATTTTGAAGGGTTCTGCTGAGGATTGGATTAATCAAACATCCGACAGAGCACGTGAATTGTTGGCTAATATCGGTAAAAAGAAAACGAAAAAGCTGACATTACTCGAACAGTTTATAATCTGGGTAGAAAACGAAATCAAAGGGGAAACCACCAAGCAAGCAATACTTAATTCCAAAGAACAATTCATTGACAATATTAAGTCTGAGCTTATTCCAGGGTTTACCGTAAAAAATGATGTTTTAGAAATAGATGTAGTTGAAGCATTTGGTTTTGATCGAGCCTTTGTGGCTGATGGGGCAATTTTATATCACCTATCCAAACCTCAGTTAAAAAGGTCAAATGAGAGCAAAGTTGGTCAAAAAGAGACGCTCCTATTAAAACATGAAGTGAATATTATTAGCATGCAAAAAAATAAGCCAAAAAGAACTAGAAAACAAATATCAGAAAATCAACTGGCCTTTGATTTATATGGTTAAGCTGTTTTATTCATTTGAGGAAAAGTAATAATAATTCAGGAGGAACAAATAGTGGTTTATATTTTAGAACAAGTTCAGATTCATGTATTTCTTATTCTGTTTTCCTTATTAGATACATTTATGGTATGGAAACACCAAATGTCTGTATTTACAGTCTCAATTTCTGCAGAGGAGGAAAACGATATTCCTCTCTGGGGCATGAAAACAATGATTGTGGAATTACCAGTTAATAAGGTAGCGGAGTATGAGAAATCCATGGTGGATGAAAATCAATTGAAATTTTTTGAAGAAATTTCTTCATCTTTAGAGGACATTGATTGTATATTGCCGGATCTTTCCCCCGCGTATGACGGAAGCGATGAATTAATTACAATGGATGTATGGAAAGAAGAAACGGCACCTGTAAAAATAACAAAGAAATTATCAGCTTCTGCCTCTTCACGTATTAACGATTTTGAACTTGGTGAACAACTTTGGGTTGTAGAAGTCGTTGGTGAAGAGCAGGGATATTTGCATATATCAGATGGTTCTGCTCGAACATGGATTGATGGAAGTAATTTTGGAAGTTTTTCCAAGGGTGATATTTTATCAGTCCTGGTTGAACGAAAAAGTGATAATCGGATAACTACACTAGATATAGATATCTTACAAAAGCGTTCTACAGATTTCCTTATTCCAGACGAAATTTGGTTGGAAGAAAACGAAGAGGAAAAGGTGTATACCGCATAGGTACAAACAGAATTAAATACCAGCCCACTTAACCAAAGAGTTAAGTGGGTCCTTTGTAAAAATTATTTTTATTTTGCGAAAAGATAGCACAATTTGACGGATATTGTTGAAAAATTTGTGAATAGGACTTATTATTTATTAAGAGGATAGGAATATAGATACATATTTGGGAATTTATTGGTTTAGAATATAACTTTTTACTCTTGATAAATTACTTTTTCTAAATATTAAGGACACATCAATAGGGATAATAGTTTTTAGGTTAATAGAATCGTGACGTATATAAATAAAAAATTCGTTTCTTTTAGCCAGAGGGTCCATAACTTCGAAGTTGGGTCATAAAAAAAAGACTAGATTGGAAGGGGATCTAAAGGGGGAAGAATTGTGAATAAGCAAATGTCAAATTTAGTTGTTGAATTAAATGTATCTGATTTATCTAATTTAATTCGTGAAGTAAGAACAAAAGGAATTTGGTTTAAGGAATTGGAGCTAGAATATCGTAAAAACAAGCGGTTACTACTTGTTCGATTTAAAGGCTCTAAATCAATGAAGTTAACGAGTAGCTATGAAGAGATGGTAGAAAATCAATTAAAACAGCTAGAAACAAAAATTATTATGCCTCTAATACAAAAAGTCCGTTCTAATTTTGTAGTAAATGTATCTGTTGATTCACATGGCCGCTTCTCATTTTCTTTAATTTCATTGAAATTAAAAATGGATTGCCGTAAGGGATTAAACATGCATGAAACATTTAAAGATCCCTTTCGAGTTATGTTACCTTTTGCAGAATATATACATTCTGTATATTTTAGAGGCATTCAATTCAATATTTCTGTGGTTGAAGCAGAGATGACCATTACATCTAATGATTTATTTGAAGCTGCAGAAGATCCACTAATTGCACCAAGAGCAAAGGGACAATGGTACAACATTGCTTCTCATATCTATGCTGAGGCTAAGCTTGAATACAAGTATGATGTAGAAATTCCATGTGTTGAAGGTGAACTTTATTGGGACAATAAAGTTGAAACTATTCAATTCTCTTTAATAAACCAATGAGAGTTGGGGCGAAAATAATGTTTCGTTTATTTTCCTATAAACTATTAATTATGTTCATTATGTTTGGTGTAATTGTTTTACCTAGTCAGGCATCGGCAAAACCTCTTCCCTTTATGCCCGATAAAAAAGGGGACGAGCTTATTACCCCAACATCATCAGACTCCTTGTTTGGTGGGATAGCAGGAAGTTTAGAATCTCTTTTAAGATCATTATATAATTGGGGTGTTATTATAATTACAGCCTTATTTGTGATTGGGACCCTAGTCATGATCCTGTCAATTCTTTTTCGAAACGGTCAATGGCAAAAATATGCACAAGGTACCATGTTTATTTCATTCGTGGTCATGCTAGTACTTCGTGGAATGCCAATATTACTGTTATCAATTAAATCATCAAAAGACATTGATATCTTATTACATGATCTAATTAGTGCGCTTAGTAATGCTGCTATTTTTCTAGGAATAACTAGCATTTTTGTTAGCTTATTATTTAGATTTGGTTATCGATTAATTGAGCACCCAGAATTCCATCGCTGGTCTAAAAATTTATTAAGTGTTTCAATATTAATGATGATCTTTTCAATTGTTATACCAATTATTTTTCCAATTATTTAACTTGATAAAATATAATAAACAACTCTTATAAATTTAGTTGATAAAATTGATAGAAAATAGAGTCTTAAAGGGAGCACCCCGTTTTTAGAACATATTAAATACTAATATGTTCTAAAAATGGGGTGTTTTTCTTTTTGAAGAAAGGAACTTTTTAATGAACTTTTTATTGGTTGGTGGAACGCAAGAAAGAAGGAAGTTATGGCGAGAATTATTTGAACTTGCCTTTCCAACCACACGTATTCACGAAAGTAACAACATAAAAACTGGTAAGTTATCATACAGCGATATGGTCATTTGTATTCAGCCCGAAGTAAATTTGCCTTTAATGGAGTTTTTAAATGAGTGTCGTTTGGATACAAAACCAGTATTCTGTATTATTGATGCAATTGATCAATACCAATCGTTAGCACTAATTTACCAGGGGGTAAGAGGAATTGTTGGCAGCGACGCCTCACTTGATACATTACGAAATGGGATTCGGATCGTTAAAGAAGGAGGACTATTTATAGATCCAGTTATATCTCGAACACTTAAAAATTATTTGTTCTCATATCCCAAAGATGCAATAACACGACCCAAACTATCTAACACTCAATGGAAGGTATTTTTATTATATGCAAAGGGGGTTTCAATCCCTGAAACTGCTTTACAACTAAATTTAACTAGTCAGGAAATACAAAAAACACACCAAATAATTATTAAAAGAACATCAACTGACACAATATCTGAAGCCATCTCCTTAGGTTTATTACAGGGATGGTTTACATAAGAAAAGAAATATTAGTTTGCATTTCATAATATAATATTATATCATATAAATTAATAAAAATGTCATATTCTGAGGTGAACAAAATGAGAAAAACAAAAATTGCTATAATCGGTGGCAGCCAGGAACATACTTACAAAAATATAGGAAATAAACTTGGTTGTGAAATTATGTTTCATGGCGGAAAAAGTAGAAATGGAGCTTCTAAAAAGGAATTCCGTCCTCTTATCAAAAAAGCGGACTGTGTTGTCGTTCTTTTAGGAGCTTGCGGTCATATAACAATGGATGTTGTTAAAGAGTTATGTAAAGAAAATCAAAAACAAGTCGTTTTTCACCAAGGCTTTGGTGCAAGTGGGGCAGTGAAAAATGGGCTTAGGGCAATCCAACATATAGCTAGTTAAGGGGTGTTTTACAAAGGTTATGAAATTAACAAATCTCCAAAACTATACATTTTTGATGGTGATAAAAATAATTTATATTGACATTCCATCACCAGATATTGAAATATTCAAACAAAAAGAAACAGCCCTTTTAAAGAGCCTGACTTAAGCAATGTGTATGGTTTTACGCATTACTGAAAAATAATGAATTGCTCTATATTGGCCAGGCAGAATGGCTACGCCAGAGGAAAATAAGGCATTTCTACGACAATATTTCTGCCATCAGGCACCACAGAGAAGGGGTCTATAAAATATCAATTTTCTATGTCGAAGACAGATGTGAAAGAGAAATCTATGGAACTTATATTATTAATAAATATCTGGCTAAATACAACATTGATAAAGTGTTTTATAAATAACCTTTTTCTTTGAAGCTGACAAACTTGCCTAATACATTGACGATTAGATGGTCTAGCAGCTAAATGCACATGACATCGCTTTATTTCAATGCTTTCGCTCGAACATTGTTTATTCGCAAGGGTTGCAAAGGACGAAAAGCAGAATTGTGGATTTTTCCTACCGTTCAGCCAAGAATGGGTTCCTTATGTGGATGGGATACATAAATACGGCTAACACCCATGTACCCCATTCATCAAGACGCTATAGAAAATAGGGGGTATGCTCATCTGCAAATACCCAAAAATGCAGATATTTTGTATCCGTTTATAGATTATTTGTACCAGATATGGGGCATTGAAAATATTGGGATCCGTGAGCAAAGGGAAGCTGTTTATGTTACAGTAAAAGAAGGTGAAAAGCCATTTTTCAACATACTTTGGTTTCACCTAAGGACCTGATTCCATACGTACGAGAAGGAACATTAGCCGTTAAAGACATTTTTTTGTAGTTCGAAGCGATTATCGAAAAACTAACCTCGAATTACCGATAAAAATACTAGATACAGTTAAACAGATTTCCGAACAAGAAGGGACAACCATGAGTCATTGGCTTGAGAAGGTTGTTCAGAAAGCGTTAAAAGAAATAGGATATTCATTTTGATTCTATTAGAGAATAGCATGGAGAGGCCGCAAAATATAAGGGAAAATGAAGTGAAGGTAATGGAAACTAAAACAACAGCAACAATCCACCGTTTAACGATATGCCATACTTGCCATAAAAAAGTTAAAAAAAATGAATCACATGTAGAATGGGAGAACTCCATCTATTGCGAGCCTTGCTTTGATATTTATTTAGAGTTAATCGAACCAAAAGATTGGGAGAAAGACCAATAGATTGTGTATTCCCTGCATTTTTAGCAGAAAGACTTAAATCGAAGGGGACCACTAAAAGTATCAAGATAAAATTACATTTAATGATATTCAAAACTTTGCCATTAACTAGAGTTAAGTATGCACAAAACTATTCACATGAGTCATTCTATACGGATTTATTATCAGAATATTGATGGAAACTCAACCTCCTTAGAAATAGGTTCATGTTCAAGTGTTTGCAGTTTTGGAGGGCTAGCCAAGAAAATTAATAAGCTAGTTGGGTATAACCAAGAGAAAGCAAAAAATTAAAAGGGTGATAAAAAGTCTTTTGAAATTTAAGCTTCCGAGTGGATCCACCACTCATATTTTATGATTAATTAGTCCCGTCTGGATACCTTGTCTTGATAAATTCATCTATATTTGATTTAATATAGGTATAATTTCATATCATCGGAAATGGGAACACCCCAAATCAAACAACCTTTTATTATAAAAGGTTGTTTGATTTGGGGTGTCTTTTGTCTGTAATAACGGCCAGCTTCTCTATTTTTATAGCAAACTCAATCGAATTTTGCTAAAATTAGTAGAAACAATACTCTTTACTAAGAACAAAGACAATAAAAAAACCCACCAAGGAATTTCATTTAATCTGTTTCAGTTTGGCCGCTGAAGATTAAATGAAATAGGAAGGCGGGGGTTTTTTGCATATTAATTTAATTCCTATTTTATCAGCTTAGGAATTTAATATCAAGCAAAAATCACCTGCCAGATTCTTGTTGTTGTGGAAGAGAATCGGAGGTTAATATTTTGAAAGATCCACAAAGACCTTTAAATTTGAAAGGGCAGCCTTATCCACTAGTCTATTATCGCCCAGTCAAAGAAGCCGCTAAAATTGAAAAATCCAGATGGGTTCTTGATAAACATGGCGAATTCAAGGAATTTTTCTATCATGATTCTATTGTTAACAAAGTTATTTTCAATGAAGAAAAGGTGAAAAATTTTAGTTTAGATGGACTTGGCCAGAATTTAGAATTTGAAGATCGTCAATTTACTTTAATACATAATTATCTAATTCATTTTTGGCAGCCTTTCCTTAAAGCTGATGGTTTAGCATTGTTTATTACACTGAAGAGTTATTGTATTAATAAAGATTATTGCTGGCCAGCGCTATCTACCCTTCAATTAGAATGTGGATTTGGATCGGTTAATACGGTTAAGAAGCGTCTCGCATTGTTAGAATCTTATGGATTTGTTTTTCGTTTTAATTGTATGTCAAGGGATGAAAACAAAAAAAATATGGAAGAATCACCTATATTTAAAATACGAAAAAGGGTTCCTTTTTTACCTAAAGAGCTCTATGATGAACTACCAGATGAGTTAAAATATCGCCATGATGAATTTATGGAAAACTATATGTCTGTTTATAGCCCTGATAATCTAGCTTCTAAAATTGATTTTGAATCGATATATGATGACTTTTTAGAGCAAGGGGAAGAATTAAAGAAAAAAGTGAAGACAAATAAATCGAATGCTGTATCCGCGGAAAAACGGCTAAATATAAAAGAAACGATGACATCAAAAGATGAAGAAATAACCAACTATATCTTAAACTATATACAATCCAATTTGTCAAAACCTTCTTATGAGACTTGGTTTAAGCACTGTTTGTTCAAATATAGAGAAGATATTATCACTGTTTATTGTCCAAATACATTTACTGCTGGTTGGATCAATGAGCGGCATAAAGATTTAATAATCAGGGGATTAAAAGAAATTGATATTAATCCAATGGAAGTTAAGATTAATAGCGTTGAAGAATAGATAGATCTTCCTTCAATTCTTTGTAAGCCCGTATTCAAAATACGTATATAAATTGAGCAGCACCTCCAGGTATGATCAACATATCAATTTATTGGAGGTGCTTTTTATATGCCACAGCAAAAACTTACCATTGTTCCCGTCACATTATATACCAAAACGATATTACTTCTGTAAGGAGACCTTCCTTTAATCCAACTTGCACGAACAAAACTGGCAACGCTAGGTGTGTCAAATCAATATCAATTATATATATTATTTATCAAACATAAATTCGGCATGACATTCGGAATGGGGTTTTGTGACGACATGCTTTGTCGTGTCAGCCTTTTCCATTAGTTCAAATAGGCCATTTCGATTAACTAATTTAACCTTGTGTTTATTTGCTAAAGTAATAGCATTTTCAGTAAAGGAGTTTGTTATTACATAAGCTTCATGACAATTGTAAAAGTGCATTCCAGAAAAGACTTCTTGAATAGCACTGTTAGTAATTTTGTTGCTATATCTTTTACATTGAACAGCAATTTTCTTACCGTTTTTATATGTTATTATATTTACGCCTTCATCTCCAGAAGCTTTTGTTATTTGTGGATTTTCATAGTCATTCTTTTGAAGCAGACTTTTGACAAAATGCTCAAATTGTTCGCCTGTCATTTTATCGACTTCTTCCATTGAATAATTCATTCTTTCCTTTTTAATTTTGGCTTGTTCAATTCTCCATTTTGATACAGTATTTGACTCAGCTTCAACAATAGAACGAGCATTAGGAATATGTATTGATAGTTGTCTTGTAAAGCTGGATATTTCGTTTGATTTCTTTTCTAAATAATCACATCGTCTCCAGATAATAAATGCCAATAATCCAAATAAACTAGCATTTATCAAAGCCATTTCTATATTATAATTCACCCAAATAACCATAGAGCCGAATACAGTAATCATGAGGCTTATAGCCGATGCCCAATTATATTTATAAGCTCGGCTTGATATATCTAAAGTGCTTTTGTTACCGAACTTTTCAATAACCTTACGTGATACTTCATTTTGCTCTTCAGATATTTGTTCCTCTAAGCATCTATAACATTTTAATTCTACTTTCTTTTTTTCATTATTAAAGCTTTCATATATAACTTTTTCAAACGATTGTGTATATCCAATTAGTTCCCCATGCTTTGAGCAATACAATTGCAATCTTCTATTAGTTAGAACGTTTTTATTGTTTGATTTCTTTTTATATCGGTGATTTCGCTAATAATAGCTTATGTAATCACTTCCTTACATAATTTTACCATTGTTTATTTTGTAAAATGACTTAGAAATTATGAAACAGCCGTACGAATAAGGATCTTGCCAAAAACACCATTCCAAAGGTGATGCATTGTGCCTGTTGTTGAGGGACTTAGGCTGCTGAATTACTTTGAGGATTCTATTATTTATTTATTTTAAAGTCTTTTTCAAGACTTTATATTTTTCATCGTCATTTTATGATGGGGGGATGGGTCATTTAATGATGGGCGGAATTTCCGCCCATCATTTGGTGATGGGTCCGCCTATCATTTGGTGACGGGCGGAGTTATGCACTTTTTTAAAAAAACCTGTGGATAATCCCGCCCATCATTTGGTGATGGGCGACGCCTATCATTTCATGACGGGCGCCTGTCATTTATTGATGGGTATCGCCTATCATTTGGTGACGGGTATCCGTCAATTGATGATGCACTATAAATTATCCAATCTATTTAACTACTTTATTTGAATGTTGTAAGAATTTGTAAATAAATATATAATATAAAATATATTATCTTTCTTTTCCTTTTATTTGCGATTCCATATGGAATTTGCGGTGGACAGTAATATAAGCCTTTGGGCTGTTTGCGATACATAGCTGTTTTTGCTATGAGAACAAACTAGCTCAAGGTTTTTTTTGTTGTCAAAAGATAATGAAAAACTTGAGAAAGGGTGTTGTAGTAATGAATGAAAATAGCATGGTTAGACAAGGAGAAAAGGATGAGTGGAACATTATATATTCTTTTGCAGGAAAGGATGCCATCAGAAACTGGAGTTTTAGTTGATGCAAGTACCATGGCAAAAAAAGCGGGTGTTAAATTCCCAACAGCTATCACTAGTACTATAAGGGGGAAGTAGTTGTGCCGAATGAATTCGCTCTTAAAAATGGTGAAGATTCAACGGAAAGATTAAGGAATATCCTTATTGTATTTACTTTTTTTGCAAGAGTATCTAATGGGGATACAGTTGAATTTCAGGTGTATTGTACAAAGGATGGGCAATTAAAAGGATGGCTTTAAAAGCTGTAATTGGCCCAGGGGATGACTTATCACCTGTAATAATGATCATGTATTCTTATGAGGACTAAAAAAACATCTTATTGGCGGTATTAAATGAAATAAACAATTTAGAGGAACAAATTAAATAAAAGCCTTCCCCTTCGGCTATAAACGAGGTGGCATATTCAACCGCCACCTCGGTGGTTGAATATGGGAAAGGAGTCGAAATGGATATCCAGTTAACATTAAATAGTGAAGCAAAATCACATCTTGATATTGTGCGTGAAAAAGTTTCATACTATGGGGAAGAACATGTAAATATTGCGGATTTATTAACCCTAATTATTGGAAGATCAACCAATACTGAAAGTTGTTATAATCTTTCTTCTTTACCAGTCCGCGAAATATTCAATCTTACCCAAGGAGATATTCAGGATCTAGGTTTTTCCAAAGTGATTGGTGAACGATTACATGCAGCCATTTTACTTGCAAAGAAGTTAAACAAACTTTCTTTGCCAGAGACAGTGACAGTACGTTCACCGGAGGATGCAGCAAAGTATTTAATGTATACGAGGCATTACGATCAAGAAGTATTTACAGTTTTAACTTTAGATACAAAAAATAATATCACTTCTAAAAAAGAGGTATTTAAGGGCTCATTGAATGCTTCAATCGTCCATCCGAGAGAATGCTTTAATTTTGCTCTTCAAAAAAATGCTGCTAGTATTATCGTTTCGCATAACCATCGTGCGACACGTTCGTAACTGAAAAGGTTACGCACGCTGTCCGAACGTCAATATTGACAAGTAAGAGAGTCGTGAACTCTTAACTCGATAGGTAGAATGATAGGGTAACGCCTCGAAATGCCTACTCTGATACTCCGACATGCGTTATTCGAATGTGTAAAAGAATAGGGTATGAAGCTCGGTGAAGTCGGCTGAAAGTTGTCGTAGTGCTAGTTTACCTAGTAACCGAAACCTAACTAGAGGTGGTTAGTGCAACTGATAGGTCGGGAGTCGCTAAAAACTTAATATGGTGAGAATGTGGTAAAACACTGACGAACTAGCGAATGAAATGTCTGTAAGTGGCGAGCACTTAGAAATGAGTGGGCTTGATGAAAGAATCAAGTGCGTTCCGTGGGCGAGTACCTATGATGGTTTCGAAAGCTCCATGCATCGTTACAGGCGATGGAGAGGATGCCAGGCAAGAGCTAGCACCTAAGTTAAGGTATAGATAGAGTTAAGGGAACGTGGAAAGCTATCAACATGGAGAGTACACACTCAATGAAGTGGTAGGAAGGAAAGGATTCGTCTATAACTTCCTTTTGTGATAGTGAGAGTAGAGGCATGAGCTTTGAAGTTTCTGTAATGGAAATGGAGCAATAGCCTCAAGTCGTTTAGTCAAACAATTTCAACTCAATCACCTCAAGGATTCTCGTATGACCAAAAAGGTCACGAGCCAAGTTTTGGAGCGTGATAAACCTTGAAAGAAAATTATAAGAAAATCCCTAGAATGAAAAACACGAGGCTACGTCACGCGGAATATTACGGCATGACAGAAACCTTTGATATGCTTTTTGCAAAAAGTAAAGAAAACCAAAAATTTACGAATCTAATGTCCATCATTACTTCAGACGATAATATCCTTCTCGCTTATCGCAATATCAAGCGAAATAACGGAAGTGCAACGGCTGGAGTGGATAAAGTCACAATCAATGATATTGAAAAATTGAGTACAAATGACTTCATTGAGATTGTGAAGAAGAGGTTCGCATATTACAATCCTCGGAAAGTAAGACGTGTGGAAATACCAAAACCTAATGGGAAAACAAGACCTTTAGGGATTCCTTCTATGTGGGATCGTGTAGCACAACAATGCATTTTACAAGTTTTGGAGCCTATATGTGAAGCGAAATTTTATAAGTACAGTTTTGGTTTTCGTCCAACAAAATCAGCAGAAAATGCAATCGCTGCATGTGCTGGTCGGATAAGTAGAAGTAAAATGCATTACGTTGTGGATGTTGATATCAAAGGATTCTTTGATGAAGTGAAACATTCAAAACTAATGCAACAAATATGGACAATGGGCATCCAAGACAAGCAATTACTTGTCATCATTCGGAAAATGCTCAAAGCACCTATCGTTTTACCAAACGGAAAAACGGTTTATCCGACAAAAGGGACACCTCAAGGAGGAATACTTTCTCCTCTACTAGCTAATATCAATTTAAATGAATTTGATTGGTGGATAGCGAATCAGTGGGAAAGTAAGAAATGTCGTAATATCAACGACTACCTAAATAAGAAAACTGGATTGTATAGCCATCAGTATAGGTATAGAAAACTAAGGGAAACTTCTAAACTGAAAGAAATGTACATTGTTCGCTATGCAGACGACTTTAAAATCTTTACGACAACACGGTCAAATGCCGAAAAGATTTTCCTTGCAAGTAAAATGTGGTTAGAAGAACGGTTAAGCCTTCCTATTTCGGGTGAGAAATCTCAAATTACAAATCTGAAAAAGAAAAGTAGCGAGTTTCTCGGCTTTGAACTGAGAATGGAACAAAAAGGAATTGACCATCTTGGACGTAAAAACTTTGTCTGTCAATCGCATATAGCAGAAAAAGCACGCATGAGGATTAAGAAACAACTCAAAGACCAAATCAAGATTATGCAAAAAGCACCTAACGGAACTGATTTAATCAAAAACATTCAAATCTACAATAGTATGGTCATTGGTATTCATAATTATTACCAAATTGCAACGCAAGTGAACGCAAGTTTGATGCCGATACAATTCCAACTTACATTAGTAGAACGTCAGCGATTAAAGCAGTTTTCACTTAGGAGGACAACCAACTATGTAATCAAAGACAAAGGCTTAAAACCTTATTTAAAATCCAAAATGACAAGATATATCAATGGATATCCTCTTATCCCTATTGGTTTCATAAAAACCAGAACCGCATTAATGCCGAAAAATGGTGTCAATAAATTCACCATAGAGGGACGGAAGCTAATGCATAAAGAACAAAAGTCGGTTCCAAACTGGCAAGTTCAGTGGATTAGGGAACACCCAATCATTAACGAACGAGCGACGATAGAATTCAATGATAATCGAATTTCACTGTTCATTGCTCAAAAAGGAAAATGTGCGGTACTAGGGGAAGAACTGATTCTGACGGAAATGGATTGTCACCATAAACGGTTATGGAGCGAGACAAAGGACGATAGGTATTCCAATTTAGTATTGATTAATAGGGATGTTCATCGGCTAATCCATGCCACCGAAAAAGACACAATCCGTATATATCTTGAACATTTGAACTTAAATGAGGAACAAATGAAAAAGCTGAACAATCTGCGATTATTAGTTGGCAACAACGAACTTTAATTCGACAACCAAGGGAAATTTAATAATTAGAACACGATTGAGGAAAATGAAATAGTTGACAAACGATGGAATGCCGTGTGCGATGAAAGTTGCATGCACGGTGTGGAGCAGGGGAAAAGGTAGAGATTACTTCAAAGCCTTACCTATTGCTATCTTCGGGACAAAGCCAACCTAGCAGAGAGGATGTAGAAATATCAAAAAGACTTACTGAAACAGGTAAAATAGTTGGGATCAGCGTGCTTGACCACATCATTATTGGTGATGGGAATTTTACCAGTCTCAAAGAAAAGGGGGTTTTTTAAAATGAGTACTTCCTGTAACAAGTTCCTAAAAGCGCAACTAGCAAAAGGCGGACAAAGTGCATATGTGGCTTGGTTAATGCTTGCTTCGATTGAAAAAAACAAAAAGGATTTGTTGAAAAGGGCTAATTTGTCATTTATTCAGTCAAATTTTCAAAGGATACTAGGGTCAAAAAACTGAGCGAGTTAGTCATTCAGACTGCTCGCTTTTTTTATGGGATAAAAATAAAAAAGAAAAAAGGAGAGGGTTTCATAATGGCTATGGATTTAAGTCAAGTAGCTGCAGTTGAAAACAATAAAGGTGAGAAAAATCAAAGTATTATTGGTTATCTTAGCTGGTATTCTGTTGGCGAGGCAAATTATGACCGTAATGAACTTAGAAAATCCTTTTTATCAAATGATTTCGAGGAAGGAGATCTTCCTAACGAGATTCGCGCTACCGATGCATTTAGGCGAGCAACAAAAGACATCGAGATGAAACGGGTAGAAACTGCACAAGCAGGGGTTTATAAAAACTTTATTGTTCGAAATGTCTGTAATACAGATCAGATTATTCAAAGGAATATTGTGGAGGAAACCGTTGATTCCAAAGGACAAACACTTTCTTATAAACAGAATGAAGCTATTCTTCTGTTTAATAAGAACACTGGAATTATCAGTAAAACTATAGTAAATGAGAGTAGCATGGCCGAAGAATTGGCAGATGAAGCTTGTAAATTGTTTGAGTTATACAAAACCTGTCATAACGGACAAGCTGTTCGAATGGCCGCAACTGATATTTTAAAAACAATGTCCCCTACACCAGTTAGACCATCCGGTGGCGTTTATTTTATTCCAGCCAAACATAAAAACAAGTTGCGTAGATTGGTTAGCTTCCTTAACTCCTTGGAAAAAGGGGAGGGGTTCATGATTCCACTAATTAGGACGGATAAAAACCGAGATATGCTCCAACAAAAGATATTAGAGCATCTTCAAGGCACGTTAACAAGCTGTCAAGAACTTGCTAAACAAGAAAAAGTGCCGACTGCCCAATTTAAGATACTAGCTAATGAAGCAAAACGAGTAGTTGCTGACTTAGCAGATTATCGAGAAATTGTCACAGAAGCACAAGAAAAAATGGATAGTTATCAAGAGTTAATTATTGGTGCTGTCGAAGCTCTTTTAGACAGAGCTACGGAACAATCAGCCAATAACAAAAGAAGAAAATCACTTTAAGGTTATTTAAATATTTTATGAAAAAGGAGAAAGATTATCGTGAATAATTCAATTCAAAAATTAAACGAATGGGTAAAATACTTGTCTTGTAAATACGTGGAACGTGAAGAAGTAATAAAGGCTATTTATTTAAGTATTATTGCCCGTCAGCATACCCTATTAATTGGACCCCCGGGTACTGGAAAATCCGCCTTAGTCATGGACATAGGGAGATCAATTAATAATGCTCGTTACTTCCAATGGCTACTAGGTCGTTTTACAACTCCAGAAGAGATGTTTGGACCTGTCAGCTTGACTGAGTTAGAAAAGGGTGTATACAAGCGAAATACAGATCACAAAATGCCTGTTTCACATTTATCATTCTTGGATGAAATATTTAAGGCGAACTCTGCTATTCTGAACGCCTTACTTACACTGATAAATGAACGTTTATTCTACAACAACGGCGTTCCAATTCAGTCACCTTTAATAAGTGTGATTGGGGCAAGCAATGAATATCCCGAGGATAACGAGAGTCTCGAAGCCCTATTTGACCGATTTCTACTTCGATTTGAGGTGGATTATATTGGTGAAGATTCTAGCTTTATAGCCATGCTCCAAGGGATTGATGTTACACAACCCAACGAATACTTGTCCTTAAATGATATTGATGATTTACAAATGTTTACGGATATGACACATATTCCATCGGATGTATACGAGACCTTAAGAAAAATTCGTGCAGAGTTAAAGGATGAAGGGATTCGACCATCTGATCGTCGTTTTCGCCAGTCATTAACCATTTTAAAAGCTAAAGCAGTTTTAGATGGCCGAGCAACCGTTGAAGTCGAGGACATCATGCTTCTAAAGGATAGTTTATGGGAAAATGTTGATCAAAAGGCTAAAGTTCATGAAACCGTAACTAAGCATGCACAGGACATTGTAAAAACTCGTTTAATTGAAATTACGGCAGAAGGGAAAGAGATTTACGAACAAGTGAAGGCCGAACAGTCCTCCGAAGTAGCACTTGAGGCGACCTCAAAAATGAAGGCTCTATTGAAGGATTTAGCCCAACTATCCAATGACTATCCTCAAAAAGAAAAGGAAATTCAGATAGTTCGGGAAAAAGTTGAGAAATCCCAAAAACAAATCGCTTCCCTAATGTTAGGTATTTAAGGGGGGAGCATACATGACAAAACGTGAATCCGTAATAAATACAGACCGTTTTGATCGCAGGCGATTTGGACAGATATTAGACATGTCCGAACGGCTGCAGGAATTAGAAAAAAAGGGGCAAGAGGTTCTTCCAACCTTTCTCCCCTTGATGACTGATTTATGGGCATCTCTTTATAAAATGAAACCTTCTCTTTTAAAAGAAGAGGAGTTTGATAAGGAATATCAAACCAACCACGATTTAATGAAAAGAATTATAAGTGAGGAAGGATACCTTCAAGCAAGGAGCGCGACGAAATTAGATGATTTAAGTTCGGCTTTAGGAACCATCCGTTTTTCTGAAAAGGTTCATGAATGGGTAGAAGAACAAAAATCATTTAATGACGCACTGCGTGATGCCCTTGAAGAAGCTATGAAAGCACAACAATCATTAAATCATGCTCAGCAAAAACAACAAGAGGCTCAAGAAAAAATTCTAGAAGCTGAGAAAAATAGTGATAGTAAGGCAAGAGGAATTGCCAAAAGAAGACAAACGAAAGCCAATAAGCAGGTGAATAAAGCACAGGTCAGCTTGGACCAAGCCATGCAGCAAGTCCAATCTCAACTTTTTCAGTCATTAAGTGAAGGGAGAAAACGGTTTAGTCAAGCGATTGCTGATGCATCTCAGGAAGCCCATGAAGCTAAAGTGGATTTGGTAAATCTCTTAGCCGGAGGAAGTGGTGCAGGAGTTGGTGAATCCGAACTTCAAAAACTTCCTTTACGTGATCAAATAAAGTTAGCTGGGCTCCTATCAAAAAATAAAAAAATGAAAGAGATTGCAGATTGGGCAGGTCGGTTTAAAGCCATTGCCCGTAAAAAGCAGAAAAACAAACAAGCGGAAACAATTGATCGTAGCGGTGTCACTCTAGGTATTGATGTAGAGCGACTATTGCCATCTGAATTGGTAGCTTACAAAAATCCATTAACGAAATTGGATTTTTTAAGACGCTATGCGGAAGGCCAAACTATGACGTATGCACGAGAAGGAAAGGAAACATTAGGAAAGGGACCTATTATTCTTTGTCTTGACCAAAGTGGATCAATGGCTAATATAGACGGTCAGAGTAAAGGGTTTGCTTTGGCCTTAATGATGATTGCCAAAAGACAGCGTCGAGATTTTGCTATCATTCCTTTTTCTAGCGCGTCTAAACAAAAAATGTTCTTTTATGAAAAAGGAAAGATGAAACCCTCCGATTTGGTAAACTTAGCTGAGACCTTTTTAGGTGGTGGAACAAGTTTTACCCCTCCATTACAAAAAGCGGTAAATATTATCGAAGGGAAAAAACTGTACAGTAAAGCAGACATTGTTTTTGTCACAGACGGTGATCCGGGTGATAAACATGCCTTATTGAAATATATTTCTTTAGAAGATGGTATGTTTACTAAAAAGAGAAAGGAGAAGAATTTTAACGTGATTTCCGTGTTAATCGGCCAAAGTGTGTCCGAATCCAACGTTAAATTATTTTCAGACAAAATTGTATGGGCTAGTGATTTTCAAAATGAAAGTGTTGCTAATGCGATCTTTACGATTTAAATTCTAAAAATCAGAAGGGAGGAAGCCCTCAATTAAAGGGGAGGCTATCCTCCTTTTATTTTAGGCAAGGTTATGGATCTACTTGATTTGCTTGAAATGTCCACCTCCAGGACTGAAACAGAAATAGAGGAGCATATTGAGGTTTTTAAATCAGTTTTGCAAAAAAAGAAGAAATTACTTTGGGTTAAGTAAATTAAGATTAATGTCTAACATTTATGGAGCAGTTAAGATTGAATGAACTGCACGAGTGCTTTTTGGATTTATACTAACAATATTTTAATAGCCCCTTTAATTAAGGCTTTATTATTGGTTCAGAAAACCATATTTCCCGGCTCGCATAATAATCATAAAGTTCATCAAAACTAGTTAATTGGTTGTTTAATTGTTTCACATATTCTTCTTCAACGTCATATATTTCACATGCCTTAATAACTGCCTCTTTTTCCGTAAATGCCTTTACCTCATGTATACGGTTTGCCTTTGCTTCTTCCCGGTATACTGCAACCATATAGGTGGTTTGTTTTCGAACTTCTTCAAATCTTTCATTAGCAGCGATCCAGGCCTCAATATCATTTTTAGCAAGTACTCCTCCACTATAGGGAACATCCGATATAATATCAGCCATGAATTTTAGGTGTAATCGATTACTGGTAAATTGATCCCTGAAGAGTAAGAGAATATTGAGTGCTAATTCAGCAGCTCCTGGTTCCTTAGCTCCCCATTCATAGGCAATTGGTTTGCTAAATTCTTTATACTTTTTTATCGAATGTGGTACATTTGTATCCGCTTCACCATTTAAATTCCTTGAAAGAACAACATCCATTCTAATTCCCCTATTCCACTATTTTCTATAATTTTAATATATAATGAACTGAAAATCGTATCAATATTATTTAAATAAGAAACATAGAAATTAAAGAAGAATTACAAAGTCCTTTTAAAAAGGCAATGGGGAAGGGATTGCTATGTAATGTTATTGTTAATTAGTTTAAAATACTTATGAAACCCTCCCCGTTTTATATAAATAGAACGGGGATTTGATGACAGGCTCATTTCCAATCGCCTGTCGTTTTTTTGTTTAAAATAATACAGCAATTAATATGATGACAATATTTAATAATTTTGTACAAATAATAGGAATTATTGACTATAATACTAAAAGAGGATGAAAAAGGGGCCTTCCAAATGAGCATAGAAAGTATAAATTTTGGTGAAGTTCTAAACTCTTTAAGGACGTATAAAAAAATAGAAATTGCCGAATTGGCAGAGGGGATTTGCACCCCAGAAGACATAGAACTCTTTGAAAAAGAGCGTAAGTACCCAACAATGGAACAACTTGCAAAAATAGCCGAAAAATTAAATGTGCAGATTAATTACTTGTTTGATTATACAGCTAGTAGTCGTTTCAACTATGTTATAACGATTTCAAAGCTAATAAATAATTATAAAAGAGAGCGTAATTATCAAGCAATCTATGAAATAATTCAAAAAGAAAAAAACAATCCCATTTTCCGTAGTTTATCTCAGCAACAATTTTTATTATGGCATGAAGGAATTTGTGTTTTTTATTTAGAAAATAATAAAGAGTTAGCTATTGAATTATTAAAAAAGGCTATTAAACTAACCAATCCTAAATATAGGAAACTAACCGAAAATGAAGTAGATATCTTAGCCAGCATGGCGATAATTGAAAAAGATGCTCAAAACTTTGAAGAAGCCCTTTCATTATTTCTGGAAGCCCTTAATCATATTAGAGAGTTACCTTACATAAAGGATCCAACACTAGAAATAAAAATTCTTTATGGATACTCACAGTTACTAACAAAAGTAGGGGAATATGAAGAATCCTTAAAATATTGTAAGGCAGGTATAAAAACTTGTATTGGAACAGAGTCCAGTTATCAGTTCGCTGATCTTCATTACCAGGCTGGAGAAAATTATATTAGATTGGGCCAGTTAGAAAAGGGTAATGAATATATGGAAAAAGCAATTAATTTGTTTAACATCCAAGGAAATGATGAATATGTTTTGTTGGTAAAAAAAGAACACAATAAACTTTTAACTGAATGTGTACATATTTAATTATTTGGAGGTAGGAAACCTTGAAAAAGCTTTTAGATATTGGTATTTTATCACTTGGAATTATTGGACTAGCTAATGGGGTAACAGAAACTCAAGATGTCGCTGATTTACCATCCCGCCATAGTATTGAAATTATCGAATTAGCTGATCTACCATCTCGCCATAGTATCGAACCAATTAGTACTGTTGAAGTCGCAGATCTTCCCTCACGTCATGTTGTGGACCCAAATAGCGGCAGAGCGTAATCAAAGCTTAGGCATTGAACAATTATCATTTGTTCAATGCCTTTTTCATTAGTAGTGTTCTGAAAAAAGGGGAGTGGGGAGGAGCATAACTTCCTCTACAAGTTCCATTTAAGTTGATTGGAATTTAATAGTCACTTTAACTAGGGATACAATTATCTCTATTGGACAAACATACATTTAGACAAAATTAGTCAATAATCTAGTTCCTTCTTTTTTTAGCCGAATATAAATATCAGCAAAGGGACATGCAGTGTCATTTGACCCTGGTCCTTAAGTAAAAAGAAGGAGTGAGAAAATGTCATCCGAATTAGGCATTACCATTTTTACTTTTGTCGTAACCATGCTTGTCATTTTTTGGCGACCCGGTGGGCTGAATGAAGCCTATCCTGCAGCTATTGGCGCAGGAATCATTTTACTGACAGGCATCGTGTCCCGGGCAGATATTTTAGATATTATCAGTAAAATTGGCGGAGCCTCCATTACGATTATAGCGACGATTGTCATGGCAGTTATTCTCGAAAGCTTTGGTTTCTTTCATTGGGCTGCTGCCCGGCTTGCTGGTTTTGCGAAAAGATCAGGTAACCGTCTATATTGGTATGTTCAACTTCTGTGTTTTTTGATGACACTATTATTTAATAATGATGGAAGCATCTTAATCACGACACCGATTTTGATTCTATTACTCAAAAATCTTCAGTTAAAACCGCATCAACAAATCCCCTATCTGGTAACAGGTGCCCTTACAGCTACCGCGTCAAGTGCTCCGATTGGTGTAAGCAATATCGTTAATCTCATTGCATTAGAAATTGTGGATATGACGCTTTATATGCATACAGCCATGATGTTTGTCCCGGCAACATTAGGATTATTATTTATGACCTGGCTGATGTTTATGGTAGTGAGGAAAAAGTTGCCCAAGGAATTGCCGAGTTTATCTCATGAAATTGAGGAAAGTTTTTTCACAAAACACTTCCATCCACTAAAAGGAAAATCCTCTGTCATAACAAAGAAAAAACGAACAAAATTTATGTTAAAGGTATTGCTGTTTGTCTTTGTCATGCGCTGTTTGCTATTTCTAGCCTCTTTCCTTTCCATTCCGATTTCAATCGTTGCCGTAACTGGATCTGTTGCTTTACTGATATGGCGATGGTATCACCTGCGAACAAATCCCGTTGATATTTTGAAAAAGACTCCTTGGCACATCCTTGTTTTTGCCTTCTCCATGTATGTAATCATTTACGGGCTTCACAATGTAGGACTGACGGCACTTCTTGTGAAATTATGTGATCCAATTGTCAATCAAGGGCTGCTTTATGCAAGCCTCACAATGGGTGGGCTCGTTTCGCTTCTTTCTAATATCTTTAATAATCACCCAGCCTTAATGATTGGAACAATTACTTTAACTGAAATGGGACTTGATCCGATTACCATAAAGACAATCTATCTTGCAAATATCATCGGAAGCGACATGGGTTCATTATTACTTCCAATCGGTACACTTGCGTCACTGATCTGGATGTATATACTCAAACAGCATAAAGTCAAAGTGAAATGGAAGGATTATTTAGGTGTATCCTTAGTTGTCATTCCAATTTCAACTATTTTTACTTTGTTCTTATTGTACTATTGGCTGCAAATGGTTTTTGCCTAAAAATTATGTGGAAACTATTAGGAGGAAATATTTTGGCAGATTTAAATACTATGAGTGGTAACAAATTAGCATACAAATAGGGAGGTTAACGGCTTACTATTTGATACAGGAAAAGATATCCTCGAACAGTACAATTGGAAGTTTTATTATATATATCTTTGGGACATGTTCGTCAATTCCTGCTTGATTGCAATAAGGATGACCGTGTAGATCATCTTAGTGAGTCTTCTTGTGTTGAAAATACCATATACCTATAAGAGTGTGCGGTGCACTTTTATAGGTGTTATTTTAAAAGATTTTTCTCCGATTTAAAAAAAGAAAATATAGAATTAAAGTCTCTTTCTTCGTAAAATAACATATTTATTAAATTGACCATTATTTATAAAATATCAAGATTAATAAGAAAAACAAAATTAATAGGCTTTTTAAATTTTTGTCTCTAATCACTTATATATAAAGGGGTCTGGCTAATTTTAAGGAGTAAATTACCGAAATATTAGGTTATCCACAGGTCCCCTTACAATTTTTTACATATTCAGAGAATCGTCAGTTAACAATTTACATATTAAGAGGGCGTCAAATGGAATAACCTTTATTCACAAGTTTTCTGTCGGAAAAAATAATAGCACAAAAAAAAGCCCATAGAGAAAATAGCTACTTTTTTTGCTGCATAATGGCTTAATTTTTACTTATTCTAAGGGAAGATCTTCTATTAACTTTTAGTTAGAAACACAGATAGCCCTGTGAAAATCAATTTTCACAAGGCTGAGTTATATAATAGCGTTCAGTTCTGGAATTTGTCTGTTCTTCGAGTATTCCCGAATTTTTGCGTTATGGATTAGCTCATATGGAAGCCTCTGCAATGCTTCTGGAAGATACTTTCTAAAAGCCATTCTGAAAAAGGCACCGATTGAGTAAAAATGGAAAGATCCTCTTTCTTGAATGCTAGTATGTATATGAACCCCAATCTTATCGACTGTTTCCAGGAAGAAGTTTTTAATGAACTTATTACGGACGTTGTAGTTTTTGTTATCATCATCCAGGAGATAGTTCAATTTATTCATAACCTCCTGCTTAAAGGAGAGCATTACATCGATTTGATCCCTCGGCTTATATTTGATTTGGTGTCCTTCGAAGAAATAAGAAAGCTCCTTCGAGAGTTTTGCCATTAGAGGGTTTACATTGAACTCGTCGCTATTTTCCTCAACGCATTCAGGTTTTAAAGTGAAAACGATCTTCTTTACCCAAAGCTGCTTCCCGCGGAACTCGATTCCCTCGTATTCAATAGCAAACAGGGCCTCCAAAATACTTAATACTTTGCGAACCCCTTTGGCATTTTTATTTAATTGCTGCTTAAGTGTCTTCATTGTGCGTTCCTGCTTAACTTTATCAACTTTGCCACTCTTGCTGAAGGACATTCCAGTGCGGAATTGGTTAAGTAATGCTAATAGCAGCTCGATTCCTTCCGGATTAGATGTACGGACAAATTCAGCTAGAATGTTTGTTTCAAAAAGGGCATGCGGAATTAGGAGGTAGTTAAGTACTCCTCCATTTCTCTCTGGTGTATTGTGTTTTTCTACATCCTTCAACACTAAAACAGGCAATCCTTCATGGATTTCCTCTTTCACAAAATTATACTTTTCCAAATACTGCCTTCCGCCCCAAAGAGTAGAATAAGAAATTCCTAGCTTTTTTGCCCAATAGGAAAGGTTATACTCTTTTAGAACCCCCCTTTGATTTTGCTCTGAATGCATTTGTTTTAGCATAGTTAAATAGACCACGTAAGCCGAGGCAGGGGGGCGATCATATGACTCATTACGGATAAATCGAAATTCTTCCAGTATGGCATGATGCATACGGAAACCGGCAATTCTTATCTTGGAATGTTTCATAGTCGCACTCCTTTCGACAATTCACCAATTTTTCCTCAGGATTGATTATAACAAATCAAAAAAATAAAAATGTGCCCCCTTTAAGAGTTTTATCAACTTGCAAAATCGCTCGAAACCCATATATCTCAAGGGTCTACGAAAAAGTTGAAATTGTTTTATGTGAGAGTAAACGTCAATATTTTTGGTTGAATAAGCATGATTGTGAGAGTAAACGTCAAATTATTTCTCGTAAAGAACTACGGAGACCCCTTATATATCAACGTTTTTGAAAGATTAGAATTAGATCGTGCAAAAATATGAAACGTAAATTTTTGCACGTATATGTGAGAGCAAACGTCAATATAACCTCAAACTCCATTTTAACGTTACTTTTTAACAGTTAACTTAAGTCCACCAGGGAAGATATATGTATGGAATTTAAACAGTAAAAAATAGAAAATGAGCTTCTTAGGGGTATTCCTATTTGAAAATGGAATAATTAGGGATGTAAAAAGGAATGATTAGTGTTTATAAACTGTATATTTACAATAAGAAGTGTTGTTTACGTCGTAAAATCTAATCATAAAAATCCATGTAGATGCAAAAAAGCGGTCGGCTCAAACCAATGATTGGTTGATGGCAGCGGGAAAGACAGAAAGGATTCTTTTGCATTGTGAGAGTAAACGTCAGAGATGCAAAGGGATGCAAAAAGTGTTCGTACAAACAAATAATTAGATGTCGGCACCGGGAAAAACGGGAAAGGATCTTTTGCATTGTGAGAGTAAACGTCAAGGATGCAAAGGCATGCAAAAAAACGTTCATGCAAACGAATAAATAGTTGCCGTCAGTGGGGAAGACAGGAAAGAATCTTTTACATTGTGAGAGCAAACGTCAGAGATGCAAAGGGATGCAAAAAGCATTCGTGCAAATAAAATAAATTAGTTGTTGTCATGGGGAAGATAGGAAGGATCTTTTGCATTGTGAGAGCAAACGTCAGAGATGCAAAGGGATGCAAAAAGCGTTCGTGCAATAAATAATTAGTTGTCGGCAGTGGGAAAGACAGGAAAGAATCTTTTGCATTGTGAGAGCAAACGTCAGAGATGCAAAGGATGCAAAAAGCGTTCGTGCAATAAATAATTAGTTGTCGGCACCGGGAAAAACGGGAAAGGATCTTTTGCATTGTGAGAGCAAACGTCAGAGATGCAAAGGGATGCAAAAAGCGTTCGTGCAAACGAATAATTAGTTGTTGTCATTGGGGAAGACAG
>Ga0182742_1001524_pt1 | contig 29164 bp, 25 predicted proteins | sample eDN5th37CBELigMG_FD_128880 | JGI IMG/M metagenome (GOLD analysis project Ga0182742, IMG submission 128880) | Enriched Miracle-Growth compost microbial communities from Emeryville, California, USA - eDNA 5th pass 37_C BE-Lig MG (version 2)... ...
CCTAAGGCAAATTGATATTTTGCCTCACCAGATGTTGATATAAAATCTCGTACCGTTGAGTTTGTAAATACGATAATTGTACTAGAAATGAGTGCGCCAATCGGTATGGTTAATACCCCCGCCATTACTCCAAGGGCCATATATTTATGGTCACGTTTATCAAGCATCGCTAACCCCATTGGAATGGAGAAAACAATCGTTGCACCTGCCATAAACCCAACAATCATCGCCATAATCCAACCCTCTTGGGTTTCTTTTAATACCTCAGCTAATTGGTAACCACCCATATCAGTTGCTAAAATAGAAGTTGCTGCAATAGCAGGATCTGCACCAATCGCTGAAAATACTGGACCAAATACTTTATCGATGAACCAAGATAAATAAGGAATTGATGCCATAATCCCCGCAGCAGGTACGAAAATATGTCCAACTGCATGTAACCCTTCCATAAATTGAGCACCTAACCCATCATCACTGTTTCGAATTGCAGCAACAGCCCCTGCAACCGCACAAAGCATGATGATATAAATTACAATTTGCCCTACCATTTCCATTTAAATATCCCTCCCTGTTCTCTGTTATTATATAAATGGAGAATACGTATTTTTTCACACGATAGACTACCCTTATAAAAAGACAAAAAGGTACTGTACGGTATAAAAATGGATATACCGTTACAGCACCTTTGCTTCGTCTATTCACTTGTAAAAATGTTACACATCATATTTTAATATGATGTGCTTTGCTACCTTCTCCAGAGTAACCTGTTTATTCATACTAATCTTTCTCATTTTTTTAAATGCATCATCTTCGTGTACATTAAACTTTTTCATTATAATTCCTTTTGCTTTTTCAACTACTTTTCTTTCCTGTAATTGTTTATTAATATTCTGAACTTGTTCACGATATGAATTTGCATTTTCAGCTTGTTTTAATGCGATTTCCACAGCTGGAATTAAACTTGCTTCTGTAATAGGTTTCACTAAGTAGCCCAAGATATTGGCTTGCTTTGCCTTATCAATATATTCACGTTGACTGTAAGCTGTTAAAATAAGAATTGGAGTATGTAATTTTTTTGATATAATTTCACTTGCTTTTAGGCCATTTAATTTAGGCATTTTAATATCCATAATGATTAAGTCGGGATTTAGAGAAAAAGCTTTTTCTAAAGCCACTTCACCATTGCTAGCTTGCGCGATTACCTCGTATCCGTTATCCTCGAGCATCATTGCTATATCCATCCGAGTAATCGACTCATCCTCAACTACCAATACCCTTTTTTTCATGCCTAATTTCCCTCCTTTTTATATCGGGAAAACAACTGAAGCAACGGTCCCATTCTCAGCCTTGTGAATTTTAAATTGACCTGACAAATCATGTTCAATTAGAGTTCTTACTATATCTAACCCTAATGATGATTTTGATGGAGGTGAATAACCTTCACCATTATCTATTACTTGAACGATGATTTGACTATCCATTTGCTGTAATTGTACCTCAATTTCACCTGATTCAATTGTTTTAAATGCATGCTTTACACAGTTTTGGACTAATTCATTGACAACAAGTGCAACTGTAACTGCTTTATTGGATTTGATTTGTATATTTGGGCCAGAGTATGATAACGAAATATTCTTATCTACCCCTGATTCCTTCACAAGTTCATTTCCAATCTTTTCAATTAATTGATAAAGATCAACATCATCTACAGTTGAATTTGATAATATGATTTCATAAACGGCAGCAATACTTGTTATTCGATTGAGACTTTCCTCGAAATGAATTTTACTTTCTTCAGGAAGCCCTCTTCTCATTTGTAAACGTAATAGACTCGCTACAGTCTGAAGATTATTTTTCACACGATGATGAATTTCTCGAATTGCAACTGACTTAACAATAAGCTCCCGTTCTTTCTCTCGTAATTCAGTTATATTCTTTAAGATAACAAAGAAGCCGTATTCGCTTTCCTTCATGGATAGTCTTATCTTCTTCACTTGAAAAAACCTATTCAAGATCGTTAGTTCTTTGATTAGGAGGTCTTCTGGATCTTCAAGAATACTATTTATTTCAGGAAAAAACTCAATTAACATCCGATCAACCCAATGACCATCCGCATAGGTCTCTTGAATTAAGTTAGATGCTGATGGATTACAATAAACGATTCTCCCCCTATCATCAATTAAAAACAAAGATTCCTCAAGCATTTCCGGAATGATTGGACGATTTTGTGTGATTCCGACCAAAATTTCGCTCAATGTCTCAGTTGCTTCTGATAACGCTTCCATCTTTTCCTGAGTTTTTAGCTGCTCACTGATATCTTTTTCCATGATTAAGGTTCCGATGACTTTATCCCTATTATTTTTAATTGGGACAACACTTTGATTTACGGTTCTACCTTCTTGTGTTAATGCACGATTTAGAAAAATTGGTTTGCCTGTCTTCAATGAAGATAACACGGAAGGTTCAAAAACATCATAAGCAAATTTACCGACAATAGGTTTTGAATAGATGGATTTAGCTGTTGTTGGTGAGGCTTCTGCTACAACAATTGCATGTTTTCCCTCTTTTGTAAGGCAATCAACAAATACATTTGCCTTATTTAAATCTGCAATCAAGAATAAGTTTGCAGCCACACTTTTTATAATTTCAATGTCTACCTCAGATAGATTTGTGTGGAGGGTACACAACTCCTCAATCTTGTTGTTTGTCATAGTACTTATCTCCTGTTTCTATTGAGAGCAATATATAATAAGTATTATAAGAGTCTTATATTTTTATGTCAATATTATGAATTTAATAATTAATATGATTAATAGACTTTTAGACAAAAAACAGGAATAAAGAATGTCAATTGACATTTCATTATTCCTGTTTTTTTACAAGGTTTATGATAATTGAGTAAGCTTAACGCCACTTACCTTATGTTTTAAAACCCTTTCTATTATGTCAGCAAGGTAAGCACCCGCTTCGACAGGAGGAATTCCACCTTCATGTATATTTGAAATTACCGTTCTGTCTGCCTCAACCGTATTTTCTGTTGGTCTGTATATAAGATAGGCACTAATACTTTTGGATGTAGCAAGCCCTGGTCGTTCACCTATCAAGGAAATCACTACATCACAATTTGTCATAGAAGCGATTTCATCTTGAATCCACACACGACTTCTTTTAATAAAAACAGGTTCTCCCATTGAAATATTTTTCACCTGTAATCCTTGAATTAATGAAGGTAGTAAATCTGGTATATTGGCTTCAATCCCGGTGGAGCTTAGGCCATCCGATATGACAATTTGGACTTGTTTGTTTTTTGATAGATTTTTTTTAGCCCAATCTCTAGAAGTATCATTTAAAAAACGACCGCTATCTAAATTCATTAAATATTCATCCATTGATTTTGATTTGGAATGAAGGACAGGTAAATTCATTTCTTTTAAAAATTCCTCTGATACTCCATTAAATACTGCATCCTGTGCAGCAGCATGGTCGATCCGAAAATAGAGATATTCCTTTGTTTTGAATCGTGTCCCTGTACGACCAACTCCAATTCTTGCTGGTGTTATCGCCCTTGCTTTTTCGATGATGTCATAATCAACTGGATTATCTACTCCAATTTCTCTTTTATTCTCCACAATAATATGACTATTGATGTTTTCTTGTTGATCATTGGTGCTGGATACCTTTTTCTGTTTTTCCAATTCTTCAATTACTTGATTGACAATGTCTTGAATATCCATTCCATCATCTCCTATTATTTAAAAATAGATAAGTCTCCTGCTCTATCAGTTAATTGACCATTTTCCATAATCCCCATTTTTTCCATCCAAATTTCAAATTCTCTTAATGGTCGTAAACCTAGCATCTCTCTTAAACTAGCATCATCATGGTAACTTGTATCCTGATAACTAAGCATTACATCATCCCCGCCTGGAACTCCCATATAAAAGTTCGCCCCAGCTAACGCCGTTAACATTCCAGCGATTTCCTGGTCATTTTGATCAGCTTGCATATGATTTGTATACGTTGGCGCAATCCCCATTGGAATTCCATGTAATTTCCCCATAAAAAGATCCTCTAAATCCGCACGTATCATTTGTTTTCCATCGTATAGAGTTTCTGGTCCAATAAATCCAGAGACATTATTGACCATAAATGGTTTCCAGTGGCGTGCAAACCCGTAGGTTCTTGACTCAAGTGTTTGCATATCAACACCGTGGTGAGAATTGAGTGAAACCTCAGAACCTTGTCCAGTTTCGAAATAAAATTGATTCGGACCTGCTGAAGTACCGTGTTTAGCCATTAGGTCTGCTGCCTCATCTAAAATAGACTTTGAAACTCCAAAATCATCATTTGTTGAATTTGTTCCAGCTAAACTTTGAAAAATGATTCCACTTGGTGCCCCTTTTTCAATAGCTTTCATTTGAGTGGCAATATGTGCTAATACACAATTTTGTGTCGGAATTTCCCACTGCCTCATAAAATCATGTGTCATGTGTAAAATCCTAGATACAGATTCTACTGAATCGTTATTAGGATTGACTCCAATTACTGCATCCCCTGCCCCGTACGAAAGTCCTTCCTTTAAAGAAGCAAGAATTCCATCTAGATTGTCATTTGGATGGTTAGGCTGACAGCGAAAAGCTAAACGGCCTTGTTCCCCAATTGTTGTGTTGCAGTGAGCAGTCGGTCTAACTTTCTGTGAAGCCATCACCAAATCGATACTGGACATTAACTTTGCAACAGCAGAAATCATTTCACTCGTTAGCCCTTTACTAATTCGTAGCAGTTGGGAAGAACCTGTGTTGTGCGAGAGGATGTATTCCCTTAATTCACCAACTGTCCAACCCGAGATTTCTTGATAAATATATTGATTAATATCATCATAGATAATCCTTGTCACTTCGTCTGATTCATATGGAATCACTGGTTCCTTGTAAATGTCCTTTAAGGTTAACTCACTTAAAACAAATTTTGCTGCCATACGCTCCAAATTCGAACGAGCTGCAATACCCGCCATAATATCCCCAGATTTTTCCTCACTTGCTTTTGCTAAAATTTCTTTAATGGACTGAAATTGATACACTTCATTTTTCAATGTACATTTAAACATCTTTAAGCCTCCAATCTATTTATTCTTCTTCACAATTCAGGATTCGGAAAGCGCTAACAATAATAAGTTAAATAAAAAAGGCACCTTAACAACAAGCCATAAAAATGGCTTCAGTTAAGGCACCTTTACCTGAACGTTTCACTTTTTAACAATTATAGCAAAGAGTGTAAAAACTTGAAAGGTTGTTTTTCGTAATGTTATATAATTGCAGGTTTGATCACTTTTCTATTTTATTCGACCGATAGTCCATTCCAAACAATTTATATTTTTTTAGAGACCTGGGTAGCATCTTAAGCAATCCAACCGGCAATTTCTCGCAGTCTTCTTTCGACCTTTTAAAGCGGAACAACTCCTTTACCAATCTCTAACATAACGAGGGACGATTCAATTGTTACGTTTTTGTTTTTCGTTAAGCAAGGTCTCCAAAATTTCCATAAACCTACTTCGAATGTTGTCATTGTTTTGGTATTCGTAAGCTCAGTTGCAATCCATTTTTCCCGTCCCTCTTATACCAAGGTAGTTTCGGGCTCCCATTTTGTTTCCCACTATCGGAGCGAATTACCATCATAGGCTATTATCCAGCTACATCGGTTATTCTCTTCTCCTACTAACTTCCTTCCCGAGAAGGCACCGCCAATAACGAGTTGCATTTCCATCCCTCTTCATACTGCATTGATAATAAAACACCCTGACCATGTGAAACCGAATCCTCCCAAAAGGTTTTTAAAGCTAAGTATTTTGATACTATGTAGCGAATGACACCCACATGGGTAATGACAGGAATATGCTTCCTCTCATTAGTTGGACGTTCCATTACTTGTAGAAATAAATCATGGAGAAAGGCATCAATTCTTGATTTGAAGGTTTCCGCTGCCTCACCGTTTGGTATTGGTATTGCTTCCCAATCATCAAGCCACTCCTGATAACGTGGCTCATTTTCTAAGTGATGATATGTTTTTCCCTCCCAATCACCAAAGTCTATTTCTCTTAATCTTGAATCTATAGTAGCTTCCGTCGAAATATTTAAATAATCAAATGTTTCTTGGCACCGTCGTAAATCACTAGTAAAGATAGAATCAAATTCCTGCTTTACTAAATCTCTTTTTAACTCTAAAAGTTGATGTAGTTCACTTTTTATAACTTGTCGGTCCGCATGCCCTAAATACCGTTTTTCCTGATTCCAGTCGGTTATCCCATGACGAACGAGAAATAAGTCCACATTATAGCAAGTCCCCATAATTCGCCTCCTTCTATTACGGTACCAAGTAAATCTCCATCTGTGCCTTTAAGATCCCATTATCGATCTGATAATAGAAGAACAAAACTCAATTAGCTATTTTCCCCTCCTGTTTTTGAACGCCAAAAAACGCTTTCCCTCAGGAAAGCGTTGTGAAAAGGCAATTTATATACTGCTCGTATATAAAACTTGCAATCTATCTATTAAATAGCAAACATATATTATTTAGAGATTGCCGCTCTTTAAACATTCCTTTCCTCGAGGAAGCTTAAACAAAACAAATAGGCAGGTCTCCTGACTTGCAAATTAACGGTTGGATACTCCTTCCCATGCTAGTTGCACAGTGGATAAAACGTAACCTTCCTCCTTGCTTACAGTGGCGGGACCGTGTTGGAATTGCACCAACTTCCCTCTTAGTCTTAATTGGCTCACCAGGAGCACATTAAGAAACCTATTTGTTAATATTCGTTTTTTTATTCTAACTGCATTATAGTCCAATCATATACATTTGTAAAATATTGTTACTTCCGAAGCAAAGTAAATCGTAAGGTAATTTGAACCTACTTAAATTACTTTAGTTACATATGGTATTCGGATAAACACTATCAAAATAGACCATATGTTAATCCAATGATTCTACGGTAGATTAGAAATTGCCATTCACGTCCACCCCATCTATCCAGTAAAGTCTCCTTACACTATATATATTTAAAAATATTTTAATCTCTAAAGTAAAAACTGTGACAATCATAAAATAGTTGTCACAGCCATTTATTTTAGAGCAATGTTTTATTCACCCAACTGTTGAATTTGATCTATTGTATTCGTTACATTCTGCAACGTTTGAAATAACTTACTATTTTCAAGAAGAGCAGGATCTAATTGTCCATTCTCGATATTAGCTAGAAGCAAATTAACGCCTTCTTCTGCCTGTTGGTTATAATCGACGATCTGTTGATGGAGGTCCTCTGCGACTCCTGGTGGCTGAAGCTCGTTGAATGAATTCATATCTTCCTGCATTTCAGTTAACATCATTTCAAAATCAGCTCTTGCTTGTTCATCGGTAACAGCCTGTTCTGCTAGGCTGGGAGCATCGTTAACAAAAGTACTAACCTCATTGACATAATCCGTTGCCTCATTCACATACGTTAATGTATTATTAACATCCTCAAGGACAGAACAAGCCCCAAGAAATAGTAACCCTATTAAAGAAATAACTAAAAATCGTTTCTTCACCATATCCCCTCCTGTTTGTAAGCATACCTTATATACGATACGAAACGGGAAAGGTTTCAAATTTCTTTCTACCCCCTTGTTTCTAAACTTCAATTACTACTATTGAAACGAATCCTCGAAAAGAACTATATGCTTGCGATTTCCAATTCCATCACCATTTATATCCCAATAAGGTAAAAAATCAACTTTGATATGGTCGATATATAGTGGTTCATCCATGAGATTATGGAAAACATCATCTTCTCGTTCAGTTCCACTATATTCGATGACAATATCTAAATCACTTTCGGCATGAAAATTGCTGTATAAACGACTCCCGATAATGGCTATCTTTATTATTTCAAGATCAAAATCGTCAAGTGTCTCGTTAACATGAGACATGATCATTGATGCTATTTCACTCTTGGAATATTGACTTAACCCATACACCTCAACAGTACCCAGAAAGACACCTCTATTCTTCTTTTAAATAATGTATACAACTTTAGTAGTAACCGTGTGTCCCAATTTTTAGTTTTTCCTTTAGTACATTCATCACTTATTAACTGTCCACTTTGTGTGATGACCATTAAGAAGTAATGAGGTAACCTTGGTTTTGAATGTCTACATTAAATTGGATATCCATTTTCAAATTTGTATAGTATTTTGTTCTCCAATTTTTTAATTCCTTACGTGTTAATTCTCTCCGAAAGAATTGACCTATTCCAAAAATATCTGCCTTATTCTCTTTTGTTTTTAAAATCATAATGTTAAATCGTTCACTAAGTGCTTGGTTTAATTCCTTTTTAATTTCATTTAGAGAAGGCTCTCCTCTTGTTTCCAATATCACTACCTTCAACTTAATCTTACTTTTTAAGAAGGGTTGGTTGTTATGAAACGAACCTTTGTGGTGGATTGAATTATTAACTATCCGAACAGTTGCTTTTTCCATAACCTCAATTTCTCCTGAACTACTTTCGCCTTTAAAGATATTATATAATAGCGTTTCATCCGGACTTATTTGATCTACCATTTTCCCATTTTTAACGATGGCTGATCCTATTTGTTCCATAGGAAATTCATCCCCTGAACGAATTAAGGGGATTGCAACATCATACGTATAGGAATGAATTCCTCGGTAAACTTCCCAAACTCTTGTAAGTGCAATATCAGGATCCCAACCTGCATTCTTCTCAAAGAAATCAACAGTTGTTGAACCAACTAATCCAATTGTATCTTTTAACTTTGAGAAGAGCACATTTATATCTTCATCACTAATGGCTACCAATGCTTTAGGTGAAACTTCACGGGAACGCATAAATCCTCCAATAATATCTTTTACACCGTCCTCTGCTGCTCCTCTTTCTATTATGATAAGTTTTACATGAAGTAGATCGACCCTGCTTTCTAAATTTCTACTGATTGTGTCAATCGCCTTTGCTATGGTTTTATCTTTGAAAGATACGATCCTTGATTCGATTTTCCCAGCATTTGATACTGGTAGATTAATTATAACTTCATATTCATTCTCTATTTTAGAAACACCGAGAACAACCGGAAGTAATCGATGGTTGATATCCTTATTATCCCAGCATCCCGTCAAAGGTAAAATCGTAATAAGTAAAATTGCAAATGTATATATGACATTTTTATTAAATAGTTTCATGTTTACCCTTCCTTTTTCTGACTCCCCAGAAATAGATCGATAATGGAACAGCTATAAATACGTAGAATCTTAATAATGTATTCCACCAAAATAGTTTCTCAACATCCTTCCAATCTGGAATCAAAAAACAAAGAAAAAAGAGTAATGAGGATAATATATACAGAAGGTGGACTGGTTTAATACTAGGCACATAACGATTTATAATAAGGATTGTTTTACACATAACAAGAGAAATATATAAAATCATAAAAGAAATTAAACTTAATAGGAAAAAGAGAGTCACTCTATCAAACATCAGCCAACTAACGTTAATTGAGTCAGCAATGACTACAAATGGTAAAAAGGTAACCGAAGCAGTAGCTTGGCCTAGGGTAAGAATAGGAATATAAACGGAAAAAATAAAAAAAGGAATAAGTAGTAATGCCGAAAAAATGATGTACTTTCTCTCATACGAAAAATAAGGTTGTACAAATCCAAGAAACAAAAAGCCACCTGAAAACACAAAAAAGCTTTCATAGTAACTCCTACTTGTAAGGAAGTTAAGATCAGGTGTTACAGGATTAAAATATCTCCAATCCACATTTTGAAATGATAAGATGAAAACAAATAAGAATAGTGGGAGAAAAATAATAGCCAACATTAAACCTGTCCTTAAAACCGTTTCCATTCCGTTTTTTGCAACATATGTTGAAACAATCAATAATAAAAGAGTAACCGCCCAAAGTGGCGTAAATGATAAAAAAACAAGTGTAATAATTTCTGAATAAGCTCGAACGGTTATTAATGTAATAATGAAGAAATACAATAGTACCGGAACTAGAAGTAGTATGACAGCACCTTTCCCTATACCCGAGAATATACTAATTAAGTTTTCTCCAGGAAAATAATTTAAACCTTTCATATAAATGTGTAAAAATAACACATGTACAAATATCCCTATCAGAATTGGTAGCCAATGACCTTGTTGCGTACTAGCGATAATATTACTAGGAAACATAAAGAAGATAAGTCCCAAATGTGTAAGCAAATAAAGAATCACAACATGCAAACTTCTTACCACTAGTACTCACTCCTCCCAGTGTTAATATGAAGATAGGATTTTCCAAAAGTATTTATACTAGCCATATGGGCACAGATGATAACAAAGCCCGTTACTAGTCCAAACACACCAAAAATAGATGCTAGAATGACATTTAAATATTTGTATATCCTTATTGAAGTGAAGTTCTGTGCACCAATTAGCGTCGAGTTGCCAATAGTAGTTGCTGCCAGAATGATAATTAATAGATTGCTTACTAATTTTGCTTCAACAATTGCTTGTCCTAAAATAATCCCACCAACCATTGTAATTGCTGGACCAATAGACTTTGGTAGTCTTACAATCGCTTCAAGTATTAGTTCAAGTATTACCAGCATTATCAATACCTCTACAATCGCAGGGTAAGGAACTCCTTCTCGACTTTGGAGAACCGATAAAGCAATTTCAATTTGAAGAACTTCGGGATTAACCGCTACTAACGCTACGTACAAACCTGGGCTAATTAATGCAATAAGCATCCCAATCACCCGTAAACAACGGAGCGCAATCATAAGAGGTTGTGGAAGATTACGATCATTCTCAACGATAAACATATCCCATAACAAATTCGGTAAAATGATGGCAAAGGGTAACTGGTCTATAAATAGAACTACTCTCCCCCTTTTAAGAGACTGTGACGCATTATAAGGAAGCTCTGTTGAATTAAATTTTGATATGGTATCCCAAGTTGAAAACTCGAACATTTTCGATAAACCTTGTATATTGCTTATATCCATCTTTTTATTTTTTTCAATAAGAGATTTCACCTTTTCAACAATTTTGGTATCGACCTTCCCATTTATATAGAGTATTGCAAGACTTTTAGGAATATCATTGCCTATCGAAAAGGTATTAACAGTTAGTTGACTTGAGACAATTTGTTTACGCAGTAATCCAATATTAATTTCAATATTCTCGTTAAAAGAATTTAGTGCACCTTTTATGACATTTTCATTTGTTGATACGTCAATCGATCTATTTAGCATCTTGGAAACAGGCTCAAATAGTATGCACCGGTTTGTACCTTCTATATTAATTACAAGCTTGCCTTCCTTTATGGCAGAAATCACCTTATGACTGCTACCTTCTTTCCTTTCACCAATTACATTCCAGATATCTTGTGTTGATGTACCCTGAGACAGTAACCCATGTGTTAACTTTTGGAGAACGACTCTCGTTTTTTGCATATCAACTAATGTATCTAAACATAACAAGACAACGGCAGAATCCGCTACAATATCACGTTGAAGAAAAAAATCATTGTTCTCACCAAGAATTGACCTTATTTCCTTTACAATAGGATCCATTTCAATATTCCTCTCACAATGAAATAGTATTATTTTTCGTAATATTGGTGTTTTTTATTCATTTTGGCACTTTTATGAATAAAACACTACATTTCAACTATTGTGATATCAAACATATCACCTATGTTACTTTAACAATTGCTAAACGGTTTGTTTAGCTTTCCCAGTTCTTTTTGAATTCTTTTATTGGAGAGTAGAAATCCAGTATAGTCTTGAACAATCCTCTATCAAAATCGCTTAAAATACATGTTTTTAACAATCTTAAAGTACATAATATGGCTACAATTGGAAAAATTATGAGGTAGGATGAAATTTCATATAACGTTCCTAATTGTGTTTGTTGGAGGATTTTATAGATGCTACGGCACATATTTAGTAAATCGAGAAAATCAAACAAGAGGGAAAAGAAGAATCAAGATGTTAAAATACCGAGTTTGATTTATGATGATTTAACCGAAAATTTATCGAACATAAAAAAAATCTTAGACTCCCCAAGTGATCTAATTGTACGTGTGTTTACAATTGGTGAAAGTGGGCAATCGTGTGCTGTCGTATGTATTGATGGATTAGTAGATAAGGAATTAGTGAATGAAGAGATTATTAAAAGTATTCAAATTAGCTGTACAAAAAACAATCAGGAGTTGCCTCTTAGTGGAAAGAATATCTTGACTGAATTAGAGAATAAAGTTCTCTCTGTCCATGAACTAAAAAAGGCTGATACATTGGACAATGTGATGTTAGCGATTTTAGAGGGAGACACAGCTCTTTTTATAAATGGTATTAACCAAGTACTTCTCGTCGGCAGTAAAGGATGGGCTGGTCGAGGGGTTGAAGAACCCATGACAGAATCGTTAATAAGGGGCCCCCGAGAAGGTTTTACCGAGAATATTAGAACGAATACTATGTTAATCCGCAGAAATGTTAGAGATCCTAATCTTCGGTTTGAATCGAATAAAATTGGCCGCCGTTCGAAAAAGGATTTGATTGTTTGTTATATCGAAGGAATTGTTCACCCAGAAATTTTGGCAGAAGTTAACCGTCGTTTAAAATGCATAGATGTAGATGATGCGCCAGAAAGTGGAACGATTGAAGAATGGATTGAGGATAGTTTTCTTTCACCTTTTCCACAAATTTTACATACGGAAAGAGCTGATAAGGTATCAACCTCTCTCTTTCAAGGAAAGGTAGCTATATTATTAGACGGTACACCCTTTGTTTTAATAGCACCAACTACACTCGCTTCCCTATTCCAATCACCTGAGGACTATTATGAACGTTGGTTCATAGGTAGTTTAATACGTATATTAAGGTATATTGCGGCATTTTTAGCAGTATTTCTACCAGCATTGTATATTGCCATTGTTTCCTTTCATCAGGGAATGATCCCATCAAGATTAGCCTTTTCCCTTGCTGCATCCAGGGAAGGCCTGCCCTTTCCTGCAATCGTAGAAGCACTATTAATGGAAGCGACGTTAGAACTTCTCCGTGAAGCTGGGATTCGACTGCCGAAAACAATTGGCCAGACCATCGGAATTGTAGGAGGACTCGTTATTGGTGAAGCTGCCGTTCAAGCAGGAATCGTTAGTCCTGTTATGGTCATAGTTGTAGCGTTAACAGCCATTTCCTCATTTGCCATTCCATCGTATAGTGCAGGAATTGCGTTTCGAATCCTACGATTTGCTACTATGTTAGCAGCAGGTATTTTTGGTCTGTATGGTATCATTCTCGTTTACATTATGATTAATATTCATATTGCACGATTAAATAGCTTTGGCATTCCTTATTCTGCACCATTTGCCCCCGCCTTTTATCATGATTGGAAAGATTTGGTCATTAGGGCGCCATTAACTGCACAACATAAAAGACCTCAATATGTTCAGACAGTCGATGACACACGGTCAAATAAGGGGGATGAAAACTCTTGAAAACATTCGAGTACGGTGACAATGAAATTGGAAGTAAAGAAGTAACTATGTCTGTAGCAAGTATGGTAATAGGGTTTGGTGTCCTCACACTCCCTCGTACAATTGTCAGTACTACGAATTCGATTGATGGATTTATTTCAATAGTTATAGGTGGTATTTTGATACTTTTCTTTACATGGATATTAGGAATGCTTACGACTAAATTTCCTAAGAAAAATCTACATGAATTTACAAGTTTGATCATAAATAAACCAGTTGCAACTATTTTAACAATGATATTTGCCTTCTATTCTATGCTATTTGTTAGTTATGAAATGAGGGGTACTGCTGATATTTCAAAACTCTATTTGTTCGACGATACACCTGTTGAAGTAATTGGCTTTGTGTTTTTATTGGTGGTTATATATGCTGTTTCCGGTCCAAGCTCTGTGATCATAAGGATTAATTTAATGTTTTTACCTATTGTTTTATGTATTTTAGCTGTTTTAATCTTGTTGAATGTAAACTTTTTTGAAGTAAAAAATATCAAACCATTCTTCGTTACCGATTGGCTAGGAATATTACAAGCTTCAAGAGAAACGATATTCTCCTTTTTAGGCTTCGAAACCATTTTATTTTATAACATGTTCCTGAACAAACCGAAGGACATGGTGAAGTCAGCTCTGGTTGGTATATCGATCCCTTTCCTTTTATATTTACTTATCTTTTTGTTCGTAATCGGTGTTTTTGGTACCGAAGTAACTAGAAATTTACTTTATCCTACAGCTGAATTAGCAAGACTTGTAGAAATTCCGGGAGGCTTTTTTGAGAGATTTGAATCTCTTTTTTTTACAATTTGGGTGATGACGCTTTTTACTACTGCTGCTATGGCCTATGATGTAACCCTGCTCGCATTGAAGTCCGTATTTAACAAGGTCAATCGAATGACTCTCATTTTTATACTTTCACCCATTATGTATATCATTGCGATGACGCCTCAAAATGTATTAGAACTTTCAATATTTGGCGAATGGATAAGTTATATTGGAATCATATTAAGTATGGTTATCCCAGTTCTACTACTGATCATTGCAAAAATACGAGGAGTGAAAGTCAATGGCTAAACTCATGAAACTAACAGGTTTCCTTTGCATTCTTATATCGGTTACAGGATGTTGGGATCGAGTTGAAATAGAAGAAAGAGGCTTCGTGATTGGTGCTGCCATTGATACAACCGAAAAGAGTTCTGACGATTCATTTGGAACCAGACCGAATAAAGCAAGAAAAGAAGATTATAAATTGACATATCAATATGTAGTTCCTGCAAATATCCAAGGAAGCGGTAGTGATGGACAATCGAAGGGTGGGTCCGGTGGAGGAAATCCCTACTTCAATGTCTCATCAGAAGGAAAAACTATTTTTCAAATTACAAGGCAATTATCTACCCAAGTCGGTCGTTCTCCCTATCTTCAACACGTTAAAATCATTGTTCTGTCAGAAGCACTTTCGAAACAAGGTTACTTATATGATGCGCTTGATTTTTTTGTGCGTGATCATGAAATGAGAAGGGTTGCGAAGGTGATGGTTACAAATGGGGAAGCAATCGACGCTTTACAAGTTGACCCCAAAAACGAACCAATGCCTATTATGTTTTTAGAATCAATCACTCAAAATACCGTGAAAACAGCTAAAATGTTACCACCAACCAATCTAGGTGATGTCCATGAAAACTTATTAATGGGTACAAGCTTTGTTATTCCGAGACTAGTAGTGAACAATAAAAAAGCCGCTATATCAGGTGCAGCTGTTTTTGACTCCCAAGACCAAAAATTGGTTGGAACCCTAAATGACAAGGAAACTATTGGACTAAATTTCATTCTTGGAGATATCCAAGGTGGGGTACTCGAGTTTTTAATGAATGATCAATATTTTGCAGTAGAGGTAAAGCAAGCCAAAAATAAAATTGTTACAAATGCATTAGATAAAAATCAAATGAAATTTACAATCGAAATAAACTCAGAGGGAAATATTGGGGAATCCTATGGAAACCTTAATTTACTTGAACCAAAGGAGTTGGCTGAGATTGAAAAAAAGGCAGAACAGGAAATTGAGCTACTCGTTAACCAAGTGATTGAAAAACTACAAAAGGAATATAAGGTCGATGTCATCAGATTAGGGGAACAACTAAAACAAGATCATTATCGGATATGGGAAAGCGTAAAAAATGATTGGGATAAAGGAGAGAATTATTTTTCAAAAAGCGTAATTGACCTTAAAGTGAACTTCAAATTAAGAGAAATTGGTTCCTCTATTGAAACAGTTCAATAAAAAGGAGTTATGAATGTGTGGAACATGATTTTAGAAAGAATGCCTTCCATGTTTATCATTACACTCGCCCTTTTATCTGCCCTACTTCCATGGGGGATCTACAAGATTAACCGAACTTTGCATCATTATGCTGACCCCCCGTGGAAAAGGGATAATGAAAAACAATGAAGGGAAATAAGCAAAACAGGAGGATACAAGCTCATCTAAATTCAAATGAAGTTTGGTCCTCCTTTCGTACCTATATTCAAATAATACCGTTTAGGAAACCACCCTATCGTTCTTAAAGTTCATTCACAGTCACAAACCTATACCCCTCATCCTGAAGCGATTGGATAATCCCTCAATTTCTGATAAAACTTTATCACTATCTTCATACATTGGATGCATCAGAAGGATTGAACCAGGGATGATTTGTTCTTTGACATACTGGATTCGATCATCCGATTCGGTATAGAAGGTGTCCGGTTCAATATTCGTGGTGATGTTTTGCTATTAGTTTTTTGACCACTTATGCTTTTATTATGCTTCTACTAGTAGTTTCTCTGTTACGTTTGAATTGACCGTATCCAGTTCCAAGGAGAACACCCGCTACGATTAATCCAAACCCTGCCCAATGTGATAAATAGATGCTCTCATGTAATACAAAGTAAGCAGAAATCACTGCGAAGAATGGAGAAAGATTTAAGAAGATTGCAGAATTTCCAGCACCTACCCTATGGATCGCAGCATTTACAATTAAGTAAGCTAATCCAGTAGCAACAAAACCTGAGAAAATCAATAATCCCAAAGCGACCGCACTTCCTTCTGGAATTTGAGAGATTCCGTTTGGTTCAGTGATAAGTGCATTAATCATCAATATCAATGAACCTACTAAAAGGGTAATTCCTGTCATATATGTCGTATTCAACGTATCAGAAACCTTCTTGATTAAGACAAAACTGACCGTCTGAACAATAACTGCGATCAATAAATATAAGTCACCCATTGATATCGAAAAACCTTCGTTGCTTCCTGCCAAAATGATAATGAAAACACCGATAAAACCCAATACAAAGCCTAACGCTCTCATGAGAGTAAATTTATCATTGAGAAATATTGCTGCACCAATTGCAGTTGCAATTGGTGCAGCCCCTAAAATAATGCCGGCATTTGTTGCAGTCGTAAAATTCAGTCCAACAGACATAAAATATTGGAAGCCAAATATTCCAAAAGTGGAAATACCTATAACGTAAAACCATTCTTTTCTCGTTAATTTACGATACAGTTTTTTATAGATGATGAACGGTACTAGTGCAAGAAACGCAATAAAAACGCGAATTGCAGTGATGGTAACAGGTGGAAATTCAGAAACAACAATTTTCACTGCAATTACATTAAATCCCCAAATAGCCATCATGACTGTTAATAATAGATAAAGATAGGACTGCTTCATTTATTAATCCCCATTCCCTTAAAATTAGATAAAACTTATTAATCCATAAGAAGACCACTGCAATTACTCACAGAATATGAGATTACAGTGGTCTTTGGTTAGAATAATGGTAACGAGTCAAATTCTAATTTAAGTATTCTCTTAGGCTTGAACCTTAGAACTTAGTTGAATATTTTTGAATTGTTGAACCTGGCCGGAAATAGCTTGTTCAGTTGGTAATCTTTCAATACTAGAAGCACCGAAGAATCCCGAAACTCCATTCGTTCTGCTTAGTACATATGCAGCATCCTCAGGTTCAGAGATTGGTCCACCATGACATAATACGATGATATCTGGGTTAACTGATTTACCTGCATCATGTATTTTTTGAACTAACCCCACTGCATCATCAATGTCCATCGCAGTTTGTGCACCTATTGCTCCTTTTGTAGTAAGTCCTACGTGAGCTACTAGAATATCAGCTCCTGCCTCTGCCATTTTAATTGCATCTTCTTCACTAAATACATATGGAGAAGTCACAAGTCCTAGATCATGCGCTTTACGAATCATTTCAACCTCTAAGTCATAGCCCATTCCTGTTTCTTCAAGGTTTTGACGGAATTGTCCATCTATTAATCCAACTGTTGGGAAGTTTTGTACACCAGTAAATCCTTGTTCCTTTAACTGTTTAAGAAATACATCCATATTTCTAAATGGATCTGTTCCACAAACACCTGCTAATACAGGAGTATCCTTAACAATTGTTAGAACCTCATTACCCATTTCAACAACAATTTGGTTTGCATCTCCATATGGCATAAGTCCAGCTAAAGATCCACGACCTGCCATACGGTAACGACCTGAGTTATAAATGATAATTAAGTCAATGCCACCAGCTTCAGCACTTTTGGCTGAAAGACCAGTACCCGCTCCACCACCAATAATAACCTCATTGTTTTTGATTTTACCCTTTAACTTTTGAATTACTTCTTCTCTTGAATTAGACATGTGTCGCGTCTCCTTTCTTTGCACTCATTTGCTCTAATAGTTTTGTTGCAATTAGCTTCGAAACACTTGGATCATTAATATCTTCTTCTACTTCAATCAGTGTAATATGTTCTTTTAGATTTACTTTAATTGCGTCGTATAACGCTTCACGTTCTTCTTGACCGTCGAATGGTTGACCAGCACGGTCTAATAGTGAAACACCACCTTTTGGGAAAACAAGTACAACTGGCGATGAACTTTTATTTAATTTATGTGCGATTATTTCTCCCAATTTGTGATTCTCTTCTATTGTTGTCCTCATTAACGTTGTTGTTGAATTATGCTGGTAAAACTTTCGATTCTTGAATTGTTGAGGAACTGTTTCTGGAGGACCAAAGTTTACCATATCTAATGCTCCAACAGAAACCACTTGAGGAATACCAACTCGACCGGCTGCTTCGAGGCGGGATTCACTAGCTTTGAAGATTCCTCCAACAAGGCCATCAGCTAATTCAGTTGTCGTAATATCTATAACTCCTTCAATAAAGCCTTCCTTTATTAAAGCTTCCATAGAGTCTCCACCTGCACCAGTAGCATGGAACACAAGTACATCGTAGCCATTTTGCTCTAAAATTTCTCTTGTTTTATTTACACAAGGCGTTGTAACCCCAAACATTGTTGCTCCAATCATTGGCTTTTCTTCTACTTCAATACTAATTTCATTCCCTTTAACCATCCCGCTTAAAGCATTTGCTGCATTCTTTAAGATAAGTGAAGAAAGGCTATTAATACCAGCAATATCCACAATTGAATACATCATCATAATATCTTTTTCACCAACGTATGGTCTGGTGTTACCTGAAGCCACAGTTGACACTAACAACTTAGGAATTCCAATCGGAACATCCTTCATTGCGATAGCACCTACAGTTGTTCCAGCAGTTCCACCCATTCCGAATACTGCAGCGACCTTACTCTCTTCCACTAAACGTTTTAAGACTTTCCTAGCACCGTCTGCCATTACTGTAACAGCGGTACCGCGATCATTCTTTTCTCTTAACTCCTCCAATGAAGATCCTCCAGCTTTGGCGACTTCATCATTGGGAATATCCCCTTCAGATAAAGAAGGGTAGACACCAGTATTGATTAAAATTGTTTCAAGTCCATTCTCTTCAATTATCCCCTTGACATATAAAAACTCTTTTTCCTTAGTATCCAATGAACCTATTAAAACGATTTTTTTACTCATGAGCACCCTCCTTCGCTACTGTTTGTTCAAAAAATGCCTTGGTTTGACGAACTACTTCTACTTCACCAATACGATCCTGAACATAAAATGATGGATAGTGAGTGTCAATTGTTAAAATTGCTTGTGGATCGTTTTCCGCAATTGCCTTCATTACTGGTGTATGATCATAATCATCCTTACCCGCAATTGCAAAGTTGCCAAAAGTTCCTGTAGGATTTTCTTTTGTGATTGAATTCGATAAACGGTATGCACCCTTTAAGTGCGTTTGATAAACATGACCCTTAATATGTTCATATGCTTCAACAGTTGGATATTCACCTGCTCTCCAGCCATTCAACACATCCCAATTAACCTTTAAGTTCGGATGATTCGTATATTTCATAAGAATCCCAAGCTCTTTAGCACTGTTTGTAAGTGTTGGTGGCTCGTTCTCTACTAAAAGAATTTTGTTTCTTGATTTTGCCTGTTCCGCATGTCGTAGCATAATATTTGCATTGTGACGATATTGAGCATCTTTCTCTTCATCAGAAAGAAGGTTGAAATCCTCTTGACGGTATAAGGAATAGATACGAATAAAGGTTGAACCGAAGATATCAGCTAAATCGATTAGACGGTTCAAAACCTCTTCCATTTGCTTGTGGTGCTCTTCATCATGATTATCGTATTTAGGAGGTCCTGAGAACGTACAAGAGTTTACTGCCCAAGAGCTTAAGCTGCTAACCTGCAGGCCTTGCTCTTGGATCATTTCACTTAATACTCGTGCTTTTTCTAGTGTGACATCATCTATTGTAGACCCGTTTAATTTTCCTCTTAGATCAATATTCGTAAATCCTAAGTTTTTTGCATGCTCTAAGGATTCCTGAAAAGATTCAGTTCCTAACATGTCTGTGAAAATACTAAATTTCATCTTATAACCCCCGTCTACTCGATTGTGATCCACTTACCTGAACGATTGTTCTTATACGCTTCAAAGATTTTTGTTAAATGAACAGCATCTTTTAAAGTAGCAAGTTCTACTTTTCGATCATTTAAGACTGCATGGGCGAAATGATTTACACTTTGAACCATCCCTTGTAAAAATAGGTTCTTATTATATAACTGACCAAGTGAGAATTCAGGTTCCCAATGAACAGGACCTTCTAATGGATTATCCCCAATGTAAATTGGTGCCTTTCCGTATTCTCCACTACCTTTTGACCCTCTATAGTAAGCAAGGCGGATTGCATTATCAATAACCACATTTTCTTTATTTCCTATCACTTCATAACGCTCAAATGGACTTGTGTCTGCTTGTGTTGAAGGCAGCTCTAAATTTCCAATAGCACCAGATTTGAATTTTAATAGAGTCTGCACATTCCCGCTTGGCTGATGCTCGATAAACATCATTTCTTTCACATCACCCATTAGGTAATGAATACCGGACATTGGGTGACAGATGTCTAAAAACCAATGTAGACCCGTTCTCTCTCCTAGCTTCTCGTCAAATGGAGATAATGTTAATGGATATCTACCAGTAACAGAAGCTGCCTCTCCAAAACTGCTAGATTGTAAGATTTGTTTTGTTTTTACAAAAGTAGGATAGAAATAACGTTTATTCGATACTAAGACTGTTTGGCCTGTTTGAGCTTCTAGTTCAAGAAGCTCTTCGCCTTCTTTCGTTGTGTATGCTAATGGTTTTTCCATCCATACAGGAAGCCCCGCTTTAAGGATATCTGGAACAATTTTTGGATAAAGTGGATGACCATTTTTATCAAAGTTTAAAACAATGAATACAGCGTCAAGATCTTCTTTTTTGATCATTTCCTTGTAATCCGTATAGGCACTTTTTGCTCCAAAACGCTTCTTGTACAGTTCCGCTCTTTCTTGATTTAAATCACAAACTGCTATTAGATCAATCGGTGCATAATCAAATGTTGGATATACATTTCGATATGCATGTGCACCACATCCGATAAAACCTATTCGAAGTTTGTTGGTATACTCATAGTTAAATTTAATTGGTTCCATGTTTAAGTCTCCTTTTGATTCGAATTTTTATCGTCCTTATTCACCAATTGTTTGTCTGTCAGGTGCAGAATAAGCGATAATCATTCTACATGGCTCCCAGCTAGTAACAGTTGCATTATGTGGAACATTTCTAGGAATACGTAACATCATTCCTGGTTTTAAGTGGTACGTTTCATCACCTAGGGTATGTTCACACTCACCTGATATAACAAAGATTACTTCTTCACAATTTGGATGGATATGTCGTGGATTTGATTCACCAGCATTGATATAAACCATCCCAAAAGTCATTTCAGATTCTGGATCGATTTCCTGACCGCAAAGCCATTGAATGGATCCCCAATCGTTTTTAAGTGTGTGTTTTCCTTCATATAAATCTGTAATTGTAGCCATTAAAAAATCTCTCCTTTTGTTTTAATTTTTCATTTATGATTTACAAGTATTATTTATTTGCACCACTTGCCATCCCTTCAACAAAGGACCGTTGGAAAATCAAATACACTATAATACTCGGGATCATGCTTATAACAGTTCCACCAAAGATTAACCCGAAGTTGGTTGTTTGCTCTCCTTGGAAGGAATATAGACCTAAAGAAATTGTAAATTTCTCTTGTGAAATTAATAGAACTAGCGGCAGTAAGAAATCATTCCATATATTCATAAAAGTAAAGATAAGTAGTGCAACTAAACCTGGTTTTGCTAAAGGCAACATAATTGTCCAATAGGTTCTCCATTCTCCAGCCCCGTCCATTGCAGCTGATTCACGCAATTCCTTTGGTACATCCCTAAATGTATTTCTCATTAGGAATATTGAGAATGGAAGTGCTAGACCTGCCGATACTAACGTTACACCTGAAAGAGTATCTACCATCCCCATAGCCTTCAGTTGAAAGAAAATCGGAATGATAATAGCCTGAACCGGGAGGGCCATTCCTAACAACACTAGATAAAAGATTAGATTATTTCCTTTAAATGAAAGCTGTGCAAATGCATAACCTGCTGGTGCAGCAACTAATGCAACTAGCACCATGCCCCCTATCGTAATAAATGCACTATTAAGAAAGTAAGTTTTAAAGTTTCCTAAATTCCAAGCGCCAATATAATTATCAAAATTCCATGATTTAGGTAATGAGAAAGGTGAACTAAAAATCTCCATATTCGATTTAAAACTTGCTAATATTGCATATACAATAGGGGATGTAATGAAAAGTAACAATACCGATAGGGTAATCCATAGAGTTAGCTGGGATCCTTTTAACTGTCTCAATCGTGTTACCATTCTATTCAGTCCTTTCTCGGTAATAGTTAAAGCCAATCGTAAATGCGATTACAATAATCCCCAATACCACGCTACCGGCAGTTGCATAACTTACTTTGTTCATACTAAATGCCGCTTTATACACATAAGTGGAAACAACTTCACTCATGTAGAAAGGACCGCCTTGCGTCATTATCCAAATCAATGCGAACCCTTTAAGTGCGTGGATAATAACCATACTGATAACAACATTTAATGTATTTCTTAAACTTGGAATGGTAATATGCCAAAACTTACTTATTGGTCCAGCCCCGTCGATGTCCGCAGCTTCATATACGCTATAGTCAACGCTTTGTAGACCTGCAAGGAAAAGAATTAAATACAAACCATAGAATGCCCAAGTACTTGCAATTACGAGAGCTGGGATAACAAATAAAGGTTCCCCTAACCAGTTTTTTGCTAGACTATCCAACCCTACCGTTTTAAGAAAAACATTAATGGGACCCATCATTGGATCATAGATTTTTGACCAAAGTACCCCAACAACAGCTAAGGAAAGAACACTTGGTAGATAAAATCCTGCTCTAAAAAACGTCTTTCCTTTCTTAACCCTACTGATTAATACTGCCAACACTAAGGTAGGAACCACCATAAGGGCAAGGCTAAGTACGACCCATAAAAGGTTATGGCCTAATGATTTTAAAAAAATGTCATCTTTTGTTAATTGGACATAATTTTCAAGCCCTACAAAGTTCATGGTTGATGATGCTCCATCCCAATCGAAGAAGCTATAACGGATAGCGTCAATCATTGGATAAAGCATAAAAACTGCATATAATAACAATCCTGGGAGAAGGAATGACGCGATCGTAATTGCCTTCTTAATTTTCATTCTTGCTTTACTATTAACAGCGATTACATTTTTTTTATTATCCATTTCTAATACAGGTGGTGAATGACTCATATATTGCCTCCTTCCTTAGTTGGGACCTAGTCACATAATCAGCGTGTCCAAGTCCCATCATTCAATTGTTATTTCAAACTAAACCCATTAGCTCGGTCTTTTTCAGCACCTTTTTCAATGCTTTCCATTGCCTCTTGCGGTGTAACCAATCCACCGACAAGCCCTTGGAGATTTTGATAGTAAGCTTCTTTTGCTTCTACACCAATAAATACACTTGGATTTAAGCCAGAGCCATCTTCAATTTGTTTCATAGCAGATTTTAAAACTTCACCTACAGGTTCAATAGACATAGAAGCCTTAGATGCAGGGATAAAATTGTAATCTGGAAAGTTTAATACGATTTTGCTAAAGTCCTCTGATAAAATGAATCCCATCCATTTTTCAGCATAATCTACATTTATCGCCTTCGTAGGAACTACCCATGTTTGTCCAACACCCCCAACAGGCTTCGCAGTTTTTCCATCAACAAAGGATGGCATCATAAACATATCAACACTATCCTGAAGGTTTTGATCAGCTAAATCGGTAATGAGATAAGTACCTTCAGATTCCATTGCTGCTTGTTTCGATAAAAATCTGAACTTAGAATCGGCCTGAGTTTGGGTAACTGACTCTTTCGTGATATAGCCCTCTTCTACCCATTCAGCAAGCATTTCAGCAACCTTTACTACTTCTGGGTCATTCCATTTTCCATCCCCATAAAGTAATTCTTCTACTTTTTCAGTTCCCATTACACTTTCCATCATGACACCGAAGATCCAACCTATCGCATATCCGTTTCTTGCCCCAACTGTAATGGGTGCAACGCCCCCATCTTTAAGTGTTTGAAGCGCTTTCAAAAATTCATCTTTAGTAGATGGTACTTCTACACCATGCTGCTCAAAAATATCTTTGTTGTAAAACATCCCGATTGCATCAATCATGTGTGGTACCTCGTAGATGTTTTCGCCTTTTGAGATAAGGTCATATGCAAATGGTCGAAGGGCATCTTCCCAATTATTCTTCTCATATAGCTCATTGAGTGGCTGAATTAATTCTACATCTGATAGAATCGATACCCTTCCTGGACCTGCATTCATCAAGATAGCATCTGGAGGCTCAATTCCTGATTGCAAAAGAGTTGGCAATTTTCCAGACTCTACTTGCACATCCCCAGTTGTAAGATTCACTTCAATTCCAGGATTCAATTCTTTAAATTTTTCTACTACACTTTCCCATTGTTGTTTCTCTACATCGTTGTAAAAGTTCGGTATCATTAGATCAAGCGCATCACTATTCCCGCTTGCTGTTTCGTTTTTCTCTTCTGTAGAATCTGTTTTTGTTTTATTATCAGTTGATGATGTGGGTGATTGACAAGCTACTGTAAATAACATCAGTATTACAAGTAATAAAGAAATCTTATGTTTGCTCCCCTTCATAAACATCCCATCCTTATTTTCTTTTTTTGTTTAATAGAATTACAAAATTACTATTTTACTTTTCACGCTCCTTTTCATAGAATAAGAATAACGTTTATTTATTAATAATTTTAAATGATGTTAATTTTCATTCAATAGTGTAGAAGGTGGATAATAGGGGGGTGAATCGTGGTTAATATTTCATAGATTTCAAATTCACCTAATTTATGGAGGAAAATTATGAAATTCATTAACTCAATTTTTTTCAAGCTCTTTATGACTTTTCTTCTATTTTCCTTAATTCCTATGGGTATTGTTGGCTGGTTTGCCTATGATAGATATTCCAATAATGTTTATGAAAATTTACAGAATCACGCAGATGATATATTAAAGCAAAAGATGAATGCGCTTTCCTTAATCATAAATGATATGGAAAGGATGGAAAAAGGCATTACTCAGAGTAAGGTGTTTTCAGAGTTTCTCACAAATACAAATCCATTAGAACATTCTAAACTTTATTTAGAGCTCGATGAATTACTCTTGAGTATACAAAATATAAGACCTGAAATAGCAGGAATTATGATCGTTAGTAATAATGGGTATTTTTACAATTATGGGTACTCTCATGATTTACAATTTACAAATGAGGGCTTCAGAAAGCTTCCATGGGTGAAAGACGTGGAACAAAATAATTACCTTACCCCACAAATTACAAATCTACATGAAAGACCCTATTCAAATCATGATAAGGGCCAAGAAGTTTATTCCTATGTAAAAAAAGTATGGGATCGTAAATTAAAGTCATACGGATTTCTTATCATTGATTTTAAAGAGGATTCGGTCAAAGCAATATTGCAAAATAATTCAGGTACTTCCTATAAAAATTCAGGAACCTTCATTCATGACAATTCTGGTTTTGTTTTAGCACCAGAGAATAGCATAGTTTTTAAAGATGTATTTCGATCGCATTCAGGTTCAACCATTAAAAGCCAATATGGAAGGGAATATCTTATTTTCACGAAGTATTTTCCACAAACAGGTTGGTTTGTATCAGAGTATTTTGAGAAGACCGCTTTCTATGGACCAATTTATGAAATTAGAAAAATCGCAATGCTTGTTACAATTATTACTGCATTGATTTGTTTACTGGCTTCATTATTTATATCACATCGAATTTCAACGCCTATTAAAAATCTTGGTAGAGTGATGAAGAAAGTAGAAAAAGGATACCTTGAAGAGAAATTTCTTGTTAAAACAAAAGACGAGATTGGTGAACTTGGAAAAGGCTTTAATACGATGATTACTGAATTAAAGAAACTTATCCAAGCAGTTAAACGCGAAGAAAAGTTAAAAAAAGAAGCTGAAATCACGGCTTTGCAACTACAAATTAATCCACATTTTATTTATAACACTTTAGAAACGATAAACTCTTTGGCTAGAAAAAAAAGAGAACATGAAATTAGTCGTTTGATTGTATTGCTCGGTAGACTATTACGATCAAGTATAAGCTCATTTGAAGAAAAAATTCCAATCAAACAGGAAATCAATTATATTGTGAATTATTTAGAAATTCAAAAGGCAAGAATGAGAGTGCCATTTAAATACTCACTTTCAATTGACCCAAAAATAGAAAATTATCTATCAGTAAAATGGATCCTCCAGCCAATTGTTGAAAATGCCGTCATCCATGGGATAGACCCTATAAAATCAGAAGGCCAAATAGAGATTATTGGGGAAACAAAAGGAGAAACGATACTTTTTACAATTAAAGATAACGGAATAGGAATTGATTCCTTTAAGCTACAACAAATTCGGCACCAACTTAAGCACAGCTCGAAAGAACTTGCGAAATATAAGAATAAAATTGGGCTATACAATGTTCAAACAAGAATCCAGTCACATTATAACACGTCTTTTGGAATATCGATTGACAGCGAACTAAATGAGGGAACAACTGTTACAATCTCAATACCAATGGAGGTACACAATGCTCAAGATGTTAATAGTAGATGATGATTGGCTAATTTCAGATAGTTTAAAATCATTAGATGAGTGGCACGAACGTAATATCGATGTCGTTGGCACCGCTGAGAACGGAAAAGAAGCGATTTTTTGGATGGAGCAAGAGAACCTGGATATCATTTTAACTGACATTCGAATGCCAGAAATGAATGGGATTGAATTAACTAAGCATATTTATGAAAGAAATTCCAACATCCAAGTGATCATTATGAGTGGGTACGAAGAATTTTCTTACGCACAAAAAGCAATGAAGTACAATGCTAAAGGGTATGTGTTAAAACCAATTGATACGGATGAACTAATGGAAACAATTGATCGAATTCAAAAGGATATTAACCCGATGAAAAATGAAAGCTCTCATCCTGAGAATGAGCCAACTACCTACCATGATAGGCTGGTTCTAAGTGCTCAATCATATATTTTAGCCAATCTAATGAAATCACTAACTTTAAAGGAAATTGCAAATCGTTTGCATCTTACTGACCACTACTTCGGACAGGTTTTTAAATCTGTTACAGGCGAAACCTTCTTAAACTATTTAACAAGAGTACGAATGGAAAAAGCAAGTGAACTAACAAAGAATCCAAATCTTAAAATATATGAAATAGGGTCATTAGTGGGGTATAAGGATCCAAAATCTTTTACAAAAACCTTCCAAAAAGTATTCAACATGACCCCCAATGAATTTCGAAAACAATATTTTGTAAATGAAAAACAATGAAAAAAGATTACCCTTTGTGGGGTAATCTTTTCACGTTTTTACGACTTGCCTTTATTATTGTTTAAAAATAAAAGGAAAATTTATTTCTTCACTTCAATAAACTTTCTACTTTCAACATAATACTCATTCAAAGTATCACTATCAACAATCTCCAAACAATTTAATTGATGACCCATCGCACATCCGCCGTCTATTCCGATTTTATCATTAGAAAACCAAATGTTTGCGGATTTATGGATTTTATTTGTGATGATATGTCCAAAGATTACTTTTCGATCCACGTTTGTTTTATTGTTAACAAACCCGTCACGAATCGTAAAAAAAGTGCTAGGAGGTTGGTCTTTCCAGTTAAGATATGCTGGATCTAATCCAGCATGTACATAAATAAAATCATCGTCTTCAAAATATAATTTTGTTTGTTGGAGAAAGTCAATATGGTCATGATACTTTTGGTTAATAAATTGAATAGTTTCGTTGATTGACATGTTCTCGGCATCAGGACAATAACTTTGTAAAGCTTCCTTCCCACCATATTCCATAAAGACGTCATATACCGAAGAATCCCAATTTAGAACCCTGAGAAACCTGTCATCATGATTTCCACGTAAAACAATCACATTTTCATATTCTGCTAGTTCTATAATCTTTTGAATAACTTCTTTACTTTTGGGGCCTCTATCCACATAGTCACCTAACAGGATTAAGCGATCCTGGTTAGGTACATATTTGACAAGCTTTAATAAATCGTTAAATTCATCGAAACAACCGTGAATATCACTAATGACAAGTGTTCGCAATTGTCTTCCTCCTATCTATTCATTTCCTTACCACAAAATCATTCATTAACAAACTATTATTACATGTATACGATAAATCACTTAACTTTACCTTAGCATAAAATTCTAATAATTCTATTACTTTAACACCATCCCAGTCTACATCCCCTGCAACTCATTAACAGTCACAAACCTATACCCCTCATCCTTAAGCGATTGGATAATCCCCTCAATTTCTGCTAAAACTTTATCGCTATCTTCATACATCGGATGCATCAAAATGATTGAACCAGGGATTATTTGTTCTTTGACATACTGGATCCTATCCTCGGTTTCAGTGTAGAAAGTGTCCGGTTCAATATTCATGGTGATTGTGTCTTTCTTTTGTTTGTAAAGATAGTAAGGTAATCCAACGAGCTTTTTGCTGTTTGGTGGGCGGAAGTCAATTTCTCCCTCATACCCTGCTTCACGGATTAATTCATCAGTTTTTTCAATTTCTTCTTTAATATAGGATGGGGATTTGAAAATCA
>Ga0182742_1001525_pt1 | contig 29163 bp, 7 predicted proteins | sample eDN5th37CBELigMG_FD_128880 | JGI IMG/M metagenome (GOLD analysis project Ga0182742, IMG submission 128880) | Enriched Miracle-Growth compost microbial communities from Emeryville, California, USA - eDNA 5th pass 37_C BE-Lig MG (version 2)... ...
CTCGGCCACTCCGGTGGTGTCCGCGCCAACGACGGTTCGCTCTCCCGCGCCGAAGACCTCGTCGCCACGGCCATGGAATGCCTCCTCGCCGACGCAGCCTCCCTCATCGGCGACACCCCGTACACCGCAGTGGCGACGCACCCCACCGACTGGCCGAGCTCGACGGTCGCGGTGCTGCGCAACGCCCTCGACTACGTCGGATTGCGTCACGTCTCGCTCGTCTCCGACGCCGAGGCCGCCGCGGCATGGTTCGAATCGCAGGTCGCGCACCAGACCGGACGACTCGTCGCGGTCTATCACATCGACCCGCAGGGCTCGACCGTCACCCTCGTGCGCTCGGGAGTCGCGGCGGGTAAGGCATTCCGGTACCCCGAAGGCGACGCCCCGTCGGTCGCTGCGCAGCTCTCGTCGGCGCTCGGCGCGTTCGGCTGGCTCGTGAGCAACCTCGACGCCATCGTCGTCACGGTCGACGAAGCGGTCGACCCGAGCGCCGCGCAGCTCGTCGCGCAGTCGGTGAAGACCGGACTCGGCGTGCGGTGCGCCCTGGCGCCCGAGCCGCACCAGACGATGGTGCGCGGCGCTGCTCTCGCCGCGGCCGCAGGCTCGGTCGACCTCCTCGGGTCGACGCAGATCCTGCCCACCGCCAAGCTCGCCGAACCGCGACGCAGCGAACTCGACCCAGAGATCACCGCGGTGATCTCGAAGATCACGGCGACTCCCCCTCCGGGTGCCACGCCCGCTCCCGCCGCGAAGCCCGCGGCGAACACGTCGAAGGCGACGGTCGCCGCCGTCGCGGCCGGAGAAACCGCCGACGAGAAGCCCTCGGGTCGCTCGTCGAAGGTCACGGCCATCGCGGCAGCCGCGGCGATCGCGCTGCTCGTGGGCGTCGGCGCGTTGGTGTTCGGTCTGCGGGACTCTCCGACGGCCACTGCGGGAACGCAGGTCGCCGAGACCCCGACCGCACCCGCGGCCACTACCACCTCGAAGTCGAGCAAGCCGCCGGCTCCCCGCAGCACCGAGGAGACCCCCACCGAGGAGTCGACCGAGCCGGCCACCGCCGCGCAGACGGTCCCGGTGGCACCTCCGGTCGTGCAGCAGACCTGGGTCGATCCCACCACCGGCACGAGCGAACAGTCCTCTTCTTCGTCGTCGTCGCCCGGCTCGACCACCTCGAGCACGTCCGACACGTCCTCGACCACGTCGAGCACCGGCTGGTCGCGGCGGAACCAGCCCGATGATTCCTCGGGTGGCGGACGCGGTAGCGGAGGCAGCGGCGGAGGCGGTGGTAGCGCCACCACGACGACGCCGCCGGCAACCGACACGACCGATCCCGAGCCCTCCGAGGAACCGACGTCGACGCAGACGCCGACCGTGGAGCCCACCGACGCTGAGACCGCCAACTAGACAGAGCAGGTATCCGGGTGGTGACCTACGGCACTATCGGCGGTCGCCGGGCCGTCCCGTAGGCTGTCCCGCGGGTCGGCTCGCCGATTCCACGAAGCACCTGTTCAAGAGCACATCGAGCACACATGAAAGGCCTCCATGCGTCTCTCGTCGGCGTCGCGCGCCGCAGTCCGTTCCACCACCCGCCGCGTCGCAGTCGCAGCGGCCTCCGCGGTTCTGCTGGCAGTGCCCTTGAGCGCCACAGCGAGTGCCGCGCCCGCCGAACAGTTGCCTTCCGCTGAACTTCCCGCCGAACTCGTCGAGGCGATCCAGCGCGACCTGGGTCTGTCCCCCGAGGAGTACCTCGACCGGGCCGCCCGCGCGCAGGAGCTCGGCGACTACGCCCGCGACTTCCGCTCCGAGCACCCCTCCGAGTTCGCCGGTGCCTGGCTCGGCGAGGACGGCAAGCCGGTCATCGCCGTCACGAATCGCGAGGCCGCCGAGCGCGCTGCGCAGGACGGCTTCCACGCCACCGTCGCGCCGGTCTCGGCCGACGGACTCGAGCAGGCCCTCGCCGAACTGAACCGCTGGGTGGCGGGACTCCCGCGCGAGGTGTCGTCGCAGATCAACTCCGCGTCGATCGATGTGCTCAACAACCAGATCGTCCTCGACATCGTGAACTCGCCGATCGGGCGCGCACTGAACCTGCCGTCGCTGGTGGCGAACGTGCAGGTCCAGCTGTCGCCGGGCATGCCGCCGAACGATCCGGCCCCGATGGGTGGCGACACCTACATCACCGCCGACGGCGACGTCCGCGCCACGCCCATCGAGCGCATCGGCATCTGCTCGTTCGGCTTCAACGGTGTCGACGCCGACGGTAACGCCGTCAACCTCACCGCCGGTCACTGCGACGCGGTCGCCCGTGCCGACGGTGGTTCGACGGTCTACCTGCCCAACCGCGCGAACATCGACGAGAGCGTGCGGATCGGCAAGTTCACCGAGTCCACGGTGGGCACCGACAGCACCCTCGACTACGGCATCGTCTCGCTCGACGAGGCCGGCGTCGAGGCCGGCCTCGACCGCCCGTCGGTCCGCGGCGGCAACGGTTCGACCCTCACGGTCACCGGCACGGCCGTTCCGGTCGTCGGCGCGCCCGTCTGCAAGTCGGGCCAATCCTCGTCGTTCACGTGCGGCCTCGTCGTCGCCGACCGCATCGAGACCCAGCTGACCTACGACTCGGGCTTCTCGAGCACCATCCGCGGCTTTGCCACCTCCGCCTGCACCCTCGCGGGTGACAGCGGTGGCGCCATCGTCACCGGCACCCTCGCCCTCGGCGTGATCAGCGGATCGAACAGCGCCGGCGCACCGAACTGCGTCGAGGCGAACCTGGTACTCGCGCCCAACGGTGGCACCTCCAGCCTCGGCATTCCGATCCAGGAGATCGAGAACGCCACCGGCACCCGAGTCCGTACTGCGGCGAACCCGGCATAACGGCCGGAACCGTCCGGTCCGTTCGTCACAACAGTCACACGAGTCTCATCCGTAACCGAGAAGTACCTATGTACTTCCTCGCTCACCCCTTAGGATCGGACGGACGCCGATCCGCGGGGGAACGGCGCCTTCGCGCGTGCATGCGTGAAGGAACGAGAAAGGTATCCATGCGACGCACCTTCGCACGTCGGACGGCCGTCATCGGTTCGGCCGCACTGCTGCTCCTCGGTCCTGCCGTTGCCATCGCGCAGGCCGAACCCGAGACCGAACCCGCGCAGACATCGTCTCTGCCGGCCGAGCTCGTCGAGGCGTTGCAGCGCGACCTGAACATCGATGCCGAGCGCTTCCTCGCCGATGCGCAGCGCAGCCAGGATCTCGCCGCGTTCGCCGAGAAGGCACGGGAGCAGTTCGAAGCCGTCTTCGCCGGTGTGTGGCTGGACGACCAGGGCACCGCCACGGTCGGCCTCACCGAGGGTGACGGCTTCGAGGAGGCCCGCAAGGCCGCCGAGGATGCCGGATTCACCGTCGCCGAGACCGAACGCAGCGAGGACGCCCTCGAAGATCAGCTCGGCGCACTGGGCGACTGGCTCGAGACCCAGCCGCCCGCCGTCGCCGACGTCATCCGCGGTATCGCCATCGACGTGGTGAACAACGACGTCGTCGTGCGCACCGACAACGTGTCCGGTGTCGAGCTCCCCGACTTCCTCGACGGGGTGCGCGTGCTGTTCGCTCCCGCCGAGCTGACGCCGGAAGGCGCGACCGACCTGCAGCCCATCGCCGGTGGCCTCGACGCCCCCGACGCCCTCTTCGGTGGCGACGCCTACGCCGCGCTCGGCGCCGGCGAGGGCCTGCGCTGCTCGCTCGGCTTCAACGGCGAGGACGGCAGCGGACAGCCCGTGAACATCACCGCCGGTCACTGCGACCCCAACCGCGCGCAGGCCGGCACTCGGTGGGCCTCCCAGGTCCACCAGCTCATCGGCGACAACCTCGGCCAGCACCTCGGCTCGTTCGAGAAGACGGTGCTCGACGGCAGCGACTACGCGCTGATCCGCCCCACCTCCGATGCCGCGGGTCGCTTCGAGAACAACGGCGTGCGCGTTCCGTTCGCCGCTCCGCTGCCCATCACGGGTATCGCGGATCCCGTCGTCGGCGCTCCGGTCTGCAAGTCGGGCCTGCGCACCGGCTACAGCTGCGGCGTCGTGACCGCCACCGGCCAGAACGTCGAGATCGGCCACCGCGTGCTCGAGAACGGCTTCTCCACCAACCTGTGCGCCCTGCAGGGCGACAGCGGTGGCACCCTCGTCACCGGCACCCTCGCCCTCGGCATCTCCAGCGCCTCGAACGTCGGCCAGTACGGCATGTGCGAGATCGCCGGGTTCGTCAGCGGCCTGCTCGGTGAGAGCCCCGAGCTGTTCGCCACGCCGATCAAGACGGTCCTGGCGGAGAACCCGGGCCTGAAGGTCCGCACCTGGTAATCCACCAGAACGTCACGAAGGTCCGCTCCCTACGGGGAGCGGACCTTCGTCGTTCGTGGGGGCGTTCGGAGGGGCGTACGGCCGTGCCGGTCGGCGCAGGTTCGGGGCGGTTCTCCTGCACCACAACGACCGGCGGCAGAAGGCGGTGGAACAGCCCTTCGTCGGGCGTTCGGAGGATGCCTCCAGGGGCCCTCGGAAATGCCCCTGAATCCGCTTCAGAAAGCGCCCGCGAGCTGCATTTCCTAGGTGAACCTAACCACCTCCGGGACCTGGCTTCCCAATGTCCGTTTAGCGTGGGTTACGATCCTCGCACCCTGGCCGGTAGCGCCATCCCCTGAAAGGACTTCACTTGAGCAGCGAGATCTTGATGACCAGCCTCGAACTCGGCTTCGACATCTTCGGCTATGTCTGGGACATCATTCGCCACGGCAGCCGACTCATCGGGTCCATGTAACGACACCCGATTCGAGCTGAAGGCCCTGTCCGCACTTTCGGACAGGGCCTTTCTGTATGGGTTCCGACGCCGGATGGAGAACGGCCGCTGCAAGGAGTTCGTCCTTACAGCGGCCGTTCGAGTTCGAATGCCTAGCCGACTGGAATCAGTTGGCGTAGACCGTGGTGCCCGGAGGCGCCAGCAGGGTCTGCGCCAAGCCGACACCGGCAACGATCAGCGTCGGACCACCCGCGATGATGGTTCCGACGACGCCACCGATACCAGCGCCCGTGATGGTGCCGACAGCGGGCATCACGAAGGTGCCGACAACTGCGCCGATGATGGTTCCGATCAGGCCGCCGACCGCGGTCGCGATACCCAGCTGCGACGCGAAATTCTGCTGAGCCTTCAGGTTCTCGTCCGGCGAAGCAACATCGGTCAGCTTCAGGGCGACCGGCGTGAGGCTCGCGCCGACCTTGTCCTCGGGGGCGACGGGGGTGGCCTTCGACAGGTCGGTGACCGGGGTCAGCGTGAGGGTCTTGCCGTCCTCGCTGATCTGACGCTCGAAGGGGAGCTGCAGATCGCCGAGCTGAATGGCCAGCGGCAGGCTGAGGACAGTGTTGCCGGCGTTGTCCTGGAGCTCGACGCTCTCGCCGTCCCCGGAGACCTGGAACTCGCCGGCGTCGATGACGGTGACCACCGAGTCGCCCTCGATCTTGGACTCGTAGTTGATCTCGTCCTGCGCAGCGGGCGCCGCATACGAGGTACCGGCGGTGATGCCCATGGCGGCGATCGTCATCGTCGCCACAGCGGCAAGCTTCTTCAGCTTCATCTTTTTCCGTTCTGTGACATGGCGCACGCCTGTTAAGACGCCCCCATTCTGCTGTATTGACCTGGAGTTCTACGTCCCCCGACGTGTACAGCCCACATGCGAACCCCATGTACCGGGCGAATCATAACCGACATCACATCCGGAGTGTTATACCCATTTGCCCGAATGGAAACAGCATCGTGGCCGGTACAGGGGTGCCGTGATCTCCGTGTGACACATGCCTCTTTTCAGACGAGTTAGGACATCCTGCGTGACTGCGGTATCACGTTTGACCTCTAGCGTGTCCGGGCACACGGTCTCCGATTCGACGCAGTCATAGCTACTGGCGGGTAACTCCAGATCAGACCAAGTTACCGGTGGGTAACTTAGCTTGCGTTACGATGCGGTGACTCATACCAGGCGGCACGACGCCGCCCCCGACACGAAAGGCCACGTATGAATGCCCTGACGATTACGTTGGGCACGATCGGCGTGCTGCTGAGCCTCGTGTGTTGGTTCGCGTTCATCAGCGGTGCGCTGAAGATGGTCAACACGATCCGGGTCGGCCAGCCGGCCCCGGACCGCTGGCGGCCGTTCTTCCCGCGCTTCAAGCAGATGGTCGTCGAATTCCTCGCGCACACGAAGATGGTCAAGTTCCGGACCGTCGGCTGGGCTCACTGGCTGGTGATGGTCGGCTTCATGCTCGGCGCGATCGTCTGGTTCGAGGCCTACGGCCAGACGTTCGACCCGAAGTTCCACTGGCCGCTCATCGGCAATACCGCCGTCTACCACTTCATCGACGAGATCCTCGGTCTCGGCACGGTGATCGGCATCCTGACGCTGATCTACATCCGCCAGCGCAACCATCCGCGTCAGCCCGGCCGGATGTCGCGCTTCAGCGGCTCGAACTTCAAGGCCGCCTACTTCGTCGAAGCGGTCGTGCTGCTCGAGGGCCTGGGCATGATCCTGGTGAAGGCCGGAAAGATCGCCACATACGGCGGCGGCCACCTTTCGACCGACTTCTTCACGATGCAGGTCGCCCGGATCCTTCCGGAGAGCCCCGAGCTCGTGTCGGTGTTCGCGTTCATCAAGCTCATGTCGGGCATGGTGTGGCTCTACATCGTCGGCCGCAACATCACCTGGGGTGTCGCATGGCACCGCTTCTCGGCCTTCTTCAACATCTACTTCAAGCGTGAGGACGACGGCGGTCCCGCCCTCGGTGCCGCACGTCAGATGATGTCCGGCGGCAAGCCCGTCGACATGGAAGACGCCGATCCGGACAAGGACACCTTCGGTGCCGGTCGCATCGAGGACTTCACGTGGAAGGGCTGGCTGGACTTCACGACCTGCACCGAGTGCGGTCGTTGCCAGTCGCAGTGCCCCGCCTGGAACACCGGCAAGCCGCTGTCGCCGAAGCTGCTCATCACGTCGCTGCGCGACCACGGTTACGCCAAGGCTCCCTACCTGCTCGCCGGTGGCCGCACCGATCTCGGCGGCGACGAGGTCGGCCTGGTCGACGCCGAGGGCAACCCGGACGAGGCCAAGCTGGCGAAGATCCCGGCGTCGGCTCGCGAGGAGTCCGGCCGCAAGCTCGTCGGCGAGACCGAGGGGCTGCTGGAAGCAGGCGAACTCGCTCCCGTCATCGACACCGAGACCCTGTGGTCGTGCACCAACTGTGGTGCGTGCGTCGAGCAGTGCCCGGTGGACATCGAGCACGTCGACCACATCATCGACATGCGTCGCTACCAGGTGCTCATCGAGTCGGACTTCCCGTCCGAGCTCGCGGGTCTGTTCAAGAACCTCGAGAACAAGGGCAACCCCTGGGGCCAGAACGCCAAGGACCGTCTCAACTGGATCAACGAGATGGAGTTCGACATCCCGGTCTTCGGCCAGGATGCCGACAGCTTCGACGGCTACGAGTACCTCTTCTGGGTCGGCTGCGCCGGCGCTTACGAGGACCGCGCCAAGAAGACCACGAAGGCCGTCGCCGAGCTCCTCGCGACCGCCGGCACCAAGTTCATGGTGCTCGGCGCCGACGAGACCTGCACCGGCGACTCCGCTCGCCGCGCGGGCAACGAGTTCCTGTTCCAGCAGCTGGCGCAGCAGAACATCGAGGTCCTCGACGGTGTGTTCGAGGGTGTCGAGCAGAGCAAGCGCAAGATCGTCGTGACCTGCGCGCACTGCTTCAACGCGCTGAACAACGAGTACCCGCAGGTGGGTGGCAACTACGAGGTCGTCCACCACACCCAGCTGCTCAACCGCCTGGTGCGGGCGAAGAAGCTGGTCCAGGTCAAGGCCGTCGGCCAGGACGTGACCTACCACGACCCGTGCTTCCTCGGACGGCACAACAAGGTCTACAACGCTCCGCGTGAACTGATGGCGGCGTCGGGCGCGAAGCTCGTCGAGATGCCGCGTCACGGCGAGCGGTCCATGTGCTGTGGTGCCGGTGGCGCCCGCATGTGGATGGAGGAGAAGATCGGTAAGCGCATCAACATCGACCGTGTCGACGAAGCGCTCACCACGAATCCCGCCAAGATCGCGACGGGCTGCCCGTTCTGCCGCGTCATGCTCACCGACGGTGTGACGGCGCGTCAGGAAGAGGGCAAGGGCGAGGGCGTCGAGGTCATCGACGTCGCGCAGCTCATGCTCGAGTCCATCTCTCGCGTCGAGGCCGCGAAGCTCAGCGACAACCTCAAGGTCGTCCAGCAGCCGAAGACGCCGGTCGAGGTCGAGGAGACCGCGGAAGAGGTCGAGAAGGAGCGCGTCGAGGAGGTCGAGGTGGCAGCGGCAGCGCCGGCTGCTCCGAAGACCACCGGTGCCCCGAAGGCCGGCGGTCTGCAGATGAAGGGCGGTCTCAAGGCTCCGGGCGGACCGAAGGCTCCCGGTGGTGCGAAGGCTCCTGCTTCCGAGGCAGCCGAGGCTCACGCAGCTCCGAAGGCGAAGCCGGGCGGACTGCAGATGAAGGGTGGCCTGAAGGGTCCGGGCGCGAAGAAGGCTGCGGCTCCGGCTGCACCTGCCGCGTCCGAGGCTTCTGCTGCTCCTGCAGCCGAGGCACCGGCAGCACCGAAGGCCAAGCCGGGCGGACTGCAGATGAAGGGCGGCCTCAAGGCTCCGGGCGCGAAGGCCCCGGGTGCTGCGAAGCCGGCCGCACCTGCTGCCCCGGCCGAGTCGTCGGCGTCGTCGGAAGCTCCCGCAGCCGAGGCACCCGCGGTGCCGAAGGCGAAGCCGGGTGGTCTCCAGCTCAAGAGCGGCCTGAAGGGCCCCGGCGCCAAGAAGGCGGCTCCGGCAGCGAACTCTGCTCCCGCGGCTCCTGCCGAGGAAGCACCTGCTGCCGAGGCTCCCGCGGCGGAAGTTCCCGCTACGGAAGCGCCTGCGGAGCAGCCGAAGGAGTCGGCGATCCCGAAGGCGAAGCCGGGCGGACTGCAGCTCAAGAGCGGTCTGAAGGGACCGGGTGCGAAGAAGGCTGCGCCTGCCGCTCCGGCTGCACCGGCGAAGGCTGAGCCGACGCCCGAGCCGACGCCGGAACCCGAGCCGGTCGCCGAGGCTCCTGCGGAGCCCGAGGCACCCGCGACCCCGGCGAAGCCGGAGGTCGAGGCACCGAAGGCGAAGCCGGGCGCGCTCGGCTTCAAGCCCGGCGCGAAGGCACCTGGCCGCAAGTAGGTACGCAACGCGAGGTTGAGGCTCGCAACGCCGGCAGTAACTGCTGGTGTTGCGAGCCTCACTTCTTCGTTGCGTACCTCCCTGTCGGCCCGCTCCCCCGCGCCGCCCGTGCGAACGCCTCCCGCACCTTCGCTGCGACGGCGCCGCGGGTCCCGAGGTCCTGCCACGTCCACCGCACCACCGTCCACCCCGCGTGACGCAGTGCGTCCTCCCGCAGCTTCTCGCGGTAGACCACGTCCTCGGCGGCGGTGGTCGCGACCCCGTCGCGGCGGTACTTGATCCGACCGTCGAACTCGCCGATCACACCGTGTTCCGGCCACAGGAAGTCGACACGAGCCAGCCACCTGCCGTCGGCGGAGAAGACGTCCACCTGCGTGAGCGGCACCGGGATCTGCTCGCGGACGAACAGGACCCTGCTCCGCGACTCGCCGGCACTGTCGCTGCACCCGCTCGACAGTTGCACGGCACGACGGGCGTGCGCGATGCGGGGATGACTCCCCATCCGTTCCACCGCACGAGTCAGATCGACGGGGGCAACCAGCCCTGCTCGCAGCGCACTGTCGGCAAGTACGACGGCCTGCTCCACCGGCACCGTTGCGGCCACATCCGTGATCGTCCGTGCGACCGACAGCACCCGCGCTCCCCTCCGATCCACGACGTCCGCCTCACGGAAGAGCGCGGCGTGCATGACGCGGCCGGGTGTCCTCCGCGCTCCACTCGGCGCGTTGCGGGTGAGGTGCACATCGTCGAGTGGGATCTGCCAGACGTCGAGCCCGTGCAGTACCGCGGCCGATACGTGGCTCAGCGCCGAGGTCGGTCCGGCATTCGCGATGAACGCCCGTGCCCGCAGAGCATGTCGAGCGTGATCGTCGGCCCCCGCATACTGGTCGGACTGGACGAAGACTCCCGACGCGAGCCGAGTCCACGTTCCGTTCCGCACCAGACGTCGGATCTCCGCATCGGTGACGCCGCGCGCATGTGCCTCGCGCCGCAGGATCAACTCCCCCATGACGCCCAGCATCGCCCGTCGCCCCAGGCCCGCAGGTGCCTACGAGGACGAATCGGCCGGATCTGTGGATGAACCGACCGCCTGTGGAGAACTCGTCAGGAGACGCCGATCGCGGGGCCGAGGACGGGCCACGAGTTGTGCAGGTCGTCCTGCCAGTAGCCCCAGTTGTGGGTGCCGTCGTCGTGGATGTCGATGGTGGCGGGGATGCCCAGTTCGTCGAGGCGCGTCGCCATGCGTCGGGTGCAGTCGGCCGCGGCGGCTTCGATGAGCCCGCCCTTGATGACCACGTCGGCGAGGTCTTCCTCGTCCTTGATCCACTCGGATTCGAGATTGTCGTAGCGGCCGGGCAGGCCGGTGCGCGACGACAGGTACAGAGTGGTGCCGCGGAGTTTCTCGGCGTTGACGTACGGATCGTTGGCGACCCAGGTGGGGTCGTCGAACGACCCCCACATGTTGAGCGGGTTGCCGAAGAAGTTGACGACGGTCGTGGTGACGAAGGCCTGGCCGAGGGGGTCGCTCGTGCGCGCGCAGCCGCTGAAGCTGCCCACCGCGTCGTACAGATCCGGTGCAGCGATGGCGAGATTGAGCGACGACGTACCCGACATCGAGAAACCGATCAGGCCGTTGGTGCCGGTGGTCGCGTAGGTGCTGTCGATGACGGGCGGCAGTTCCTCCGTGAGGAAGGTGGCCCACTTGTAGCGGCCGAGGTTCGGGTCGTCGTGCTTCCAGTCGGTGTAGTAGCTCGACTCGCCGCCCTTCGGGATGACGACGTTGACGTGCTTGTCGGAGAAGAAGTCGACGATGTCGGACTGGTCCATCCAGCTGTTGTTGTACGACCCGCCGTCGACGCCGCTCAGCACGTACAGCGTGGGGCCGGGAGTATCGGTGTCGGTGGGGCGCAGGATCCGCAGCTCGATGTTCTCGTCCATGGACGGCGAGTAGACCTCGATGTCGAGCTGCTGGTCGTCGACGACCGTGGTGCTCACGAGCCGGGCCTCATCGGGTTCTGCGGACGCCGTCGACGCTCCGAGTCCCCAGGTCGACGCCACGACGGTCGTCACGACCGCCAACGCGGATATCCGCCGCATAGATATACTCCGATTCCGTTCCCCTGCGCAGCCCCCGGAACACCTTATAGGGCCGCAGTGCACTTGCCGATAATCGTCACTGTTCGAAGGATGACCCGTGTTTGGCCGATCGCTCCTGCTGACCGTTCTCGCCGCGGGTCTGCTCGGATCCGGCGCGGCGGCCGCCTCGCCCGCCGCGCTGCCCGTGCCGTACGAACTTCCCGACACGGTGACGCTGGAGATCGAGAATCCGGGTGGTTCGGCTCCCGGCTCGAACGACCCGAATTGTCGCCCCACCGCCGACAAGCCGAATCCTGTTGTGCTGGTCCACAACACCAGCGGCAACCGGCAGGTCGCGTGGCAGACGTTCTCGCCTCTGCTCGCCAACGCCGGCTACTGCGTCTTCGCCCCGACCTTCGGCGCGTTCCCCGGCCCGTGGCCCATCAGCGCGATGGGTGGGATGGCGCCGCTCGAGCCGAGCACATACCAGCTCTCCGCCTTCGTCGACGAGGTGCTCGCGCAGACCGGCGCCGAGAAGGTCGACATCGTCGGCCATTCGCAGGGCACGCTGGTCGCGGCGAAGTGGATCGGTGACGGCGGCGCCGACAAGGTCGATCGGCTCGTGTCGCTCGCTCCCCTGTGGGACGGGACGACCATCGTCACCAGTGACGGATTGATGCGCGACTTCGAGTACGCGACGTGCCCCGCCTGCGCCGACATGCTTCCCGGTTCGCAGTTCCTCGAGGAGCTCGCCGCGACCGGCCGCTTCGTCGAGTCGGTGGAGTACACGAACATCCTCACCGCCCGCGACGACGTGGTGCAGCCGTACACGAGCGGCCTGGGTGAGGATCCGAACGTCACCGACATCGTTCTGCAGGACGTGTGCGCCTCCGCGAAGACCACGCACCTGGAGATGCTCGCCGACCGGCTCACCTCGGAGCTGGTGCTCTCCACGCTCGACGAGTCCGTTCCGGCGCCCACCGGCTGCGTCGACTGACAGCAACTCAGCTCTCCCGTTCGGAGAGCACCGCGTCGAGCACGGGCACGATGACGTCGAGCGCGTCGGGTGAGGTCATCTGCCAGTGCGTCGTCGGCACCTGATGGTTGTCGACGGCACCCGTCACGGCCGCGTGCCAACCGGACGCGCCACGCGTTCCGGTCTGATCGTCGGCTGCGGCGGTGAAGTAGACGATGTCGCCGTCGTACGTCCCCGGCCGATACTCCGCCATCAACTCGGAGTTCCGCTGCGCCGCCGCGACCAGCCTGGTCACCACCCGTCGCGTGTCGTCCTCGGTGTTGCCGGTGAGCGACGCAATGGATGCGACGAGGTCGTCGATGTCCTCCGCGTCCGCAGCGGCAGCGTCGTCGATTCCGAATCCGGCGAGCAGTTCGCTCATCGACACCTCGCTCGACTCGCCGGTCCGTGCACCGTTGCCGGCGAAGCTGTCAAGCATCACCAACGTGTCGACCTGCTGTCCGTCCGCTTGCAGACGAACGGCCATCGCGTGGGCGATCACGCCGCCGAGCGACCAGCCGAACAACCGGTACGGCCCCTCGGGCTGCACGGCCCGCAGTTCGTCGACGTAACGCGCCGCGAGTTCATCGAGGGTCGCGGGCTCGAAGTCCTCCTCGGTGACGGCCGGCGTCTGCAGACCGTAGACGGGCGCATCATGATCCAGCTGACGCGCGAGAGCGGTGTAGCACCACGACAATCCGACGATCGGGTGGACGAAGAACAACGGTGTCCCCGCGCCCTGCGTCCGGATCGGCAGGACCGGGGCGACGGACTCCGTTGCCTCAGCCGGACTGTCGGAAGCGATCAGGGCAGCAAGTCCTTCGACGGTCGGCTCCCTGAACAGCAACTGCAACGGCACCTCAGTGGACATCTCCGACCTCAAGCGGGAAACGAGTCGCGTCGCAACCAGGGAGGTGCCACCGAGCGCAAAGAAATCGTCGTCAAGTCCGACCTGCTCGACTCCGAGAACATCGGCATATACCGACGCAACCGTCTTCTCTGCATCCGTCACCGGTGCTCGGAACTCACGCGTTTCGAAAACCGGATCGGGCAGGCTTCTACGGTCGACCTTTCCGGATGCATTGAGAGGCAATCTCGCCAACGAGACAACCGTGGACGGCACCATGTAGCGCGGCACCTTGGTCGCGACCGCCGCGAGAAGGTCCCCGGCGCTGAACTCACCGCTGCCTTCGGGAACGACATACGCAACGAGCTGATCGCCGAGCCGCGGGTGCGAACGGACGACGACCACACACTGACGAACAGTCGACTCGGAGACGAATGCCGCTTCGATCTCACCGAGCTCGATGCGTAGACCCCTCAGCTTCACCTGGAAATCGGTGCGCCCGACATACTCGAGTTCGCCCGAACGGTTCCACAGCACGAGATCACCGGTTCGATACATACGTCCACCTACGGAGCCGAACGGATCCGCCACGAATCGCTCGGCAGTCAGGTCCGGACGTGCCACGTACCCCTGGGCCAGCTGGTTACCGGCGAGATACAGCTCGCCGGCAACACCGACGGGGACCGGCTTCAGATACGTATCGAGAACGTAGGTGCCGATGTGAGCCTGGGCAGATCCGATCGGGACGACGTCCTTGTCCGCCGACGCCACCGCATGGCGCGTGACGGACACAGCGGCTTCGGTCGGCCCGTACTCATTGGACAGCTCGGTATCACTGTTGACAGCCCGATAGGACACCACAAGGGCGGGCGAAAATACTTCGCCACCACAGAAGACCTGACGGAGTGATGCGAGCTCCGTCGGCTCGGCCACAGCGACCACCTCTGTCAGCACCGACGGCACGAAGTGGGCCGATGTCACGCCGTGCTCGGCGATCGCCTCGACGAGACGACGTGGATCACGATGCGCGTCGGGTTCGGCAATCACCAGGCGAGCCCCGGCTGTCAGGGGCCACCAGAATTCACGCACCGACGCGTCGAAAGTGAAGGGTGTCTTCTGCAGGACGGTGTCGTCGCCGCCCAGGTCGTACACGTTCTGCCGCCAGGTGAGCGAGGCGACCACCGCACTGTGCGGCAATGCGACGCCCTTGGGACGACCTGTGGAGCCGGAAGTGAAGATCACGTAGGCGATGTGGTCGGGTCGCAGCGCAGCGTTCCGATCGGCGTCCGACACGGGATGATCGACGAAGTGCGACAGGTCGACGCTGTCGATCGAAACGACTTCGGCTGCTGAGGAAACCACTTCACCAGACTCCGCCACGATCACGACGGGCTTCGTCATGGCAAGGACATAATCGTTGCGTTCGACCGGCAGGTCCGGATCGACGGGCACGTAGGCGCCGCCGGCTTTCGCAACGGCATACATCGCGACCAGCATGTCCAGGGACCGACGCATTACCAACGCGACAAAGGTGCCTGGGCCCACCCCTCGAGAAATCAGATACCGGGCAAGCGCGTTCACCCGGGAATCGAACTCGGCGTACGTGAGCGACTCACCGCTGCCGACCAGAGCCGGAGCGTTCGGCGTCCGTGCAACTTGTGCGTCGAATAGGTCTACGAGGGTGCCGAAAGTACGACCAGTAGACTGGCTCGACTGCAGCAGTGCGTGTTCCGCTGTGTGCAGGATGTCGATGTCGCCGACGCGCACACTCGGCATCGAGATGATTGCCGCAATGACGCGGCGGAACCTCTGCACCAAGGCTTCTATCGTATCGGACTCGAACAAGTCTGTGGCATACGTGATTTCACCGAACATCCCAGAGGATTCGGGATCCGGTCCGTAGCCTTCGGTCAGGGTCAGCCGCAGGTCGTAACGTGCCACATCGAAGTCCGCTTCGAGCGGCGCGACAGTGAGCTCGTCGAGTTCGAATACAGACGGCTGCATGTTCTGGAATGCAAGCATGACCTGGAATAGCGGGGTCCGAGCCTGGGAGCGCGGCGGGTCGAGCACCTCCACGAGTCGCTCGAACGGCACGTTCGCATTGGCAAACGCTCCAAGGTCCGTCTCACGAACCTGCGCGAGAAGTTCGGTGAACGGAAGGCCAGGATCGATATCGGTACGCAACACCAGCGTGTTGACGAACATTCCGATCAGATCGTCGAGTTCGGCCTCTCCACGCCCCGCAACGGGCGTGCCGATGGTGACGTCACGAGTACCTGCAAGCTTCGAGAGCAGCACAGCGAGCGCGGCGTGCACAACCATGAACGTCGTCGCATTGTGCTCACGCGCGAGACGTTGCAGAGCGTCGACGGAAGTGGCGTCGATATCGAACACGTGTCGGGCCCCGCGGTTGGAAGCGACAGGCGGCCGAGGACGGTCGAGCGGCAGGTCGAGAGGTTCCGGCACGTCTCCGAGCCGCTCGATCCAATATGCGATCTCCCGTGCAGCCGGACTTGCCGGATCGTCTTCAGATCCGAGTAGTTCACGCTGCCACAAGGAATAGTCCGCGTATTGCACCGTGAGCGGCGTCCAGGAAGGGGTCTCTCCACGGCGGCGCGCATCGTAGGCAACCATGACGTCACGGGTCAACGGCCCCATCGAGAAGCCGTCGGCGGCCACGTGATGCACGACGACAACGAAGATGTACTCGTCACGGGCGACCTCGTAGAGTCGCGCTCGTACCGGGACGTCGACAGTGACATCGAATCCCGAATTCATGAACTCGAGTACTGCCGGCAGAAGATCGGATTCGGATACCGAAACGGGGTTCAGGTCCAGTGCCGCATCCCCGGCTGGGAGGATCACCTGGTGACCGACCCCGTCGATTTCCGGGTAGACGGTACGGAGGATCTCGTGACGCTCCAATAGATCGATCACCGCTTGCTGCAGAGCATCGACATTCAACGCTCCGCGCAGACGGATTGCGATGGGGATGTTGTAGACGGTGGATTCCGGATCCAACCTGTTCAGGAACCACATCCGCTGCTGTGCGAGCGACAACGGCACCACCTCGGGCCGCTCCTGCGCAACCAGCGGAACCCGAGCATCGATGCCGATCTCCTGAGCGACCAACGCAGCGAACTGTTCCACGATTGGCGCGTCGAACAAGGTACGCAGCAGAACGCGCGTGCCGAGGGCTTCTCCCAGGCGTGCAACCACACGGGTCGCGACCAGGGAATTGCCACCGAGAGCGAAGAAGTCGTCGTCGAGACCGACCTGTTCGACACCGAGCACCTCGGCGAACACCGACGCAACAGTTCGCTCCACGGCCCCGACCGGCGCCCGGAACTCACGAGCCACGACGGTCGGTTCCGGCAATGCCCGACGATCGAGCTTGCCGTTCGACGTCAACGGTAATTCATCGAGAACCACCACGATGTCCGGAACCATGTATGCCGTCAGGAAACTGCCGACAGTCTCTCTGATCTCCATCGGATCGATCGTCGCACCGGTTTGTGGGACCACGTACGCGACAAGTCGTTCATCTCCCCAGGTACCGGCACGCACAACTGCAACTGCGTGCGCCACATCGTCACAGGAGACGAGAGCAACTTCGACCTCGCCGAGTTCGATGCGGAATCCACGGAGTTGGACCTGGAAGTCGGAACGGCCCGCGTACTCGAGCAGACCCGAACGGTTCCACTTGGCCAGGTCTCCGGTGCGGTACATCCGGCCTTCGCCGAACGGATCTGCAACGAACCGGGATGCACTGAGGGACTCTTGACCGAGGTATCCCTGCGAAAGCTGTTCTCCGGCAACGTAGATCTCACCTTGCACGCCTACCGGGACCGGATGCAGTCGTTCATCGAGCACGTACGTGCGCAGTCCCGGCAAGGGACAACCGATAACGCTCGAACGGGCCTGCCGGGACATCTCTTCGGTCAGTGCCAGGAACGACACATGCACCGTGGTTTCGGTGATGCCGTACATGTTGACCAACTGCGGCACATCATCCGAGTGTCGGTCGTACCACCCCGTGAGCTTCCCGAGGTCCAGCGCTTCGCCACCGAAGATCACGTACCGGAGTCGGAGGTCGTCTGCGGACGTCGCGGCACGGTCCGCCTCATCGAACTGGTAGAAAGCCGACGGTGTCTGGTTGAGGACAGTTACGCCGTGCCGCGCAACCAGTGCCCGGAATTCATCCGGTGACCGCGATGTCATGTAATCGACCACCACCAGCGTCCCGCCGAACAGCAAGGGACCCCACAACTCCCATACGGAGAAGTCGAACGCGTACGAATGGAACATCGTCCATACATCGGACTCGTCGAATCCGAACTTCGTCTGCGCATTGGAGATGAGTTCGACGACGTTGCGGTGGGTGACCGCAACTCCCTTGGGTCGTCCGGTGGACCCGGACGTGTAGATCACGTACGCAAGGTTCGACGACCGCAATGGCGCCAACCGGTCAGCATCGGTAACCGGCGCGGACGAGAACTCATCGAGTATCAACCGATCGACGTGGAGGATCTCCACGCCCTCGACTAGGGGAAGCTGTTCGGCTTCGTCCGACGACGTCAGAACGACGGTGGGGTCACCGTCCGTGAGAATGTATGCGAGTCGGTCCTTCGGTGACGTGACATCGACGGGCAGATACGCAGCTCCCGCCGTGACAACCGCGAGAATCGCCACAACGAGTGATTCGTCCCGGGGAAGCGCGACCGCCACGAGTGAGCCCGGCCCCACGCCGGATTCGATCAGCCTGCGCGCCAACTTGTTCGACCGAGCGGACAGCTCCGCGTAATCCAGCACCGCATCAGCCGCGACGGTGGCCGTGTTGGCCGGCCAGTTCCGGACAGTCCGCGCGAACAACGCAGGGAGCGTCGACGACGTATCGAGTTCGACGCCGGGCACAGCCCATGCAGAGACGAGTTCTGCGCTCTCGTCCACGGTCACGAACGGGATGTCGCCGATCGGCTTCGACGGGTCCTCGACCGCACCGGACAGCACCCGCACGAACCGTTCGGCGAAACCGACCATCGTCGCCTCGTCGAAGAGGTCGGTCGCATACGTCAGCGCAACGCCCATCCCCACCGACGAGCCCTGCTCGTCGAACTGCTCCGACACCGTCACCTGCAGATCGAACTTCGCCAACGACACATCGGCATCCACCGCGGCCAGCGACAGATCCGGCAGTTCGAATCGAGTCGGCGCCATGTTCTGCATCGTCAACATCACCTGGAACAGCGGATTCCACGCGGTCGAGCGAACCGGATCGAGCACCTCCACCAGTCGCTCGAACGGCACATCAGCGTTGCCGAAGGCACCCAGATCCACTTCACGCACTCGACCGAGGAGGTCTGCGAACGGCTCGGAGGAATCGATCTGCGTACGCAAGACCAACGTATTGACGAACATGCCGATCAGATCGTCCAGGGCACGCTCACCACGACCCGCCACCGGCGTACCGATCGCAATGTCATCCGTGCCCGACAACCGAGCCAGCAACACAGCGAGGGCACCGTGCACCACCATGAAGCGGGTCAGTCCGAACGAGGCTGCCAGTGAGTCGATTGCGGACACCACATCGGATCCGAGAACGAAATGGTGTGTGGCACCCAGGTTCGATGCCACCGCCGGACGCGGCCGATCCGAGGGAAGGTCAAGAACATCAGGCGCCCCGGCCAGTTGCTCGGTCCAGTACGCGACCTGCCGTGCGATGACGGACTCGGGGTCGTCCTCGGAACCCAGCACCTGTCGTTGCCACAGCGCGTAATCGGCGTACTGCACTTCGAGAGGTTGCCAGGACGGAGCCTCACCCGCCGACCGCGCGGCGTACGCGATCATGACGTCCCGCGCCAACGGTCCCATCGAGAAGCCGTCTGCAGCAATGTGGTGCACCACCACGACGAGCACATGCTCGGTCTCCGACATCCGAAGGAGCCGAACGCGCACGGGGGGTGCGACTGCGACGTCGAAACCGCCGGTCACGTATCCCGCAACGGTGGCGAGCACGTCCCGCTCGTCGACGGATTCCGCGACGAGATCCACCCCGGCCTCGGCCGTCGGCACGACGATCTGGACGCCGACGCCGTCGATATCCGGATAGTAGGTCCGCAGGATCTCGTGACGGGTGACGACGTCACCGACGGCATGCGACAGCGCCCCGACATCGAGTGCGCCGGTCAGGCGAATGGCCACCGGGATGTTGTTCACTGCCGACTCCGGATCGAACCGGTTCAGGAACCACATCCGCTGCTGCGCGAGGGAAAGCGGAACCCGTTCGGGCCGCGGCTGAGGCACCAGCGGCGCAACTCCTCCGCTCCCGGCGTGGGTCTCGATGGCCCGGGCGAACTCCTCGACCGTGGAAGCCTCGAACAGCGTTCGTACCGGCACCCGGGCATCCACGACAGCACTGACACGCGAGACGACCTGGGTTGCGATCAACGAGTTGCCGCCGAGCGCGAAGAAGTCGTCGTCCGCTCCGATCTTCTCGATTCCGAGGACCTCACCGAACACCTGCGCCACCGTCTGCTCGGTGACGGTCGCCGGAGCCCGGAACGCCTTCGTCTCGAAGACCGGAGCGGGCAACGCCTTCCGGTCGAGCTTGCCCGACGCGTTGAGCGGGAACTCCGCCAGGACCATGAAGGCGCCCGGAATCATGTACGTCGGCAGGGCCGTCTCCGCATGCTCCCTCAGAGCATCCGCTGTCACATCCGCGCCGGTGGCCGGCACGACGTAGGCGACGAGCTGGTCACCGGTCGCGCCGGAGACCACCAACACAGCAGCACTGATGACCGAATCATGATCGAGCAGTACCGCTTCGATCTCGCCGAGCTCGATCCGCTGGCCGCGGAACTTGACCTGGAAGTCCGTACGGCCGAGGTAGTCGAGTTCACCACGCGCGGTCCAGTACACGAGGTCGCCGGTGCGATACATGCGCTCGCCGGGCACGAAGGGGTTCGCGACGAAACGATCCGAGGTGAGATCGACGCGGCCGTGATATCCGCGCGCCAACTGGTCACCCCCGAGATACAGCTCGGCCGGGACGCCGGTGGGTACCGGACGCAGACGCGAATCCAGCACATAAACCTGGGTATTCCACTGCGGCAGACCGATCGGGACACTGCCGTCGTCACCGGGCTCGGCACGCCGGTACGTGACCGAGACGGCAGCCTCGGTCGGTCCGTACAGGTTGTGGAGTCCTGCGGGGCTGATCTCGGTGAATGACTTCGCCGTCGCGGCAGGCAATGCCTCACCGATGACGAACACGTCCCGGAGTGTCGCTACATCCCGTGCCTCGACGGACGACACGAACACCGACAGCATCGACGGGACGAAGTCGGTGATCGTCACCCCTCGGTCCCGAATGGTGCGCGCGAGGTACTCGGGATCGCGGTGACCGTCCGGCGTCGCCACGACCAGCGTTGCGCCGGATCGGAGCGGCAGGAAGAAGCCCCACAACGAGACGTCGAAGGTGGTGGCGGTCTTCTGCAGGTACACGTCCGATTCGTCGAAGGCGTACTCGTGCTCCATCCATGCCATCTGGTTGGCGATGGCGCGGTGCGACACCGTCACGCCCTTCGGCTTACCGGTGGAACCCGACGTGAAGATCACGTAGGCACTGTTCTCGGGGTGCACGGTCGGTCGATCGAACGGCGTGCCGAACCGATCCGTGTCGTCGAGGTCGTCGAGGTGCAGAACGAGCCTGTCATCCGTCGCGGTGAAGTCGTCGCGGTGCGTCGTGAGTACGACGAGTGGATCGGCAGCATCGAGGATGTAGGCGACGCGGTCGAGCGGGTGGTCCGGATCGACCGGCACGTAGGCGCCGCCGGCCCGCAACACCGCGTACATGCCGATCACCAACTCGACGGACCGGCGCATGGCCAACGCCACCCGAGTCTCGGGGACGACACCGAGAGCGACCAAGCGCTCGGCGACGGCGTCGACGCGAGCGTCGAACTCGGCGTAGGTGAGTTCTTCGCCTTCGAAGATCACCGCCACGGCGTGGGGAGACGCCACAACACGCGCGTCGAACCCGTCGAGCAGCAGGTGGTGGTCGATGTGACGTTCGGTCCGGTTCGGTTCGACGACCATGCGCTGCTGTTCCTGTGCGCTGAGCACCGGCAGGTCGCCGACCGCGGTGTTCGGAGCGGCGGTGGCGGCGTCGAGTATGCGGAGGAAGCGTTCCGCGAAGGTCCGAACCGTCGTCTCGTCGAAAAGGTCCACCGCGTAATCGATCGCGACAGCGGAGCCGCCGTCCTCGCCTGTGGTCACGGTGAACTGGAGATCGAACTTCGTTGTCGTGACGTCGACGTCGACGGGCTCGATCGCCAGGTTGTCGAGTTCGATGGAACTCGATGTCATGTTCTGGAAGAACAACGCCACCTGGAACAGCGGATGCCATGCCTGCGAGCGGACGGGGTCGATGATCTCGACGAGTCGTTCGAACGGAAGGTCGGCGTGTGCGAAGGCACCGAGGTCGACGTCTTTGACCCGGCCGAGGAGGTCGGCGAACGTCTCTCCCTCGTCGACGACAGTGCGGAGCACGAGGGTGTTGACGAACATTCCGATGAGGTCGTCGAGTTCGGCAGCACCCCGCCCTGCGACCGGAGTACCGACGACGATGTCGTCGGTTCCGGACGTGCGTGCCAGCAGGACCGAGAGCACCGAGTGGACCACCATGAACGGGGTGGCGCCGTGCTCGGTGGCGAGTCGTTCGAGTGCCTCCTGCTGTTCTTGCGACCAGCCGAAGCGGTATTCGGCGCCGCGTGTCGAGGCGACGGCCGGCCTGGGGCGGTCGGTCGGCAGGGCAGAGACCTCCGGCAGGTCCGCCAGTGTCGTGCGCCAGTACTCGGCCTGGGCAGTCGCGACCGAGGACGGATCGCTTTCGGAGCCGAGCACGCGACGTTGCCAGATCGCGTAGTCCGCGTACTGAACCTCGAGCGGCTGCCACGCCGGGATCTCCCCGGCCGACCGGGCCGCATACGCCACCATCACATCGCGAGACAGCGGTCCCATCGAGAAACCGTCCGCCGCGATGTGGTGCACCACCACGATCAGCACATGCTCGGTCTCCGACACCTGCAGCAATTCGATCCGCAGCGGCGGCGCCACCGTCACATCGAACCCGGTACTCACCGACGCGACGACCCGCTCGAACACCTCCGCTTCGGAAACGCGCACCACATCGAGTCCCACACCCGCGTCCTCGGCACCGAGGACCACCTGGCGCCCCGCACCGTCGATCTCCGGATACACCGTCCGCAGGATCTCGTGCCGCTCGACCAGGTCCGCCACCGCCGCCCGCAACGCCTCGACATCGAGAGCACCCGACAACCGGATCACCGCCGGAATGTTGTTCACCGCCGACTCCGGATCGAACCGGTTCAGGAACCACATCCGCTGCTGCGCCAACGACAACGGCACCACATCCGGCCGCTCCTGCGCGACCAGCGGAACAGCAGTACCGCTACCGGCCGACTCTTCGAGGCGCGCCGCGAGCGCCGCAACCGTCGGCGCGTCGAACAGCATGCGCAGTGGCACACGCGAATCCAGTGCCTGTCCCAGGCGTGCAACCACACGGGTCGCGACCAGGGAGTTGCCACCGAGAGCGAAGAAGTCGTCGTCGAGACCGACCTGTTCGACTCCCAGCACCTCGGCGAACACCGACGCCACGGTCTGCTCGACATCGGTGACCGGAGCCCGGAACTCACGTGCCTCGAGCACCGGTTCGGGCAGTGCCCGACGATCGAGCTTGCCGGAGGCGTTGAGCGGCAGTGCGTCGAGCACCATCATCACGTCCGGCACCATGTACGCCGGCAGACGATCTGACGCGGAACGGCGCAGTTCGTCCGTATCCAGGTTCTTCTGCGAAGCGGTCAGGTACGCGACCAGACGATCGTGCGTCACCACGACAGCAGCCGACGACACACGCGGATCGTCCCGCAGTACCGCCTCGATTTCACCGAGTTCGATACGCAGACCGCGCAGCTTGACCTGGAAGTCGCTGCGTCCGATGTACTCGAGCACGCCGGATGCATTCCAGCGCACGACGTCTCCCGTGCGATACAGGCGTGCGCCCTCGGTGAAGGGATTCGCGACGAACCGTTCCGCTGTCAGATCCGGACGCTCGACGTAGCCCCGGGCGATCTGGACACCGGACAGATACAGCTCTCCCGGGACCCCCGGAGGAACCATCCTCAGCCGGTTGTCGAACACGTAGACCTGCGAATTCCGCACCGGTGTACCGATCGGAACGATCGCCTCGTCACCGGAGAGTTCGATCTCGGTGGCGTGGACGGTGAATTCCGTCGGCCCGTACAGGTTGTGGACGGCCGTACCAGGAAGCGCCGCGCGCAAGCGGGTCACCGTCCGGGCAGGAAGTGCCTCGCCGGCCACGAGCACCGCGCGCAACGTAGTGCACGATCCCTTGGAAAGTTCAGCAAGTTCAGCAAGCTCGGCAATGAACACATCGAGCATCGATGGCACGAACGACACCATCGATACCGCGTGTTCGTCGATGACCGATGCAAGATATGCAGGGTCGCGGTGTCCGTCGGGAGCAGCAATGACGAGTTGTGCTCCCCTGCTCGGAGGACCGAACAACTCCCACACCGACACGTCGAACGTGAACGGTGTCTTGAGCAGGACGACGTCCTCGGCACCGATGTCGAAACGATCGCTGATCCAGTCGATCTGGTTGAGCATCGCCTCGTGGGTGACGGCGACACCCTTCGGACGTCCGGTCGAGCCCGACGTGAAAATCACGTACGCGGTGTTCCGAGCCCGGAGAGGGGCACGACGTTCCCTGTCACCGATCGGCAGATCACTCCACTGCGAGACGTCGAGTTCGTCGAGGCACACCACGGGTGCGGAGTTCGGCAGTGCGTTCGCGTCCCGGCGAGTGGTGAGCACGAGGATCGGGTTCGCGACGTCGAGCAGGTACGCGATGCGGTCGGCCGGGTGTTCCGGATCGATCGGGACATATGCGCCACCGGCTCGGAGGATCGCGTACATCCCTACGAGCATGTCGACCGAACGTGGTACGGCGAGGCCGACCAACGTGTCGGGTCCGACACCGCGAGCGATCAGATCACGGGCGAGTCGGTTGATCCGCGCACCGAACTCGCGGTACGTGAGCGCTCCGTCGTGGCACATGAGGGCCGTGGCATCGGGTGTGCGCAGGACCTGACGGTCGAACAGGTCGAGCACCGTCTCGCCGTCGATGCTCCGATCTTCTGTCGCGTGTGTGAGCAGTCGGGACTTCTCTTCCGAGGAGAGGAGTTCGATGTCTCCGACCACCACGGATTCGTCGCCGGCTGCCGCCAGCACGCGCCGGAATCGCTCGGCGATCGATTCGACGGTCGCTGCGTCGAACAGATCGGTGGCATAGCCGAATTCGACAAGCCATCCACCTTCGGGTTGCTCGACGACGGTCACCTGCAGATCGAACTTGGCGAGTTGCGCGTCGGCTTCGAGTGCGGACAACGACAGTCCGGGCAGTTCGAAGCTCGTCTGTTCGAAGTTCTGGAAGACGAGCATCACCTGGAACAGCGGATTGCGCGCGGCCGAGCGCGCGGGGTCGAGCACCTCGACGAGCCGCTCGAACGGTGCTTCCGCGTGACCGAAGGCGCCCAGGTCGACGTTGCGCACGCGATCGAGCAGTTCGGCGAACGACTCACCACTGTCGACCCGAGTGCGCAGCACCAAAGTGTTGACGAACATGCCGATCAGGTCGTCGAGGGCACGCTCACCGCGACCGGCCACCGGCGTACCGATCGCGATGTCGTCGGTGCCTGACAGCCGTGCGAGCAGGACAGCCAGTGCACCGTGCACCACCATGAAGGGGGTGAGGCCACGATCCCGGGCGAGTTCGTCGATACCCGCACGCACCGAACCTTCGATCGTCAGCGTGTGCCGGCCACCGCGGTACGAAGCGACCGGCGGGCGCGGACGATCGAACGGCAGCGGTAGTTCGTCGGGCAGTCCCGCCAGCGTGTCCGTCCAGTACGACAACTGCTGCGAAATCAGGGACTTCGGATCGTCCTCGGATCCGAGTACTCGGCGTTGCCAGATCGCGTAGTCCGCGTACTGCACCTCGAGGGGCTCCCATGCCGGGAACTCATCGTTCGAGCGCGCCGCATAGGCGAGCATGACGTCCCGCGCCAACGGCCCCATCGAAAAACCGTCCGCCGCAATGTGGTGCACCACCACGACCAACACATGCTCGATCTCGGAGACCTGCAGCAACTCGATCCGCAGCGGCGGTGCCACCGTCACATCGAACCCCGTACTCACAGACGCGACGACGCGGTCGTACATCTCACCCTCGGAGACCTTCACGACCTCCAACTCGACACCGGAATCTCCGACACCGAGCACGACCTGGTGACCGACACCGTCGGCCTCCGGATACACGGTCCGCAGGATCTCGTGCCGCTCGATCAGGTCCGCTACCGCAGCCCGCAACACATCGACATCGAGTGCGCCCGACAACCGGATCACAGCAGGAATGTTGTTCACCGCGGAGTCGGGTTCCAACCGGTTCAGGAACCACATCCGCTGCTGCGCCAATGACAGCGGCACCGACTCGGGCCGATCCTGCACGACCAGCGGTGCTGCAGCGCCTGTACCGGCTTCGCCTTCGAGGCGCACGGCGAGACGTTCGACGCTCGGCGCATCGAACAGAGTCCGCAGCGGCACACGCGTATCGAGGGCGGCACCGAGCCGAGACACGACCTGGGTGGCCACCAGCGAGTTGCCGCCGAGAGCGAAGAAGTCGTCGTCGAGACCCACCTGTTCGACTCCGAGCACGTCGGCGAAGACCGACGCGACGGCACGCTCGGCATTGCTGACGGGGGCACGGAACTTCCGTTCCCGGATCTCCGGGGTGGGCAGCGCCCTCCGGTCCAGCTTCCCGGACGCATTGAGCGGCAGGGAATCCAGTACGACGAACTGTGTCGGCACCATGTATGACGGCAACAGTTCGCCGAGCACTCCGCGAAGGTGCGCGGGATCGATGTCCCCTGCGGGAGCGATGTAACCGACCAGCTGATCCGACCGCACGTCGACCGCCGCGGCCGCAACGTGGTCCAGGCTCCGCAGCACCGCTTCGATCTCACCGATCTCGATGCGCTGACCACGGAGCTTGACCTGCAGGTCGTTTCGGCCGATGTATTCGAGTTCGCCGTCGCGATTCCATTGCGCGAGGTCGCCGGTGCGGTACAGCCTCTCGCCGCGATCGTCGAAGGGGTCGGCCACGAAACGCTCGGCTGTGAGCCCCGAACGTCCCGCATATCCTCGCGCGACCTGCGTGCCCGACAGATACAGCTCACCCGTCACGCCCACGGGAACGGGACGCAGACGCGCATCCAGCACACGAACGTGGGTGTTCCATACGGGTCTACCGATGGGCACGATGCCGGCATCATCGCCGCGGCTTTCACGGTGCGTCGCCTGGATCGTCACCTCGGTCGGACCGTACAGATTGTGCACGTCCGCGCCGAAGGTGGACCGTGCGCGTTCGGCAGTGGCCGACGACAGCGCTTCACCACCCGCGAACACGGCTCGCAATGCCGGTGTCGGGTCGGTCGTCTCGTCGAGCACGGCATCGAGCACGGTCGGCACGAACTGCGCGATAGTGATATCGAAGTCCACGAGTGCTGCTGCGAGATAGGCGGGGTCGCGGTGTCCGTCGGGCGACGCGACCACCAACCGGGCTCCGCATGTCGAAGGCAGCAGAAGTTCCCACACCGACGCGTCGAATGTCGCAGGTGTCTTGAGCAGCACCGAATCCGAGGGACCGATGCCGAACCGATCCTGCATCCAGGCGAGCTGGTTGACCACGGACGCGTGTGTCACCGCGACGCCCTTGGGCCGGCCCGTGGAGCCCGAGGTGAACAACACGTACGCCGTGTTCTGTGCCCGCAGCGGCGCACGACGTTCACTGTCCGAAACCGGTCCGGAGGCATATTCGGCGAGGTCGAGTGTGTCGACCGCCGTGACCGAGCGTCCGGCGAGTACCTCGATGCCGGACAACCCCAGGACCATCGAGACGGCGGCAGTGTCGAGGACGTATCGGATCCGCTCATCCGGCTGTTCGGGATCGACCGGCACGTAGGCACCGCCGGCCGCGAGGACAGCACAGACGCTCAGCACCAAATCGAGCGAACGATCCATCGCCACCGCGACCCGCACCTCGGGCCCCACACCGAGTGAGATCAGATGTCGGGCGAGGCGACCGATCCGTTCTTCGAACTTCCGGTAGGTCCACGTCGTGGAGCCGTCCGATACCGCTGCAGCGTCCGGAGACCGAACGACCTGGGCTGCGATCAGATCGGGAACGGTCACCTCATCCACCGACGTCGGGGATCCGTGACCGAGGACCAGCACACGTTCGAGCTCGTCTGCACCGAACATGTCGATATCACCGACGGCAGGGGTCGGGTCGAGTACGACGGCCGACAACATCCGTTCGAGCCACCCGGCGAGGGTGACGATCGTGGAGTGGTCGAACAGGTCGGTCGCATACGTGATCTCGGCATCGAGACCGGAGCGGTCCGCCTGTGGCGACAGCGTCACCTGCAGATCGAACTTCGCCCATTGGGCGTCGGCGTCGACCGCAGACAACGACAGACCCGGCAACTCGAAACTCGTCGGCTCGAAGTTCTGCAGGGTGAGCATTACCTGGAACAACGGATTCCACGCTGTCGACCGCACCGGATCGAGGACTTCGACGAGACGCTCGAACGGCACATCCGCGTGACCGAATGCGCCGAGGTCGACCTCGCGCACCCGGCCGAGCAGATCCACGAACGACTCGGACGTGTCGACCTGCGTGCGCAACACCAACGTGTTGACGAACATGCCGATCAGATCGTCGAGGGCACGCTCACCACGACCCGCCACCGGCGTGCCGATCGCGATGTCGTCGCTGCCCGACCACCGCGCCAGCACCACTGCCAACGCCCCGTGCACCACCATGAACGGGGTGAGGCCGCGTTCGCGTGCCACCTCGTCGATGCCCGCTCGGACCGCGTCGCTCAACTCGAACCGATGCGTGGCGCCCCGGTAGGACGTGACTGCAGGCCGCGGACGATCGGTCGGGAGATCCAACACGTCCGGTGCGTCGGTGAGCGCCTCGGTCCAGAACGACAACTGGCGCGAGATCAACGAGTCGGGATCGTCCTCGGATCCGAGTACCCGACGTTGCCACAGTGCGTAGTCCGCGTACTGCACTTCGAGCGGCGCCCAGGCCGGTATCTCACCCGCGGCGCGTGCGGCATAGGCGAGCATGACGTCCCGTGCCAACGGGCCCATCGAGAATCCGTCCGCCGCAATGTGATGCACCACGACAACGAGCACGTGCTCGGTCTCGGACAACCGGAGAAGTTCGAGCCGGAGAGGCGGTGCTGCCGTCACGTCGAAACCGGAACCCATGAAGTTCGCGACCTCACCGAACAGGTCCGTCTCGGTGGTCTCCACGATGGTCAGGGCAGGGGTCGACCCGTCGACGTCGAGCACGACCTGGTGACCGACACCGTCGATCTCCGGATACACCGTCCGCAGGATCTCGTGCCGCACGATCAGATCCTTGACTGCGGCCTTCAGCGCCTCGACGTCGAGAATGCCACTGAGCCGGATCGCCGCGGGAATGTTGTTCACCGCCGAGTCGGGATCGAGGCGGTTCAGGAACCACATGCGCTGTTGTGCCAACGACAGTGGCACCACGTCCGGCCGTTCCTGTGCGATCAGCGGAACGGCAATCCCGGCACCGGATTCTTCCTCGAGGCGCGCGGCGAGATCCTCGACGGTCGGCGCATCGAACAGCGCGCGCAACGGCACGCGTACTCCGAGGGCGGCACCGAGGCGGGACACCACCTGCGTAGCCACGAGTGAGTTGCCACCGAGGGCGAAGAAGTCGTCGTCCAGGCCGACCCGCTCAACACTGAGTACCTCGGCGAAGACCGA
>Ga0182742_1001526_pt1 | contig 29153 bp, 32 predicted proteins | sample eDN5th37CBELigMG_FD_128880 | JGI IMG/M metagenome (GOLD analysis project Ga0182742, IMG submission 128880) | Enriched Miracle-Growth compost microbial communities from Emeryville, California, USA - eDNA 5th pass 37_C BE-Lig MG (version 2)... ...
CCCAAAAGTGGATTCCACTTTTGGGTCCGATGCTCTAGTGCGGCTGAGCCATCCGGAGGCGGTGGCTGGAACAAAGTCTGAAAGCGAACTGAGTTACAAATCCGGGAGATCGAGACCGCTCTCGGCCCAAGCCTGACCCGCTGCAACTCGAAAGTTTCTGTCTGGGAAGTTTGGTAGCGGAGGTCCGATACTGCCTTTCCCCCATGATGATAACCCATTGATTTCGTTCAGATCCCAATAATGTCGTCGGCCCCTCCTGGCTTATTGGCCACCCATATGCCCAATTGACTGGACGTGTTCCTGTCCAGCCACCCTCTGGGAGGTACTTTCCCTATGCTCTGGAAGCTGTCGATCTGAGGCTGAGGTAAACTCACGGCCGAACACGAGACCAGCCATAGGGGCCAGAATGATCACAGCGGGCTTGAACTGGCGATCCTGGAAGCTTGGCGCTTACTTCAACACCGAACCGCTAACCGCTTATGCTGACGCTGGTCCCTTCTGGATCGAAGCCGTCCGGAACGAGCCCAATGGCCGGGGCCTCTCCTGTAACTGGACTATCGTCAGGATCACCGTCGAGCGCCTCAGGCTTGAACTCCGGTTAGAGCTTGACCTGAACTACTGGGCGCTTGGATACGCGGCTGCCGACGCGCGGGATCACGGGGTATACATCGGCCCATTCAATTTCCAGATCGAGATCGACAAGTTCTATCAAGAGCAGGATCTCGTGGATGCTTGGGTGGAGGTTCACGCCTGATCCGGATGCTTGATCAGCTTGAGCACGTCCCAACTAATACAGAGGCAGCCATGATCTGGGGTTGCCGGGGGTGGTCTAATCGCGGTCTTCGCGGACCTCTGTAACTACGCCCTGCGCTCCGATGATGAAATTGAACTCACGGCCACCCTCACCCCACACGATATCGGAGTATGTGACTTCAACCCGAACTTCGGACCAGGAGCGGAACGTATCGCGCATTAGGTTTGAGAACCGCTCTCCCGAGGCAACTTGGGATGCCTGCCGCGGGCCGCGTTGATCGAACGACTAAGCCCGATCATCTCCGATCAAGGGAGTTGCAGGTCGATCACTATGATCGACCTGTCCCATTTCCAATTCCACAATGACAGTGGAATGTCCAAGCTCAAAGCTGTGCTGTTAGGCGCTAAGCCCGCCTCGACTTCTTGACCTTCGATGGCAGCGGTATCGAGTTGTCCTCCGCACTCGCTATCGTTATCCGGTCATCACTCTGGCGAGCAACATTCTTTTTTATACCGGGTGGAATGCCCGGTCCCACAACCAATTTGCCTGCCTTTTCTCGTTTGACTACCTGCTGATTGAGATCCAACAGGAAGGCTAGCTCGTTCTCCTTTTTTCCCATTCCATAGGCAGCTTGCACAGCAGCGTCCAAATTAGCTAACGCGTCCTTGAATGGTGAAGCACCCGGCTTGTCCAAGCTCCGGTAAAGCTCACGAAGGGAAAGGTTGTGCTTCTTTTGAAGAGCGTCTCTACAGACACGGAGTTCAACTGCGGCCTTCGCGACAGCTCCAACACTTTTCGCGGTTGGAGTCTGTGGCCACGGGAATGAGTCGAAAACCGTATTCGAGGTATAGCGGGGATCGCTCTTAAGGGTCGAGCACCGTTCGACAAACCACTTCCAGTGAATCCCCGACTGAAGGATACCGAACGAATAATCATCGTCTAAGGGAAAGGCTGTTAACGAGTCATTAGGCCGTATTTCGGGAGACACAAACGCAAAGATTGGCCGCTTAGTAACCCTACCACATACGATATAGCGATCCAAACCTGCTATGTGGGAGAGAAGCTCCCCGCGCCGCCGAAATAGCAACCACCATCTCTTGAGCGCATTCTCGTGGTCCTTGGCAACACGTCCATTCTCATCGTCCTCCAAAGCCTCCTCATTTTGCTCCTGCTCATCCTTTGCAGCCGCTTCACGATCAGGAAGAACGTACGTTTCGAGAAGCTTGAACGCCTTAGGAAACTTTTGAACGTCAAAGATGCTGAGTTCCTCAAAATCCATGACAAATCGAGACGGCTGGCTGTCCCGAGTTCCGATAAGGTCGTCAGTAATCATGAAGGGATGGATGTAGCCTTCGATTCCCGGAGCGCTCTGCTTGAGCGAATTCGCTTTCTCCGGTGTAAGAAGAAAGCCTTCATGCCCATGTGTTTGCCCCTGATAACATGCTGTTGACGAGGAGTTTGCACGAATAGGCATCGCAGTACTAACATCAATGCCAAAAGTTAGTGAAGGACCAATGCGATCTACTTCGGTAGCTTCCCATAGGGAATCTACATGGTCGCCGATTTGACGAAAGATCTTCTTTTTACCTTTCTGTTCGCCTTTGATCCAATTCACGATTGACACATGCACAACAGCATCGCCTGACCATACCTGATTTGAAACTGCCTCGGTGATCGCGCCGCCGTTATTCACAATGAAGTCGAGACCGCCAATTCGAGAATAGTTTTGACGTATTGTATTCGTCCCAACCAACCCAGCTCGCTGTCCAGATTTGAGATGGCAATGGGCCTTTCGGAACCAGTACACACAGTAATCTGCTCGACCCGGCACATCCGGAAAGGCACGGCGCACTCGGTTTACATAGGCCCGCCCAAGTTCATCGATAATCTTGTTCTTCGACTGATAGGGCGGGTTACCGATTATAGTGTCAACCTCTGGCCAACTGCTGAACAAGGCATCATTACAGACGATGTTAGCGTCCATGTTCTCTAACGGCAACGCATCATCGCCATGCAAGGAAAGTTCAATCTGATCCTTTTCCAGAACGTTTATCGCTTCATCCAAAGCCAACTTCTTAGCCAGCATTAGCGTTACTTTGGTAAGCTCGACGCCAAATGAATCCCGATCAATCCCGAAAAACTGCTTCGGACTAATCAGGGATGCAGTTTTTGCGTGCTCTTGGAAACTCTTATCGCTCACTGATGCTTTCAACTTGATCATCAGAGCTATCTCAACGCGGACGAGCTCACGGTAAGCTACGTACAGAAAGTTCCCACTGCCGCAGGCGGGATCGAGAACCTTGAACTTCATAAGTTCACTACGAAGAGCCAACAGCTCCTTCATGTTGTCCGCCTTTGCGATCCGCTCCTGCCAGGGCTTCACAATTGTCGGCGTGACAATGCGCATGATGTCAGCCTCGGACGTAAAATGAGCTCCGTATGCGTGCCGCTCTTCAGCATCCATGCTTTGTTGGAAGAGGGTTCCGAAGATAGCCGGGTTAACCTTTGTCCAATCCTTCGTCGCGGCTCCATCTTCTCCTGCAATCAGTTTGAGCTCATCTACGGTCAGGTCCACTGGGTTGACCGTTTGGAACACACCACCGTTGAAGTACGGGACGTTCTTGAACCGACCGCCAGTAGCCGCTTTCGGCGAGTTCATCTGGTTGAAGAGAGCCCCGAAGAGATCATAGGCGCTCTGTCCCTTATGCAAGCAGTCGTCAGCAATACTGTAAACGGTCTGGGCTGGAAGAAGATTGATATCTTCCGCAAACATTGCCACTACCATCTGTAGGGCGAACCGCTGCGCCTGCGCTCTGTCAATACCTCGTGCCACCATGCGATTAAACAGTTGGGCAACTTTATCGGCGGCATCACGAGAAACCGCCTCAAGATCATTGCCGAAGATTGGTGCTGGATCTTCGGGGAAGAGAAAATTTAGAGCAGGATATCGCTTAGGCAGATCTTTAACAGCTACTATGTCAACTGGCTCATCGAGCTGTTTGTCGAAGTCGTAGATCCAAAATTCATCAAAATTACACAGGACCATATAGCGAGGACGATGTGGTACAGCATGAATCCAGTAGTCGAACGCCTGTTTGTAATGATTGTACAGATTTTCCCCGCGCTTCTTCATTTCGATAAGAACACGGGGCTTCCATATAAGATCGGCGAAGCTCGTTCCTCCTGTGGAATTCTTCTTGATGCGAAATTCCAGCTCAGCACCGGCTTCCTTAAGACCTTTATGTCCAAATCCTTTGAAAAGCCGGTCACAGAAGACCTGCGCCTCTCCTTTTTCGTCTCCCTTCAATAGCGCAACAAACGCCAGAAACTCTTCGAGACGCTCCGTAACCACGCTCATTTATCCCCCCTCAAAGTCCTATTTGACAGCTGTATTCGTTCAGCTCGCTGACGCGACTCAACATACTGGGCAACTTACAATGAAAGATTGAAAGTACGACACTGCGGCCCCGACAGGGTGGCAGAGCTCCACCCGCTCAAGTGCCTCTTGGGGGTGAACCCAAACGATACAGCGAATTTTGAGACATCCCCCTTGCGCTGCGAGTGTCTTTTTTGGGTAAGCTTGACAGTTATGAGACACCTTCTTATGTCTCTCTAAGACCCATACGAGACAAATAGGCGGCGAGCATGGCTATCATCGGATATGCACGGGTGAGTTCTGACGACCAGAGTCTCGAAGTGCAACTCGCCAAACTTAAGGAAGCCGGTGCAGAGCGGATTTTCGCCGAGAAGAAGAGCGGGACGACACTGGACGGGCGCTCCGAGTTTCAGGCCCTCATGCAGTTCGTGCGCGACGGCGACGAGGTAATATGTACCCGCATTGATAGATGCGCGAGGTCGATGGCCGATTTTCAGCAGATCATCACTGAGTGGAAATCTAAGGGCGTACGTTTCCGCGCCGTGGATCAAGCAGGCGTAATTCTCGATGGATCGCCTACGTCCGACCTGTTTCTAAACCTCCTTATGGCCTTTTCGGAATTCGAGACCCGGCTACGTCGTGAACGCCAACTTGATGGGATCGCGGCTAAAAAAGCTGCCGACAGGGCCAAGCCAAAGAATGAGCGCACGTATCAGGGACGGCCTGCCACCATAGATCCTGCAATGGTGCGGGAGCTTCGGGATCAAGGTGTTGGTGCATCAGAAATTTCCAAGCGCCTTGGGATCGGTCGTGCCAGCGTCTACAGGATCCTTGGTGACCAGCAACCTGCTACGTAGTTGACGTGTGAACCAGCACCCTAAGGGCCCTACCTGTTCTACCGCATCTGGATAAATAACAGATGCGACCAAAATGCTGCTCTCAGAACCGCTGCTCGCTCACAAGCTGCGAACCCTGTTCCCGGCGTTACGCGAAACGCATCGCCCAGCGCGTACAATCCACGGGCACTCACAACCTCCATGCCGTCGAGATCGATATCGCGCCGACGAGCCCGGCTGATTTCTCGACGTGGCGCACAGAGGCACGCAACGTGATCGACTACCGCCGCCGAATAAACCGGTGGTGGCGGAACTGCGGGCTGACCGTATGGCTGGGTGCCGATCAGCGGCTACGCGGCATCGTGTTTCTTGGACCAGTAGCTCCGGTCGAGTTCCTGGCAGCCTTCTCACGCTGGCAGACGACCTTGCGGCCTGTCGATCCCGCCGTCCTGCGAGAAACGATTTACAGCATCGTCCGACCGGGAATGATCGCAGCTATGCCCACTTCGAAGGCACGATATCAGTCGTCGAAGCTGGCTGTCTGGCCATGTCGCAAAGCAACGAAGACAAGATCACCCGTCCAAGAACGAGCACCTACGGCTTACATCGAGCCAATGCCTGTTTTGATATGAAAGGATTTCATGAAAATTTCACCCCCTATAGTAATGATTTATGGATGCAGCTTCGAACGAGCCTGTGAAATCGCTTCAAAGCATTCTCTACGGAATTGTGAACCCCTGTCCCGCCCAGTTGTTGGTCTCTCGTTCCAAACTGATGCAGACAGTTTCACTTTTAAGCTGGCGTTAGGCGAGGACATCGAATTCGATACAGGGGTCGCAATCGTGTTTTCCCACTATCAACATATGGTCGAGAGCTACCTATCAGAGAGTGGTATTGGCAGCCGGGTGTTCCGCTACGAGCTTCTCGGTATGGAGTTCTGGGATACAAACGATTTGGCGGTCTTCGATCAGGCATTCGCGCAGGTTTGAGATACACGCCCGAGGGCACTCCCTAACAGGTCGTAAACGCCTCTGCTCTGTTCCATGCTCCCGCGTCATGGGTGGGCTGAGCTCGGCTGGGGTTCATCTCATGCCCCATCCACATTAGATCCCCCTCCTCCATCGCGGCCTCCCCGCGATGGGTTTCCTCCCTAAACTCGGCCACCTTCAGGTGGCCCTTTTTCCTCTTTCTGGACGGCGCGGCGCGGCTGCGCTCGCCTTTATTGGGGTTGTGTCATGTTCATATCGCTCGTTCTCTCGAACATCAGCCGCTGGTTCCGTTATCGCGAGACCGTTCGGCAGCTTTCCAATCTAACGGATGCACAACTCTCAGATATCGGGCTTACACGGGACGATATCGCCACCATCGCATGGCAAGCCCGCTGACCGACCTGGATAGGGCGGCACTTTCCTGTGCCGTCTTCCCCAAGTCGCGCCTGCGAGACTTTTGAATGCAGTGTGCAACGGCTCGGCAGTTGCTGAACGAGACGTTCAAAGGTCGCTCAGACTACCAAGCCCACTCTTCATCATCATCGACCGAATGAATGATGCGTATCGCATTAGCTCAGCTTTGTCTTCGGGCCTGCCTGGGTTTGTTCGCTGCCTCTGTGGTTCCAGGCATCAGCGCAACTGCACAGTGACCTCTCTAGCAGCGCAGTTTGATAAACCGTCGCAATGGTGAGAAATGCTGCTCTGCTCACCGTTGCGACAGGATCGACTGCGCCAGATGTACGAAAGCTTTACCTAAAGCAGGAGCATTTCTGGAAATTTTTGTCCCTTGCTCCCATATGGGTCGGTTTATCGCCGAAAGGGAATCCTTTGTTCGAGAAGAAAGACAACTACACGCCTACCGAAGCGAAGCGGGCCTATGATCGCCTGGACCAGCTTCTAGCCGAAAAGACAATCAGCCCCCGACAAGCTGGTGCCCACCGCAGGCACATCGCAAGCCGCATTCAGGTTGCATTGAAGCCGTCCTACACTGCGCGGGCAGCGCAACGGGCGAAGACTGAGATCGTGAGACTCACGGAAGCTGGGACGATCACCATGAAGTCCGCCGCCGCCTACCGGGCGCATATTACGAAGCGCACCCAAGCGGCTTGATCTCCTAGCGGGAGGGTGGTCTTACAGCCACCCTGTCCCCTATCTCTTGACGGCCTCCCGGCACTCTGGCAGCCTTTGGGAAAACGGCATTATATCAAGGGCTTACGCCAAAAATGATCAAGTCCGAACTGGTTCAAAGGCTCTGTGAGCAGAATCCTCACATGTATCAGCGTGACATCGAGAAGGTCGTAAATGCGATCCTCGACACTATTGCTGATGCCTTGGCTCAAGGTGGCAGGGCCGAGATTCGCGGCTTCGGCAGTTTTGCGGTGAGGAAGCGGGGTGCCCGCACGGGACGAAATCCGCGTACGGGCGAAGTCGTTTCCATCTCCGAAAAGGCAGTCCCGGTCTTCAAGACGGGGAAGGAAATGCGTCGCCGTCTCAATCCCGCCCCACAAAAGCGTGGTGGGAAGAGAAGCGAAGGAAGTGCTGTTGACGTTAGGAGCCACGCAGACGCCTGATCTCGTCGAAGATCGCTTCGGTCTCCTTGAACCGGCGCTCGGCCTCCTCGCGCATATGTGCAGGATATTTATCCGGGTGGAGGATCACACGGAATGATTTTCTGGCAGCGGCCAAGACATGGTTTGGGCAGTGCCCATGAAGTCCAACCTTTCGATACAAAGGGTTCGAAAGCTCGGTAACGCGGTGCTGAGCAGCATTATGAGCCCGAGCACGGGAGCGCTCTTCTATTAGCACGGAAATAAGTGAAATCGCCGCGTCGCGCTCGTCCTTCATCCGTCCAAGAGCGCCGAAAAGGAGTGCAACCGCGTCATCTGCGGTGTGGTGGTCCTCGACGAGGAACTCGTCATAGCTTGAGTTACTGGCCTTCGCGGTCCACTGATTGATGGCTTTGTCGCCCCTCTCGAACAGGTTTTCGGCACCCTCGCCTCTCTCATCAGAGCCCCTGCGGCTTTGGCTTGCGCGAGCCTCTTCTTCGCGCTGACACCGCTGGCGATGCTGCCTCTGCCGAAGAATCTCCTCATGACGGGCTTGGTAGGATGCTCGTCGAGCCCCATCATTCTCTCGTTCGCTATCGTTCTCAGAAGAGAATCCAGCAGGTCGCCAGCCCGGCTTCCAGGGATTCCACCATGGAAATCGTTTTATGACCTCCCTCTCAGCGTCCCTGCGTCTCGGGCGAGGTTCGGACGTGAGAAGGAACATCAGGAGATCCTGAGGATCGGCAATGGTGGATTTGGACGGTCGAAACGGGGCATTCGGATGGATGCTCATGATCGGAGGACCTCAGGGGCGGAAGATCAGGTTTGGGAGGACATTGCCCCGCGCAATGAGGCGACCGGCTGCATCGCGAGTTTCGTTCAGTTTCTTGTCGTAGTACCCGAGCCAGCGTCCACCCGCATTACGGGCATCAACCCTGCCCGACACACCGTTGCTCTCATACCATCCGAGCACCCTTCCGGCCCGGTCTCGAACGATTTCACGCGCCATCGACAACCTCCGCGATTGCCTGATCGACTTCATGCTCGATCTCGCGAAGCCTGAGACGAGTGCCGTTGCCGCCCCAGTGGCCCAGCAGGTCCAGGATGCCCCTGGTGCGCGGATGAGCTTCCTCCGAACACAGTGCCGGGATGCCAAGTGCTGCAAGTTTTTCGCGGAGAGCGGCTGCTGCCACAGGATCGACGCGTCCATTGCTTTTGGCGTAGACCTCAGTCAGGACCCACATGCCGTTCGTCAAGCGATGACACTGAGCTACCAATCCAGGTGGGTGCCGCCATTCAAGAAGGACCTGTGTCCCTTGTGCGAGATAGATGATGCGGCTCGGTGCGCAGTTGCGGAAGCGCCGCCCGAGCGAGGTCATTGCCGCACCAGAGGTCATCACCGCCAGATCGGGATCATCGTCGGGAACGGGCAGACGCACATGAGGCCGGTCTACCTTCTCAAGCCATCGGCTGAACAAGGTTCCCAGATCAGTCTTTTCTCCCAAATTCTCGATTGACTGGCGGATCGCCTCCTCGGTCGCAGATGAGACCGTACTCCGGACAAGAGCGAGAACCGCGTTCGCATCATCTGCCTGGGACGCCCCATAGAGGCGCTTCAAGACGTTCTGATGGACAAGAATGAGATCAAGACGGCTGATGACCTCGATATGCGTGCCAGTGATAGAACCGCTGCGCTGACGCAGCACGTTTCGACGCACCCGGTGCTGCGGGTCCGAAAAGATCTCGAATAGGGTGAAGTACAAATCGGGCTTACGTAACGGCTCGTCGCCAATCCGATTGAGCACACCGAGGAAGCCATCTGGAACTTCGCCGAAAACCGCTTGGACGACCTCCCGCGCACGTGCAGTCATCAAGGCGCGGGCAATCTGCTCGTAGGAGGTCTGATGGATCAGATCATCGGCAGGCACGAGGGGGCGCAGGCGAGCAGCGAGGGTCTCATGACCGTCTCGGATCAGGGTCGCCAGGGCAGAGAAGATCGCCTGCCGCTTTAGGGCAGCGGCGCAGAACATAAAGGATAAAAATGAGGGACAGGCGGCGTCCAGTTTAACCGCGATGCTGAGCGGCCAGCCAGAAAACGAACGCGGGAGGATGTCTTGACTCGCTGCGGATGGGACCAAGGGCACGCTCCATGTAATGTCGAATCATTCGAGATTCTCATGGATCGCAAATCTGTCTACTAATTTCGCTGTTCTCCAAAGGGCCTAAACCAAGCCAAGAGAGGAGACTACAGGCACATGGAGCCGTTACACCGCTACAAATGAATGGACGACCGGCTTATACCCAGCAGCCAACACGCTGACCGTGGGCTCGGGCTTGAACACTATGACCTCTTCATCGGTGGCAATAGGACTGCGGTCGCCATAGCCTTCATGGGACCAGCGGTGGAGACTTCCTTGCCATATCAGCCACGCCGCACCGGGGCAGCAGGTTCAGGTTGCAGTTGATTGCGGCTTTCGATGTACAATTCACCTTTTAACGCGCGATCTGTTTGGCCTTGGCCGCCTCGATTTGCTTACCCAGCATGTCAAGGCTGGATGCAGCGGGTTCGACCGAGCGAGGGGTAGCATTCTGGCGCTCGGCTTGTTTCTCACCAGCTTTTTCACGGAGTTCTCGGAGATGCACTGCCTCTTCAAACCTTTGACGCGCGATCTGTTTGGCCTTGGCCTCTTCGATATCTTTACCCAGTCTTTCAAGGCCGGATGAAGCGGCTTCGACTGATCGAGAGGTAGCATTCGCTACGGTATTGATCCGGTTTGGGATGGAAATAAGACTATTGTCAGCATTCGAAGCCTGGGCAGCAGAGGCGCTTGACACCTTACTCATCGGTTGGCCGGATTGAGAGCCAACGCTAAGAGCCGCAGTCCTAACGCTCGTAGGTGCTCGCTCCCACATATCTACGAGTTTGTCGCAAACTGCTACTTGTTGCTCTATAAATGAAGCGCCTTCGCGCTCCATTGCTCCCGCGAGGAAAACAAGATTTTGGAAGGTCTCTTTGTCCCCAAGAACTGCCCATAAGAACGTTTGTGAAACTCCCTTTTTTATAGCGACTTTCTGGATCGCCTCTACGAAAATCTGGTTTTCAATGTTGTTGCCCGCCCATGATGGCACGTGCCTCCCGCCAGACCTGACCTCGCGCTCCGCGCGGTGTTCGTTGACGTAATGGGCTCGCGATTTTGCGTTCAGGTAGCTTTTAAATACGGCAAACGCTACATAAGCGATTATCGAAAGACCTGCTGTTGGCCAAGCAAGCAGAAGCGCCAGCAGAAAAAGAAGGACCATTAGCAGATTTCCATTTTGATGATTGCGACTTGCATTTGTAATTCTTCAATAAGGGGTGATTGTCTTAGCTGGCAGCAATCCAATCACGAGAATTTCGATCAAATTCCAGCGTCGTCATCGTCCCTCCACCCTCTGGGGTGACTTCGACCATAATTCGGCCCTCTGCATGAGAATGAGAGCTTGCTTTCTCTTTCGCTTCATCAAGGCTGGCGCAGCGAACGACCTCTTCGTTTTCGAAGATCAAGAGGATTAAATCTGCCATTTCGTTCGCACCTTTAGACCGGACATGCCCCAAGTGACCTGTCAATTGACGGCAAGATGACCTGATCTTTTCCGAGGAGCAAGTGTTCCGGGTGTTTGACAGAGCGTTATGCTTGCAAGAGCGGCTGCTGTCACGCGATGAGAGCTATGATCATCAACCAAGGAAGTGTATCTGGCGAGGCATCTCATCCCAGGTTCTGCCGTCCAAGACTCTTCCCGTGGTGCTTTTCACGGGACCACCCCATTGCTTGAAGTGAAAGGCTACATCAGCTTCCAGACATTGATCCCGGATCTCACGCACCCACTCCGGATTCATCGGGCGGGCACCTGGGCCGCTCTCGCCTCCGACAATCACCCAATCAATCCCAGCAAGGTTGATCCCATTTAACGGCCCTAATAACGGTTCAAGGGATAGGAACTTGACCGCAGCATGAGATTTACGGAGGCAATCCACCCGCCCAAGATAATCCTCATTCTCTACGCTGACGCCCATCCAGGTATTAGCTGGCCAGGAGAGTTGAGGCGACAGTTTCAGTAGCCGGTCCGCACGCTTCGTTAAGACTTGATACGTGTGCTGTGGTGTCTCTTTCATGACCTGGAAGACCGCTGAAATGAAATCCAGCGGAACATCCTCGTGGAAAAGATCGGACATACTGTTGACGAATATGCGCCTACCTTTGCGCCAAGTCTGCGGAACTGTGAGAGCCTTGTAGTCGAGAACGACCTTACCAGTCCATTTGTATCGCCCACCGGTCTTTCGTGTGGTTCCCTTGTATTTGTCTTGGCCCATCGCTTCCAACCGCGCGGCCATGCGCATGGCGTAGCAGTTTGTGCAGCCCGGCGACACGATGGTGCAACCGCCTACGGGATTCCATGTGGCATCAGTCCACTCGATGGAGGATGAGCTACCCATGGCTAAGACGCCAACTTAGGGAAGGTGACAACGGTCTTATCAGCAAATGTCCCCGCCTTTCGCGACTTTGCCGGGGGATCTGCTTGAATACGCCCAGCGGTCTCAAGCTCTACGAGAGCACTCTTATAGTTCTTCGGCAGATACGGCGTGTCCACATGGTGGGAGTCGTATATCTCTTTCATCGTGAGCACTCGCCCCGCGAATTTGCGAACCAAGTCATCTCCGAGAGCTTCCAAGGGACGCGCAAGAGAAAAAAGTAATGGCGTTGCGGCATCCGCGGGAGAGTATGTAAATGAAGGCACACCCTGATCCAAGGTCGAGCTTTCCCTTGCCATGATATCCTTCATTATCTCGTATCCCCGGATGTTCTTGGTCACGAACACGAGCGCATGGGAAGTCCTGCTTCCATCCTGTTTTTTGAAACGGAACGGCAAAACATACCTCGCGCCTAACTCCTTCAGTGCGCCTGCAAGTTCTTCAAGGATGTATACTTCGCGCTCGCCCGATGACTTCTCGCGTACAAAGTCTCGCATCCTTTCTGCTCTCTTCGAGCCGAACAGCGCATCCATGTGTTTCGCAACCATGGGATTGCTGATTCCCGCGTTGATACGGCCATAGTTAAAGAAGAACACGCAATCACAGCCCCAATCCTTGATGATTGCCGTGATGAACTTTGCCGACAAGCCCTTGTAGCCAAATGGATCAACGAACGAAAATGTGGGGCACATGTTCGTACTCGAGAACATCTCCTCAGCATCCTTATCGATTTCAGAACAGAGGATAATGGGCTTGTTCTTAAGGTTACTACAACCCTCCAATTCATCAATCGCAGTCTGCAATGACTTAATGTTGCCTTCGTCTTTATCGTTGAACATCGCAACAAGAAGCTCTGACAACTCCTTGTTCTTGATCGCGTTTTCCAGGACCATAATCGGCGTTGACTTAGACCCATCATCGTAACGACCTGGACCGGCGAACAGGTCGATATATGCAAGCTTGTTAATTCTTCCGTATTGACGCCTATTGCCAAGCATAACGTTGCACCAAGCATCGAAGTACTTAGTGACAATCTTAGCCTTGACCTCGGATTGATCCTTTTGCTCGTTGAAAAACTCTTGGATCTTCGACACGCGCTGCTCCGGGCTATAAGATCATCTTCCTGTTTATCTCATAGCAACAAAACAAGAACAATGGGCGAGCAAAGATTGTCCCCAAGGCTGCTTGGTCAGTGACCGGGACTACGTTCAACTGGATGAGAGGCAAACCCCGTGCAGCTTCGTCCTGCCCATCCTGTCGTGCGCACAGACTTGTCGTTGCGCTTCACTATCGAAATGAGGCGCTTGGCAGGCCACTAAAGATGCTCATTTCTCTCGGCGATTAGGCGCTCAAGGTCGTCGGCTAACTCTCGCAGTCTTGCCACTGATGATGCCAAATGCTTTGGGTTTGACGGCGGAATAATGTCACGGCTGAAATTGAGTGCCTTGTGGCGAGCTTGTTCCTGCAAGAGGCAACAGGACAACCCAACGAAAAAGTTAGCCATATCAAGGCTCTCAGCCGCTGACGCCTCTTTGAAACTCAGCACGCATCGATTGTTGTCGGAAAGCTCGGACTGCTTGACGGTTGTTCCACCAATAACGATGCCATAATGTCTGGGGCCATCCTGATTGGATGTCTTTGCTCCCTCAATATCCAGTTCCACGCGCAAGCGGCGGTACTGCTTCGCCGTTTTGGAATTTCCGGCAGATCCTGACCCATATCCATAGAGTTCGAATCGCATCTTTCACGAACCTTCTATCCATACATCTGAAGCCAAGACGTGAGCGGCATGGCTCTCGCGATCATTGTTCACGCGGGAAGTGGAAACCACCCTTAAGCGGTACGTTCCTGATATGCCTGCCCAAACAGATACTGTAGCAGTTCGCGTTGCTTCGCGATGGTGTCAGCATCGAGGCTTAGCTTGTAGCGGCCACGATGGATCGAATATTCGAGCGTATCGATCCCGGAGGCTTCAATCTTTTCGTCCGTCTCACTCGTCCGTGGTAGGTTGACCTCGACGTTGATGGTCTTCTTGCGAGGACGGAAGACAACGAAGTTGTAGGGCTGCCCATTGCTGGTGAGGCCAATGTAGAACTTGTTGTACTTGAGGTTGAGTGTGGGGTCGAACGCGCGAGCGATTTCTAAGAGGTCCTCAGTCCACTTCACTGTCTGCTTTGATCCCCGCTGCTCCCAGTACGTGCGGTCGGCTGGTGTGGCTTCAGCATCTTCATCCTCGTCCACCACACCCCGCGAGAGTTCGTCCAGAACTCTCGTGAACACCAATGTGATGGCGTCACCGACCTTCAGAGCCTGCATCTGAAGCGCGATTAGAGGGATGGTCCCATTGAAAAGGGAGATAACATTCAGAAAACGGCTCGTGATGTCCTCAGCAACGAGCACCGCGCAATGGTCGTACTGTGGGTAGCGCTTCCGCTCGATATCCCAGTACTCGATGGTTCGGATGATATGTGCCTCATCAGTTGCGCCGAGTTGCAACTCTATCTCGTACCGCCTTTTCGTTTCGGGGTCCTGAAGCAGGAGATCAAGCCGACCGGCACGAGGCTGAATGCGCTCCTTATCCCGTAGCACAAGCTCCCCGAGTCCCAAGATGGAAGGATCAGCAGCAATGAGATCCTGGACCCACTTTTCGCTGAGTTCAGGATGCAGCTTCAAGGAGATTCGTTCAGGACGGACGTAGGTAGGGGGCATCTGAGTAGGATGATCTCGGTAGGAATGCACGGTCCACATGCGGGCGATTGATGTGGAAGCATTCCTATTAAAGTCTCCTACAGCGGCCTATGCAAGAGCGGGAACGCGCTTGACCCTATTGAGGCGCATGATCTATATTCGGAACAAATAGAGAACAAATCCCAACCTAATGTGAGGACGCAATGCTGCGTGAGTTGAATTTTCACAGTAAGCCCCAATGGTCCGACTGGATGGGGTCTGCCGTCATTCTTGGCACCATCATGTTCGCGACGACGCTGCTGATAAGCGTGTAATGCCGTCCCGACTCTTCTCGTCATCGGTGCCATCCAGCGGTAGAGTTGGAAGCGCTGGGAATTCCTCCCGGTAGGCACCATGAATCAGATGCTCCGACCTCCTCAGGCAGATCAAAGACCTGTCTTAGAGACCCTCGCGGGTTCGGTGGAACGCGTCACCTTCCACAATGCCGACAGTGGCTTTGCAGTCCTCAAGGTTCATACACGAGGCAAGCGGGATCTTGTGACCGTCGTCGGGCACACACCTGCCGTTTCCGCAGGTGAATGGATCACGGCGAGCGGCCTCTGGATCTCCGACCGGACGCATGGTCTTCAGTTTAAGGCCGATGTCCTGAAGACTACCCCGCCGACCGGAGTGGAGGGTATCGAAAAGTACCTTGCTTCGGGTCAGATGCGTGGCATCGGACCTGCCATGGCCAAACGGATTGTCGCTGCTTTTGGCGTGGACACCTTCGAGATCATTGAGGCCAGCCCTGAACGCCTGACGGAAGTTTCTGGCATCGGCCCGATGCGGGCCTCCCGCATTGTCTCGGGCTGGGCTGAGCAGAAGGCGGTGCGGGAGATCATGATCTTCCTGCATGCCCATGGCGTTGGCACCGCGCGGGCGGTACGCATCTTCAAGACCTACGGCTATGAATCCATTCAGGTTATGACTGAGGACCCATACCGTTTGGCTAAGGACGTGCGCGGGATCGGCTTCAAAACGGCAGACGCCATCGCCGCCAAGCTTGGGATGGAAAAGACCGCGCCGCAAAGGATTCGGGCAGGCATCTCCTTCGCGCTTCAGACTGCAACCGACGAGGGACATTGCGCTCTACCCGTCGAGGCGCTCACTCGGCTGGCCGTGCAATTGCTCGAAGTGGATGGCGCCCTGATCCGAACGGCCATCCTAGACGAGCTATCCAAAGGAGAAGTCGTCTCTGATACCATCGGCGACGAGACGTGTCTGTTCCTCAAGGGCCTCCACTTGTCCGAGCAGGCGATTGCTTCACGGCTGGCCGAGCGTTCCTCTGGCCCATCACCATGGCCCGAGATCGACCTCGACAAAGCTGTTCCCTGGGTGGAGAGCCGCACGGGCAAGACCCTGGCGGCTTCCCAGCGTGAGGCTCTAAAGCTGGTGCTCGGCTCCAAGGTGGCGGTGGTGACCGGTGGCCCCGGCGTGGGCAAGACCACCCTCCTCGACACGATCCTCCGGCTCCTGGTGGCCAAGGGCGTCAAGGTCCTTCTGACAGCACCGACAGGTCGTGCGGCTAAACGCATGACGGAGCAGACCGGATTGGAGGCCAAGACGATCCACCGGCTCTTGGAGATCGATCCAAAGCATGGCGGCTTCTCACGCAATGAAGAGAACCCGCTCGACTGCGACCTGCTGGTGGTGGACGAGACCAGCATGGTCGATGTGCCGCTAATGAACGCCCTCACCAAAGCCATCCCATCTCATGCGGGCCTGCTGCTGGTCGGCGACGTGGACCAATTGCCTTCAGTCGGACCAGGGCAAGTCTTGGCCGACATCATTGGGTCGGAGCGTATCCCCGTCGCACGTCTCACCGAAGTTTTCCGGCAGGCAGCGGCAAGTCGGATCGTCGTGAACGCCCACCGGATCAACCACGGTCAGATGCCTGATCCACCCAACGCCGGAGAGGAAAGCGACTTCTACTTCATCAGCATCACCGAGCCAGAACAGGGTGTAGGTAAGATCATCGAAATGGTCAAGGAGCGGATGCCCAAGCGGTTTGGGCTCGATCCCCTCAAGGACATTCAGGTGCTATGTCCGATGAACCGGGGCGTGCTGGGAGCACGCAACCTCAACATCGAGCTTCAACGCGTTCTGAACCCCAATCCTCCGGCGACTGTCGAACGGTTTGGGTGGCGTTTCTCGTCGGGCGACCGGGTAATGGAAACCCAGAACGACTATGACCGGGAGGTGTTCAACGGCGATCTTGGGATGGTGGTACGGATCGACGATGAGGAAGGGGCGCTGATCGCCTCGTTCGATGGGCGGGAGGTCTCGTATCCGTTTGGCGAACTCGATACGCTGGTACCTGCCTACGCCACCACGATCCATAAATCGCAGGGCTCGGAATATCCCGCAGTCATCATCCCTGTCGTGACCCAGCACTTCACGATGCTGGCCCGAAACCTGCTCTATACGGGTGTGACCCGAGGCAAACGGCTGGTCGTACTCGTCGGCCAGAAGAAGGCCGTCGCCATGGCTGTCCGGGGCGGAAACATGAAGCGGCGCTGGACCAAGCTTCGGGAGTGGCTGGCCACATCTTGAACGGCCAAGCTTCGATCACCACGTGGCTGCCGTAAACTCTTGGAGGTTCAATCATGCGCCCTCAAACGCGCGGCTGGATCATGCCTGAGGCTGACATGATTTCCATGCTGAGGCTCATTGACGAGAAGATCTATTCGACAGAGGTCGAAACTCGCCACCGCGATGCTCTGATCCGGCTCCGAGAGATTCTCGAAAACGATTTGAACCGTCTTCGTCTCGGTAGCCCGTCTCGGGAGCTTTATGATCGCAGAGACAAGGTGGCTTAGCCCTGTTGCGAGGTTCGTCGGTTCACGCTGCCGCGTGAACCGTGCCTTCAATTCCTTTGCGCATAACGAATTTGGTCGGGGTTTCGCGAACCATTGAAAACCCGAGGCGCTCATAGAACTGAACGGCGGGACTGTTCTTAAGCACGAACAGCGCCATCGATCTCACAATTCCGGTCCAGTCGGCCAACAGCCGCAGGACCACGTGCGTACCAATACCTCGCCCCTGATAGGAGGGAGCAACGTAAAGCTGTTTCAGGAAGATCTCGTCCCCGGTCTGTCGGACTTCCAGCCAGCCGACATCATTGCCGTCAAGGACGATCACCCTGGTGTCCCCCGGACGCCAAAGATCTGAGAACAGCGCCTCCTGCTCCTCATGGACCCACGAGGACCACTCGCTCGCATAGGGCTCGATGGTCTCAAGGTAGAGAGTAAGGGCGAAAGTGTAGTCATCCGGACGAGCCGGGCGAAGATCGATTATCATTCAGTCAGGGAAGGATCAAAGACAGGCTGATCAGCCCAATCGATATCGATTCAAACGGTTTTAGGGTTTCTGTGCCTCTATACCGCCTATGGTGAGCAGAGGTCCACCACACTTTCAGCCAGGGAATGTAACAAGAGGCAACCCTTGAGCCATCCATTCTCATTGCGTAACAAAGCACCACTTCGTCTGGCGCGGGAGCCACCATGCTTGCGATTCTAGTTGACCTTGATGGCACCATATACGACTCGGCTCCGGGGATCATCGGCTCGTATCAGCACGCTTTGCGGTGTCTGGGTGCGGAATGCCCACCGGCTGAAGACTTAACCTGGGTCGTCGGCCCACCCTTGCGACGTTCATTTCCAAAGCTGATTGGACCCGGCCAGGACGTGGAGGAAGCTGTTCGCCTCTATCGTGAGCACTACCCACAGAATGGGCTGCTCGGTGGCACCGTGTACCACGGCATGCACGAGGCACTTACGGCTCTTTATGCCCTTCCGGCTCGCTTGTTCGTCTGCACGGCGAAGCCACAGGGTTTTGCAGAGCGGATCATCGAGCACTTAGGCTTTGGGTACCTGTTCGAGCGGGTGTATGGGGCAGACCTGGAAGGCAAGTTCGACGACAAGGGCCTGCTCATCGAACACATCATGGGCGTGGAACAGATTGAACCTACTCGGATGGTCATGATCGGAGACCGAGCGAACGACATGCTGGCAGCCTCGCGGCACACCATTCCAGGCGTGGGAGCCCTATGGGGCTATGGGAATGAAGCGGAACTCACCGAAGCAGGGGCAACCATCCTATGTCCTTCACCCCATGACCTCGCCGCTACAGTCAGGAGCCTTCTCCAAGCCTGATAATCTTGTTCGAACAGATTGCAAACGCCGAGAGCGGCAGCCGTGGGATAATCTCCGGCTGTCGCTCTGCCCGTCCGTGCCGGTTCAAACAATTTGAGTTCCGCCTATCGCTCTTCAACTGTCCGGAGATCCATCCCATCGATCATCTCGGCGCGACGAGCTTCATAGGTTCGCATCTTCTCGGTAATGTGCTCAAGGCTGCTCCGGCTCGATCCGTAAAAGCCTATTCCGGCCAGTGTCGCAGCGATCCCGATGACGAGAACGATTGCATCGACCCGGATTACGCCCAAGAGGGAGGCCGCGAACAGCAGAGCACCTACACCAATCACGACCTTCGCGACGATCATGCTCTTCCGACATTGCTCAGCGGCATCGGACAAGGCGTCGATCTCAGCTTCGAGATCGGCGATTTGCTGGTGGAAGTCGGTCATGGAAGTCTTTTCAACCGAGTTTGAGCTATCACGCAACCGAACTTGGCTACGATAAGTCAGCTTTCGACCGCTTTGCCCCCCGCGACCGTCCGTCTGGGAGTTCATCGAGGGCTGAAACCGACTGTTTTGAACGATTCAATGATCCGTTGAAACCCAGTGCGCTTGTTACATTCGGGGCTATATAACTTCATAGAGCGTCGCCCGACTCTACCTCCTGTTGATGCACATAGTAATGGCTGCTATAAGGCCGGGTGATACGAAATCATTGTAAGTCTTCCCGTGAACAAGCCTTGGTATCAGCGAAATATTTGCTGCCCCTTACATTTATGATACGTTGCGCCAATAGTTCAATTTAAATTCAAGAATGCACAATAATACCTACACTTTCAATTCAACCATCACTTACCAAGTCCGATACTTCGACGATAACGATAAACTCCTTTGGGAAATCCTAATCCCGTGGTCTCATGTATATGCGGCGCTCAACCTTGATCCTGATCCGGACGAATACGACGGAACACGTGACGACGAACTCTGCCAGATGTTGCTGGCGTGTGGTGCTCCGGCTTGGGTGAAGAACGCTACTGACAGCTACAACGATCCTGAAGGATGGGTCGTCTGGGGTGAGGCTCTGACTGACGATGAGTTGGTTGGCTGGGCTATGGTCAACCCCGACCTCGCCGGTCCGACAGATGACCTGCAAGGACTCCGGGAGCACTACGTGGTGTGGGAGACCAGCCGTGTGGATCAAGCACTTCGACTCCCCGGTACGCCTCAGTAGGCGGGCATCTCGTCGAGTAGCCTTGCTTTCACGAGCGCCAGGATATCAGTCGAGGCTATCCTGCTTTTTTCATCCTATCGTCATACGACTCCATAGGGCCACCGCCCATCTGTTTTCCAGCACCGGACGCCACACCGTCCGGTGCTTTTCTTTTCGCTAATTGTAAGAGCCAGATCTGACTCGCAGCCCTCGCCGCTATCGCTATCAAGGTGGTTCGTTGAGCGTCCTGGCTCCGACCTTTCAAACCGTTTGAAAGCCATGTGCAGCTTGCAAATCTCAGAGCCAGGATCACCCGTGAATGATCAGCCCTTAACCCAGTCGGACCTCAATCGCGGTCGGCAGAGATGTACGGGATCATGCCCTTCTCGAAAGCGATTTCCTGAACCTCACGTGGCATCTCACGCAGGTCCACGAGGAAGCCATCGACCTCGGCCATCCAAACCAGTGGATTCCTCTCTATCAAGCTTGGCAAGGACCATTCCGGGTTGAGCGGACTGATTTTGAGTGCCCGTGAAATCGTCTGCGCCTTCGCACTGGCCGTGCTCTGACCAACACCGAATCCCGCGCACACGTCGGCCATGGTCATAAACGGTTTGAAGGATCTGTCTGACAGGAAGTTTGTCTGGCCGAGTGCATAGACGATGCCGCAGGCCCAGGTGCGGGGCTGCCCTGACGCGACGGGGCTTGGGCGCTTCCGGGACAGAGCCGCCGCCATGTCCCTCGCCAGTTCAAGATATTCGTTGTTCAGGTGCCCCGGCAGAAGGCGTCCGTCAGAGCCGTAATCGCCTCATATCTGGCCTGCATACCCTTGGGCACCGACCGCGAATGGGTGAATTTCGCCATCTCAAACCGTTTCAGCGATCTTGTTTTGCTCTTGGCGTCAGTCGCCTGACTGGTTGTACCCGCCACTATGACACGACCTGCGTCAAGGTGCAGGACCGTTGCGCCGCTATCCCAAAAGGATAAGCTCATTCCACTAATGACATCCGGTTGGTGAGGTATCGCGGCATGAAATCGTTCGACACCATCGTGATCGGCGTCGGTGGCATGGGTTCTGCCGCCCTGTGGCAATTGGCTCGCCGTGGCCAGAAGGTGCTGGGTATCGAACGGTTTGATCTCGGCCACAGCATGGGTTCCTCTCACGGGCTGAACCGGATCATCCGCCTCGCCTACTTTGAGCATCCCAATTATGTGCCCCTTCTCCGTCGCGCCTATGAGCTATGGCGGGAGGCTGAGCAGCTTACAAAGGAACAACTTCTCTTCGTCACAGGTGGCATTGACGCCGGTGCGGAAGACAGCCGGATCGTCCAGGGTGCGTTGATCGCATGCCGGGAGCACAACCTGCCCCATGAAGTGCTCACGGCCCGTGAAACGACACAGCGGTTCCCCGGCTACAAGCTTCCGGACAACTATGCCGTCGTGTATCAGCCGGATGCAGGCTTTGTGGCCTCAGAACGCGCCATCCTCGCGCACGCCTCCCTCGCTGTTTCTGCCGGAGCCGAGATTCACGGGCGTGAAAAGGTGCTGGCTATTGAGCCTACCAACGGGCGGGTTGTGGTCGTAACGGATCAAGGTCGATACGAAGCCGGGAAGGTCGTGGTTTCAACGGGAGGCTGGATTTCCGATCTCATTCCCGCGCTCAAGACGACAGCAGTGCCGGAAAGGCAGGTCCTGGGCTGGTTCCTGCCGCAGAAGCCGGACCTCTTCAGGCCAGAGGTTTTTCCGGTCTCGAACATCTCGTCTGAGGTGGGGCACTTCTACCAGTTCCCGACCTGGGGCATCCCAGGCTTTAAGATCGGGCTGTACCACCATTTCCATGAGACTGGTCATGCGGACGAACTCTCCCGTGAGCCGACGCCCGCCGACGAAGAGGCCCTCCGCAAAGGCATCCGGCACATGTTCCCAGATGCCGATGGTCCAACCTTGCGGCTCGCAGCCTGCCTGTTCACCAACACGCCAGACGAGCACTTCGTGATCGACACGCTTCCAGGAGCACCGGAGGTCGTGGTGGCATCACCCTGCTCAGGCCATGGCTTCAAGTTTGCCAGTGTCGTCGGAGAAGCACTGGCGGATCTCGCCACACAAGGCAGCAGCAAACTCGATCTCTCGTTGTTCGATATAAAACGGTTTGAGGAGGCGTCAGCCACTTGATGAGAGGTCTATAGGACAGGGATCGCTTCGCGACCCTGTTCCGCTCCACGCCCTGTCGTTCGGCCTTGCCTCGCAAGCCCTCTCTCTCAGGCGTTCGCGGTTTCTCGGAAACCTGTTCTCTCTCTCCTGGGTAGCTTGTCTCTCAGGGCTTCGCCCTCCCATCCATGCCCAAGGAAACACTTCGTTTCTCCCCCTGTCCTGAACAACGAAAGCAGTTGCTCAGGACAGGGGGAAGTATGCGGTCTCATGCCCTGAGGTCTCGCCTTCATAAGCCACGTTTCTGGTTCTACCCAGCACAGGGGGTTACCCGAGCCCTGCTTTGCAGCCCTATTCTGACGCGAACACACCTAATGATGAAGCTTTGGGGTTGTGGGCTGAATGTGGTCCAAGTGCCATTTTGCATTCGCCCGCCTTGTACCTCGGGTTGTTCCTTGATGGTCTAACGGTTACCGATCTCGTCTCAAACGGATCGGAGCGCATACGTCTCGACTATGAAGGGATCGGACGTATGAGGACACGGCGCAGAATGGTTCAAGGCGCACGTATCCTTCTTTTGTGGTGCCTTTTTACGAAGCGCCAGTCTGGCCTTCGTCGAGCAGCCGTTGCTCACCAAGTCCGTTACGGGTCTCCCCGCACAAGCGTCAACTGGTGATGTCCGTCTCGGTCGGTCCCTCTACCTCATCGTTCCCGGTAAGTCGGCTGACAGCTTCACCTGCCCTATCACCTAAATTCGTCCCGGTTCCGGTTGTGGGGTGGCGGATGGACCCCGTATCTGCGCCTGAGGATATGTAACAGTATTTAGCCACAGACTGCGATTGGATGTCCATAAAGATCGAAAACACGCCTCAGCAGTCTGCTGGAAGCTCGAAGGCAGTTTGGTCGGCGGTATCCGACTGGCTCGCCTGGGACGATGCGAACGGTTTTCAGATCCGCACACCCCATTTCCCAGCGAGAGTTGGTTACGAGCGCTTTCAGACGATTTTGGCCATACCGGCTGCCATGCTCATCGATGTCAGGCACTGTTCGACACGTTGCGAGTCACACCGCTGGCCCTTCGTGCACGTGAAGAAGTTCGGTTAGAATACCGAGGATGCCCACGACCTGACCTTCACCCATCCCTACTCTGCTTCGATTCCTACGCAGCACGCTTAGAAATCGAAGAAGTCTCCCTCGGGCTGATGAAGATCGCCGGGACTTCAGGAGGCTGTGGGAGATCTCCCGCCTGCGGAAGCAGAAATTGCTCCAAGTCCTCTTCCAGAGCCCCGGGATCGTATGTGCACCCAGAACGTTGGGATGCCTGTTCCGTCTGATGATGGATCATCATCAGGTCCGTGATTTTCACGAGCCTTCTGGGAGATACCTCGCTCAGCCGCCAGATATTGGTCGCGAACCAGTTGATCGCGGCATTCTGAATCCTCAGCGGGATGTCTTTCTTGCCATCCTCTGTCATCGTCAGCATCCGCTTCCGAACTGCCAGATAGGTCGCATACTCCCACCGCTCGGTCCGATTCCCATCGATAGATATTGGCTCCTCCCGGCTCAGGAGGGCTGCAATATGTGGACGGCACTCCACCGGCCATTCCCTCTGGTTAAGGAGGTTCCCGTTGAGGGCAAACACGATTTTCCTTGGAAGCGGGATGGTCTTCGTACTCGCCACTTCGCTCTTTCTCCTCGGTGGCACACGGACCACGAGCGTCTGTGCGCCCGCCGTGTCCGTTGCCAGCTTCAAGAGGTTCAGGCAGCGCGGTGAGCGAAACACGTGATCGCATTCCTCCAAGACGAGAGGGATATCGCCGCCCGACATCTCGAAGGCATGAATCAGATCGTGATGGTTCTGCGGAACCATTCGGATCGGCTTCACGCCGCTGTCGCGGATCGCCTGAGAGATCGCGAACGACTTTCCGAGACCTGCGCCTCCGCTGAGGTAGCAGGCTCGTACGTATCCTTGGAGCACATAATCCGTTCGGCGCTGTGCTCTCCTCATGTGTATCGCGATGGGGTTTTCGCGACTGACCGCATCCCAGTCCTCTGCGGTCCTTCGTGGTTTCAGTTCATAGGGTTTTGTCATCGAAATAGTCCTTGGTAATATAGGTACGTGATAGAAGTGCGTGAGCGCTCACGGCTTCCCCAACATCGGGTGCCAAAACGCACCCGCTGCTTGTCGAGCCTGATGACTCGGCATGGGAATCCTCCGTCCCAGTGAGACAGAGGCGTGATGAGGCAAAAGCCTCGTGATGGAGCCGTAGCTCCTGGACCTGAGAACCACCCAGTGAGCGCTCTCAGGGTGGAAGAGGGCAATCCTCTTCCGAAGACCCTTGCCACCTGTGACGGCAAAGATCGGTATCGCTGGCCAGCGGATGGCCTCATCTATCCAGATCCCGAACGTCGCGTCAACCCACTATGTAGGCATATTATGCCTTCAAACCGTTTTACAGTGCCTACTGTGTACGGATCGACCTTGACAGGGCGCAGGTGGGCCGGGTAAGAGTGTGCCCATGACGAAAGAGCAATTCCGAGCGTGGCGTAAGGCAATGAAGCTGACCCAGACAGGGGCAGCCCGTGCCCTCGGCCTGAACCGTAACACCATCGAGTTGTACGAGCGTGGCATGCGGCGCGACGATCCCAATCACGTGGTGTCGATTCCGCGAACCGTGGAACTCGCTTGTGCGGCGTTGATGCTTGGCATCCATCGCTACAGCGGTCCAGATGAGGCAGCCCAAGACGACTTGAAGATGGATGTTAACCACCTGATGACTCCTGATGGACTTCGGCCAGAAGTTGCAGAATGGGTCTCCGAGCACGTTCGCGGGCAACTCCTGATCATGAATGGAGTCGCGACCTTCTCGAACGCGTCAGAAGCCGTCTACTTCAAGCTCCGTTGGGATAAAGCCGGTTTTGATGAGAACGAGTAAGGGGGCAACTTGCAGGAGCTTCGAGAACAGGACCGTTGACTACCGAGAGGACAGGAGAGAACTCATCATCCTCATAATTGAGGATGCGCATCAGGGCTGAGTGTTGCTGCGCCGTCGAAGGCGCATAAGCACTCCGCGACCTCACTAGACACTCCGGAACGCACCGTTTTTCAGGCGATCCGGTTAGCAGCCTCCTACCCCTCACGGTTGGAAAGCTCTTTTAACCATTTCACACTGGTGCGCACGAACGGCTTGCGAGGCCGCGCATCAGGAGTCGCCACCGGGATTATTCAATCCACGGAGCGTTGCCCCCGGTACGCTTCAAAGCAACTATTATGAGGACTACATCTACGACCGGAGATTGTCCGGTCCAAGAAATCGATGAAGCGCAAGATTTCTTCATGCGCCTTGCTGAAGCCATTGCTTGCTCATTGGCCCAAGAGGATAACGAACTGGACATGGCCAAGAACGAGGCCGTGCCGAACAGGGCCGGGCTCCAATGACGAAACGTGTCGCGATATATGCGAGGTACAGCACCGACAATCAGTCGGAAACCTCCTGCGCGGATCAGATTCGGTACTGCACCGACGAAGCATCGAAGAAGACAGATTGGGTCATTGTTCAAACTTACCAAGATGATCAGATCTCAGGCGCGAGTTTTGCTGGCCGCCCAGGCATTCAAGCTCTTCTTCGGGATATGACATCGAGGAAGTTTGACATCATTCTGTGTGAACACACAGACCGCCTTAGTCGTCGGACACATGACCTCACAGGTCTCTACGATAAGTGCAACTTTCTCGGTATTGAGCTTTGGGGATGCAATCAGGGCAAACTCGACACCATCACGACTGCTCTCCACGGAGCAATGTCGCAGGTTCACCTGGAAGAGACCGCACGCAAGGTCCACCGTGGCATGAAGCCGAAGGCTGCCAAGGGTCTCCATATGGGTGGAAGGTCTTATGGGTACACGCCGCTGATGCAGCAGACCCGAAGCATTGATGACAAGGGCAGACTGGCGATTGAACCGAATGAAGCCGCAGTCATCCTTCGGATATTCCAGGAATATGCCGATGGCAAAAAGCCCCGCGCCATTGCCGCCGGTCTGAACAAGGACCGTATCCCTGCGCCCCGTGGGGGCAAATGGAATGCTTCGACGATCAACGGTCAGAAGAGCCGTGGCATCGGTATCATTCGCAATGAACTCTACATTGGTCGCTACTGCTGGAATAAGTTGAAGTTCAAGAAGGATCTGGACACCAACAAGCGCCTGTCCCTCTTTAGAGAGTCTGCGGAGCACGTTGTGGTGGACGTACCTGAGTACCGCATCATCCCGGATGAACTGTGGAACAAGGTTCAAGCCATTCAACGCGAGAGCGGCACTACCCATATGTCGCACCAGCGAACCCCGCCACGTCTCCTCTCGCAGCTTCTGAAATGCCCAGCGTGCAGCGGGGGCATGTCCTCATATGGAGTGGAGAAGAAAACAGGGAAAATCCGTGTTGGATGCTCGACCCATAAGGAAAGCCGGTCCTGCCCTGATCCACGCACCTTCTATGTGGAGTGGATTGAGCAGACAGTTGTGGCCACCCTGAAGAAGGGGCTGGCTGAACCAGGAGTGGTCGAGCGGGCCATGCGAGCCTATGAAGATGAGCGCCGTCGCTCCGCAGCCAAAACCATCAAAGAAAAGGAGGCTGCGGAGAAGCGAATCGCAGATCTGACCCGGAAGATCGCTCGCCTGAACCAGATGCTCATCGATGAGATCGGAGATGAACAGGAAAATAGCAAGGCAGTAAAGGAAGCCGCAGCCGAGAAGCGCGAGCTTGAGGAAAAGCTTGAGATCCTGAAACAGGAAACACCTGATAATGTGGTCAAGCTTCAGCCCCCTGCCCTCCGTCGTTACTTAACAGCCGTCGATGACCTTCGTGGTGCTATCGAGCGCCGCACTCTGGCAGGGGACCTTGGACCAGCCATGGTGATACGCGAGTTCATTGAGGCTGTGTACGTCCATGGTGAAAAGGACGGGAGGCCGAAATGGGTGGAGATCAAGGGACGGCTCGCCCGACTGTTTGACCAGTCGGCTCAGGCGCATGACCTTCCAAAGGAAGCCCATACAGGCTCGTCATGGGGGAAAGGTGGTAGCGGAGGAGGGATTTGAACCCCCGACACAAGGATTATGATTCCTCTGCTCTGACCAACTGAGCTACTCCGCCCCAGGAAGCGGGGCGTGGCCCCGCGTCAGGCATGCGCGATATAGGGAAGGTTGCCCCCCAGTGTCAAGAAAGACGCGCGTCCAAGCTGCGGATTTATGACGAACCCGCCATTGGACGCGTCTGGAGGGCGATCCGTCAGCCCTTGGCCTTCATGCGCCAGAGCTGGAAACCATCGGTCGAGATCGCCTGTTCGATGGCCTTGCGCGAGAACTTGTGCGGCGGGGCCTCGCGGGAGCCCAGCGTGCCGGTCAGTCCCCAGGGGCCATACTTGGCCGGTAGCTTGCTCCCGGCCTCATCGCCCGCAAACGCGTGCAGATCTTCCTTGGCTTGCGAGGTGAACATGAAGAGACGCATGGGAATGGCTTTCGTGCAGAACAGGTTACCGTTCCCATAGAGATAGGGCTCGAGCCCCGAAAGTCATCCGTCGGAGCCCTCGCCGATCATCGCGGAACGGCAGAGAGGCCCCTGCTGGCCAGTGGACGAGCCGTCAGGCCGTCTTCCTGATCCGCATCAGCTTGAAGAACCCGACCGGGAACAGGGACCGCAGCTCCACGACCTCCATGCGGCCGGTTCCGCGCGCCCAGTCCTCGACCCGGGCGGCCTTGAAGGCCGAGCTCCAGCCGATGGCCTTGGCCACGGGAGAAACCAGCTCCTCCATGGCGGCGATCGGGCCGGAGGGCTGCCCCCAGTGATTGGCGAGAACGATCTCGCCGCCGGGCTTCAGCACGCGCATGAACTCGTCGAGAGCCGTCTCGGGCTCCGGCACGAGGGTGATGATGAACTGCGCCGTGACCGCATCGAAGGTCTCGTCCGGAAAGCCGAGGCGGGTGACGTCCATCACCTGGAGGCTCTTCACGTGGCTCAGGCCTCTCTTCTCGACCTTGTCCTGGGCCCGGCGCAGCATGTCTTCGGAAAGGTCGACCCCGTAAACCTCGGCATGCCTGGGGTAGTAGCCGAGGGACAACCCCGTGCCGACACCGGCCTCGAGAACCTTCGGACCGCAGGCCACGGCGGCATTCACGGCCGCCCGCGCGGCCGGCTCGGTCAGCTTGTCGTAGACGACATCGTAGATCGGGGCCCAACGCGCATAAGCCTTGCGCATCAGGACGGTGGTCGCTCCATCCGTCATAAAGGTTCCTTCGGTCGACGCCTCAGGCCGCGGCGGGCGCGGCTTCGGCCATGGTTCGAGCAATCGTGCCCCCGCCAAGCACACGTGCCCGGGGAGCGTCGCTCTCATAGATGACACAAGCTTGGCCGGGAGACACCCCGTCTTCCGCCGATAACAGCTCGACCGTTGTGTCGGTTCCTGTCGATCTCAGGATCGCCGGGCGCGGTTCGCGGGTGGAGCGGACACGCACGGCCACCTCCATCCCCTTCTCCCCCAGGGCCTCCAGGGGGACGTCGCCGAGCCAGTTCACGTCGGTCACGCGGATCAGGCGGGTGGCCAGGGCCTCCCGGGGACCGACCACGACGCGGGCCTCCTTGGCGTCGAGGCGAACCACGTAGAGCGGCTCGCCCACGGAGAGGCCGAGCCCCTTCCGCTGCCCCACCGTGTAATGGATGATGCCCTCGTGCCGGCCGAGAACCCGGCCGTCCACATGGACGATCTCCCCGCCCTGCACGGCGCCGGGCTTCAGCCGCTCGATCACATCGCTGTAGCGCCCCTGCGTGACGAAGCAGATGTCCTGGCTATCCGCCTTCTCGGCCACGGTGAGCCCGAATTCGCGGGCGAGCTCCCGGGTCTTCTCCTTGGGCAGCTCGCCCAGGGGGAAGCG
>Ga0182742_1001529_pt1 | contig 29107 bp, 27 predicted proteins | sample eDN5th37CBELigMG_FD_128880 | JGI IMG/M metagenome (GOLD analysis project Ga0182742, IMG submission 128880) | Enriched Miracle-Growth compost microbial communities from Emeryville, California, USA - eDNA 5th pass 37_C BE-Lig MG (version 2)... ...
CATCACCCACGCGCCGTGGAACGAGGTGGAGCTCGATCCCATCCCGTTCTTCGGCGCCTGGAACGTGGGCGAGATCCTCCTCGAGCGCGGACAGCGCTTCGGCGAGCCCCGCGACCTCGAGGAAGAGACGGGGTCGATGCTCATCCGCAACGCGTTCGGCTGGGCGGTCCTCCGCGGCGATGGCAGCTACCTGGAGCTCCTCGACTACGCCGAGGAGGCGTGGTGGATCGGCCCCGAGGCGGTGGCCCTCGGCCGCTGGAGCAACGGCCACCAGGAGGCGGGGATCTGGCAGCTCGACACCGGCGACATCACCTGGTGGGAGGGATACGACATCCTCGGCTACACCTGGGGCGGCATCCTCGGCATCAGGAACGGCGAGGGCTCGCTCCGGCACTTCTTCTGGCTCACCGCCGAGGACGAGACGGAGATCGGCTCCGTCTCCTCTCCCTTCTGGACGACCTACTACGGCAAGCCGGTCTTCCACGTGTACGGCGAAGAGGGCCTCTTCTTCTTCGATGCCGACGCGGGGCTGACGCTGGTGCAGCTCGATCCCCGCAGGCCCAGCTGGGGCACGTGGACCGACGGCGAGCTTCTCGTCGCCGACTTTGCAGGAGAGCGCATCCTCTTCGATCCCGACGGCGACTCGTACCCGCTGCCGGGGTTCTACTACCCGGACGCCGGCCTGCTCGCCTGGACCGAGCACACCGGCGAGGTGAAGATCTACGACGGGCGGACGAACCGGCTCCGCACGTATCCCGCGGAAACGCCCTGGTATTTCGCGGGGCCGGAGCACCGCTGGATCCTCACCGCGTCCGACGGCATCTGGTCGGCGGAGCCGCGCACGGGCGGCGAGCCGATCGAGCTGGGCGCGAATCTTCCCGACGCCTGGTCCCCGGAAGCCAGCTGGGCCGCATGGATCGCGGCGGAGGAGGAGGAACTGCTCGTCGTCGTCCGCAACCTGAACGCGGGGGAGGCCGCCCTTCCGCTCGACCTGGGCGACACGGTGGACCTCGAGCAGCTCAACGGGTTCTGGTGGCTCGACGAGCGCTGGCTCGCCCTCCTGGTCGATGGCAGGCTCCACCTGGTCTCGGTGGACGGCGTCCTCGTGGACGCGGGCGTCATCGGCGGGGGCGGCATCGACGTGGAGATCGGCGACGGCTACGCCCTGGTCCACGACGACGGCACGCTCCGCCTCGGCGACCTCGCCACCGGCGAGTGGGCCGTGCTCGGCAGGGCCCGGTACGCGACCTTCACGCCCGACGGCAGCAAGGTCGTCTGGATCTCGCACAGCGGCCGCCTCCACGCCTTCGACCTCGCCACCGGCAAGGTCGACACCATGGCCAGCCGGGTGGAGGACTTCCTCCTCGTGGAGACCGGCGTGATGGCGATCGTGCCCCACCCGATGAGCGGGGACGACACCGTGCTCTTCCTGCCCTGGTAGCGCCTCGCTGATCCCGCCCGCGCCGCCACGCGACGGTGCGGGCCAGACCGGACCCGCCCGTGGACGCCACCGCGGGCGGGTCTTCTTTCATCTGCCGGCCGCGCGCCTGCCGATGCCCAGCGCCTCGCCGGCGAAGCGGGCGATCCGCTCGAGCACCCGGCGGCGCGCCTCGGTGGCGTCGCGGCCCGCGCGATCCGCCGCCTCCGTCACCCGCTCCCTGCAGCGCAGGTCGCGGCAGACCACGATCCCCACCCGCCTGCGCGCGCTCTCGTCCGCGGTGAGCAGACCGATCTCGTCCGCGGTGCCGGTGGAGTGGCACCAGTCGCACATGTGGCCCATGGCGGCGGAGAGGCCTGCGTCGCTCCTGCGGAAGACGACGCCCCGCGCCTTCCCCGTCGCCGGATCCTCGTAGACCAGGTAGACGCGGTTGCCGCCCGATTCCACCCACGAGCGGTAGTCCCGCACGAGAAGCGGATAGGCGTCCTCGTCCGGAAGCTCGAAGATCCGCAGGTCGCGGGGCCGGAAGGCCTCCATCAGCTCGTGCGCGTTGCGGATCAGCAGCATCTCGGAACTCCCCTTCTTGCGAGTGCGGGCAACAACGTGCGGCGCCGCGCTCATCCGTGGCCGCTTCCCGCGGCGCCGAACGTCTGGGTGACCACCGGGTGGGAGCGCGATCGCTCGTCTGGTAGGGTCCGCGCCCGGCGCGCCGTTTCCCGAACGGGAGGGTTCCATGAAATCGGTCACCACCGCCACGGCGATCCTCCTCGCCTCCGCAACGCCCGCTGGCGCGGAGGATCGGCTTCCCGCCGGCGTGCACGAGCACGATGGCTTCTTCCTCCAGCTCCAGTACCTGCTCGGCTACCAGGATCTCTTCGATGACGGCCTCTCGGTCGGCGGCCCGGGCAGCGGCTTCCGCATCGCCATCGGCGGAACGCCGGTGCGCAACTTCGTCGTCTTCGGCGAGCTCTACGGCCAGGCCGCCCCCGCGCCGCGGGTCGAGATCCACGGACGGCCGGTCGCCGCCGACGAAGCCTTCCTCACCCTCGCCGGGATCGGCCCGGGGGTGGGCTACTACTTCGGCGACACCGGCGTCTTCCTCCATGGCGCGCTCTCCTTCGTCTCGGCCCAGCTCGACGGCCCCACTGGAAGCAGCAGGGCCAGCGGCACCGGCGGGCGCCTCGGCCTCGGAAAGGAGTGGTGGGTCTCCGATCAGTGGGGCCTCGGCCTCGCCGGCAACTGCGCCTACACCGTGGTGAGCGACGAGCTCTCCGACGACTTCAATGCTCTCGCCTTGTCACTCGCCTTCTCGGCGACCTACCACTGATCAGCGGGAGCGCTGCCGCTACCCCGCAGCGGCGCCGTACTCCCTGCAAATATGGGTAAATCATAGAATTCGGACTTGCTCCCACACGGGTGTTGAGAGCTAAACGCTTTCTCACTTTCCAGCAGCTCGTGGGAGGAAGGTTCCGGATGGATCGCAGGCGGCTGCTCGACGCCGTGGAGGTCGCGCGGCGGGTGCGAAGCGGCAGCGTCACGTACGGGGATGCAACGGTGCTCGCGGAAGAGCTGCTCTGGCTCGCCAGCCACGTGCTCTGCGTCGAGGAGGCGCGGGCCGCGGATCCCCATCTCGAATCGGCGACGCGGGAAGCCCTGGTCGCGGAGATCCACGAGCTGCGCGCCGCCCTGATCGAGTCCAACCGGAAGACCGAAACCCTCGAGCAGCTCCTCTCGCTCTGGCAGACCGCGGCGCGCTGAAGGCGTGCGGATGGTCCATCCGCCACCCGGCCGATTGCGCTACGGTGCCCCCACCAGGAGCGACCATGACCACCGAGAGGAACATCCGCAGCGAACGCGAGGGGGAGGTCGGCGTCCTCGTCCTCGCCCGTGCGGACCGGCTCAACTCCCTCGATCCGGAGATGATGGCGGAGCTCTGCGAGGCGATCGACCGGATGAACGCCGACGCGAGCGTGCGCGCCATCGTCCTCGCCGCGGAGGGGAAGCACTTCTGCGCGGGCGCGGACTTCGCCTTCCTCGAGAAGCTCGCCGGGGGCGGGGGCGCCGAGGTGCGCGATCAGCTCTACGCGCACTTCCAGGGCGCGGTGCGGCGGCTCTTCCGCTCGCCCAGGCCGACGGTCGCCGCGGTGGATGGCGCCGCGGTCACGGTGGGCTCCGAGCTGGCGCTCGCCTGCGACTTCCGCGTGGTGGGGCCGCGCGCCCGCTTCCAGCAGAGCTGGATCCGGCTCGGCCTCATCCCGCCCCTGGGCGGCACCTGGCTGCTGCCCCGCATGATCGGCGTGGCCCGAGCCAACGAGATGATCCTCCGCGGCCGCGCGGTGGAGGCGGAGGAGGCGGTGCGGATTGGCCTCGCCTCGGAGCTGGTCGCCGCCGAATCGCTCCGCCGCCGGGCGATCGAGCTGGCCCGGGAGCTCGCCGCCCTGCCGCCGCGCGCCTACGCCCAGGCCAAGGAGGCGATCCAGCGCGGCCTCGAGTCCACGCTCGATCGGGAATGGTCGGCGGGGGTGATCACCCAGGCGATGCTCCTGGGCACGGAGGACTTCCGCGAGGGGCTGGCGGCGGTACGGGAGAAGCGGCAGGGGCGCTTCACCGGGCGCTGATCGCAGTTCGGGTGGCGCACGCGCCGCCGGGCGCTACAAAGAGGAGGCACGCGCCCGGAGGAGCCCGCCGTGATCCCGTTCTCCGTCCTCGACCTCGCTCCGATCACCGCAGGGAGCGACGCCGCCCAGGCCTTTCGCAACGCCCTCGACCTGGCCCGCCACGCGGAGCGCTGGGGCTACCACCGCTACTGGCTCGCGGAGCACCACAACATGGTGGGCATCGCCAGCGCCGCCACCGCGGTGTTGATCGGCTACGTGGCGGGCGGCACCTCCACCATCCGCGTCGGCTCGGGCGGCGTGATGCTCCCCAACCATGCGCCCCTGGTGGTGGCGGAGCAGTTCGGCACCCTCGCCTCCCTCTACCCGGGCAGGATCGACCTGGGTCTCGGCAGGGCGCCGGGCACCGATCCGCTCACCACCCGGGCGCTCCGCCGCTACCACGCTGCGGCGGATTCCTTCCCGGACGACGTGGTGGAGCTCCTCGGCTGGTTCCGCCCCGCCGCCCCCGGGCAAGCGGTGCAGGCGGTCCCGGGCGCCGGCCTCGACGTGCCGGTGTGGCTCCTCGGATCGAGCCTCTTCAGCGCCCGGCTCGCCGCGCAGCTCGGCCTGCCCTTCGCCTTCGCCTCCCACTTCGCGCCCGACTACCTCTTCCACGCCCTCGAGCTCTACCGCCGGGAGTTCCGCCCCTCGGAGCACCTGGAGAAGCCGCACGCGATGGTGGCGATGAACGTCTTCGCCGCGGAGAGCGACCGGGAGGCGCAGCTCCTCTTCACCTCGCTTCAGCACCAGTTCGTCGCGCTCCGCCGCGGCAACCCCGGCCAGCTCCAGCCGCCGCTCGAGAACCCGGCGTGGACGCCGGAGGAGGCGGCGGGCGCCGCCCACGCGCTGCGCTACAGCGCGATCGGCTCGAAGGCGACGGTGCGCGCCGCCGTCGAACGGTTCCTGGAGCAGACCGCCGCCGACGAGCTGATCGCCACCGGGCAGATCTACGACCACCGGGCGCGGCTGCGCTCCTTCGAGATCCTCGCGGAGATCCGGAAGGAGATGGGCGGCTAGCGCACGCAGCGCACCCGCGGCTCGTCGAGGTAGATGCCGTCGGTCTGGGGGTGGCGGACCGCACCCGGCCACGCGCCGCCGAAATCGACCACCCACCGCTCGCCCGGGAAGCCGACCACCGGCGTCGCGGTCCAGAAGAGCTCGGCCGGCGTGCCGGGGAAGGCCTCGGCGTCGATCTGCGGCCCGTCGCCGGCGCGGACGAAGAGCGAGTGGAGCTCGCGGACGGTGGGCAGGCGCCAATCGGTGAAGCCGCCCGTCGTCCTGGCGGCGCAGTACGCCTCCGCCTCGCTCGCGGGGATCGGCTCCGAGAAGGTCCGCTCCCAGACGAGGCCGGTGGCGAGGTCGCGGACCACCTCCGCCGCGGAGCGATCGTACCCCTGTTCGCGCACCCCCCCGCCCCCCACGCAGCGCACGAAGGCGGCGGCGAAGCGCTCCGTCGAGACGACGCGGGCCTCGCCGGTGGCGAAGTCGACGACGTGCCGCTCCTCCTCGCCGAGGGGCGTGGAGGTCCAGTACGCGCCCGCCTCCGCGTCGGGGAAGACCTCCAGGTCGATGCGGACGAAGCCCTCCGCGGCGAAATCGACGAGCGACTGGAGCTCCACCAGCGTGGGCACGCGCATCCGCTCCCGCTCGCCGCAGTTCACCATCGGCAGCATCCCGCCGCCGATGCACAGCTCGCCGCAGCGCCCTTCGGCAGCGTCGTAGCTGCCCCAGCCACCGGAGCCGTGGAGCTCCCAGACCAGGCCGGTCACCTCGTCGATGATCCGGTCACCGTCCCCGGTGAACCGCGGCGGCGCGATCGGCCAGGCGGCCCGCTCCCGATCGACCGCCGGCGCCTCGTCCGGATCGCCTCCATCGGCGCCGCAGCCGCCGAGCAGAACGGTCGTGAGCGTCAGCAGGGCCAGCTTCTTCATCGTTCCCCTCCGTTGCACGCGTTCGTCACACAGGCTCCCCGATCGTAGCGGGAGCCCTGCACGGACGATCGACGGCGCCGGAACCGGACACCGCCGCGGCAAGGAGGGCGCGCTCAGTCGGCGTCGCTCGCCGCCACGCAGCTCTCCTCCACCACGTTGCCGTAGGAATCGAGCCCCTGCAGGCAGCGCAGCCCATCGCGCTCCACCGTCTGCGTGGCGATCACCGTCTCGGAGAGGATCGCCTCCGCGGGACGGGTCCTCGGCGCCTGGGGAGGCGCAGCCTCCGCCTGCCGCGCGCTCCCTGCAGACGCGCAGGCGCAGGCGAGGAACGCCGCTGCGACGATTGAAGGAAACGATCGCATCCGACACCTCCGCGATCGATCGGCAGCACGGATTCGCCCCACGTGCAATCGCCCGAACCGGGCAACCGAGATGGGCACGAGCCGCCGCGAGGCGGACGCCATCCCGCCGGCGCAGCGCCGTGGCTACGCTCCGGTGCGATGCGATCGCGCGCCCCCGTCACCGGCGGGATCGGCGCCGCCATCGCGCGACCCGCTGGGCGCCACCGCGATCGCGATCGCTCGCCCCCGTCACCGGCGGGATCGGCGCCGCCATCGCGCGGCCCGCTGGGCGCCACCGCGATCGCGGGCGCGCGCCCCCTTCACCGGCGGGATCGGCGCCGCCATCGCGCGGCCCGCTGGGCGCCACCGCGATCGCGGGCGCGCGCCCCCGTCACCGGCGCGATCGGCGCCGCCATCGCGCGGCCCGGTGGACGCCAGCGCGATCGCGGGCGCGCGGCTGCTGCCGCGGCGGGCGATGGCATGGGTGACCGGCAGGACCCTCGCCCAGGGACGCTGACAGGCGCGCCGCGCTGTGCTTCCCTGACCGCATGGAACGGCCGTACCGCATCCTCTTCGTCTGCCTCGGGAACATCTGCCGCAGCCCGCTCGCCGAAGGCGTCTTCCGCCACCACGTGGTCCAGGCGGGGCAGGCCCACCGCTTCGAGATCCGCTCCGCCGGCACCGGCGGCTGGCACGCGGGCGAGCCGCCCGACAGGCGCATGTGCGCCACCGCGCGCGCCCGCGGCATCGACATCTCCCACCAGCGGGCGCGCCAGCTCTCGGCCGCCGACCTGCAGCAGCACGACCTGGTGCTCGCCATGGACCGCGAGAACCTGCGGAACATCCGCGCGCTCGGCAGGGGGGAGCTCGAGCACGTGGTCCTCTTCCGCACCTTCGATCCCGAGCCGGAAAACGGCGAGGTGCCCGATCCCTACTACGGCGGCGAGGAGGGCTTCTCCCGGGTCTTCACCATCGTCGATCGCACCGCGCGGGCGCTGCTTCAGCATCTGCGCAGGGAACACGGTCTCTGACGCGGACGCGCCACTGCGCGCCGGGCGTGCGCCGTCCCCCCCGTGGAACGGGCACGAATGGGCCCCCGGTCGTGGCTATCCATTCCTCCGTCCCGAAACCCGGAGGAATGCGATGGCAGAGCGGTCCTGGCCCACCGTGGAACCGAAGACCCGGCGTTTTCTCGAGGAAGCGAGCGCCGCAGGCGGAAAGCCCATCTACAAGCTCGCGCCCGAGGACGCGCGGCAGGTTCTCGTCGACTTGCAGACCAGCGGGGGCGCCCCCCGGCAGCCCGCGGAGGTGGAGGAGCGGCAGATCCCCGGCCCCCAGGGCGACGTCCCCTTGTACATCTACCGGCCACAGGGGCGGCGCGAGGAGCTGCCGGTGGTGATGTACTTCCACGGCGGCGGATGGGTCCTCGGCGAGCGGCGGACCCACGATCGGCTCGTCCGGGAGATCGCCAACGCGGCCGACGCAGCGGTGGTCTTCGTCGAGTTCACCCACGCACCCGAGGCGCGCTACCCGGTGCAGATCGAGGAGGCGTTCGCTGCCACCCGGTGGATCGCGCAGAACGGCGGCTCGCTCGGCCTCGACACCTCGCGCATGGCGGTGATGGGCGACAGCGTCGGCGGCAACATGGCCACCGTCGTGGCGATGATGTGCAAGCAGCGCGGCGGTCCGCAGCTCGGCTGCCAGGTCCTCCTCTACCCGGTCACCGACGCCAACTTCGACACGGGGAGCTACCGGCAGTTCGCCGAGGGCTACTTCCTCGAGCGCGAAGGAATGAAGTGGTTCTGGGGCCACTACCTGCCCGACGAGCAGCGGCGCACCGAGCCCTACGCCTCGCCGCTGCGCGCGAGCACGGAAGAGCTCCAGGGGCTGCCGCCCGCGCTGGTCATGGTCGCGGAGAACGACGTGCTGCGCGACGAGGGCGAGGCCTACGCGCGCAAGCTCGCCGAGGCGGGCGTGGTGGTGGAGGCGGTCCGCGTCCTCGGCACCATCCACGACTTCGCGATGCTCAACCCGCTCATGTCGACGCCGGCGGCGCGGCTGGCGGTGCGGCTGGCGTGCGACAACCTGAGCCAGATCTTCCTCAGCCAGGAGGTGGCGCGGCGGAGGCAGGCGGAGCGCGGCGAGGCGCTGCGGCACTGAGAGCGCGTCAGCGCGCCGCCCCCTGCGCGAGCCGCTGCGGCTCCACGGCGGGCGCGGGCAGCAGCCGCACCTCGATGCGGCGGTTGCGGCTGCGCCCCGCCTTCGTGGTGTTGCGCGCGATGGGTCGGTACTCCGCCATCCCGGCGGCGATCAGCTTCTCACCCGGCACGCCGACCACGTCCTGGAGGTAGCGGACGACGTTGGTGGCACGCGCGGTGGAGAGCTCCCAGTTGGTGGGGAAGCGCTTCACCAGCCGCCTGGAGATGTTGAGGTCGTCGGTGTGGCCGGTCACCTGGATCACCTTGTCCGGCACCCGCGCCAGCGTCTCGCCCACCTGGCGGAGCACCGCCTTTCCACGCTCGTTGAGCTCCGCCTCGCCGGAATCGAAGACCACCTTGTCGAGGAGGTCGACCACCAGCTCGCCGTGCTGATCGGAGATGAGCACGCTCCCCTTCGACACCTCCTCCTGCAGGCGCTGGCGCAGCTCCTCCTGCGTCTTCTCCATCGCCGCGAGCGCCTCCGCCTTGCGCCTGGCCTCCTCGGCGAGGATGGCGCGCTCCGCCTCGAGAAACGCGATCTTCGCCTGCAGCGTCTCCACCTCGTGGCGCGAGGTGTCGAGGGTCTCCAGGGTAGCCGCGTGGGCGGTGCGCTCCTCGCCCAGATCGGCGCGGACCGAGTAGAAGGCGGTGATCCCGCCGGTCGCCACCACCACCGCCACCAGCCAGGCGACGCCGGCGCTGCTCCGCCGCGGCGGCGGCTCGAAGGGATTGGGCGCCGGTTTGGGCAGCTCCGGCATCAGCTTCTCTCTCGACATGGGCGCCTCCTCTCGGACGCAGGTGTGGTTCAGATCCGGCCGCTCCGCTCCGCGAGGATCCCGAGGAGGATGAAGGCGGAGAGGGTCGCGGGAACGAGATAGGGCGTGCCCACCTGCCGCAGCCCCGCGGCGATCAGCGGCGCCACGGCGGCGATGATCGCGCCGAAGCCGAGGCCGACCACCGCGATGAAGAGCCCGGCGCGGAGCGGGAACGGCCAGCTCCAGGCGATGCGGCGGAGGGCCTCGGTGACGTGGCGGCCGTAGAGCGAGAGCGACACGCCGGCGAGCACCGTGGCGACCCGGGGCAGATGGCGCTCGATCCAGCCGGCGAGCCCCAGGTACGAGGCCTCGACCAGCCGCGCCGCCTCGGGGACGGAGCCGGGCAGGTCGATCACCAGGTGCAGGTCGCTCGGCAGCAGATGCAGGTCGGCCATGACCGGCCGACCTTACACTTTTTGCACTATCGCAACCAAGGGAGGGAGTAGGCGCTCCTGTCCCACCTGACCGCGGCTACGCCCCCCGGGGTCCCAGGGCGATCACCGCCGCGCCCGCCAGCGTGAGGGTGGCGCCGATCAGATCCCAGCGGTCGGGGAGCTGCCCCTCCACCAGCCAGAGCCAGGCGATGGAGCTGGACACGTAGACGCCGCCGTAGGCCGCGTAGGCCCTGCCGGCGGTGGGGTGGAAGGTGAGCAGCCAGGCGAAGAGGGCGAGGCAGAGCGCGGCGGGGGCGAGGAGCCACGCGCTGCGCCCCTGCCGCAGGACGAGGAAGGTGAGGAAGCAGCCGCCGATCTCGGCGAGGGCGGTCACGGCGTAGAGCGAGGCGGCGGTTGCGGTCGACACGCGCTCCTTATCGCACGAACCTCACGACCAGGGGATCGCCGCGCGGCGCCGCCAGTAGCCTTCCGCCGGCTCGCGGATCCCCGCGAGCCGCTCCAGCGCTCCCGCCGGCAGCTCCAGATCGGCGCCGGCGAGGTGCGACTCGAGCTGCTCCACCGTCGCCGATCCGAGCACCAGCACGTCGGCGAAGGGCTGGGCGAGCGCCGCCGCCACCGCCACCGCGTCGACCCCCACGCCGAGCTCCCGCGCCAGCGCGCCCGCCTCCCCGTCCGCCGCGTCGCCGCGGGGCGAGAGCCTGCCGTTGGCGAAGACCTCCTTGATCATCACCGTGAGCCCCGCGTCGTGCGCCTCGCGCAGCGCCTCCTCGCAGGAGCGCTCGAGAAGGTTCCAGGTCGACTGGACCGCGGCGAAGAGCGGCGCCCCGCCCCGGCGGATCTCCAGCGCGCGGCGCACGGTCGTCGCCTGCGCGGGACCGCTGGTGGTGAGGCCGATCCGCATACCCTCGTCCCGGACGCGCGCCAGCTCGTCGAGCACCGCCTCGTCGCGGAGCACCCCGCTCTCCTCGGTGGCGGAGTGGATCTGGTAGAGCCCGAGCCACGGCCCCAGCGCCGCCCGCGATTCGGCGAGCTGCTCCCGCAGCGCGGCGAGGGAGTGGTCCTTCACCTCGTGCTTCTCCGCGTCGAGCTTCCAGCCGCCGATGTAGCGGTAGCCCCACTTCGAGCTCACCCGCACCACGCCGGGCGGCAGGCCGCGCGCCTCGAGCCAGGAACGGACGAACTGCTCCCCCCTGCCGTAGGAGCGGGCGGTGTCGATGGCGCGGATGCCGCGGTCGTACGCCGCGTCGAACATCGCGTGGGCGTGGCGTTCCATCGCCTCGGGTGAACGCCCCTCGGGCAGATCGCGCTCGTGCCCGAGCGTCATGTAGGCAGGCCTGCCCAGCGCCGCCGTTCCCAGCGCCAGCCGCTCCCGATTCGCACCCCGTTCCATCTCTCGCCTGCACTCCTCGCGCGGGACCCGTCCGCGCAGCGCACCTCTAACGCCGCGGGCCCGCCGCTGCCAACGGTTTGCGTGGTGTCGCGCAGGCGAATCCCGGCGCCGCCGGCGATTCGAGAACCGCCGCGCCCGCGCCTAGACTGGGCGCATGGCAACCGGACCACTCGCAGGCGTGCGGATCGTGGAGATGGCGGGGATCGGGCCCGCGCCCTTCTGCGGAATGCTCCTCTCGGATCTCGGCGCCGACGTGGTGCGGATCGATCGCCCCGGCGGACCGCCGCTGCGCGATCCCGTCACCAGCCGCGGGCGCCGTTCGATCCTCCTCGACCTCAAGCGCGCGGAGGACGTCGAGACGGCGCTGCGCCTCATCGAGCGGGCGGAGGCGCTGATCGAGGGCTTCCGCCCCGGGGTGATGGAGAAGCTGGGCCTCGGGCCGGAGGTGGCCCTCGCCCGCAACCCGCGGCTGATCTACGGGAGGATGACCGGGTGGGGGCAGACCGGTCCGCTGGCGCAGACGGCGGGCCACGACCTCGACTACATCGCCGTCGCCGGCGCGCTCCACGCCATCGGCCGCGCGGGCGAGCGGCCGGTGCCGCCGCTCAACCTGGTGGGCGACTACGGCGGCGGCGCGCTCTACCTGGCGCTGGGGATCTGCGCCGGCATCCTCCACGCGCGCGCGACGGGCGCGGGCCAGGTGATCGACTGCGCCATGGTCGACGGCACCGCGTCGCTCACCTCGCTCTTCTGGGGCCTGCGCGCGATGGGGCTGTGGAGCGACGCGCGCGGGACCAACCTCCTCGACGGCGCCGCGCCCTTCTACGACGTCTACGAGTGTGCGTGCGGCGGCTTCCTCGCCGTGGCGCCGATCGAGCCGCAGTTCTGGGCGGCGCTGCGCCGGGGGCTCGGCGTGGCGGACGATCCCCGCTTCGACGATCCCCTCGATCCTTCCCGGTGGCAGTCGATCAAGGAGGCGCTCGCGGCGATCTTCCGCACCCGCACCCGGGACGAGTGGTGCGAGCGCTTCGCCGGGAGCGACGCGTGCGTGGCGCCGGTCCTCTCCATGGGCGAGGCGCGGCACCACCCGCACAACGTGGCGCGGGCGGTCTTCGTCTCCCACGAGGGGATCGATCAGCCTGCCCCCGCGCCGCGCTTCTCGGGCACCCCCGGGGCGATCCAGCGCCGGGCGCCGGAGCCGGGGGAGCACACCGAGGAGATCCTCGCCTCGTGGGGCGTGACCCGCTGACGGTGTACGGCAGCGAGCGAATCCCGGCGTCCCGGCGGGCGTTTTCCCGGCGTGAAAGTGGCGCCACGCCCAGCGTGCGCCAGAATGGTCGTTTCTCCTGCCGGGGGGCGCGAGGATGGATTCGTGGTTCGGTGATCGGGCGCTGCATGGAGCGGCAGGCAGGCTGCCCGCCGCCTTCGACGGCTTCGTGGTGACGACGGAGACCGGCGATCGGATCGAGTCGGAGCGCGCCGTGCGCGCGGCGATCCGCCACGCCTTCGGGAGCGACGCGGGGTGGCGCTTCCAGGTGCTCGACGGGGCGGGCAACGAGGTGGACGCGACGCCGCCGCCCGATCTCTACGTGGGCACGGTGGGCGAGGCGTTCGAATACGCCCGCTGCCTGCAGGCCGCGTCGCCGGGCCTGGTGGCGGAGCCGAGCTTCGACGGGCCTGGGGCCGACGCGCCCGGCCGTCGCGGCCCGGCTGCGCCCGATGGCCCGCAGCCCGACGACTTCATCTGGCACCTGCAGCGCACCCGGGTGATCGAGGCGTGGAGACAGGCGCCGGATCGGGGCGCGGCGATCCGCATCGGCCATCCCGACACCGGCTACACGCGACACGAGGAGATCTGGGATCGGGAGCAGCCGCGCATCCTGCCCGCGCTGGGATACGACTTCCTCGACGGCAGCGACCCGCTCGATCCGCTGGAGGAGGGGCCCGGCTTCGAGCCGGGCCACGGCACCTCCACCGCCAGCGTCCTCATGAGCGGCTGCAGCGACCGCGGCGTGTGGGGCGCCGCGCCCGCCGCCCGGCTCGTCCCCTTCCGCGTCTCCCGCGGCGTGATCCACCTCTCGCTCAAGCGGGTGGCGCAGGCGATCCGCCGCGCCCAGGCGGTCCGCTGCCAGGTGGTCTCGATGAGCCTGGGCGGCCCCTTCCGCTCCGCCGCGCTCCACCGGGCGATCCGGGCGGCGGTGGACGACGGGATGATCCTCGTCGCCGCCGCGCGGAACTACTGGCCGTGGGTGGTCTACCCCGCCGCCTACGACGAGGTGATCGCGGTGGCGGCCACCACCAGCGACGATCGGATCTGGCGCTGGTCCGCCACCGGCGAGGCGGTCGACGTCGCCGCCCCTGGCGCCGGGGTGTGGGTCGCCCGCCCCACCCGCTCCGCGCCGGATCGCGGCGACGGCACCTCCTACGCAGCCGCGCTCACCGCCGGCGTCGCCGCCCTCTGGCTGGCGAAGCACGGCCACGAGAACCTGTGCAGCAGGCTGGGCAGGGCCAACGTGGCGCGCGCCTTCCGCCGGCTCGCGCAGGAGACGGCGCGCCCGGGCGGCGGCGCCTGGCGCCGGGATCGCCACGGCGCCGGCATCCTCGACGCGAACGCCCTCCTCGCCGCTGCGGTGCCGGGCGCGGACGGCGCCCCGGTCGCCCCCGCCGCGCTGCTCCGCAAGGTCGCCTCCCCCTGGTGCCACTACCTCGAGGTCGATCGCCGCGACGTGGAGAACGGCCTCGACAGGATCATCGACGGCGCCGAACGGCTCGTACCGCCCGAGGCGGATCCGAGCGGCCTCGGCGCGGAGCTCGCCGCGCACCTGGCGCTCGATCCGCTGGTCCGGGAGGAGGTGGAGGCGGCGAGCGGCCACCCGCCGCACCGGGCGTTCGCGCTGCGCGGTTCCGCCGCCGCGCCGCGCGGCTCCGCCCTGCTGGCGAGCGGCTCGGCGCAGCTCCGTGCGGCGCTGCGCCGGGCCTGAACGCCTACCAGTCGCAGCTCCACAGCACCGGCTGGTCGCCGCCGGAGAGGCCGAAGGTGGTCCAGGTGCGGCTCGTCTCGCGCCAGTAGCTGGGGAACTCCCACTCGGCGGTGGCGCAGCGGTCGAGCGCCCACGGATCCGGGTTGTACCACTGCGTGCCGTCCTGGCAGGTGACCGAGATCCCCGCGCCGTCGATCACCACGTCCACCACGCCGCTCGCGGTGGCGAGGGAGATGCTGGTGGCGGTCTCCTCGAACCACGCGCAGGTCTGCCCCCACGGATCCTCCATGGTGAAATTCCAGCGGTGGTAGGGCGAGAGCGGCACGGTCACCGGCTCGTCGAAGAAGACCGCGCTGCCGTCCGGGTAGTAGCAGGCGTAGCCGTTGTCGGCGTAGAGGCCGCCGGACGGTCCCGCCCAGGTCTCGGGCGCGCAGGCGGCGGCCTCCGCCACCGCCTGATCCCAGCAGTTCCAGCTCGCCATCCAGGCGCAGTCGAGGCGGTAGACCGGCGGATGCGGGGGCGGCGGCGGGATCGGGGCGGGACGGCCGGCGTAGTGGCGGTGGCCGTCGTCGTCGGTGACCAGGATGCAGCCGCTGAGGCTGGCGACGAGAGCGAACGCGGTGAGGTAGCGCATCGAAGACCCCTTCCTGGTCCCTCCGACGCAGCCGGCCCGCCGCTTATTCGATCCGCCGGACCGCCTGTGCGTTCAGTCGAACGCCGCCTCGAGGGCGAAGGGCCCGCGCTCCCAGGGGAGGAAGCCCTCGACCACCACGGTGACCGACTCGCCCCGGGCGAGCTCCACCTCGAGCTCCTCCCAGGGGAGGCCGTCCGGCGCGGCGAAGTTGGAGCAGCCGTGGAGGTCCTCCCAATCGCGAGCCGGCTTGCAGCCGCGGACCACGTAGAGCACGTGGTTGGCCGTCTCCTCCGCCAGGCGCAGGGTGAGCCTGCCGTCGCGGGGCGCGGTGAAGCGGTACATCACCTCGGTGCCGTCGCCGGCGAAGGCGGCGCAGACGCCGGCGCCCGCCTGCGCGTCGTCGCCGCCGCGGGTGTCGCCGACGTTCAGCGTGTCGATGGAGAGGAGCGGCAGGCCCTCGCAGTAGAGCGGCCACTCCACCGTCCTGCAGTCGGCGGCGCAGCCGTCGCCGTCCTCCGTCCCGCCGTCGTCGCAGCGCTCGGGGCGCGTCACCGCGCCGTCGCCGCAGACGGCTGCGTCGAAGCGCGCCTCCAGCTCGAAGGCACCCGCGTCCCGGATGCCGTCGCCCACCACGGCGACCAGCGCCGTCCGATTCGCCTCGGCGAAGGCCACCTCCAGCCGGGTGCGCTCGCCGCGGCGGATGCAGCATCCCAGCTCGCTCTCCGGGTCGGCGCAGTCGCCGAGCACGAGCAGATCGAGCTCCGCCTCCGTGGAGGCGACCGCGAGCGAGAGCGTGCCCGCCGCCGGCGGCACGAAGCGATAGGTCGCGGCGGGGACGACCTGGTAGATCCTGCAGCTCCCCACGTAGCCGGTGGGGCCGCCGACGGTGGTGCCGGCGATCCGCCCGTCGAGGGAGAGCAGCGGCGCCTGCTCGCAGAGCGGGCCGAACTCCGCGGCGGTGCAATCGGCGCTGCAGCCGTCGCCGTCCTCCGTCCCGCCGTCGTCGCAGACCTCGCCCAGCGGGTCGACCTCGCCGTCGCCGCACACGGGGTTCGGCCAGCAGAGGCCGTACTCCGGGTTGGCGAAGAGGGGCGCGCAGTACGCGCCCTCGCCGCATCCAGCGGCATCGTCCGTGCGGCAGAGCTCGTAGCAGGTCTGCTCGGGTACCTCGGGCCACAGCGAGAGGCAGATGCCGGCAAAGGCCTCGCCGTTCGGAGCGCAGGAGGCACCGTACGGGGAGGCGGGATCGCAGGCGGCGCCGAGCGCCGCGGGATCGCCCGCAGCGGGCGGCTTGCAGACGTTGTCGATGTCGCAGACCTGGCCCGCGGGGCAGCCGGGATCGTCGGAGAGGAAGATGCAGAGCTTCGAGCAGACCGGCGGCTCGCCCGCGCAGATCGCGCCCCACTCGCAACCGGTGGAGATGTCCGGCTCGTCGCAGGGCGCGCCGATCCGGCCCGTGCCCACCGCCTTGCAGGCGCCCTGGGTCTGCGTGGGGCCGAGGGGGACGCAGAGATGCTCGGGTGGGCACCCGCCGGCGACGAAGGGGGTGCACTCCTTGTAGCAGGCGCCCCAGGTGGTGTCGGTGGGGATCTGGTTGAGGCAGATCTGTCCCTCCGGGCAGAAGACATCGCCGGTGAAATTGCATTCCATCCCGGCGCAGCGGCCGGTGTCCGGATCGCAGATCTGCCGCGCGGTGTTGGCGCAGTCCTCTGCGCGCACGCAGGGCGCACCGTTGTTGGGCGTGGTGTCGAAGGACCACGACGCGATCCAGTAGCAGGGGCTGGCCTCCGCGTCGCTCCAGGTGCCGTCCGGCCCCTGCACGATCTCGCGGAACTGCACGTCGCGCAGGGTCGCGGCGGCGATCCCGCGCTCCTCGTCGCCGGCGCCCAGCTTGATCACCTCCACCTCGCCCGACCGCTGGAAGAAGGTGCGGACCGGCCAGCCGTTGGCGTCGGTGGTCACGAGGAGCGCGCAATGCTGGCAGGTGTCGTAGTCGTCGTCGGGCGCGGCGGTGAGATCGAAGGTGCCCGTCTGCAGGGGCATCTCCACCTGCGCCGCCCGGTCCCAGTCGTAGAGCTCGAACGCCACCCAGGTGCGGTGGGCGCCCTCGACGCCGGGGGTCGCCCGCGCATCGCCACGGAAGAACGCCAGCCCCCCGGGCGAGGTGAGGGTCGGGCCGAGCGCGAGCGGAATGCAGCCGTCCGGCGGCTGGAGCCCGCCGCTCCCGCCCTCGCCTCCGTCGCCGCCCGCCCCGCCGCTTCCGCCGAAGCCCGCCGCACCCGCACCGCCTGCGCCGCCCTGCCGCGCATCCTCGCTGCAACCGGCGAGCAGCGTCGCCGCGGCGAGGATCGTCCACCTGCCGTACCTGATCGCCATCGATACCCCCGGGATGTGGTGCCTCCGGCGGAAGTCTCCCCCGGGGGAGTCCCGTCGGTGCAGGGGCGCTCGGCAGGGACTTGACACGGAGCACGAGGCGCCAGGGACGCACCTCGAGTGAATGCGCCCGCTCAGGAGGCGAGGCGCGCGTGGCGCTCGATCATCCGCCAGCCCCCGGTGATCGACCACACGTCGGAGAAGCCGTGCTGCCGCAGGATGCGCACCGCGAAGGCGCTGCGCTGTCCGCCCTGGCAGTAGACCAGCGTGCGCTTTCCCGAATCGAGCTCGCCGAGCCGCTCCCGGAGCTCGTCGAGCGGCACGAGCCGCGCCCCGGGCACCGCGCCCCGCGCGTGCTCCGCGGGCGTGCGCACGTCGATCACCTGGCTCTCCTCCCAGAGCGGCGCCGCCTCCGCCGGGGTCATCGTCGTCAGCTCGCCCCGCCAGGCGTTGGCGTGGTTCATCGCCGCCATCACCACGGGGTCCTTCGCCGCGCCGAACGGTGGCGCGTAGGCGAGGTCGAGCTCCTCCAGCTCGTCGATCCGCAGGCCGGCGTGGAGCGCGGTGGCCAGGACGTCGATCCGTTTGTCGACACCGCTCTCGCCCACCACCTGCGCGCCGAGCAGCCGCCCGCTCTCGCGCTCGGTGAGGAGCTTGATGGTGAGGAGCTTCGCCCCCGGGTAGTAGGAGGCGTGATCCGGATGGGCGTTGTACGTCACGCGGCAGGCGATCCCCTGGCGGGCGCACTCCTTCTCGCCCAGTCCGGTCTTGGCCGCCACCGCGCGCCCCACCCGCACGATCGCGGTGCCCAACGCGCCGCGCAGGCGCAGATCGCGCCCCGCGGCGTTGGCGCCCGCGACGCGCCCCGCCTTGTTGGCCGGCCCGGCGAGCGGGATCCACGCCTCGCGTCCCGTGACAATCTGGCGCATCTCCGCCACGTCGCCGGCGGCGAAGATGCCGGGCACGCTCGTCTCCATCCGCTCGTCCACGGCGATGGCGCCGGTGGGCCCGAGGGCGATCCCCGCCTCCTTCGCCAGCTCCACGTTGGGGCGCACGCCGATCGACAGCACGAAGAGATCCGCCTCGACGACCGTGCCGTCCTCGAGCTCTGCCGCGACCGCGCGGCCGCCTTTCGTGCGGAACCGCCTGGCTCCCGTGCCCAGGTGGAGCCGCACGCCGAGCTCGTCGAGGGCATCGAGGATGTCGGCGGTCATCTCCGGATCGAGGGGCGGCAGCACCTGCCCCGCCTTCTCGACCAGCTCCACCTCGAGCCCCTGGCGGCGGAGGTTCTCCGCCGCCTCGAGGCCGATGAAGCCCGCGCCGATCACCACCGCGCGCCGGGCGCCGCCCTCCACTGCGCGCCGCAGCTCCTCCGCATCCGGCACGGTGAGGAGCGGACGAACGTTCGGCGCGTCGATCCCGGGAAGCGGCGGCACCACCCCGCGGGCGCCCATGGCGAGGACGAGGGTGTCGAAGGGCTGCTCGAAAGAGGCGCCGGTGGCGCGCTCGATCACCCGCACCGTGCGCCGGCGGGGATCGATCGCCACCACCTCGTGCCCGACGCGGACGTCGATCCGGAAGCGGGCGCCGAGCTTCTCGGGTGTCTGGAGGAGGAGCGCCTCGCGCTCCTCGATCTCGCCGCCGACGAAGTACGGCAGGCCGCAGTTGGCGAAGGAGACGTACGGGCCCTTCTCGAAGAGCACGATCTCCGCGTGCTCGTCCACGCGCCGGGCCTTGGCCGCTGCGCCGGCGCCCGCCGCCACGCCTCCCACCACCACGATTCGTTTCGCCATCGTTCCCTCCCAGGCTGGCGACTCTCCCGCGTGGGAGCACGAGAGAGCGCCGGGGGATTCACGATGGCACGCTACTTCCTGGCCACCGACTTCGCCGCGGGCCCGGGCATGGGCAGGAGGCGCACCTCGATGCGCCGGTTCCTGCTCCGGCCCGCGGCGGTGGTGTTGCGGGCGATGGGGCGGAACTCGGCGAGGCCCGCCGCCACCAGACGGTTGCCGGGGATCTTCACCACGTCCTGCAGGTAGCGCACGACCTCGGTGGCGCGGGCGGTGGAGAGCTCCCAGTTGGTGGGGAAGCGCTCCGCCAGCTTGCCGGTGATCGGCCAGGAGTCGGTGTGGCCGGAGACCTGGATGATCTTGTCCGGCACCGCGGCCAGCGTCTCGCCCACTAGGAAGAGCACCGCCTTGCCGCGCTCGTTCAGCTCCGCCTCGCCGGAGTCGAAGACCACCTTGTCGAGGAGATCGACCACCAGCTCGCCGTGCTGCTGGGAGATGAGGACGTTTCCCTTCTCCACCTCCGCCTGGAGCCGCTGCTGCAGCTCGTTCTGCGTCTTCTCCATCGCCGCCAGGGCCTCGGCCTTGGCGCGGGCCTCCTCCTCGAGCTGCTTGCGGGCCGCGTCGAGCTCGGCGATGCGCGACTCGAGCGACTGGTTCTCCGCACGCAGCGTGCCGACGGTGACGAGGGTGTCCGCCTGCGCGGCGCGCGCGCTCTCCAGCTCCGCGCGGGAGGTGAGCCAGGCGGTGAGGCCGCCGCCGGCGACGATCGCGGCGACCACCCAGCCGAGGATCGCGGTGAAGGTGCGGCGCGCGGGGGGCGCAGCGGCGGGGTTCGTCTTCGGCGTGGCGGGGGGCGCCTTTTCGTTGGGGGCGTCGCCGGCCTGCTTCTCCCCGGCGTCCGCCGCGACTGCGGCGCCGGCCGGGGTGGCAGCGCCCGCTGCGGGCGCTGGCTTCGCTGCAGCAGGCGCGCCGGCCGGCGGCTTTCCTCCGGCGGCCGGTCGCGCGGGTGCGCCAGCGGCCGATCGCGCCCGGAGCGCGGCGAGGGTCGAACTGAAGACGTCGCTCGCCCGCGGCAGCGCCTCGCCGGCGGGCTTCGCTCCGGTCGCGGTGCGCTTCTCCACCGCCGCCTCGTGCGGCGCGGACTTCTCCTTCGCCGCCGCGGGAACGGTGTCGCCCGAGGGCACCGGCGGCGGCGTCTCCGTGGCAGGAGCCTGTCCCGCGCCGCGCCCGGACGGAGACGACGGCGTGAGCGGCGGCGGTAGCTTCGGCGGTGCAGCAGACATGAAACAACTCCCTCGGTGATACGTGCTCGACTTGCATGCGCCGGTCGCCGGGGCTCGACGGGCAGACGCGAGACATGTCTCGCCCACGCCGTCCGCGCGAAACGATGACGACCAGCGGAGAGATCGCTGTCGGTGGCAGGAGCGAAACGCCGTCTCGGCCGTTGGCAGCGCTTCGCGATCCTTGCAGCACCGACCTTAGATCTTTTTCATCTTGACCACCAGAGGGGGGCCCGGCCGCCCCACCGCCCCCGGGGATGGCGCCCCGTCGCCCCGGGATCCGGCGGCTCCCACAGGACAAGCGCCCGCCGACTTGCTATGCTTATCCCCACTACGCCGATAGGGATTGTGGCGTAGGTTCGCAACGCAGCAGGGCGGCCCCCGGGGCCGCACCACGTTCCAACCCCGCGAAGGCGCCCCCGGCCGCAGCGCCCAGGAGTCCCCGATGGCTCGCTCTCCCGAACTGGTCGTCCTCTACGAGCACCCCCTCTGGCAGGAGCCGCTCTTCGCCGCGCTGGAGCGGCGCGGCATCGCCTTCGAGCGCTACGACCTCAAGAAGGCCGCCTTCGGCGACGCGGAGGCGCCCCGGGCGCCGCTCTACTTCAACCAGGCGAGCCCCAGCGCCTACGTGCGCGGCAACCACCGCGCCGTGCCCCTCGCCCTGGCCTACATGCGCTCGCTCGAGCTCGGCGGCGCGCGGGTGCTCAACGGCTCCCAGGCCTTCGCCCTCGAGCTGAGCAAGAGCGCGCAGGCGGCGCTGCTGCACCGGCTCGGCGTTCCCTGCCCGCGCTCGGTGATCTTCAACGACGTCTCCGCCCTGGAGCGCTACGCCGACGAGCTCACCTTCCCGCTCCTGCTCAAGCCCGAGCAGGGAGGCAGCGGCGCGCGCATCCAGGTGATCGAGTCGCTCGAGCAGCTCCGCCACCTGCTCGATGCGCAGCCCGAGATCTGGCTCCCCGACAACCTGCTGCTGCTCCAGGAGTACTTCCCCACCGATCCCGCGCAGGGGATCGTGCGGATGGAGTTCCTCGGCGGCGAGCTGCTCTACGCGATGCGGGTCGTCTCCCACGGCAGGTTCAACCTCTGCCCCGCGCCCGTCTGCAATCCCGACGCGCCCGATCAGGCGAGCGCGTGCGAGGTCCCGGCGACGCCCGCCCCGCCGGTGGAGTTCTACCCCTACCCGGAGGTCCCGGCGGAGGCGGTGGAGATGGGCAAGCGGATCATGCGGGCAGGCGGCCTCGACGTGGGCGGCATCGAGTACCTCGAGGCGGCGGACGGGCGGCGGATCTTCTACGACGTCAACGCCAACTCCAACCTGCGGCCGTCGATCGCCGCGGCGTTCGGCTTCGATCCCTTCGAGCGGGTGGTCGATTTCCTCGAGGAGCAGATCCACCGCCCCGCGCTCGTCCGCAGGAGCGCGTAGCGCGCGGAAGCCGGACGACTCGTCTATCGTTTCCGGTGGACACAGGTGGTGGTCCCCCCTCGCCGTGGGGACCCTGCAGCCGGAGTGACGATGACGGGCAAGAGCGAGAGGGAGCTGCTCGAGGCAGCGCGCAGCGGCGACGAGCGGGCGATCGAGGCGCTGCTCCAGCGGCACGAGACGCGGGTCTACCGCTTCGGCCTGCGCATGTGCGGCAGCGAAGAGGACGCGAAGGAGGTGCTCCAGGAGACCCTCCTCACCGCCTTCCGCGAGGTCCACGCCTTCCGCGGCGACGCGGAGCTCTCCACCTGGCTCTACCAGATCGCCCGGAGTCACTGCTCCCGGGCGATGCGCCGGCGCGCCGGCGCGCCGGACGAATTCCTCCCCCTCGACGCGCCGGACGTGGGCGCGGTCGCGGCGGAGGATCCGACGCCCGACGCCGCCTCCCACGCGCGCCAGATCGGCAGGGCGCTCGAGGTGGCCATCCGCGCCCTCCCCGAGAACCTGCGCGAGACCCTCATCCTCCGCGACGTCGAGGGGCTCTCCGCGGAGGAGGCGGCGCGGGCGGTGGGGATCGAGGTGCGCGCGCTCAAGAGCCGGCTCCACCGCGCCCGCGTGCAGGTGCGGCAGCACCTCGCCGCGCTCCTCGGCGAGCCCTCGACCGGGGAAGGCGGCGGCTGTCCCGCGCTTGCCGCGGAGCTGCAGGCGTACGCCGCGCAGGAGATCGACCAGGCGGCGTGCGAACGGATCGAGGCCCATCTCGACGCCTGCCCCGACTGCGCCGCTGCCTGCGACGACCTCAAGCGCACCGTCTCGCTCTGCCGCCGCATCCCCGGCGGCGAGGTGCCCGCACCGGTGCGCAGCGCCGTCCGCCAGGCGCTGCGCCGGGCCGCCGGCGCCTGAGCGGGCGCCGCGGCGCGTCACGTCACGCAGCGGAACGCCAAAGCGTTTGGTTTTACACGGATCCCTGCGGCGGGGTATGAGACCGCCCCATGGCGATTCCGAGTCTGACCGAGGAGCAGGTCCGCACCTGGACCCGCAAGCAGAAAGACACCTGGTGGCTGGAGAACGTGTACCGGGGCGACATGCCCCAGCTCACGCTCCGCTCCGCCGTGACCGGCTTCGTCCTCGGCGGGTTGCTGACGGCCACCAACCTGTACGTGGGCGCCAAGACCGGCTGGACGCTGGGCGTCGGCCTCACCTCCGTCATCCTCGCGTTCTCGATGTTCAAGATCCTGAGCCGCTTCGGCGTGAAGGACATGACCATCCTCGAGAACAACGCGATGCAGTCGATCGCCACCTCCGCGGGCTATATGACCAGCCCGCTGGTGGCGGGCTTCGCCGCGTACATGTGGGTGGAGAACCGGCCGATCCCGTGGGAGCAGATGATGGCCTTCCTCATCGTGCTCTCCATCCTCGGCGTGCTCGTGGCGTTTCCGATGAAGCGGCGCTTCATCAACGACGAGCAGCAGCCCTTCCCCGAAGGGCGCGCCTGCGGCGTGGTGCTCGACACGCTCTACAGCTCCTCGGCTTCCGTGGGCCTCTTCAAGGCGCGGGCGCTCGCGATCTCCGCGGCGATCGCCGGCGGGATCACCTTCCTGTCGGGCGAGTCGTACATGCGCCTGATCCAGCAGAAGCTGCTCGGCCTCAAGAAGGTCTGGCACCTGCCCCACAACCTGGACGGCTGGTACTACTGGCTGGTGGAGAAGGGGATCGCCCCCCTGCCCCGCCTTGCCAACGTCGACATCCGGCAGCTCGGCCTCACCTTCGGCCTCGACCTCGCGATGATCGGCGCCGGCGGCCTCATGGGCATCCGTACCGCCGCCAGCATGATGGTCGGCATGCTGCTCAACTTCGTGGTGATCGTCCCCGCGATGATCGCCCTGGGCGAGATCGCTCCGCGCGAGGGCTCGGTCGCCGACGGCACCGCGGTCTTCGGCCGCGCCTACATCCTCAACAACTGGGCGCTGTGGTGGGGCATCGCCATCATGGTGGTCGCCTCGCTCGTCTCGCTCTTCGCCAAGCCGAAGGTCTTCGTCGAGGCGTTCCGCGGCCTCTTCAAGAAGAAGGGCGCGGGCGACGAGGACGTGCTCGCCCACATCGAGCTGCCGCTCTGGGTCTCGTGGGTCGGCATCCCCGTCGTCGGCGGCATCGGCATCTGGATGGCCCACGCGTGGTTCGGGGTGAGCTACCTCTTCGGCCTCATGGCCATTCCGCTGTGCATCCTCCTCGCGCTCATCGCCGCGAGCAGCACCGCGCTCACCGGCATCACCCCCACCGGCTCGCTCTCCAAGATCCCCCAGTTCCTCTTCGGCGGCCTCGATCCCAAGCACCCGCCCACCAACCTGATGACCGGCGTGATGGCGGTCGAGGTGGCGGGCAACGCCTCCAACCTGCTGATGGACATCAAGCCGGGCTACATGCTCGGCGGCAAGCCGCGCCACCAGGCGATGGGCCACGTCATCGGCATCGTCGCCGGCGCGCTCGCGGCCACACCGCTCTTCAACGTCCTGTTCCTCTCCAACTACAAGGAGGGGGACAACCTGCAGGCGGCGATGGTCCCCGAGGGCGGCCAGTTCACCTTCCCCTCGGCGCTGCAGTGGAAGGGCGTCTCCGACCTCGTCACCTCGATCTTCGGCGAGGGCCAGGGCACCCTCCTCACCCAGTCGATCATCATCTCCATGGTGGTCGCTGCCTTCGCCGGCCTGGTGATGGAGCTGCTCCGCATCTTCACGCGGAACCGCTTCCCGCTCAGCGCCCTCGCCATCGGCCTGGGCGTGGTGGTGCCGCCCGAGTCGACCCTCGCCATGTTCGCCGGCGCGCTCTTCTTCTGGTTCATGGGGCGCCGCTACGGCAACAAGCCCGAGTCGCGCGGCTTCAAGCTGTGGGTCGACACCCAGGAGCCGATCTGCGCCGGCGTGATCGCGGGCGCGGCGCTGATCGGCATCGGCGACATCATGGTGCGCGTCTTCCTGCTCGGCTGACGCGCCCGGCGCCGATCGGAGGGCGGGCGATCGCTTTCGCCTGCCCTTTCTCGTCTCCACGCTCGCCCGGCAGGCGCTGGCGCCGGGTTCGGTCGAAGATGTCGCGAACGGTCTACCGCTACCGCATGTCACGGGCGCAGGTCGCGCTGCGGCTCGCCATCGGTTGCGTCGTCGCCTGGCTGTGGCTCGGGCTGGCGCTTCGTCTCGGTGTCTCGCCGGAGGCAGAGGGCGTCCGGTGGGGAGCGGCGGGGCTGGGTGTCGTCACTGCGATCCTCCTCGCCGTCGCGCTCTGGAACCTCCTGCATCCGGGAACGTTCGAAGCGATCGTCTCCACCGATCGGCTGATCGTCCGCTACCCCGGCGAGACGACCCTCTCCTTCGACGTCGCCATCGACGACATCTCGCACATCGAGCTGCGAACGCAGGGCTCGTACGCGGGCTCGCGCGACGCGCGCCACTACGTCGTGCTCCGCGACGGCCAGCGCCTGCAGCTCACCAGCAACTACTGGAATTCGGTCGGGCGGATCCACCGGGCGCTGCGGTCGGTCCGCCCCGGGATCGAATACCGGCGGGTGGTGCTTCACCCGCGCGGCTGAGCGCCGGGCGACTTCCTGCCCGCCCACGGGCTGGCGTCGGGCGCGTTCCGTCCTCATACATCGGAGGACCCGCGCGATCGGGCCTGGGGGAACGCATGATCACGAGCAGCTCCGGAACCTCGCAGCCCACCATCGTCCTCATGCACGGCGCGTTCGCCGAGTCGGCGAGCTGGGCGGGCGTCCTCTCGCGCCTGCTCCAGGCGGGCCACCGCGCCGTCGCCGCCCCGAATCCCATCCGCGGCGTCCGCGAGGACGCGGCGATGCTCTCCGCGTTGGTCCGCGCGCTCGAGGGGCCGGTGGTGCTGGTCGGGCACTCCTACGGCGGCGCCGTGATCAGCAACGTGGATCGCGACCTCGACGTGCGGGCGCTCGTCTACGTCGCGGCCTTCGCGCCCGACGACGGGGAGAGCATCGGTGAGCTGGCCGGCCGGTACCCCGGCAGCACGCTGGCGGAGAACGTGGTGCCGGTGCCGCTGGAGGACGGCAGCAGCGACCTCTACATCCGGCAGGATCGCTTCCACCAGCAGTTCTGTGCCGACGTGCCCGAGGCGCAGGCGAAGATCATGTCGATCACCCAGCGGCCGCTGCGCGACGTGGCGCTCGAGGAGCGGTGCGGGGAACCGATCTGGCGCCGGGTCCCCTCCTGGTTCCTCGTGCCGGAACTCGACCGCAACATCCCCGCTGCCGCCCACCGCTTCATGGCGGAGCGGGCGCGCGCCAGGGAGATCGTCGAGATCGCCGGCGCCTCCCATGCGGTCGCGGTCTCGCACCCCGACGAGACCGCGGCGCTCATCCGCCGCGCGGTCGACGCGATCACCGCCGGGGCGGAGACGCATCCGGCGCTCCACTGACGCGCGGCGGGATCAGTCGGCCGTCCGCCGCATCCACGCCGCCACCGCCGCCTCCGCGGGCGAGCCCCGGCCCAGCCGCTCGCGCACGCGCGCCCGATCGTCCGGCGTCCGGTTCTGCGAGAGCTTGAGCCTGGCGTCGAGCGCCCGCACCTCGATCCGGAGGCCGACGATCTCTCGCAACATCTCGTCGAACAGCTCGGGCGCGGTCCACGACAGCGCGTAGCCGCCCGGCCCCTCGAAGCGCTCGCACAGCCGCTCGAGGAGACCGCGCGTCTCCGCGGCGTCGAGCCACGAGAGCGCGCCCCTCGCCTCGGCGAAGACGTAGTTCCACGTGGGGACGTGGGCCCGCGCTCGCCATACCAGGTCGGGCCTTCCTCGCCCGCTTCGGCCACGCCTTCGTCGGCGGCCGATCGCCGTGCGGCGGGAGACGCGGCGCCCGGCAGGCCGTCCACGGTGAAACCGGCCCGCGCACCTCCGCCGGGAAAACCGCCGAGGGAACGAGACGTTCCACCGCTCCCGCGGAGGGCGCCCCGCAACCGCGAACCGGCGCCGCGGGCGTGCCTACCGATCCCCCGCGCCACCCAGGCGAGGGACGCCCGTCTTTCCTCCAGCGCCCGTCTCGGATATGTGGCGACCCCACCTCCTCCAATCGGGAGGCGAATCGCCCAGTCCGGATGGTCCGCATGCGCCAGCGCTTCACCGTCGTCTTCGCACTCCTCCTCGCACTCGCTGCCTGCGGCACGTCCGACGAAACGCCGGTCGATCCGCTGCCGATCGACGAACCCCCGGCGGACACCACCGAGCCGGCGACCCGGATCACCGCGGCGCCGGACGCGTGGATCGCCTCCACCGAAGCGACGTTCGCCTTCGAGGCAGACGAGCCGGCGCGTTTCGAGTGCGCCCTCGACGACGCTCCCTTCTCCGCCTGCGCCTCCCCCCACACCCTCACGGCGCTCGCGGAGGGGCCGCACCGGTTCCTCGTGCGCGCCATCGACGAGGCGGGCAACGTGGACGCGACGCCCGCCTTCCGGGATTTCGCGGTCGACCGCACCGCCGCCGTGACCACGATCGACGAGGCGCCCGCGCCGATCTCGAACGCGACCGGCGCGCGCTTCGTCTTCCACGCCAGCGAGGAGGCGCTCTTCGAGTGCGCCCTCGATTCCGCGGCCTTCGCCCCCTGCAGCTCGCCGTGGGCCGTCGACGCGCTCGCCGAGGGCACGCACGCCTTCCGGGTGCGCGCGATCGATCGCGCCGGCAACGTCGAGGATCCCGCCCGGCGGTGGGAGTTCGCCATCGATCGCACCGCCCCCCGGACCACGCTGGAGGAGGGGCCGCCGCCGCTCTCCAACGCGGAGAGCGTTCGCTTCGTCTTCACCGCCGACGAGGAGAGCCTGTTCGAGTGCGCCCTCGACGGCGCCGCTTTCGAGGCGTGCAGCTCGCCGCACGTGATCGGCGGGATCGGCGAAGGGTCGCATCTCTTCCTGGTGCGCGCGGTCGATCCGGCCGGCAACGTCGAGGCGCCGGCGGTCACCCTCGACTTCTCCATCGATCGCACGCCTCCGGTCACCACGCTCACCGGCCCCGGCGGTTCGACCGGCCGCACCGCGGAGTTCGCCTTCGCCGCGAACGAGGAGGCGCGCTTCGAGTGCGCCCTCGACGGCGGCGCGTTCGAGCCGTGCAGCTCGCCGTGGGTCCTCGTCGACCTCGCGAGCGGCCAGCACGTGCTCGCCGTCCGCGCCATCGACGAGGCGGGCAACGTCGAGACCGCCCCGGTCACGTGGGTCTGGACGGTCGAGGTCGATCAGACCGGCCAACGGATCCGGATCGTCGCCGCCAACGTCACCAGCGGCAACTACCAGAGCTACGATCCGGGCCACGGCGCGCGCATCCTCCAGGGCATCGCGCCGGACGTGGTGCTGATCCAGGAGTTCAACTACGGCAACAACGACGCGGCCAGCATCCGCTCGTTCGTCGACGACACCTTCGGGCCGGAGTTCCACTACTACCGCGAGAGCGGCGCGCAGATCCCCAACGGCGTGATCAGCCGCCTCCCCATCCTCGAGGCGGGCAAGTGGACCGACACCGAGGTCTCCAACCGCTCCTTCGTCTGGGCGCGGCTCGATCTGCCGGGTACCTCCGAGCTCTTCGTGGTGAGCGTGCACCTGCTCACCTCGAGCAGCTCGGCTCGCAACAGCGAGGCGCGCCAGATCCGGGATCGGATCCTCGCGCACGTGCCGGCGACCGACTACGTGGTGATCGGCGGCGACTTCAACACCTCGACGCGGACCGAGAGCTGCTTCTCGACCCTCTCCGCAGTGGTCGACGTCAACGGTCCCTGGCCCGCCGACCACCACGGCAACACCTACACCAACGCCAGCCGCAGCAAACCCTACGACCACGTGCTCGTGAGCCCGGAGCTGGAGGCGTTCGAGGTCCCGGTGGTGATCGGCTCGAGCACCTTCCCCAACGGGCTGGTGGTGGACACCCGGGTCTACGAGCCGATCGAGGAGATCGCCCCGGCCCGCGTCGGCGACAGCGGCGCCACCAACATGCAGCACATGGCCGTGGTGCGCGACTTCGTCCTGCAGTGAGTGCCGCGCGGGCGGTTATCCTTCGCAGGAGGAGGCCGCCATGTGCCGCAACATCCGAGCGCTCTTCAACTTCGACCCGCCCGCCACCGACGAGGAGAGCCGGGCGGCGTCGCTTCAGTTCGTGCGCAAGCTGAGCGGCTTCAACAAGCCGTCGCAGGCCAACCAGGCCGCGTTCGACCGCGCCGTGGACGAGGTCGCCGCCGCGGCGCGCACGCTCCTCGCCTCGCTCACCACCACCGCGCAGCCGCGCGATCGGGAGGTCGAGGCGGCGGAGGCGAAGGAGCGCTCCCGCCTCCGCTTCCAGCGCGGCTGATTCCGGCGCTATCCGGCCAGCCTGCGCAGCGCGCGCTCCACGGAGGCGGCGTAGCCCGCGCCGAAGAGGTTGAGGTGGTTGAGCAGGTGGTAGAGGTTGTAGATCTCCCGCCGCTCCGGATAGCCGGGC
>Ga0182742_1001530_pt1 | contig 29096 bp, 19 predicted proteins | sample eDN5th37CBELigMG_FD_128880 | JGI IMG/M metagenome (GOLD analysis project Ga0182742, IMG submission 128880) | Enriched Miracle-Growth compost microbial communities from Emeryville, California, USA - eDNA 5th pass 37_C BE-Lig MG (version 2)... ...
CTAGCTGCCCCATATTTGCTCTAGCAACAAAACCAATCGTTCCTCCACGAGCAACTGGAGCGAATAAATCTAATGCTTTAATCCCCGTTTCGATCATTCGCACACCACTCCCTCTAATAATGAGTTCATCAAGACTACATCTTGCTAAAGAAGCAAGCGCTACCAAAGTTCTAACTTCTGCTCGACCAACTGGTATTTTCCCTGTACAAAGGTTGGAAACAGTCGCAGCTCTAAGCCCAGCCTCCCGTGCCGCAGAGGTAAGATTGGGGACGCGACGTCGCAATAACGGTACGTTAAGCTGTAACTCCTCATCCATATCATAGCACCTCCTTACTTTTTATAGTAATTTAAATTACTCTTTAAAGCAATGATTTGTTTCTAAAAATAGAAATATTTTCCGCTTTTTAGATACACAGAAATAAACTTATTCCTATAATCCACTTTTTTATGAAAACAAAACTAACTTAATCCACAAATATTCATTTTCTTTAATGCTGTAAATAGACCCGCTCCATCATTTGTGCATTATTTGAATTTTGACTATATACAAAGAAAAAGCATGAAAAATCTGTTTAGAAACAAGATTTTTCACGCTTTTTATGTTAGATAATTGATCATTTTTTGCAATTTAACACCTTTTTTAGTTGTTGTACAACTTAATATGTGAGATTGTCATGACAGCTGGGAGCTTCGACTCATCTACTTCTACCTGATCATACCAACCTCCTACAGCTAAGTTCATCACGATATAGAAAGGCTGATCAAAGGGCATATACTCAAAATCTAAAGCACGTTCAGCATAACAATCACCGTCTACTGACCAACTAATCTTATCTTTCGTCCATTCTAAGCCATAGTCATGGAACTCACTTATATCACCTTGCTTGAACTGATATGAGTATTCAGCTAAATCTTTATGCTCAATGTCCTTGCCATAATGTAGTGCCCCAGAAACAACCGTTGGGATTCGACCACGTGCCTCCATCACATCAATTTCACCTGATGCAGGCCAAGTCCCATAAACATCTCCTTGAGGCATTAACCATAATGCAGGCCATAAGCCTTGACCAACAGGTAGCTTGGCACGAAAGACAAGCTTACCATAGCAAAAGCTAAAATGATGTTTTGTATCGATTCGAGCTGATGTATAGTGATAAGTTTGTCCACGTGCATTAACCTGTTCTTTTTGAGCACATAGATTTAGACCATGCTCGTCAAAATACAAATTACGTTTACTGTTTGTATAATATTGTAGCTCGCCATTTCCCCATCCTGGCACAATAGGCTCATTATTGTTATCAAGCAAGTCATTTCCTTCTCTAATATTCCACTCTTTTAAGCTAGTAGTATGACTAGTAAAAGCTTGCTCCCAAATAAGATTTGACATCACGGCTCACTCCCTTCGTTTATTGTCAGCATAGCTTATTTATTTCAAAGGTCAATAAAACCTAAAATAATGGGATATAGTCAAAAATGATGACCCTTTTTATAGCACTTTATTTCCTTTACGATGAAGTTGAAGGGGGAACAGCATATGATACATTTTGAGAAAGGACGATTAAGAAGCTTTTTTAAGCAGTGGCAATTACAAAGCATGGTTATTCCCGGGATTGTTTGGATGATTGTGTTTTGTTATGTTCCAATGTTTTGGCTTATTATAGCATTTATGGATTACAGTATCGCCAAACCTCTATTTCAATCACCATTTGTTGGTCTTAAGCATTTTCAAGACTTTTTGACTGATGAACGCTTTTGGCGTTCGATTAGAAATACGCTTGGTATGAGCTCAATTAAGCTATTGCTAGGTTTTCCTATTCCTATTTTCTTTGCTTTATTACTCAATGAAATTCGTCGCTTAGCATTTAAGCGAACCGTTCAAACTATTTCTTATTTACCCCATTTTATCGCCTGGACAATTTTTGGGGGCATTACTCTAAATTGGCTTGGTGAAGGTGGGGTGGTCAATCAGCTTTTTATGATGCTTGGTTTACAAGATAGAGAAATACTGTACATCAGTGATCCTAAATATTTTTGGTGGATAACGTATTTTACCGATACACTAAAAGAAACAGGCTGGAGTGCCATTATTTATATCGCTGCTATCGCAGGAATTGATCCCCAGTTGTATGAAGCTGCTGAGCTAGATGGAGCTGGTCGTTTTCAAAAAATGTGGCATATAACCATTCAAAGCATAAGACCTACAATCGCAATCTTGTTTATACTTGCCGTCAGCGGTATGCTAGGCAGTAATTTTGAACAAATCTTTATACTTGAAAATAACATGAACATAAAAATGGCAGAAAGTCTTGACCTATATATATACAATATGGGCCTAGTGTCTGGACGTCATTCCTTCTCAACGGCAGTATTATTTGTACGTTCTATTATTGCTTTATGCTTATTACTTTTGGCCAATTACACATCAAAAAAACTAACTGGCGATGGCATCTTTTAGAGGAGGTGTAGACATTAGATGATACTAAAAAAACGTCGTCGTTTCAGCTTGTTTGAAGCTGTTAATACGATAATCATGATTGCCATATGCTTTATTACCCTTTATCCGTTTTGGTTTGTACTTATTAACTCACTAAATTCACCCGAGCAAGCGATGCTTGGCACTGTAAATTGGTTTCCAGAACAGTTTTCCTTGGCAAGTTATAGTGTTGTTTTCAATGATAAAGCATTAATGCATGGCTTTTTAGTGACTATCCTGCGTACGATTGTAGGTACACTCGTGCATGTTTTATTTACTGCTATTGTTGCATATGGCATGAGTAAAAAGTATTTGATTGGTCAAAAAGTTTATATGCGAATTGCATTAATTACGATGCTATTTTCAGGTGGTCTAATCCCTTCCTTCATCCTAATGACTAAGCTCGGATTATACGATCACTTTTTAGTTTTTATCATTCCAGCTATGTATACTTTTTTTAATATGGTTATATTTATGAGCTTCTTCCGTACAATTCCAACTAGCTTAGAAGAGTCAGCTAAAGTAGATGGTGCTTCAGATTACCAAGTGTTGTTTAGAATTGTGTTTCCAAATAGTATGGCAGTGTTAGCCACGATTTCACTTTTTTCAGCAGTCTATCATTGGAATGATTACTACCAAGGTGTTATTTATATTTACTCCCAAGAAAATCTTCCTATGCAGACGATATTGTATAAAATAGTAGCTGAAAATGCTGTCTCCTTCATGCAGCAGCAAGCAATGGCTCAATTTGGTGCCAGATTGCCCAGTAACTCTATTAAATTTGCATCAATGATGGTTGCTACCCTACCAATACTATTGTTTTATCCATTTATTCAGCGTTATCTCGTTAAGGGTGTCATGATTGGTGCTATTAAAGGCTAACGTGTTCATTCACAATCTTCAAGACAGTAGATATTATTATTTATAAGGGGATGTTTGAAATGAAAAATAGAAACATGAAGATTTTCATCACGATACTCTTCATTAGTATGCTTTCACTATCACTACTAGCTTGTACGAACACAGGAAATAAAAGCCCTAACTCTATAGCTCCGACATCTACTGAACAAACTCCTACTAATACGCAGTCTGATGCACTACTTAATCCAGATCAAGCAGCATGGTCATTAGATACTTCACCAGTTGATCTAACTTGGTTTGTTGGGGCAAACTGGTACCCTCATAGCTGGGGAGAAAGTCTTAACTCCAAATATATAACTGAAAAAACAGGAGTAAACATTAAAATTGATGTCCCTTCAGGTGAAGCAAACGAACATATGACATTAATGATGACCTCAGGAAAATTACCCGATATTATTTCAATGGGTTCATGGGAAACTGCTGTGAAAAAACTTTGGGAAGGCGATTATGTATATGCACTAAATGAGCTTGCAGAGCAATATGACCCTTACTTTTTCAAAGTAGCTGGTGATGGTACATTGAAATGGTACCGTCAAGAAGACGGAAATACCTATGCTATACCAAACGACTCCTACAGCCCTAACTTAATGCATGAAACTGGCATGACTGCGGCCAATCAAACATTTCTTGTTCGCAAAGATTTATATGAAGTAATGGGGCAGCCAGATTTAACTACGCCAGAAGGTTTTCTTAATGCATTACAGTTACTAAAGGATCAATATACACAGTTTGAAGGGCAACCGATAAGTCCATTTTTCGCTCAGGGTCATATACCCTATGGTATGACAGAGTACTTGCAAAACTTGCTTTCTGTTCCCTTTGAAAAAGATGGGGTTGTGTATGACCGTTTAACTGATCCTGATTATATTACATGGCTAAAAACGTTCCGAGCAGCCTATGAGCGTGGTTTAGTTAATGTCGATTTCCTTGTAGATTCAGATGCACAGGTTGAAGAAAAGACAAATAACGGTCGTTACTTTATGATGATTCGTGAATGGACTGGTATGGCAGCGGTTAATCCAATGCTAGCAGCAAACAACCCAGACTCCTATTATATTGCCGTAGATGGCCCACAAAATAGCAAAGGAGAAAGTGCTAAGCTATTCCCAGGTAATATGGATGGCTGGATGGTAACGATGATTAGTAAAACGACGGAGCATCCTGAACGTGCCATTCGCTTTTTAACCTATCTTGCTAGTGAAGAGGGACAACGAGACTTGTTCTTAGGTAAGGAAGGCGAAACATGGGATATGATTGATGGCAAACCACAACTTAAGCAAGAGATGGTAACATTATTAGAAAATGATATTGAAAGGCTCGAAAAAGAATACGGTATATTAGATACGTACTGGATGCTACGTAATCCGGTTATTGTCAATCAATGGAGGCCGGAAAAAGCACCCGTGCTTAAACAGATGGAGGACTTTGCAAACAGTCAAGCAGATATAGATAGCGGTATCTATAAAGGCTTAGACCCACTTGGAGATTCTGAGGCTGCAGTAGCTTGGGCAAGAATTTCACAAAACTGGGAAGAGGTATTACCAGAGTTAATTACTGCGAAGGATGATGCAGCCTTTGATAAAATATTTGCAAGCTTCATAGAGCGTCGCAACGACTTCGGCTATGAGCTAGTCGTACAGCATCGTCAAGCTGAGCTCGATAGTAGAAAAGCTAAAATGCAAGAATAGCTAGTTTATAGTTTTGCCGACTACATTATTTGTAGTCGGCATTCCCTCATTAAACGTCATAAAAACTATCTCAGTTCACTCAATTCTAGATAATTATGGTAATATAATGAGACTAAGGAGGGAATTGAATTGACGTCATCTATAACTAAAATTAAAAGGCTATATCGTAATGCTCCAATCTCGCAAAAGCTATTTTTAGCTTTTAGTTTAGTCATCATTATCCCTGCTATTTTAGTCTCTTTACTTTTTATTCGCACACAAGAAACTCAAGTTTATAAAGAGTCGATGACAAGTGGTCAAAGTCATTTAGCCCGTTTACATGATCAGCTACGTGCTCAGCTCGAAAAAATTGAAAACGCTTCCTTAACAGTGTTAACACAAAAGTCATTTATCGATTATATTCATACCAATATGCAAGAAGATGGTCTTAGCTTAGTGAAATTTAAGCAAAATCAATATGAGCAAATGCATAATCTTATCCAAAATCACGAGCTTGTAAATGAGCTGAGCTTTTATGTCGATAATGCAAATCTATACGAAATCTGGCCAGAAATTTATCACTATAACCGCTTTTGGCCTCAAGATTATTGGGTTTCATTAAAAGATCAAGGTGGTGCTGCATTTCGTTTATTTTCCTTTATCGATGGTAATGATACCTTATCTTACTATCGCTTAGTCAGATTACAGGGACAACAGCAATATCCAACGATTATGGAAGTACGCTCAAACCACGAGGAGTTTTTCAAAACGATTTTAGATGATATCGATCACGACTTTTTTACAATAATTGTTGATGAAAAAAACACAAACCATACTATTTACAATGCCAACCATATCTTTGTAGACGTTGTAAGGGACGACTTAGAGCAGCTATTAACTACGTTACATCCAGAATTGAATAAGCTGCAGCCCACTTCAGACGAGATACCGATTGTAATTGAGCTCAACGAAAAAAAATACTATGCAATTTATCGTTATATCGCACCTCTGCAAGCCTATATTGTTAATGTATCCTCTGATGAGATATTGATGAAAGGTCCACGAAATTGGTATGCCGTCGTATTAGCTGTAGCATTTTGTATGCTTATTTTAATGATGCTGTTAATTACGTTTACGACAAGACATATTTTTTCACGATTAGATCGTGTGCTTTATTCGATGAGACAAGTCCGACAAGGACAACTTGAAGCGAAAATCAATACAGGCTTAACTGAAAAGGATACCGGTGATGAAATAGATGAGGTTGCTATAAGCTATAACAAAATGCTAGATGAGATTAAGCACCTTATGCTGCAGGTTGTCGATAAGCAATTAATTGCAAAAAATGCTCAGCTCCATTCTCTGCACTCACAAATCAACTCACATTTTTTATACAATGCACTGGAGGCTATTCGAATGCGTGCTGAGGTTAATGAACAGCAGGAAATTGCTAATGCACTTGTTTCTCTTGGTTCACAGCTCCGCTATAGTATGCAATGGCGCAGTGATACCGTATTACTAAGTGAAGAACTTGCAAATATTGAAAACTATATTAGCTTTATTAACTTTATGACAAGTGGGTCGTTTACTTTAAACGTAAACCTTTCTGATGATATACTGCACTATACTATACCTAAAATGTGTCTACAGCCTATCGTGGAAAATAGTGTTCACTTTGCATCCCCTTCTGGCAAACCTGTTCAGCTTGACATCACGTTTAGTCAACAGGAGGAGCATCTGCTTATTCATGTTAAGGATAATGGTATTGGCATTGAGCCAAGTTCACTTACTGCATTACAGGCTTCACTAAGAAATGGTGATCACATACCAATAGCTACAAGTAAACACGGATTAGGGTTAAAAAATGTTCATAAGCGTCTTCAGCTACATTATGGCAAGCCATGTGGGTTAACGATTGATAGCAAGCAGCATCAGTACACCTGTGTTACACTGACACTTCCTTTTGAAAATCAAACATTGGGAGGCTGGTAGTCATGTTTAATGTGTTAATAGTAGACGATCAAAAACATATTCGTGACGGATTGAGCGTCATGCTCACTCAATTTTCTTTACTTCCCGAAAATATATACTGTGCACAAAGCGGAAAAGAAGCACTAAGCTTGATTAGACAACATCGTATTCAGCTTGTAATAACTGATATTATGATGCCTGAAATGGATGGTCTTGCCCTTATTCGTGCTATTAAAGCAGAAAATACCAAAACACAATTTATTATTATTAGTGGATACAATGAATTTTCTTATGCTCAGCAAGCGATTGGTTTAGGAGCAAAAAATTATTTACTAAAGCCTGTTAAACGTGAAGATTTACAAGTCGCAGTTGAGCAGGTATGGCATGATATTCAGCTACAGCAAAGCGTAACACAAAATATAGAGCAACTTTCACAGCAGGAGCGTGAAACGAATCAAAAGCTACTACAGCTTTATATGCAAGGTGCACAAAGTGATGAGACTTGGATTACTAAGCAGGAACAAGCACTTACACCTATATGGCAAAATTATCGTCTATGTCTTATTCGAAAAACAGCTGTGATGAATCAAACGGATATGAGCTACACTCATCAAGTATTAACAACCGCCAATCGACTATTTGGACAACAAAGCTTTGTAACTTTACTTGAACAACCTCAGCTCGTTTTAGCTGTAACAGACAGCTTTAATATTAATGAGCTATATCAAGCATTATTATCAGTGCAAATTAATGTTGTTATCGCAATTACAGAAGCACAAGTAGGATTTCGCCGATTACCGCAGTGCTATGCCCAAGTTATGGAGCTTTATCGCCATAGCTACTTATTTCCGGAAAAACAGGTTATTAATCTTGCCCATATCGAGCGTTTGGAACAAAGGTTTGAACTCCCCTTCACTGAGCTTTATCAGCTATTTGAACAATTAGGAACAAGTCAAAGCGGTAAAATATCACAAAGCCTGTCTAGCCTGTTTAATAAGGAACGTTTGCAGCGTTATCATATTCGTTATACACAGCAATTATGCCGTGTTATGATTCAAATGATTGAAGAGCATATACGCGTCATTCGTCCTTACATTAATGATGAGCTATTTGATTTAGATTGCTTACGACAATTGTTTGATTATGCTAGTATGCGAGATTACGTCTATGCGTTACAGCAGCAGCTGCTTAGACTAAATCAGTTCTTTTACGAATACAAATGCAGCTATCGAAATTCAAAGGATCTCAATGAAGCGATTCGCTTTATTCATGAAAGTTACTATAAGCCGATAGATTTAGCTATCGTATCTAATCACGTCTCACTTAACTACGCTTACTTTTCCAATCTATTTAAAAAGAATGTAGGTAAAAGCTTTTCAGAGTATTTACGTGATGTCAGACTCGATAAGGCTCGTCGCTTACTTGCCGAAACGGACTATAAGGTGGGCGACATTGCACTTATGGTAGGCTATGAAACTTATAAAAGATTTGCTCGCTCATTCCGCGAAGTAATGAACATGCAACCAAGTGAATATAGACAGCTTATGCAGCAAAAGCTAAAGGATGAAGATGAATGTGGGCTAGTCATATAATAAAAAAGCAGGTAGAGCTAGACTATCTCAGTCTAAGCTCAACCTGCTTTTTTTACTTATTAGACAACATTACTTAGCTAGTGCTAATAACACCTTCACAGCCTCTGCTCTTGTAAGGTCTCCTTTAGGATCAAAGTCGCCATTTGGTTTTCCAGCAATGATGCCTGCATTTATCGCTTTTAAAATCGCATCATTTGCCCAATTAGCAATCTCATCAGCATCATTAAAGGATAGTAATGCTCCTGTAGGGTCTTGTAATGGCTTACCTTGTATAAACTCTAGTGCACGAATAATAATAACTGCCATTTCTTCTCTTGAAATATTGCCGTCTGGCTTAAACTCTTCGTTACTTACACCATTTACTATTCCTGCTTTAAATGATGCTTCAATAGCTGACCTGTACCAGCTATCTGCTGGAACATCAACAAATGAAGATCCACCAGCTTCCTGCAAGCCAAGTAAACGAGTAATAAGAGCTGTAAACTCTGCTCTAGTAATAGACTCAGAAGGAGCGAAGTTTTTACTTGATTTTCCATTTACAAGTCCTAAAGCTGCTGATTGTTTTATTAAGTCAGATGCCCAGTGATCGCTACTTACATCATCGAATTGCTTATTATAGTAGCCAAGCACATATTGCTCACCTGCAATAGCTGCAAAGGTATAGACACCTTGTGAAAGTTGTGAAGGCACATATTGTAACGAACCATCTGCTAATACTCGATAGACCTGTAGTAGTGGATTATTAGCATTATCTGCCTTCAAAGATACCGTAACAACTTGAGCAGAACTACTATGACTACTTGGATTACTACTGTACTCTTTTGTTAGCTCAATTCTAATAGATTTCTTTAGCTCGACATCTATGTTGGTTGCTTGAGCCCATGTAGTAATAGCATTTGCTTGCTGTAAAGGAATAGTGCTTAATTTAAATGTCACATCAACATGTTCATTTCTCCATTCATGTAGTTGGTCAGCGGAAATCATGACGTCTCCTAAACTAGACTGTATGATTACTGGTTGAGTCAGGATAGCCGGAATAAGCTGTACGATTTGATTGTTAGCACTCAAGTTAACGACATACTGTCCATTTACAAGATGTGTTGCACCAACAATTATTCTCGCATCCCCACTATTTTGCTCACCTGTTGATGGAGAACTAACAGGCGGTGTACCTGGATCTACCGGATCAACTGGGTCTACTGGATCAACTGGGTCTACCGGATCGACTGGGTCTACCGGATCGACTGGATCGACTGGATCAACTGGATCGACTGGATCAACTGGGTCTACCGGATCAACTGGGTCTACCGGATCTTCTGATGGTATAGCAATAATAAATGTCCCACCTTCAGAGCGAGCAGGTAATGTTAAAGTAACGCTTCCATCACCTGAAACCATTATCTCTTGACCGTTGTATAAGTTAGTTATCTCACTGTCAGCTTCTGCATCAACAGTAAATGATACTTGCTTTGCTTCATCACTTGTATTTATACCAACATAAATATCTGTTCCATTATAAGAACGCTTGAAAATAATATACTGCTCATGATCGCTACCAGCAACTTTTTCACGTGTACCTTTTGCAAATACTTTTGAGTACTGTGCTCGTGCTTGTAATAGCTTCTGATAATGAGTAAGCATGTCGCTTCGCTCATCTAGCTCATCCCAAGGCATATCATAACGGTTTTCATCAAATATGCCTGCACCAAAGTCAGCATTTCTTCCCGACATACCAAGCTCTTCACCATAGTAAATTACAGGCTGCCCTTTAGCTGTTATTTGTAATGCTGCAGCAATTTTTTGTTTGCCTAAATCACCATTTGCATATGTGACTAAGAAGCCATTTTCATCATGACTACTTAAAAACTGACCAAGTGTAACGACATTGTTCATTTGTTCATTACGGTCCTGTAGTCTTTGTTCAACAGAATCAATTTGGTTATTAATAAAGTCTCTGGCAATATTTTTAAAGTTAAAGTCTAGCAAGGAGTCCATCATACCAGAGCCTAAATAACCACGCTGATCGTCTATACTTGCTCCAAATACTTCACCAATTAATTTAAAGTCAGGTGAAATCCTAGTTAGTTCATTTTTAAAGTGATACCATGTTGCTGGCTCTACATGCTTAACTGTGTCGACACGGAAATAGTCAATCGTATCGCCGCGATCAGTACGAGCACGCTCAAGCCAATCTACTTGCCATTGAACAATTTGCTCACGTACATGTGGTAACTCGGTCATTAAATCTGGCAAGCCTGCTAATTCACCTTTTAAGTCATCATCCGCAACTGGATTGGTACGAATTAATCCGTCAAATATAGCTTGCTCTTCAATCGTTGGATAATTTGTTGCTGGACTTCGTGTATCAGTTGAATCCATACCATAGCCTACATGATTTAATACAACATCAACCATAATCTTAATGCCACGATCATGTGCTTCGTCAATTAGCTGCTTGAATGTATTAATATCTCCTAAATGCTCATCCAGCTTTGTAAAATCTTTAGCCCAATAGCCATGATAGCCATATTGATATTCCCAAGGTTGACCATAACCAACGTTCCAATCTACATTATCTACAATCGGTGTTATCCAAATCGTATTTATACCTAGCTCCTCTAAGTAATCTAAACGATCGATAATACCTTTAATATCACCACCGTGATACGTTAATCCATGTGAAGCATCATAATTTTCACCATTTGGATTATTGTTGCTTGCATCACCGTCATTGAAGCGATCTGTAACCATGAAATAAATTCTTGCCTCATCAAAGTCAAAGTCATTACTATCCTTAATATGACGAGCCTTTACCATTACTTCAGTAGTAGTCGTAAAGCTCATTTGATTGATATCCACTATTGTGACAGGAATATTTTTTAGTCCTGCTGTTGTTTGATCTGTAACAGACAGTGTCAACGTTCTTATATCCTTATCAATAGCAACCTTAGACTGACCACCAAGTGCAGTTAAATCAGCATAGATTTCACTAATTAATTCAATATCTGTGTCTGTCTCCACTGTTAACAGCACATGCTCGTTATAATCAAATTCACCAGGTGCTACACTCGCCTCTAACGATAAGTCGACAAGCTGATAAATGACTTTTGAAACACCATTTACTGTATTACGAGGGTCACTAATTTCTACTTCCTGTTCGTTAGCAGTTACTACAAATGTATAGTCATATTCACCAGGCAATATATTTTCAACAGTGTAGTAGAAATATTCTCCTGCCTCGTTATAGCTCATCGTGTACACTTCACCATCAAACTTCACCAATACATCAGTGACTAGATGATGCTCATTGCTACGATACAGCTCATCATGACGATATTTGAATGTAACATTGTTATTGCTAATGACAGGACTTACTATACGTTCTGTTTGTGTTGTTTCTGATTGACCACTCGTCACTTTAACGATAACGAAGCTTTCATCAAGAGCAACATTAACAAAGCGGTCATGCTCAACATCTTTCTCTAACCAATTGCCTTTTCGGACAATATAGCCGATTTGAGTAACATTTGGTGCGATTTCTACAAGTGCAACAGCCTTACCATCTTTAATTACAAAAGGGATATTATCGTTTTGCACACCTGTATTCCACACCCATAAATCCCAGTCTGTATAGTTTTGATCTGGTCTTGTATATTCAAATTGAATATACCGCTTTACATAATCTCGAACTTCAATTTGAAGCTGCTCATTTATTGCTCCAATTGAAGCCGAAATAACGACAGTTCCTGGTGATTTTCCCGTAACTGATCCAAGATAATCAACAGTTGCGATGTTTGAGTCACTAGATGACCAAGTCACAGTTGCACCCGTTAATGTTTGATTAAATTGGTCCTTAACGATGGGATTAAACTTTGTTTGCATCCCTTTATAAACAAACTCTGATCCAGTTAACGTGATGCTTGCTGGCACTAGCTCTGCAATATGAAGCTCTTTTGTAGCAGTCAAAGCGCCTGATGTGACTGTAATAATGACAGTACCATTTTGATGAGCAGTAATTTTTCCAGTATTATCTACTGAAGCGATTGTGGAATTAGATGAGCTCCAGCTTATCGCTTCATTTTGTAACGTTCTACCCTTCTGATCCTTAACTTGTGCTGTGGCAATAATTTGCTTACCAACTTCAATTGCTTGGCGTGCAATAGATAACTGGATGCTAGTTGGCTCAGCTACATAATCAAGCTCTTCATCATATAGCACCATCATAGATATCGGTTCAATAGTAATTGTGCCACTAACCTCTCGTAAAGAGGTAACACCAGCTTGATTTTCATCCACTACTACATTCCAATTTCCACTTGGTAGGTTAAATGATTTTTGCTCATGTGCTCCGTTATAAATGACGATAATGTTTTTCCAATCATCAGCATTTGCATACTCTCCAAGCTTAAACGCCACGACATCTTGAGGTGCACTCAGAATGTGTAACGCTTCATTAATTTCCGCTTTCGTAGTTAAACGGAAGGCTGGATGTGATTTTCGCAATTCAATTAAACCTTTATAGTAGTCGTAAACTTCAGCAAATAAAGCTTTATTACTCCAATTAATTTTATTTACTGAGTCTGGACTACGATAGCTGTTGTGATCGCCATATTTACTTCTAAGCATTTCATCCCCAGCATGGATAAACGGTATACCCTGTGCTGTTAGCACAATTCCGTTTGCTAGCAACGAACGCTTCACTGTTTCATTTGCCAGCACGTCATTTTCATCAACATAACCGTAAGGATTAGCTTCCGCTACAGCATCATCAACATTACCACCGTCTAATAAAACACCATCTTTAATATTAAGCAGGTTTAGCTCTTCAAACAGGCCTTGTGTTCTTAGCACCTTATCCCATAAATTAAGGTTATCGTGAGCCGTCACATAGTTAATGGTCTCAACTGGTGAGTCTGTAAAATCATCCGTTGCACCTTTAATACCTTGTAAAATACCTGCAATTGTACTCAGGTCACCTGTTGCATAGCCCTTACTCGCTCCATCACTATCGCCTTTAATAGCAGATCGGAAATTATCATTAAAGACCGCAAAGTTTAACCCTTTTTGTGAGCCTTTTAATGTTTGGTCTGAACCTGGAAGTGGTGTTGAACCGCCCATCCATGGCTCACCATAAATAAGAATGGTAGGATCTACCTCTTGATGAAGCTCTCTTGTTAATTCAGCCATTGTAGTCGTATCAATAATACCCATTAAATCAAAGCGGAAGCCGTCAACATGATATTCATTTGCCCAATATTTGACTGAATCCTTAATATATTTTCTAACCATTGGTCGTTCAGTTGCTATTTCATTACCTACACCTGACCCGTTTGAATATAGACCATTGGCATTCATGCGATAATAATACCCTGGTACAATCTTGTTAAATGGACCCTCCTCAATGGAGTACGTATGATTATATACAACATCCATAACTACTCTAATTCCATTTTCATGCATAGCCTGAACCATTTGTTTAAATTCAGCTATACGTGAATTAGGGTCCTGTGGATTCGTCGAATAAGAGCCCTCTGGTACGTTATAGTTTTGTGGATCATAGCCCCAGTTAAACTTTACATTTGTACTGTCTGAGTCATTTACCGTTAGCTCATTAACAGTTTGGAAATCGTAAGCTGGTAGAAGATGAACATGAGTTACACCTAGCTCTTTTAAATGATCGATACCTAGCTTATTTCCGTATTCATCAACTAAGCCTGTTTCAGTAAATGCTAAAAATTTACCTTTATACTCATCTCTAATTCCAGAATCATCACTAATAGAGAAATCACGAACATGAAGCTCATACAAAATTGCATCAGTTGGAGCAATAAAGGCTGGCTTAGTATCATTAGAGAAACCGACAGGATTTGTCTGCTCTAAATTTACAATTGCAGTTCTTGCTCCATTTGCTGCTACAGCTTTAGCATACGGATCAACAACATAATGCTCCGTACCATCAGCAAATTGTATTCGATACATATAATATTTGCCTACTAAATTACCTGAAATAGTTCCTGACCATACCCCATTATTACTTCGTTCTAATAATGTTTCATCTCCATCAGTATGATCTGAAACTTTTCCATCTGAGCCATATTGTCCTGCATCCTCATAAAGAGAAACATATACGGCTGATGCAGTCGGTGCCCAAAGTTTAAATGTGCTTGCACTGGATGAATAGGTTAAGCCTAAATCATCTCCGCCGTAATAGAATTGATAGCCATCTAAAATACCACGGAATATTAGCTTACCAGGTCCAATTGTTGCATGATAAACATTATACTGCTGAGTGACATCAAGCACATCTGGATCTACTGTTAGACGATAGCTTGTTGCATTTAGCTTCTCTGCAGTAGCAGTTAGCTCCAATTCACCAAGTAGGTCTGAAATATAAAATGAATCAAGTTCATCATCAGCAATTTCACCTGATGTCGTAATATTAATCGATGTGGATGAATCCATAAATGCGGTTAATATTCGCTTAGACAAATCAATTTCAGAAAAATCGTAGTATACTTTCGTGTCTCCCGCAATTATCCATACATCGATATTGCGCTGTCCTTCTGGCATAGAAATTACCCTTGCTTCCTCTTGTGTTGTCCAATCTCCAGGACGAGTAATAACATTTATTCTGTCTGCATAGCTTGTAATCGACGCTACAGCAAAGCCATCATTATTTAGATGGGTAAAGTCAACCTCACGACCTTCAGCCCCATCATCCCACGTCCAAATATCCCAATTTAGCTGGGCTTGATCATATCGATAATAATGCACATTGTAGCTGTTTAAGGTGCTTATATCTTTTTCAGTATGAAACGAGATAGTTATATTATTAGCTTGACTAACAAGACTGCCAGCTAAAATTGTTAATGTATAAGTCGTATCATAGCTTAACGTTTCATTTAGCCTAATAAATAATTCTTTACCGTCAATTACAGCCTCTACAGCTATATTCTCATCTTCTGAAGTTAGCTGAATTGGTAAGGCTTGATCATCCCAAGCAGGATCTCCTAAAAAGCTTAAAATTATTTGTTCAAGATTGACTGAAACATTGGATGCTTGATTTACTGGTAAAGTATTTTTTAGTATGAGTGCTGGCTCTTCAAATGTAATCGTATACTCTGCTGAAAAATCGGTTTGTGCGTTTGGATTTTCAGCTTCATTCCACGTAGTTGCTATTTTATTGTTTTCTGTTTCTGGGATAACATCGAAAGCTCCATGCTCGGCACCATTGTTACCACTTAGTACTGCTATTGCTTTTATTGTGTCTTCTTCCTCTAATCCAAGTAGAGAAAGTGGAATTTTACCTTCAAAGCCACTACTTATATTATTCGCAAATTGAGAACCATGTGAGTCTCCCCAAGTCGTAGCTATTGGCTCTGAAAGATTAGATGTCGCATATATAGCTGCACCAGCCAGCTCATCTCCATTTTTCACTCGACTTGTAATATGAAAATGTGGCTGCTCGATTGCAGTAGTAAAATTAAAGCCAATCCCCCATGGTGCATTTAAATTGGCGTCAGTTGCACCACCATTAATTGAAAGGGCTAAGTTTATGTACTGGCCTTCTTCTCCCCAATTTGGAACATTAACTGCGTCTATAAAATAATAAAGATAGGAGCAATCATTAGTTAGCTTAAGATTCCCTATTTGAAAACCTTCAAAACCCACTGTGGATGATGTGCCTAACGTCGGAACAGAATCCCATAATGGATCCTTTACGCCATCAACTGTAATATAGTTACATTCTGAATTATCTAATGATACTGACTCAGCCTTCACAAGCTGACTTGGAAAAAGTGAAAATAATAAAGCTATAGTTGCTAGTAAAGCTAGCCACTTCTTCTTTCTGTAAAACATAGTATGACCTCCTTATAATTTGCAAAAATAGAGCCTTTACTGTTTGCTTACCTCTTGCAAAAAGAAACATTGTCGTACTTGTTGTTCCATCTAGTAAAAATGCCTGCTGCTAGGTGTGAATTGTTACCATGGTTGATTTTTTTTGGATGCTTGTTGGTTTTCATGGTGATGTGCGTGATTGCTTTAGGTAGAGTACTTCATGGAGATGAGCTTTTTTGCCAATGATAGCATGTAACGTGGTGTTTGCTGTGCCTTTGTCCAATCCTAGATGCAAACGTTTGCATGATTCTCCAACAAAAACTGCACAAAGTGTGCAGGAATTTAGCGGTTTTCGTCACTATTTTGGTGCTAAACATCACTCCAAAATCATGTTATGCAATCGTTTTCATTGACTATGATAGTAAATAGTAAACTGTATGTCAATACAAAAATAAAGCGCTTACATTTTATTTGATTAATACGCTAGCAGTTAAGATAGCTATTCTGGCATCACATGGCTAGTTAAATAATTTTTCACAACATTACAAAAATGTAATGTTCGTGCAAGCAAAACTAAACGACAGTCCAGCTCCTAGTAGTCTACTATTGCACTATATAGAAAATAAAGGAGTGGTTTAATTCATGAAGGGCATGATTAAATTTTGCGTAATATTATGTGTATCTGTAACGATACTTATTGGCTGTAGCTTGGGAAGTAATAAAAATGAAATTACAACTGAGCATTCCAGTACACTTAAAGTGATGTTTTTTAACGAGGAGTATTTTTACCAGGAATACGGGATGCTTTTTAGTGCCATATATCCTAATATACAAATCGAAACGGTCAACACAGACCTCCTATACGACTTAATGACCGAATATGATCAAGATTATAATAAAGCATTAAAAGCATTTATCGATCAACAACAACCTGATGTCATCTTACTGGATAATCCAAATGCCATACAAGCGTTTATAGAGGATGGTACATTTCTATCTCTAGAATCACTTGTTTCTGATGTAAAATATAATGCTGACGGTCTTATTCCAGGGTTAGTTGATTATATGAGAGAAATTGGATCAGGTACGATATATTCGTTACCAACTTCGTTTAATACACAACTATTATTTTATAATAAGGACTTATTTGATCAATATAATATTCCTTACCCTACAGACCAAATGACTTGGAGCGAGATTGTTAATATAGCTAAAAAGTTCCCAGTAGATGGAGCTGACGATGAGCGTCTATTCGGGTTAAAGATGGGTTGGAGCAGCGAATTTGGTGAAATAGTAAACGAGCTCGCCACCTCACAGGGGATTACATATTTTGATGCTGAAGCATTACAAATGACAATGGATACACCAGCATGGGCTGCAATAATTGAGCAAGCCATCGATATTATTGAAGCAGATATATTGTTTTACGATGAGATGCTATATAGCGATACATTGTCTTATGTAATATTAGATGGTGCTGAAAGTCGAGATCCATTTCTAAATGGTAGGTTAGCCATGAAATTTGAAAGCACCTATTATATAAATGAGATTAAAGAATCTCAAAAGTATGCTAAAAATCCAAATAATATGATTCAAAACTGGGATATCGTTACTGCTCCAGTGAGCTCTTTTCAGCCAGATTCAACAACATATACTAACTTTTATAATTTAGTTGCCATTAACTCAAATTCTGCTCATATAGATGCTGCAAAAACATATGTATCTTATATTACGAGTGATGATTATGCACGTGTTAAATCTAATCTTACCTATAGCAATCTACCAGTAAGAACTCAATATCTTAAAAAAGATCAGGAACGAAACTATGAAGCGATTTACAAGCTTAAGCCGTTACAAAACAATTCAATGTCATACTATCACGTGCCGCAACGCTTTTTATTAGAATTCGACGGTTTACTACATCAAACATTAATGAAAATAACAGAAGGTCAATTAACGGTTGAACAGGCTTTAGCGGAATTACAGCTTAAAGGAAATGAGCTTCTAGCGACAAAGCTAATGACTGAGGAGGAATATGAGCAATATTGGAATGAAAATGATATTAGTGGCGTTATCTAAAATTAAATATGTACGAATAAAAGCAAAGAAGAAGCCTTTAACATAGGCTTCTTCTTTTTTTATAGGTATCAAGCTTTATTAAATACAATCATTAATTTAGATCTTATACGGCTTCAGCTCAAGGGCAGCCTCGGTTTTATCAAAAACTTCACGTGCTTCTGCTTCAAGATTACTTAGTTCTTCTAGTTTATATCGAGAGCTAAAATGTGTGATAAACAATTTCTTTACACCAGCTCTAGATGCAGTCTCAGCAGCTTGGACAGTAGTTGAATGTCCAAATTCCTTAGCTTTTTCCAGTAAATCATGTGTAAAGGTTGCTTCGTGAATAAGCACATCTGCCTCCATACTTAATTTTATTGAGGCTTCACATGGACTTGTATCACCTAATATTGAAATAATACGTCCTGGTATAGGTTTACCTACAGCTTCAAGTGCTCGTATAATTTGTCCATCGTCTAAAGTAATATCTTGACCCGATTTAAGTTGACCATACAAAGGACCTGGGGGAAGGCCAATTGAGGTTAGCCATTTCACATTTAGCGGACCTGTACGCTCGCACTCCTCTATACGATAGCCATAGCAAGCAATGCGATGTTCTAGCTTAGCTACTGAGACGGTTATCCCTCGTTCCTCAAAGAGAACACCATCGTGTTCAATCTCCGCAATGTTTAAAGAAAAGCCTAAGTGTGTTTCTGATACCCTTAAAAGTGTTTAAACTAATTCACGAATGCCGACTGGACCATAAAGATCGAAGGGTTCCGTTACGCCAAGTGCTGAAATAGAGCTAAGTAAACCTGGAATGCCAAATACATGGTCACCATGTAAATGTGTAATAAATAGCTTTTTAACTTTAGTTAGCTTATAGTTCGTTTTTAATAGCTGATGCTGGGTCCCTTCACCACAATCAAACATCCATAGCTCGCTACTATTTATGTTAAGTACAATAGAGCTAACATTTCTATCTCGAACAGGCTTTCCTGCACTAGTGCCTAAAAATATGAGTTCCATCCTATCACTCCAAGCTACTATCTTATTAATAGTTTGCACTAAATATTTACTTTGATTCTGTTTATATTACTTAAAATCAGCCCGATATTTACTTGAGAGTTAAGATTTTCTAAATAAGTTATTTTACTCTAGCTTATTAGTAGCGTAGACTCCCTCCGACAATCTCTTTAGTGATTGGATCGAAAAACAACGTAATTGGACCTAGTAGACCATCCATTTCAGTGTTAAATTGGACAGATACTACAATGTCTAACCTTCTGTCATCTTTCCAGATGCCAACATTCTTTCCAGACTCTAGTGTTACTTTAGATTTTTCTTTCGATGTAGTAATAGTGCTACGCTGCTGTTCAGAGATAATCGTCCAAGCTATATTCCTAAATTCATCTTCATTCTTAATTTTGTCATAATGAAAGACATAATAGTACCAGCCGTCTCCCAAATCTTTATATTCATTCACATAGCTGAATATCGAAGGATTGCCTTTTGCCTTCTCCGGTAAACTGAGGTAGGTAATGCCTTGTCGGTATATGTTTTCTTCAGCGTCAAACAATATATCAATACTTTTATTTGGGTTATCATTTAAGGAGGATATATTCTTCACTAAACCTTCTTGGAACAACCCTTCTACAAACTGCTTAATAATAGCATCTTGAATGTTCTCGATATGATAATCTTGGTGAATGATGACGGGCCGAGTCTGAAAAACTTTTTCATTTTCTAACAGATAACTGCCTAGAATATCAAATTCTTCACGACGGTTTTGAAAATAATTAATGACATCCGTCTCAGATAGCTTCAGCACCTCGCTAACATTCAACGGAATAATGAAGTCACTTGCCACAACTTGCTCTGTACCCTTACTTCTCAAACCAGCACATCCGCATACAACTAATGCGAGAGAGATAAAAATTGATAAAAATTTTAAAGGTTTAAGATTCATATTGCCCCCTCTAATTTGGTGATCAATTGAAGTTGCCTACTTCCTATAATAATCAATATGTTCTATGTATAAATGAACTTGTCTAGCTTTTTTAGCTTTTCCTCAACAGTTATAGTTCCTTCTAATCTCGCGACCTGACACGGCAATGCTGCCAGCCACTCTTCATGTAATGCTTTGCTTCTCATCTCCATACCGGCTTCATCATATTTAGATGCCCAATCCATGAATTTCTGATGAGACTCATAACGTTTTCCACCAATAGTAATGTCTCCTCCATACCTTGATGTTTCTCGTGCTTGTAGTCTTTGCATACGTATGTCTTTGGGAAGCCATAAAAATATAACTAAATCAAAATACGGAATAAATAAATCTCCCCATCCACATAATGAGCCTGATAGAACCCACCTTGTATGACTTCGGAGATCGGTTAGTAGTAGATCGATTCTCTCTTCAATTGGTCGGACTTTCGTAAACGGTTCTTCAACTGGTAGCCAATAATAATCATCCGTATCAAAATGCTTATAGCCGTATTCCTTTGCTATTGCTTTAGCCAATGTGCTCGTACCAGAACCAGATGCCCCTAAGATATGAATTTGATTCTTCATGTTTTCTCACCACTCGATAAATTTTAATTGCTTTGGCTATAACTGCCACATGTTCAACAGTATTAGTATGAATAGATTTACATAATATTACCAGTTATTAATGAACAAAACAAATACGGATAGATTTCGCTCTAGGTAAAGGTGTTAACCCAGATTAAAAGGTTACTAGTGAAAAGGTTTATCATATGGTCTTTAACTGATACATATACTCTATTCACAAATCAAAAAGCAGCCATTAATTCGGCTGCTTTTTGATTTCACCAATTGACTTATTAAAATTAATTAAATGTTCACCTTACTTAGCTGACGTGACTCCTTAGATTTTCTAAAGGACGTTATGGTATAAATGATTAATGCGAGCCAAATAAAAGTAAAGCTAACAAACTGTCCTTCTGTAAAAGGTTCATGAAATACAAAGATGGCAAGTATTAAGCTTGTTGTTGGTGCAATATATTGAATAAAGCCTACAACAGATAACGGTAGTTTTTCAGCTGCCTTGGCAAACCAAAATAATGGAAGTGCAGTAAATGCTCCGGATAATAGTAAAAGAAGCATCGATCCTCCAGATAAAGAGAATACTGTTGCACTGCCGTCTGCTTGAATAAAGGTCATATAAATAATTGCAATCGGAACAACAATCATCGTTTCCCAAGTCAACCCTAATAGAACATCAAGCTGTGCCATTTTTTTAGCTAAGCCATATAAAGCAAACGAAATAGCTAGTACGATAGCAATCCATGGGACATGACCATACTGAACTGCCATTAACAGCACGCCAATGGCTGCGATAATAATAGCAGCCCACTGCCCCGCCAATAGTTTTTCCTTCAGGAACACTACAGCAAATAACACGCTTATGAGAGGATTCATATAATAACCTAGGCTTGTCTCAATCACATTACCAGTATTAACTGCCCAAATAAATAAAAGCCAATTACAGCTAATAAATATGGAGCATAATAAAACTGCCAATCTGCTTTTACGCTCTCTAACGACGCTTTTTAGCTGCTTCCATCGCTTACCTAGTGTAACAAGCACAGCAACAAATACAAACGACCATAAAATGCGATGTGCTAGTATTTCTCCAGCAGGCATCATGTCAAACATTCGCCAGTATAAGGGAAGTAGCCCCCAGGATAAGTAAGCTAAAAAACCATAAATGATGCCTTTTTTCATAAAAAAACTCCTCTAGTTGTTCAAATCTCTTTTTCTAAAAAGCTTCCTTTAGTCTATAGTAAATCTTAAGTTTTGAAAATACTTACTCGTAAGAGTAACAACTATCCAATTACCTGCGACATAACTCCCGAGTACAGAAAAGCCCCCCAAATAGTATCAACTATTCGGGGGGGTGTAAGTGAATGATGAAGCACTATTGATTTTTTACTATCTGTTTTATACCCGCATACGTAGCATAAAAGTATCCGGTGTAAATGATGACAAGCAATAAAGAACTTACTATTACACTACTATAGTGAAAGCTAAACATATAACTTACTGCTTTTAAGCCTACTAATGAGTGACAAACGGCTAAGCTTAACGGTAATAGGAAGTAGACTAGGCATTGTCTTAATATGGCTTTGTTTATTAGCTGTTCACTAACTCCAATTTTCCTTAGAGTCTTATATCTATTCAGGCTATCACTGGCATCAGACAGCTGTTGCAATGCCATAATAGCTGAACTAGATATGATAAATATGAGCCCTAGAAATAAGCCTAGAAATACAAACATTGCTGCTCCAACGTTTTCTCTATCCTTCAATTGCTTCATAGTCTTGCCTAAAACAAATGCTGGCGAGATATCTCTATAGGTGTTGTCATCTAAAAGATTAAATAGATGTGAGAATTTCTCTTCTGATTGCTTAACGAAGTCATCGTCATATATGACGTTAAAATTTGAGCTTTCTAAGCGTAAATATCCATTAAAGTTATCAGGAATAATGAGATAAAAAAACTTGTTTCCTCCAGTAATCTTTATGTTTGCCTCTATTGGAAGTTCATTTTTAATAGCATATTCTTCATTCTCTATCATGATTTTTTTCTCATGCTTCATAAACTCAGGCAAAGCCGTAATGAACTGACCGTAGTTAGATACAACTAATATCTCATGTTCTTGTAATAACATACCTTCTTGTCCTGTAAGCTCCATAATCGAGTTGTAATCAGATATCTTAATAGCCGTTACACTATCATCCATATAGTTTTCCTGTAAAGTAACACTCTCCTGTTCGGTTAAATATTTTGCTAACAGATCTGCTATAGTGAAATTCAGTTTGTATTCATTATAAAACGTATGTTTTTCATAGGCTTCAAATTTAAAGTTAATTTTATTTAAATAAAATTCTATATCATTTTCATTTGGATCCGCACTTTTACTATCAGCAATCAGAAAAGCAGTTGCGTCAAAAGCACTATTTGCTGAAGCATTTCTATCGTTCATCCCTTTTATATCAAACGCAGCAAATATCATTGAAATTGTTAAAAAAAGCATCAAACATATGAGAGTCATGGACAAAAAGTTAGTATTTATTTTATTACTTATTTGTCTTAAAACAAATATATTTATGTCTTTTAGATATATGCTTTTACTGGTTTGCACAATATGAATAACGATGCTCGAAAGACTAAAAAAGAATAGCAATGTACCAATAGTTCCCATTACAATAGTGGCGATTAATGCTTCATTCTCAGCATCTAAGCCCGTTTTTAACACTCTGAAATAAGCAACTACTATTAAAGTTATCGATACAATAAAAATCAGTACTGATACAAAGCTGTTTTTTAGCTTTAGTTCTTCATTTTTCTTATCTGCGTTAAGCATATCAATTAATCTATGCTTTGAAATTGTAAACTGATTGAACATCATAACCAAAAGATAGATGATCCCAAAGTAAACACAAGATTTTATTATTGCATTAGTTGAAATAATAAACCTATATCTATCCAAATCAACCTCTAGGATGTTTGCGGCCAAAACGGATATCCCTTGTGACATTATTATACCTAGTATTATCCCGACTATTAGTGAAAACAGTCCAATTATTAGAGCTTCAAAAATTAATATTTTTGAAATGCTCCCCTTTGACATGCCGAGTGTCATATAGATGCCTAATTCTTTTTTGCGCTTTTTAATTAAGAAATGATTAGCATATAAGATAAGTCCACCAAGCACAAAGGATACAAAAACTGATGTTCCTGCAATAAGATTACTAAGAGTAGACATATAAATGGGATTAGTATCTATTTCTAATAAAGCATTTTGCGAATCTATCGAATTAAAGCTATAGAATATACATACTGCAAGGGTTAAAGTAAGGAAATATATCGAATAGTCCCTAAAGCTTCTCTTCACATTATTGATTGCTATTTTAGAGAACATTGCTAACATCTCCTCCAAGTAAAGTCACTACTTCAATAATCTTATTGAAGAATTCCTTTCTTGTATCATTTCCACGTACGAGCTCATTAAAAATACGGCCATCTTTTATAAACAATATTCTATGTGCATAGCTAGCTGTAAAGGAATCATGTGTTACCATAATGATGGTCGATTGATACTCTTTATTTAGCTTTTCAAATGAATCCAACAGCATTCTAGAGGATTTTGAATCTAGTGCACCAGTGGGCTCATCAGCTAAAATAAGAGAAGGCTCTGTAACTATTGCCCTTGCTGACGCAACTCTTTGCTTTTGTCCACCTGATAATTGAAACGGATACTTATTAAGCACCTCGCTAATTCCTAGCTTTTGTGCAACAATATTGATTAAGCTATCTATCTGTTTAATACTCCTCTTTTGTATCGTTAATGCTAAAGCTATATTTTCATAAGCTGTTAACGTATCGAGAAGATTAAAATCTTGAAATATAAAGCCCAACTCATCACATCTAAACTTTTCTAAAGCCTTAGACTTAAGTGCTGTAATATCTTTATTATTGATAATAATTTTGCCAGTTGTTACTTTATCGATGGTTGAAATACAGTTTAAAAGCGTACTTTTCCCACTTCCAGAAGGTCCCATAATACCTAAAAACTCTCCTTTATCCACCTTAAAGCTTATATTATCAATTGCTTTTGTTATACTGTCCTTATTGCCATAATACTTTTCAATTTTTTCAACACTTAATATATTTTGCATGGTTACCTCCGGTATTCAACCTTTTTATTCTCATCAATCTCTCTAGTTACGATGATTTATCTTTTTACTTCAAATTGGGCACTTGTTTCCCTAATATCTTTACCGTCCACATAAATCGTGACACTGTATAATCCTTCTTCAAGACCGTCAGGAACCGATAGTTGACTCGTAAAATACTTGCCTTCATTTACAATGACTTCTTCGTCCACTAACAATCTATTTTCAATAGCAATCTCACCTTTATACCATACTACTTTTGCTTTATTTACCCAAAATCTATTTCTCTTAGCTGAAAAGTAAACCGTCGCCTCATGGGAAAAATTTGAAGTTATTTGTATTGGCTTTCCTTTTTCATTAATGCTTTTTGATAAAGCTCCGTTTACAATCTTTGGTTCAGTGACGTATTCATAGCCAAAGAACACACCTACACATACCATAATTATGACTACTATGATAATTGCATTTTTATTTAGTTCCTTCATATCCAATGTTCTCAATTTTAGTTCCTCCTATCCGTTTGTGTAGCTTCATCTTAGCAGTAGGAGTGATTATCACATATTGGATTAGTTTTTATTAAAGTTACATTTTTGCAAGAAATGAAACAAAAATAACGGTTTATAGCTAATAAAATGTCTAGCTATAAATCCGTTATTAGTAGTTGACTAGCTTAATATATATGTACTGCCTAACGGAAAAATGAGACTTGCCTTTGTTCCGACTCCATATTCAGAGGTTAAAGTTAGCCCTATACCTAGTTGCTCAGAAAGCTTTTTACATAAGTAAAGACCAATTCCCGTAGAGCCTCCATACTTTCGCCCATTTTCTCCAGTAAATCCTTTTTCAAACACTCGATTGATATCCTTATCGCTAATACCGATACCATTATCCTCAATTGTAAGAACAATATTCTGTTCATGCCTTATTGTACTAATAGTCATTTTCCCATTACGTTCATGACTGTACTTAATCGCGTTCCCAATTAGTTGATTTAATATAAACTCCAGCCACTTTGCATCACTATAAACTGACCCGTTTACATCTTCCAAATCGACAGAAATGCCTTTTCTTATAAAGTCTCTCGAATTTCTCTTTACTACGTTTTTGACAACTTCTTCTAGAGAAAGCTCTTTAATCATATAATCCTTGCTGACATGATTACTTCTCGAATAGAATAATACCTGTTCTATATACTCTTCAATTTTTTTGATTTCTTCTTTTATATTTTGAGTAACGCTGTTTTGATTATTCTCTATAATTAATCGAGTAGAAGCGATGGGAGTCTTAATCTCATGCACCCATGTCTCTATATATTCCTTATATTCTTTTTCAAGCAATTGATAGCTCTTAACATGCTCGTGCATATCTTTATTGGCATCGCTTAATACTTCATATAAAAGCATACCTTCTACACTATTAGGCTTCTTCATAACCTCTGGCAATAAAAACTTTCTATCTAAATTATTCATAATACTGTTTATCTCGTTATATAAAAGTTTTTGCTTAACAAACTCGATAAGCATATAGGTCATTAAAGGAAAAAACCATATACAGAACGTTAAAAGAATAATGCTGCTGCCAATCTTAGTAAGAAACAATGCAACACAAACAAGGATATAAAGGATGAAGTTAATAAGCAAAAATAACGTTCGATCTCTTATATAATCTGAAATTTTCATGGCAATATGTATCCTAATCCACGTCTGGTTTCTATATTATTCGTCATACCTAAGCTATCAAGCTTTTTTCTTAGCCTAGTCACATTGACAGACAAATTATTATCATCTACAAATGCATCTGCGTTCCACATAAAATCCATTAGCAAATCCCTTGATACAATTTTTCCTTTATTTTTGTATAGACAGGATAGTATTTTAATTTCATTTTTAGTTAGCTCTGCCGTTTGCCCTTTATATGTAACAGAGCCATTTGATAAGTTTAGCTTTAGATCATGATAAACTAGAATATCTCGATTATTAGTACCTTCAACTCTTCTTAATATTGACTCAATTCTCGCTAAAAGAATTTGCGTATTATAAGGCTTTGTAACAAAATCATCTGCACCTAGATTCATGCTCATAAGCTCGTCCATCTCATTATCTCTGCTCGTAACGACAATAATAGGTACAACAGATTGTTTTCTAATTTCTCTACAAATATAATAGCCATCAACAATCGGCAGGTTTATATCTAATAAAATAAGCTTAGCCTCTTCGTTAAGTGCATCCTGAATTATATTTTCAAAGTCAGTCAGTGCAACAGCTTCATAACCATATCGAATTAAAAATGTTTTCAATTCGTCTCTTATCTTTTCTGTATCTTCAATAATAACTATTTTCGACATAAGCTCACTTCCAATATATTTTTCCATTAATAGGATTCTCTTATACTTATACCATGCTTAATAATGAATAACAAATGAGATTGATATCTTTAATGTTATTCCTTTTCAAAATAAAAAACAGCCCTTGATGAAGGGCTGTTTTTCGTTTGATATATGAGCTACAACTTGCTCTAAAATAGTAGTTGTGTAATAAAGCTAAATAATAGCACATAGCCAGCGATTGCCACAATAAAATACAGACTTAGCTTTTCTCGCTTCACTCCATATAACTCAATACCGGCATATAAGGTTAACACAAGTAAACATAAAACTGTAATAGTTACAATGAGTATAGAAAGTGAAAAACTAGCGGCGAAAATGCATGCAATAATAAATCCTACAAATCCGATATAGTGAATGCCACCAATCTTAGTTAAGAAAGACTTGATGTTAGGCTGAGAACCATTCATCCACCAGCTTACAAGCCAAACAACCCCTAAGAGAACAATTGTACTCCATAGCCCTGTCACAAGAAGCTTACTATACATCGCAAAAAATGCTGAGCCTCGAGAACCTCCGTCAAATAAGCTTGCTAACTCATAAAATGGATTAAAAAATGCATTTACTTTCTTTGTTACTAGCAATGACCATAATAAATAACCTACTAGCGAGCTTGCAAGACCAATTATTCCGTATAAAAAATCCTTGTCTGACAGCTTCAAGCTTTCTAGAGGATTAAGTATTAGCTTCACTATCCTTTTAAAATCAAATTGTTGCGAGGCTTGAGGTATACTAGTGGCCTCAACAGGTTTTATTTCCTTATCCCTTTCAAGTTCCATCATACTAACTCCTCCATTTTTCATCATAATCATAATCTATACTAAACTAAAATACTATTTATTTGAACCTCTTTTTAAGGTTTCACGCTCCTTCCCTCATTCTAGTAAGAAACATTACGGCTATACTAAAGTAATTTCTCCACCTATATGCTAATAAAAAACCCCTGCTACAAAAAGTAACCGGGGAATTCTATTTCATTATTGTGCATAATCACCTGTGTAATTGACTAAGGACGCATCAGACACACCAGGAATCTCAATAATTGTTTGTATAAAGGCGGTATTGTCATCTTGTAAAGCTATTTCATACGTAACTTCTGTGTAGTTTTTACGTACATTTTTAGATTTTAATTTACCTTTTAGCTTTTTCAGCTCAGATCTAAGCAGTGGAGTCGCTTCATCATTATGGCGAATAATTAATAAAAACGATTCTTCCTTAATTTTTCGTTTACTTAACCACATTATAACAATTCCGATAATAATCGATCCGCCAACTGCCAGTGGATATATTTTCGCACCAATAGCAATCCCCGCAGAAATAGCCCAGAACATAAATACGATATCCATTGGGTCTTTGACTGCTGTTCTAAAACGAACAATACTGAGTGCACCAACCATACCTAGTGATAAAACAATGTTCGTACTAATCGTCATAATAATTAATGTGGTAATCATCGTCATTAAAACAAAGCTTACATTGTAGTTATAG
>Ga0182742_1001532_pt1 | contig 29058 bp, 28 predicted proteins | sample eDN5th37CBELigMG_FD_128880 | JGI IMG/M metagenome (GOLD analysis project Ga0182742, IMG submission 128880) | Enriched Miracle-Growth compost microbial communities from Emeryville, California, USA - eDNA 5th pass 37_C BE-Lig MG (version 2)... ...
AACCGATGATCTTGTCGTCGGGCGCTCGCAACGCCATCATCTCGCCTGAGGCCCAGAACATCGTGCCGTCAGCGCGCAGATGCCATCGCTCATCACTGCCCCGGCCACGGTTGAGGGCGGCGGTCATTTCCTTCTGCGGAACACCGTTTTCCCTATCCTCCTGCGTGAAGAAAACCGTAGCCGGTTTTCCGACCATGTCCTCGGCTTTCCAGCCCAGTATCTTGACGGCGCCTTCGTTCCAGCTCGTCACGAGGCCGTCGAGATCCATGGATATGATGGCGTAATCGATCGCGCTCTGCACGATCGCTTCAAGGAAGCGCTCTCGTGATGAAATCGTTCCGGTATCGCCTGCGATCTTCATGAAGGTATCTCGAACTCGGCCTAGCACGTTATGCCACGGATCATATCGCTTGCGCAGTCATATATGTGCATGTGGAATGCGGCCGAAATCTAGGGACGGTTCATTGCTTTGAAGCATGCGATGATTTGGTCGAAGCCGAATGGTTTTGAAAAGAACTTCGCCCCAGGCGGTAAATCCGCGCTCATCGGCTGTATCCGGCCGGACGCCACGATGATCCCGGCATCGGGAAAACGCTCGGAAACTCTATGGGCGAGATCAAGGCCGGTTAGCTTGCCTGGCAACTGGATGTCTGTGAAAAGCAGATGGATCGTCTGCTCGTTTATGATCTCGATAGCATGCTCTGCCGAGCCGGTATCTAGAACATCGAAGCCCGCCTCATGCAGTGCGTCAACCAATGTCAAGCGGATCAGCACTTCGTCTTCGACAACCAGAACTTTGCGCACGATATTCTCCTGCCAATGCTCACCAACCCCTGGAACCGCGCAACGTTCCGTCTTTGACCAAGGTCACCGTGATTGGCGCCCTTGCCGAAAGTCATCGATGGCGAACAGTACTTCGCCTTCTCATCCGTAGACCGCCTACCTTGGCGCGCTGCCGGCACGAAACGACCGCAATTGAGGACTTGCCAATGCTAGGTATCGGGCGCAAGGTCGATGTTCCAGCAGCCATTGATAAGGGCGCTGCTGTTTGAGGGTTGGTTACCCTGGCCCTGAAATGAAGGGGGACTCAATGTCTTCCGCATTCTTCCACAAACAGCAAAGACATGTATGGACCACCGCGGGCGGCTATGTGTTTTTTGCAGCCAGCCTGACGATGATCCTCGTCCTCCTCATGGAGGGGTGGCTATGGTAATCCTCATCTTCAAAGGACCCGATATTCCGGGAACGCACCGCCGAACAGTCCTCCGGCAGATTCTCAAGAACGCCGACTATGAGACCCACAGCCTTGTGCCTGGACAGGAAACAAAGAATGAGGATGCGGCAAATCTTATCCGATTGATCAAGTCGGCGACGATCGATGCCGGAAACTATCCTCTATCCCGCAAAGCCCGCGCGCAAGAACAGCGCGCCGGTGTCGAGGTTTGGGAAAACGAGGGCGGCTCCACCGCAACGTGGCCACGATGCCCAATCGTCTGACAGCGATCCTTGTCGCATTGGTTTTGACGGTCGGGTTTGTTTGGGCCTACCGCCCGGACCAAAGCCGCTATGATCGCCTTCATCCCTCCCAGTCACGTCAGCCGGCATCGTCCCAGTAATTATTCTTCATCAGGACACCTCGCCATGGAAGACGGAAGAGCCGATATTGCCGAGCGTGTGAAAAACATCATCATTGGACAGTTGGCCGTCGAGAAATCGAAGGTCGTCGATGATGCTTCAATTGTCGATGACCTGGGCGCTGATTCCCTGGAGATGGTCCAAATCGTGATGCTCATCGAAGACGAGTTCGGCATCGCCATTCCTGATGAGCCAGCCGAGGAATTCCTGACGGTTCGGGACGCCATCGACTTCGTGGTCGCCTCACAGTCGTGAAAGATAAGCGGACGCCTGGATGACGATCAGTCGTTGCGGGGTGAAGGAGTTGACGGATGACAGCGAATAGCGAACGGTTTTTCAAGCCGACACAAACTACTGCAGATAAAAAGGCCTCGGAGACCAACTCGGTCGCCTGGAGGATCATCGACCAGGAGGCAGCAATGCGGGAAAAGAAGACCGAGAAGTTGCGCGCGCTTCGCCTGGCGAAAGAGGTGGTCAATCCTGCGCACTTGCCGAGGTTGAAGCGAAAGTAGCAACGGAGGCAGGTGTGGTTGGGCGGCCGCCTGCTTGAAATTCACGAATAACTCCAACCGAAAGCCGAAGGCGAAAACGCCTTCAGCTTCGCTCTTGTGAGTTCAGTGCTTATCAGGACAAAGTGCGCCCGCAATCGAAAGTGACCTTACTGAGAAGATCCGCCGGCACCTGGATATCGGCCATTGCGGCGGCGACGAGTTCATCCCGCTTTGCACGGTTTTCGTATCCCTTGACGGTTGCCAGATCGGTGCTCGCGGCCGTGGCTATGCGGCCGGCCGTGGCGGAGCATATGCCTGCAAGGGTCTCTACCCGCGCGGCTCTCACCGCCTCGGCGCGTGCACTGCTGGTCGAAACCCATCCCGCATTGAAGGCGATGAGCGGCGCAGCCACGAGGCCGAGAACGAAACCCACCATGTAGGGTTTTGCTTTTTCCGTATTCAGACTGAATGACATGACTTTACTCCCTATAATCGATGATTATCGGGATCGATAAAGGCCCGCGCTCGGACCTGGAGCCAATGGCAATCCGGACAGTTGCAGTGTGCGCCTCAACGTGCATAAAGCAAATGAAATTAATGTTTTCATTTAAAATTCCTTTCTGTTTTCCCGTCGCAAAATAAAAACTCAGAATTTCAATTTTTGTGATATAATTAATATAATCGAGAAACGCATAAACTCATGGGCTGCTGATGCAAATTTACAGTAATGAACTTTATTTTTTCTTTGGGTGATCGGAATTTTATGCAGCCTTCATCAGGTTTTTGGATAAAAAGATGATGTACCTTTTTTCAAAGAGCGCCGGCGAGAATATCTCCGGAGCCATGGTGGCTTTTCGTATCGAAGAGGCACCCACCCACCACGAGGAGCTTTCCATGAGTCTCAGTTTTCCAAACCAGAGCCGAAGCTATGAGGAGGCCGGCAAGCGTATCCGCTTTATCGGTCATGACGGCATGTTTGAGATCCCGTTCTTCGCGGGCGCTGACCTGTTTCCGGGAGTAACGTCCGAAGCCGGTTATCTCAGGGCTTTCGACGATGCCCGCGTCTCTGTCTACCAGGCGGCGCGGCGCGCCTATTCCGGCGCTCGCCGGCCGATCTATGTCCTGACGCGCGCCGATTTCGGTTGATCCGCAGGATGCGCTAGCGCGCCTCGCCGACCCTCAATCGCACAATGACCGCCGGCCTTGCCGGCCGGCTGCTTGGCCGTGTCCGGGCGAAGGAAATGTCATGGTCAGAAACCAGAAGCGTGGCGTCGAAGACGCCGGCAACTCGGAAACCGCGGTGGTGGAAAGGGTCGTTGCCAAAGCCGCGTCCTATCCCGAGACGGGTGCCAAGTCCATCCCCGAACTGCAGGTGATTGCCGGCGGGAAACGCGAAGGCGGCCTTCGCTCGCTTGCTTTCGCGTTCGGCGGAACGTCGCGGGCGCCGTGGAACGATCCGGCGCCGGTGCGCGAAGAACTTTTCGGCATCGAAAGACTCGAGCAGCACGCCGCGACCCTTGCGCTTGCCCAACCGGTAACGAAGCGGCCACCATCCGTACAATCCTTGCACAAGCGCCTGAAGAGCAACGCTGCTGTCCTGCTTGCCGCCTACCGCGCTAGCGCCCTGGAGGTGGAGAATGAGCGCGGCATCGTGCCGGCGGCCGAATGGCTGCTGGACAACTACCATCTGGTCGAGGAGCAGATCCGCGAGATTCATGACGACCTGCCGCCCAACTATTACAGACAGCTGCCAAAACTCGCCGAGGGGCCCTTCGCCGGATATCCACGCGTGTTCGGCATCGCATGGGCCTTCGTCGCGCACACGGACAGCCACTTCGATCCCGAATCGCTCGTCCGCTTCATCGCTGCCTATCAAAAGGTCCAACCCCTGACGATCGGCGAATTGTGGGCCGTGGCGATCACCCTGCGCATCGTGCTGGTCGAGAACCTGCGCAGGCTTGCCGATCAGATCACCGCCGGGCGCCGCATGCGTGCGGAAGCGGATGCACTGGCCGACCGGCTGTTGGCGGACGAGGGTCGCAGCAGCGCGCTTGAGAAGGTTTCTGCCGAGCCCTTGCCCGAGCTCTTCGCAGCCCAGCTTGCCAAACGGCTGCGCGACCAGGATCCCAACACGACGCCGGCGCATGGCTGGCTGGAGGCGCGGCTAGCAAGTCAGGACAGCTCGGTGGATGCCGTGGTGCGGCATGCCCAACAGCGCCAAGGCGCTTCGAATGTCACGATCAGGAACATCATCACCAGCATGCGGCTGATCAGTGATGTTGACTGGGCCGACCTTTTTGAAAAGGTCAGCCTCGTCGATGCCCGCCTATCGGCCGACAGCAGCTTCGCCCGCATGGATTTCGCTACGCGCAACCTCTATCGCAGCGCCATCGAAGACCTCGCCCGCGGCTCGGACCTGTCGGAACTCGACATTGCCGGGCAGGCGGTGAAAGCGGCACAGACCGCAGCGGTCACAGACGATACCGCCTCGCAGGCCGAACGTGTCGCGGATCCGGGCTACCACCTGATCGCGGAAGGGCGGCCGGCCTTCGAGCGCACGATCGGGTTCCGCCAGCCCCGGCACCTGATCGCCGGGCGGTTGGCGGCGCGCACGGGCATTGCCGGCTATGCCGCGGCGATCGGGTTCATGACGGCGATGCTTCTGGCGCTTGCGCTATGGCTGCTGTCCATCATTGGTCTCTCGGCGCCCGGCGTGATCGTCTTCGCGGTGCTGGCGCTGTTGCCGGCAAGCGATATCGCGACGGCGCTCGTCAACCGCTTCGTGAGCTGGAGCCACGGCGCGACCGGCCTGCCGGGACTGGAACTCGCGCAGGGTGTCCCATCGTCGTCACGCACGCTGGTCGTCGTGCCGACGCTCCTGAGCAATCGTGCCGACCTGCTGGAGCAGATCGAGCGGCTGGAGGTCCATCATCTCTCGGGCGCGGGCGGCGACCTGAGCTTTGCCCTGCTGACAGACGGGAAGGATGCCTCGCAGGAGACCGTCGAGGGCGATGGCGTGCTTCTCGCGCTCGCTGTCGAGGCCATGGCTGACCTCAATCACCGGCACGGGCCGGGTCCTTCCGGCGACCGCTTCCTGCTTTTGCACCGCAAGCGCCGGTTCAATGCCGGCGAGACCCTCTGGATGGGCTGGGAGCGCAAGCGCGGCAAGCTGCACGAGCTCAACCGCCTGCTGCGCGGCGCCACCGACACCAGCTTCATGGCGGTTGGCGGAAAGCCGCTGTCCGTCCCGCCGGACGTGCGCTATGTGATCACCCTCGATGCGGATACGAAACTGCCGCGCGACACAGTCCTGCGGCTGATCGGCAAGATGGCGCATCCCCTCAACCGGCCGCGTTTTGACGCGGAGCAGCAGCGGGTGGTCGATGGCTATGCGATCATCCAGCCGCGCGTCACCCCGTCGCTTCCCATCGGCCGCGAGGGCTCGCTCTACCAGCGGGTCTTTTCCGCACCCGGCGGCATGGATCCCTATGCGGCGGCCGTTTCCGACGTCTATCAAGACCTGTTCGGCGAAGGCTCCTATACCGGCAAGGGCATCTATGATGTCGATGCCTTCGAGGCGGCACTAGCCGGCCGCATCCCGGAGAATACCCTTCTCAGCCACGACCTTTTCGAGGGCACGTTCGCGCGGGCGGGGCTCGCCTCCGATGTCGAGGTGGTCGACGATTTTCCGTCGCGCTACGACGTCGCCGCCCGGCGCCAGCACCGCTGGACGCGCGGCGACTGGCAGCTGCTGCCGTGGATATTCGAGCGGCGGGCACTTCCCGCCCTCGGCCGCTGGAAGATGCTAGACAATCTGCGCCGCACCCTCATCGCGCCATCGACATTCGCGGCGCTCGTGGCTTGTTGCGCGATGCCGTTGCAGGCGGGCGTGACCGCGGCGCTGCTGGTCGCTTCATGCATCGTCTTTCCCGCCTTCCTGCCGGTGGTTTTCGCCATCCTGCCGCGCCGCAGTGGCCTGCAACTGAGCAGCCATGCCGTCAGACTTGCCGGCGACATCAAGCTCGCCGCGATGCAGGCCGCGCTTGGCCTCTCCTTCCTGCCCGATCAGGCATGGCGCAATTGCGACGCCGTGCTCAGAACCGCTGGCCGGCTGATGGTGACGCGCAGGAAACTCTTGGAGTGGACGACCGCCGCGACGTCCGGAAACCGGACACGGCTGACGCTTGCCGGCTTCTACCGCGACATGGCGGGCGGCACGGCGACCGCGCTGATCCTTCTCACCGCTGCCGTCGCGTTTTCGCCGGCCGCCTGGCCTCTGGCTCTGCTGCTGGCGCTCCTCTGGTCGGCCGCGCCCGCCATCGCGCTCTGGGTCAGCCGGTCGCCGACAGCACGGCCGGGCCGGGCGCTTTCGGATGCTGATGCGGCGGAACTCCGGCTCGTCGCGCGACGCACATGGCGGTTCTTCGAGACATTTGTTACCCCGCTGGAAAACATGCTGCCGCCGGACAATTTCCAGGAAACCCCGCTGCCCGCCATCGCCCACCGCACCTCGCCGACCAATATCGGCCTCTATCTTCTCTCGACGGTCGCCGCGCGCGACTTCGGCTGGGTGGGTACCCTTGAAGCGCTTGAACGGTTGGAAGCGACTTTCTCTACGCTCAAGCGGCTTGATCGTTTCAACGGACATTTCTTCAACTGGTACGATACGCGCGATCTCAGAACCCTCGCTCCCGCCTATGTCTCCTCCGTCGATAGCGGCAATCTCGCCGGCCACCTGATCGCGTTTGCGAATGCCTGCGAGGAGTGGGCCGGGACGCCGCCGGCGGAAGACGGGGAGGGTTTCGGTGATATGCTGGCGCTCGCCCGCATGGCTCTCGGCGAGACGGCCGGCAATCCCGGTGCCAGCCTGACAGCCATTCTCGACGAGGCTGAAGCCCTCGTGCGTGGCCCCCAATCCATCGAGGCCGCAACACCGGCATTGACACGGCTTCTTGACAAGGCCTTGAAACTGGCCGAGCAGGCAACACCTGCCGATGACGGCACGGCCGCCGATCTTACGTTCTGGATCGGCGCGCTCGCCCGATCCGTCACACAGGCCGCGCGCGACCGACAGGTCTTCCGCGATGATGCCGCCTCCGTGAAAGCCCGGCTTCAGGCGCTTGCGGACACAGCCCGCACCATGGCGCTCGACATGGATTTCGCCTTTCTGTTCGATCCCGACAGGAAGCTCCTGTCCATCGGCTATTCGCTCGCCGACAACGGGCTCGACCCGAACTGCTACGACCTTCTTGCTTCGGAAGCCCGGCTTGCGAGCTTCTTCGCCATCGCAAAGGGCGATATCAGCACGCGCCATTGGTTCCGCCTCGGCCGGGCGGCGACGCCGCTCGGCAGCGGCTCGGCGCTGATCTCCTGGTCGGGCTCGATGTTCGAATATCTCATGCCGTCGCTCGTGATGCGCGCACCGGCGGGAAGCCTGCTCGACGACACGAACAGGCTGATCGTCGCACGGCAGGAGGCCTATGGGCGGTCGCGGCACGTGCCTTGGGGCATATCGGAGTCCGCCTTCAATGCGCGTGACATCGAGTTCACCTATCAATATTCCAACTTCGGCGTGCCGGGGCTCGGCCTCAAGCGCGGGCTGTCAGGCAACATTGTCATCGCCCCCTATGCCACCGGCCTTGCCGCCATGGTCGATCCCCATGCTGCGCTCGAAAACTACCGGCATCTCGAATCCCTTGGCGCGCGCGGCGTGCACGGCTTCTACGAGGCTCTGGACTTCACCCGCGCCCGCCTGCCAGAAGACGCCCGCGTCGAGATCATCCGCAGCTATATGGCCCACCACCAGGGTATGACCATCGTCGCCATCGCCGTCCTCCTGCAGGACGGGCGTATGCGGGCGCGGTTCCACCGTGAGCCGATGATCATGGCCAGCGAACTCCTGCTGTCGGAGCGCATGCCGCGCGATGTGGCGATCGCCCGGCCGCGCGCCGAGGAGGTCAAGGCCTCCGCAGGAATTTCGCTGAACCCGGCGCCGTCGGTGCGCCGGCTGTCGCTGCCCGTCGCCGGCGCGCCGGTAACGCATCTCCTGTCCAACGGGCGCTATGCGGTCATGCTGACGGCCTCAGGCGGCGGCTACAGCCGCTGGCGCGATATCGCCGTCACGCGCTGGCGCGAGGATGCGACCCGCGACGATTGCGGCGCTTTCATCTTCCTTAGGGACATGCAGACCGGCACAGTCTTTTCACCCACCCCCCTGGCAACGGGCGACAGGGCCGAGGCCTCGGTGGTCTTCGGCGAGGATCACGCGCAATATATTCGCCATGACGAGACGCTGACGACGGAGATGGATGTCATCGTCTCCGGCGAAGATGACGGCGAGGTGCGCCGGATCTGCCTCACCAATAGCGGGCGGCGGGCGCGCGAGATCGAGCTGACCTCCTATGCCGAACTGGTGCTTGCCACGCCGGCAACCGACAACGCGCATCCCGCCTTCGCCAAGATGTTCGTCGAGACCGAGCATTTGGCCGAATACGGCGCGCTCATCGCCACGCGCCGCCGCCGCACGCCCTCGGAGGCGGAGATCTGGGCGGCCCACTTCACCGTGGTCGAGGGCGATACGATTGCCGATCCGCAATACGAATCCGATCGCGCCCGTTTCCTTGGGCGCGGCCGCACCATCGCCACGGCCGCCGCCATTCATGACGGGCAGGCACTGTCCAACACCGCGGGAACCGTGCTCGATCCGATCTTCGCGCTACGCCGCAGCGTGCGGGTGCTTCCTGGCAAAGTGGCGCGCATTGCCTTCTGGACGGTCGTCGCACGATCGCGAGAAGAGCTTCTTGAACGCATCGATAAGCACCACGACAGGAGCGCCTTCGAGCGGGCGAAGACGCTCGCCTGGACCCAGGCGCAGGTGCAGCTTCACCATCTCGACATGGACCTTGAGGAGGCGGCGGACTTCCAGCGCCTTGCCGCGCCGATCCTCTATGCCGACGCACGGTTTCGCCCCGCCTCGAATGCCATTCTCGCCGGTGCCGGCCCGCAATCCGGCCTCTGGCCCTACGGCATCTCGGGCGACCTGCCGATCGTGCTCCTGCGCATCGAGGATGCCGAAGACCTTCCGCAGTTGCGCCAGATGCTGCGCGCGCACGAATACTGGCGCATCAAGCGGCTCGCCGTCGATCTGGTGATCGTCAACGAACGTGCCGCCTCCTATGTGCAGGACTTGCAGAACGCCGTGGAGGCCGCCGTGCGCTCCAGCCAGTCCCGCCCACGTTTCGGCGACATGCCGGCGCAGGGCGCGGTGCACGTGCTGCGCGCCGATTTCCTGAACCAGGAGACGAAGAATCTCCTGAACGCCACCGCGCGCGTCGTGCTTTCGGCCCATCGTGGCCTGATCGCCGATCAGTTGGCGCGTCTTTCCGACGGCATCGAGCGCTCGGCTCCTCTGCCGCCGCCCTTTCCCTCGAAATCCTCGGCCGAGATGGTCACGCCACCGGAAGACCTGGAATTTTTCAATGGGCTGGGCGGTTTCGACAGGAACGGCACGGAATATGTGACCGTGCTGGAAAACGGCGCGATGACCCCGATGCCCTGGATCAACGTCATCGCCAATCCCGCCTTCGGTTTCCAGGTGTCGGCGGACGGCAGCGCCTATAGCTGGGCGGAAAACAGCCGTGAAAACCAGATCACGCAATGGTCCAACGACCCGGTCGGCGACCCCTCCGGTGAGGCCCTGTATATCCGCGACGAGGAGACACTCGACCTCTGGAGTCCGACTGCCCAGCCAATCCGGGACGGCGGGCGTTATGTGGCGCGCCACGGCTTCGGTTACAGCCGCTTCGCGCATCGGGCGCACGGGATCGAAAGCGACCTGCTCTCCTATGTGCCGCTTGCCGATCCCATCCGCATTTCACGGCTGACGCTGACCAACCATTCGTCGCGGCCGCGCCGCCTGTCGGTCACGAGCTATGCCGAATGGGTGCTCGGCACCCTGCGGGGTGCAAACGCGCCGTTCATCGCCACATCTCTTGATGCGGAGACCGGCGCGATCTTCGCCCGCAATCGATCCGCAATGGGATTTCCCGGTCGCATCGCCTTTGCCGATCTCGGCGGCCGGCAGACCGCATGGACTGGCGACCGCGCGGAATTCCTCGGGCGGGGCGGCAGCTCCGCGCGACCGGCGGCGCTTACAAGAAGAAAGCCCCTCGGCGCCAAGGTCGGCGCGGGTCTCGATCCGTGTGCCGCATTGCAATGCACGATCGATCTCGAGCCGGGCGAAAGCATCGAACTCGTCTCCTTTCTTGGCGAGGCCGCTTCGGCAGAGGAGGCCGGCGCGCTGATCACCCGCTACCGCGCCGCCGATCTCGATGCGGCTCTTGCCGACGTGACGACGCATTGGCAGACGCTTCTGCAGACCGTGCAGGTCAGAACGCCGGACCGGGCGATGGATATCATGCTGAACGGCTGGCTTCTCTACCAGACGCTTGCCTGCCGCATCTGGGCGCGCTCGGCCTTCTACCAGGCAAGCGGCGCCTATGGTTTCCGTGATCAGTTGCAGGACGGTATGGCGCTCGCTTTCGCCCGGCCGGAGGAGACGCGGGCGCATATCCTGCGCGCCGCCGGGCGGCAGTTTGCCGAAGGCGACATGCAGCATTGGTGGTTACCCCATTCCGGCGCAGGTGTTCGCACGCGGATTTCCGACGACCGCGTGTGGCTCGCCTTCGCCACCGCGACCTATATCGGAACGGCCGGCGACGCGCCGATCCTTGATGAAGCCATCCCGTTCCTGGATGGGCCGGTCCTCGCCGAGGGAGAACACGATGCCTTCTTCCAGCCGACGCCCTCCGGCCAGTTCGCATCGCTCTTCGAGCATTGCGCCCGCGGCCTTGACCAGGCTGTCGCGCTCACCGGCCGGCATGGCCTGCCCCTGATGGGCACCGGCGACTGGAACGACGGTATGAACCGGGTGGGCGAGGGGGGCGGGGGCGAAAGCGTCTGGCTTGGTTGGCTCCTTATCCGCGCGATCGACCTGTTTGCACCGCTTGCGGAGAGCCGCGACCCCGAGCGCGCTGCGCGCTGGAAGGCGCATGCGCAGACGCTCAAGGCTTCCATTGAACAGGAAACCTGGGACGGGGCCTGGTACCGGCGCGCCACTTTCGATGACGGCTCATGGCTGGGATCGAAGGACAATGACGAATGCCGGATCGATAGCATCGCCCAGTCCTGGGCGGTCCTGTCCGGCGCTGCCGATCCCGCCCGCGCCGCCGCCGCCATGGCGTCGCTGGAAACTCACCTGATCCGCAAGGAGGACGGCCTCGCGCTCCTCTTCACGCCGCCGTTCGATGCGACCCCGCGTGATCCGGGCTACATCAAGGGCTATCCGCCGGGTCTGCGCGAAAACGGCGGCCAGTACAGCCACGCTGCCATGTGGGCGATCCTCGCTTTCGCCCGGCTGGGGGAGGGCGACAAGGCACACGATCTCTTCGCGCTCCTCAACCCGATCAACCATGCAGGCACGTCGGAGGCAGCATTGCGCTACAAGGTCGAGCCCTATGTGGTGGCCGCCGACGTCTATTCGGTCGCGCCGCATATCGGGCGCGGCGGCTGGACATGGTACACCGGCTCCGCCGCTTGGATGTATCGTGCCGGCATCGAGGGCATCCTCGGCCTGCGCCGGGAAGGTGGAGTGCTCGTGATGGAACCCTGCCTGCCGGCATCATGGCCGCAGGTCGAGGTGATAATCACAATGAGTGATACTCGCTACGAAATCCAAATCGGAAGGGTTTCGGATCGGCCAGACAGCACGCCCTCCGCGACGTTGGACAGCGCGCCGTTGCCCTACGCCGGCGGCCCGATACGCTTGCCGCTGGATGGGGACAGCCATGTTCTCGTGGTTATAGGTGAATGACCGAGCTTTGAAGTCGCGTAGATTGGAATTTATCGGGTCACAAACGGGAGTGTGGTCTTTTCTGGCTGGCAATGCATGCCAGCCATCTCGAGGTCATGCGCCACATGCATTGCGATGTCGTTGAAGGCCGGCTTGCCGCGGTGGATGTCCGCACCGAATATCTCGCGTCTGATAAAAGCCATGTGACCTAGCAGGTGGATTGTGTCGTTTACGCCAATGTCACCTCGTGGCACTAGGGCTGACACCGGTCAGCCGAGTCACGATCATTTCCGCAATCGGGATCGCCGAGGTCGCTGCAGGTGACGGCGCATTGCAGACGTGTAGCATGCGGTCGGTTTGGACGAAGAGGAAATCGTGGATGAGGCTGACGTGGCTGCAGTCGAACGAGCAGCGAGCGCCGCCTTCGCCCACGATTTCATCACGCCTTTCCGAATGGCTATAAGACCGTGGTCGGGGATGGCGGTCTCAAGTGACAGGACCGATACGCTGCCCGCCAAATTATAAGAAGCTGCGGGTCATCGATTCAGATCCATTCAAGAGCAAAGCGATCTGGCTCTGCGCAAGTCGTGAGGTAAACCATGATGCGGCCGGACGGTAGCCGTCTACGCAAACGGACAATGCGCCGGTTCAGTCACGGCTGTCGCGTTCCGCTGTGACCTGAAGGCGGCTGACTTGACACGCACGACACCCAGCTCTTCATCAACCTTCACCTCGACGAAGACCGCTGAATGGCTATAGGCGGCATAACGCATCATCGACAGCATATCGGGGCCGACCTTGGCGTGCTCCTCGACCGCGTCGAGGCCGGCCATCGCCATGATGTCGGCAAGAGCGATGCCGACCTGGTGATTGGTCTCAAGAACGAGGCGGCCTTCGGCGATTTCGACCTGCTCTTCGCTCGCCTTGGCGAGCGGCGAATTCTCCATCGACTTGGCATGATCCAGAAGCGTCTTCACGACGGCTTTCGCCGCCGCCTGAACGGCCGAGCCGGTGGTCGCGGCCGTCCAGGAGCCGCCTTCGACGCCGGTCTTTGGAAGGTCGGACCTGCCGATGTCCACCGTGACAGCGTCCATCGGACAGTCAAAGACCTCCGCCGCGAGCTGGCCGAGGATCGTATATGTTCCGGTTCCGATGTCGGAGGCCGCCGCGCTGACCATGACATTCCCGTCGGCCGACAAGCGGACCTTTGCTTCGCCTTTCGACATCATGGCTTCCCAGATGCCACCTGCCATGCCCCAACCGACGAGGTCGTTGCCGTCGCGCATGGAGCGCGGCTTGGGCGAGCGCTGCGACCAGCCGAAGCGCTTAGCGCCTTCACGGTAGCAGGCATGCAGTGCCTTGGAGGTGATGGCCTTGTCCTGGTTCTGGTCGCGGTGGACAAAGTTGCGCACCCTCAGTTCCAGCGGATCGATGCCGACCTCGCAGGCGAGCTCATCCATAGCCGTTTCGAGCGCTGCAACGCCGCTCGCCGCGCCCGGCGCGCGCATATCGCCGGGCGTTGCGAGGTCGAGCTTTACGAGTTCGTAGGAGATTTTCACATTATCGCATTTGTAGGCGAGGCCGGACCAGTTCGCGACATTCTCCTGGTAATCCTCGTGGCGGGAGGTGGTGTGCACCGCATGGTGCAGGACGGCCTGAAGGTAGCCTTCGTCATCCGCCGCCAGCGAGACGGTCTGCACGCAGGAAGGGCGCCAGGAGAGATAGAACATTTCCCGCCGCGTCATCTCGACCTTCATCGAACGGCTGAGATCGAGGCTTGCCATGACGGCAAAGAAGAGGTGGTGTTTCGGCCGCAGTGCCTGGCCAAAGGCGCCGCCGACAAAGTCGTTTTTCACGATCACCTTGTCGGGGTCGAGGCCAAACACGCCGCAGACGTAATCGCGGCTGTTCTGCGAGCCCTGCGTCTTGTCGTGAATGGTGAGCCTGCCTTCATCTTCAAAGCGCACGGTGGCTGCGAACAGCTCCATCGGATTGTGATGTTCGCCCGCCAGCACATAATCGGCAGAAATCTTGTGCGGTGCCGCGGCGAAAGCGGCCTCGGCGTCGCCGCGCGGCGGCGGGGGCAGAAACTGCTTCATGCGCGCGACCGGCGGCTCGTAGCTGTTGTGCTGTTCCGCCATGATGTCGGTATGCGGGGTTTCGGCGGCATAATGCACATGGATCAAGCCGGCGGCGTCGCGTGCGGCCTCCGGCGTTTCTGCGACCACGAAAGCGACCGGCTGGCCATCGAACAGCACGCGGTCATTCTCCAAGGGACGGAACGGGTGCCCGGGCAGCGCCACGGCATCCTTCCACTTGCTATCGCGATAGGCCGCTTTCGGCCGGTTCTCATGGGTGTAGATCTTGACCACGCCCCGCACGCGTTCCGCCGCGCGCGTATCGATTGCCAGGATGCGGCCAGCTGCGATGGTGGCGAGCGCCACATGGCCGAACAGCATTCCGGGCTCGAAATGTTCTGCTGCATATTTGGCCTGCCCTGTCACTTTCAGTGGCCCGTCGATGCGCGATATCGGCAAGCCAACGATTTTGGAACGGTCGAGCATGCTTGCCTCCTACTGGATTGCCTTGATCGTTTGGCTTTGGGGCGTGCCGCCAGCCGCCTGGCGCAATGCGCGCACGATCGCTTTTCGGGCGAGGGGAATCTTGAAGTCGTTTCCGCCAAGCCCTTTGGCCTGAAGGAGCAGGCGGTCGGCCACTCGCTGGAATGTTACATCCTCCGCCGGCGCACCGGCATATTCCGCTTCGACGAGGGGATCGCGCCAAGGCCTGTGTGCTACGCCGCCAAGCGCGATACGAAGGTCGACGACGCGACCGTCGGCGATTTCCATCGCGGCGGCCACGGACACCAGAGCAAAGGCATAGGACAGACGATCTCGCAGCTTCAGATAGGTGTAGTGGTCTGCGAAATGATTGGCTTCCAGACGGATACCGGTGACGAGCTCATCGCACGCAAGGGTATTGTCCCGCTGGGGTTCGTCCCCCGGCAAGCGGTGGAAATCCCCAAAAGCAATGTCCCTTGCGCTGTCGGGCCCCACCACCTCCACGGTCGCGTCCAGGGCCGCGAGCGCAACACACATGTCCGAGGGATGAACGGCGATGCATTTGTCGCTGGCGCCGAGGATGGCGTGCATGCGGGTGAGGCCGCCAATGGCCGCGCAGCCGCTGCCGGGCTCGCGTTTGTTGCAGGGGGTGGAGGGGTCGTAGAAATAGGAACAGCGGGTCCGCTGCAGAAGGTTGCCGCCCGTCGTCGCGGCGTTGCGCAATTGCGGCGAGGCACCAGCGAGGATGGCGCTTGCAAGCAGGGGGAACCGTGCCTGAATCCGGGCATCGTAGGCAACGCCGGAATTGCTCGCCAGCGCGCCGATGCGAAAGCCGCCATCAGGCAGCTCCTCGATTTCCTTCAAGGGAAGAGAATTGATGTCGATGATCGCGTCCGGGCGCGCCACGTCGTACTTCATGAGATCGACGAGATTGGTGCCGCCAGCCAGAAACTGGGCTTGCGGGCGGGCGGCAAGGGCTGCAACGGCATCTGCAACGGTTTCGGCGCGTGTGTAGGTAAAGCGCTTCATTCCGCAGCCTCCCGATAGGAGGCTCTATCTGCGAGCACCTCCTCGATGGCGTCGGCTATGTTGGTATAGGCGCCACAACGACAGAGATTGCCGCTCATCAATTCGCGAATGTCTTCACGCGTGGAAGCATGCCCTTCGTTCAGCAGCCCGATGGTGGAACAGATTTGCCCCGGAGTGCAGTAGCCACACTGAAAGGCATCATGCTCGACGAACGCCTTCTGCACGGGATGCATTTCCTCAGGCGTGCCAAGACCTTCCACGGTGGTGATCGCAGCTCCCTCCAACGTGACGGCGAGCTTGAGGCAGGCGTTCATCCGCTGCCCCTCGATGAGGACCGTGCATGCGCCGCACTGGCCATGGTCGCATCCCTTCTTGGTGCCTGTCAGCTCAAGATCGCTGCGCAGAAGGTCGAGCAGCGTCGTCCAGGGATGGACGTCGAGCGTGTAGGGCTTGCCATTGATCGTGAGGGAGAGGGGACAGGTCGGAAAACGGTCTTCAAGCGCGGTGTCCATGGTGCTGCCTTTCATCACGAGGATGGGTCGCTAACGGGGGGCGATAGGCTTTATTCCGCTGAACGATTGGTGAGGTGGACTTGCCGAAGCAGTCGTTAGTCGAGGATGAAGCTGTTCTTTTCTTCCTTGCGTCGTTCGTCTTTGGCTTTTTCGCTGTGGTCAGTCTTCTTCACCAGGATAAGGCTGCGCCTTGAAGAGGCGGGCAGCATGCGCCGTGTTGCGGGCGACGAGATCGAGCGTGGACCGCACGACCTCGGGGATTTCCGTCAGATCGACGAAATTGACCGAACCCATCGCTTCCCCGACCCAATAGGTCACGGCGTTGGCGGGAATGGTGAAGCCGACATCGTTCAGAGCCTGAAAGAGTTCCGCCGAGACGTGATGTGCACCGTCCTCGTTGCCGACGACGGCAACGGCGGCGACCCGGCCGTACGAAACCATCCGGCCTTCATCGTCCTTTTCCTCCAGAAAGGCGTCCATGCGTTCCAGCGCCCGCTTGCAGACGCTGGAGGGCTGGCCCATCCAGATCGGCGTGCCCATGATGAGGATATCGGCATTCAGAATCCTGCGGCGGATGTCGGGCCACGTGTCGCCATTGCCTTCATCCGAGGTAACGCCGGGCTTGATGTCGTAATCGGCAAGCTGCAGGAACTCCGTTGCCACACCCAGCGGTTCCATCGCGGCGGCGGGGACGCCTTCACGCGCACCGGCTTCAGCATGATGGGCGAATGCCGCGGCATCGCGCCGGCCGACTGGATCACTCTCTATCGCAGCGCCGTCAAGTAAGGCGGCCGACCACGGAGAGCTTATGGCGCCGCCATTCTCGCTGATCACCGCGTGGTCGTTGACCTGTTGACGAATTTTCCAGCGATGCCATCTTTATAATGCTTCAGCGGTTGTCCAATCGTGGGGCATGATCCACCTGAGCGCGGGGGATTTTGTGTCGGGTCCGTGGGTTCCTCGCCAAAAGGGCGAGATGGCACGATTGATCGGTTCGTTCGACTGGAGTCGAACAAATATCGGCTCTCTTTGCGAGTGGCCGCCGTATCTCCGTTCCGCTGTCGATGTCATGCTCGGAGCAAACGTCCAGATAGTCCTTTTCTGGGGACCGCAATTCCTGGCCCTCTACAACGATGCTTATGCACCGACCATCGGCGACAAACACCCGCACGCGTTGGGCAAACCCGCACGTGAATATTGGTCCGAATTGTGGACAGACCTTGAACCGCTTTTGAGGCGTGTTCTGGAGACCGGCGAGACCGTTTCGGCCAAGGACCGGCCATTCTACATCGAGCGCGGACGCGGGCCGGAGACGGTCTATTTCGACATCTCCTATTCTCCTGTCCACGGTGACGATGGTGCGGTCGCCGGCGTGTTCTGCATTGTCAACGAGACGACCGAGCTGAAACGTGCGCAGGACATTGAGCGCCAATTGGCTGCAATTATCGCGTCCACGGATGACGCGATTTTGAGTTCTGACCTCGACATGACGATCACCAGCTGGAATCGCGGTGCTGAACGGCTTTATGGCTATGGGGCCGATGAGATGATCGGCCGCTCGGTATTGTTGTTGATACCGGAGGATCGCAGCGACGAGGAGCACGAACTCTTCCGCAAAATTAGTCGCGGCGAACACGTCCCGCCATATGAAACGAAGCGCCGGCGGCGTGACGGCACGTTTGTCGATGTGTCCCTTACCGTTTCTCCCATCTTTGGTGGAGCGGGCGAGATTGTCGGAGCATCCAAGATTGCACGGGACATCACCGGGAAGAAGCAATTCGAGCGGTTTCAGGCGATGGCCATGGGCGAGCTCAAGCACCGGATCAAGAATATCCTGTCGACGGTGACGGCGATCGCTCGGCAGACATTTGTCAACGGCGAGGAGGAGCGAGCAGCTGCTAGGACTTTCGACGAGCGCCTGGCATCCCTGGCGCGCGCTCATGACGTTCTGACGAGCGGTAACTGGGAAGAGGCGGATTTGCGCGCCGTTATCGATACCGCTCTCCAACCCTATTCCCCCGATCGCTTCCAGATAAGCGGGCCTGCGATCAGCGTGGGAGCACATACGGTCACGGCGTTGACGCTTGCGTTCCATGAGTTGGCGACGAACGCCGCAAAATACGGTGCGCTTTCCCAGGATAGGGGACGGGTTTCGATAAACTGGCACGAGGACCGAGACGCTTCGCGCTTCGTACTTTCCTGGAAGGAAGAGGGAGGGCCGAATGTTATCGCCCCAACTCATCGCGGCTTTGGCTCGAAGCTTATCGAGCGTCTCCTGGCATCCGAGCTTTGCGGTGAAGTGCGGTTGGAATTTGCCCCTTCAGGCTTGATCTGCGAAGTGGACGCCGCCCGCCACGCCGAGGGAACCGAAGCCTCGTAATCTGCATGGAAAGCGTTCGCCGGAAGCGATCGTTCCGACCTTCGGCGGATATTCAACCGCTCATCTCCGTACAGGACGGTCCTGCCGATCAGGCAGCTTTGCAGATCGCCGGAACATTCCGCAACGCTCGCCGGTTCCCGCATACCGCACACGCCCTACGGAGACAGCGTTGCAACAGTCCAAACATCACAAGGGCAAAGCCCGATCCGACTACAATGCACGCTTCGTAAATCCAGACATGCGCAGGCGTCTGCAGTCGATGTATCGCATCGATCAGCCGAACACGGCATTTGAGGATTTGCTCAAGCGGCTCGACGAGGCGGGCGCCCGCGCGGAAGAAGAAGCGGGAGCATCATAAGGGGTTCGCGGCGCAAGGCTCCGATAATCCGATATAGTGATCCACCTGGCAAACGGTCCAACACGGACGAGATCCAACGATCTGTTCGCTCGGGAACGCCGCGACCGAGATTTTTGGCAACCATGCAGGCTGTGTGAACGGAGTCGTATTCAGGCGACAAATCGTGGTAAGCGCTGGTCGAACAGGAACAGGAGTTTCATCGTGAGCGAACCGACCGTGGCGGAAGCAACAACCCGTGTTTATCAATCGCTTGAGGCTGATAATGCGGACATCGATCTGCACATCGCGGCTCTCAAGGCGGCATTGACGCGGGAGGGTTTGAAGGAGGCTGTATTCGACCCGGCTAGGCTCCCGCACGGCAATCGTTCCGGCAGAAAGCTGATGCAGGCCTACTTCCGCCAGCGCGGCGTGACGGTAAAGTTCTCGGCCTTGTGAAATTCCATATGGCGCCGCACGAGAAGGAACAAGCTACTGTACGTGTGACGAGGCCTCGCGCGAGAGCATGGGCCGCGTCAGCATTTCTGTGTCATTCGATAGGGTTTGGCATTGCCCACGCCGAAGACCTGTCGGCCGGGCAGGACACGTTCGAGCTGACGCCGCAGATACTAGCCGCGCTTGTCGAGTGCCGTGCGCCACGCGAGGTTCTTGGCGAGGTTGGAATGGCGCTCTTCATGGGGGGAACGGTGCCGGCGTGGCTAACACCTGTCGATGATGACGGTCACGATGGAATGATGGGTCTGGAAACCTTCGATGTTAAGGAGCCGATCACGGTGTTTGGCGCGCCGACAACCCGGATCTCGTTCCTCCAGGAATGGGTCGTGACGGAGCGGGACTATGACGCCGCACTCGCCACCATCCAGAACGAGGGCATGAAGCGCGCACCGATCAAGTTGACCGAGCAATATTATCGCTTCGTCGATCCCGAGGCCGGCCCGATGGTCGGCGCCTTCGCTCCAACGGACGATGCACTGGCCATGCTGCTGGGCATGCCGGCCGAGACGGCCAAGCCCAAGACGATGTTCGTCGGTTGCAACTACACAGTCGCTTCGCAAGATGAGTTCCTCGATGCGGCCAGCAAGGCCGACGCCATCGCTGGTGCCGCGGGACAAGACATTGAGGGCATGCTGGAAGGCGAGCAGTAAGCCGCTGTCATGCGTTCAGGCTGGTGCCTTCCCTCAGAGAAAGCGCTGGTCATATCCCGCTCGAGGACCAGAACGTCTCTTCTATCGGCTTAATTTTGGGATAGCTCTCTGTCGGCCTAAGGCGTTGACGGCCGTCGCGATGTTAATGCTCGTCCTGGTGGCCCACTGGATAAGTCGATAGCCGGTCCCGAGTGGCCGGTTCGACTCCCATCAAGAACCCGATGTGGGCAAACCCACCTTGAAACGGCTAGGGAATTGCTTACCTGTGATGCGCTTGTGGGAGGCATCCATGGATCACTTATTCGTCAAGACGGCATTCCAGCCCGAGGAGCTGAGCGATCTCAAAGTGCTGTTCGATGACATCACGTCGCAGCCCTGGTTCGATCCGTCCGATGGCGCGAAGGAGGCTTTCGCCAGGTATCTCATCGAAACGTTCCCGTCTGGCGCCTTTGATGCCCTTAAACATCGCTCGGTGGTCGAAGCGTCGGCGCGAATGTTCTACAGCAGCGACACGGCCGCATAAGGCAAAGCCCGACAGAGACCGAGACAGAACCGAGACAATCGGCCCGGGAGCCACCTCGTATAGCTCGACCGGGGGCGATGTCACGTTATCGAGCGGTGATTGCGCTCTGCCGACGGCTCTCGGAAATCAGGCAACCGCGCCCGTCACAGCTTTCCAATGCGCAATTGCGCGGATGCGATGGATGTGGGTGGCGAGAGCGGAGCGGTTGTGACGTGGGGTGACAAAGAGATTTCGCAGCGCCGAGAAAATCGAGATGAAACGCTGCAAGCCTCCGGCTGATCGGAAACCCTGCATCGTCCGCTCTCGTTTTCGAAGCGGCAGGTGAGAGTTTTCCGCTCGGTTGTTGAGACCTTTATGGGACCGGTGTTCAACCGTTGGCATAATGTCACGCCTGGCTGCGCCATATGAGCGGAGCTTGTCGGTGACGATCCGCCTTGGCGGCATGCCTGTTTTCTTCAGTAACCTGATGAGCAATCGCTTCGCGGCCTTGGTGTCGCGTCGGCTCTGAACAATCTCATCGAGAACGTAGCCATCTTGATCAACGGCACGCCAAAGCCAGTGCTTCCTGCCCGCGATGGAAATCACCACCTCATCCAGATGCCAGACATCCTGAAGCGAAGGCCGCCGGCGACGAAGCTGCTTTGCGTAGGCCGGTCCGAATTTCAGACCCCATCGCCGGATCGTTTCATACGAGACGACGATGCCACGCTCCAGCAGCAACTCCTCGGCCAGGCGCAGGCTCAGCGGGAACCGAAAGTACAGCCAGACCGCATGGGCGATGATCTGTTGCGGGAAACGGTGACGCTTGTAGCTGATGGCCGGTTTCTTCATCCCAACGTCTCTACCCACCACTCACTCACAGGAGGTTTACGTGACAACGCCGGTTTGATGCTTTGCGTTGTCTGGCGGATCGGCGGCCAGAAGAGCCACCCGGAGTTTCACCGGGTCCGGGGCGAATAGGGGCGTTATACAAGAGGCCGAGCCTCAGTCAATCGCCCCTTTAACGACCGCTATGGGGTTGTTTGGCGCGACTCGAATGTTCCCGGCCGGCCGTCGGCAGCCAATTCAGACGGTGATGAGATGATCAAGGTGGAAGCTCAAAAGCCTTTCATCGTGGCGTGCCGCGCGCAACGGAAAAAAGTGCCCCGATCATGCCGCCCGTGACAACTCCGGCCGAACCACCCGCAAGTCCGCCGATCAGGCAGTAGAGGATCGTCGAAGCCTCGAATTGCGGAGCCACCAGGATCGCGGCCACGACACCCATGACCGCGCCGACGAGGCCAAGTACGAAGCCGAGCCCGGTTACGGCATCAGACGGGTCGACGACAACCTGTTGATGGTTACCCTCTTCAATATTGAGCCGATCCTCATCTGTCATCTCATCCTCCATCCCTGGACATATGCTGCCGCCGGTCGCGGTCGACTGCATCGTCATCGTCGCTGTCGAGCAGAATTCTGGCGGCGGCCCCGTCGAGATCCTCATATTGTCTCGTTCGCAGAGACCACAGGAAAGCGAGGAGCCCACCGACACCCATGATGATCGAAAGGGGAACGAGCACACTCATCGCTGTCATGCGCTTGCCTCCGCGGCGAGTGGTGCCGCGCTAGATCCCGCCGTGCGTGCGAGGCGCAGCGCGTTGGCGACCACGATGAGGGAGGACGAGGACATCGCAAGGGCTGCGATGAGCGGCGTCACATGGCCGCTGAGTGCGATCGGCAGACTTGTGAGGTTATAAAGGGCGGCGAACGCGAAGTTCTGCCGAATGAGTCCGGCTGCCCTCTCAACGCTGTCGAACACATCCGTTACCACGCCAAGATCGTTACCTAGAAAAACGAAATCCGCGGCGCTGCGGCCGACGTCACTCGCCGATGTCGGCGCCATGGATGCGTCTGCTGCGCGCAACGCCGGCGCATCGTTGATCCCGTCACCGATCATCAGGACGCGCCGCCCGGCCGCCTGCAGGTTCTTTACGGCGTGAACCTTCTCGGCGGGCAGGAGCCGGGCGCGTCGGTCGGCGATGCCGAGCGCGCCGGCGACCGTCTCGACGGCTTCGGGGCCATCGCCGGAAAGCAGGACAACGTCGAGGCCCCGGTCCTTGAGCGTGCGGACAAGATCTCGCGCGCCGCGACGGATATCCTCGCCGAAGTGGAAATGCGCAAGAGCCTCACCGTTCTTCGCAAGCACTGTCGTTGCCGACGCATCCTGTGCCGGCAGCGCCCATTCCGGTCGGCCAAGCCGGTAAACATCGTCTCCAAGGCGGCCTTCCAGCCCCATCCCCGCCTCTTCCCGGATATCGGCGAAGGCGGGCGAAGCATCCGTGGAGACGGCCGCGGCGGCAATCGAGCCGGCCACCGGATGGCTGGAGTTGCGCGCCAGCGCGGCGGCGAGCCCGAGCGCTTCCGGAGCGATCCCGGCGAGGTTGGCAAGTCGGGGCGTCCCGGTCGTCAGCGTTCCTGCCTTATCGAAGACGACGGTGTCGATCTCGCGCAGGCGTTCGAAAGCGGAGCCGTCGGTCGCCATCACACCGCGCTCGAAGAGGCGGCGGGTGAGCACGACCTGGACCATGGGGACGGCGAGCCCTAGCGCACAGGGGCAGGTGATGATGAGGACGGCGACGGAGACCGTGAGCGCGGTGTGCAGATTGCCGGTCGCAAGGAGCCAGGCAACGAAGGCAAGGGCGGCGAGGCTGTGGACGACGGGAGCGTAGAGGCTTGCCGCGCGGTCGGCGAGCCGGCGGAAGCGCAAGCGGCCGTTCTCGGCCGCCTCGATCATTCGCGTCATCTCGGCGACCGTGGAATCCGCTGGCGCCGCGGTGGCGCGCAGCACGAAGGGGTTGCCGAGGTTCAGTTCTCCCGCGTGCACGCTCTCTCCGGCGCGGACGCTGCGCCAAAGGCTCTCGCCTGTAATGAGGGCGGCGTCGAGCTCGGCGCGGCCTTCCTCCACCACGCCGTCGGTCGGCACACGCTCACCGGTCGCTATGGCGAGGCGCATTCCGGCTTCAATTTCTGCCAGCTCCACGTAGTCTAGCCGACCATCAGCCCGCAGCACGCTCGCCCCGCGCGGGATCAGCCGCGTCAGGGCGGCGACGGCAGAGCGCGCCTTCCGTCGCATTGCATGGTCAAGCCCCCGCCCGATCAGGAGGACGAAGATCAGCGACGTTGCGGCTTCGAAATACGCATGGGGAGCGCCGGTGATGGTGTCGTAGAGACTGAGTGCGAAACTGAGGAGGATGCCGACGGATATCGGTACGTCCATATTGGTTCGGCGATGGGAAAGGGCCTGCCAGGCGGAGCGGTAGAAACCGGCGCCGGCATAGAAAACCGCCGGCAGCGCGAGCAGCGCCGAGATTGCGTGGAACGTCTGCCGTGTCGCCGCGTCCGCCCCCGACCAGACGGAAACGGATAACAGCATGATGTTCATGGAGCAGAAGCCGGCGACGGCGAGCGCACGCACCAGTCCCACAAGAACCTTATCCTCGCCATCGATCTCGGCTGTCGGAAGGTCGGCCTGGTATCCGATAGCCGCCAGTGCTCCGAGAAGGTCCGGCGCGGTATGCCGATCTCGCCTCCAGTCGATCGTGACGCGGCGTAGCGAGAGATTGGCACGTGCCCGCTCCACGCCTGGTACCTCGACCAGGGCCGCTTCCACCGCGCCAATGCAGGCAGCGCAATGCATGGCGGGGATTGAGAGCACACTCTGCCGCAGCCCGTTGCCCAAATCACTGCTGGCAATCGCCACTTCGTCGGCGGAGCAGCCGGTGCGCGACAGCGAGATATCAAGTCCGATCTCGGCCGAACAGCAGGACATGGCCGTTACCGTATTTCTTTATAGGCGTGCCAGGTTGCATGCCCGAGCCAGGGGAAGACCACGATCAGGCCGAGAAGCCCGGTCGCGACCGAGAGGAGGAACAGACCGAGCACGATGGCGCCCCAGGCCAGCATGGGGGAGAGGTTGTTCCACACCAGCGCCGTGCTGACGCCCATGGCGGTCAATGCGTCGACGCGCCGGTCGAGCAGCATGGGAATGGAGAAGACGCTGACGGCGAAAGCGAAGCCGGCAAAGAGCGCGCCGATCAGGCCGCCGACGACCAGCATCGCCCAGCCGGTCGGGGTGGTGAGGAGCATTTCGGCGATGTGGTCGAGCCCAGGGAAGGGGCGGACGCCGAAGAACAGCGCATAGACCAGAACGGCCGCGCGCATCCACAGGAGCATCAGCATGGCCAGCAGCATGCCGGTAAAAAACACCTGCGCGCCCGCCATCGGCTGCACGGCGAGCATGGAGCGCAGCGTCGGCCGCACCCCGGCCTCCAGATCGCGGCTCTTGAGATAGAGGCCGGCGGCGACCAGCGGGCCGACGATCAGGAAGCCTGCCAGTGCCGGGAACAGGAAATAATCCCGTCCGGTACCGAACATGTAGACGATGAAGACGATCGAGGCGAGGAAGACCGCGAGGCCGTAGAGGAGGCTCGGCACGGGGTTCGTCCACAGGTCGCGCCAGCCGCTGGCGAGCCACCGTACGGGCGCCCGCGCTGAAAGGTGGCGCTTCCAGCGCTCGTTGCGCGTCTCCTCGATATCCGAAACCTCGGATACGAGTTCGGGTGTCTGCTGCCTTGCGACCATCTCACCGTCTCCCCGTCAGCATGCGGACTTGGCCGCGCGATATCCGCCCGGCGTTCCGCTCTTGTCCTTCAGATGCGCCACGCAGCCCGGCTCGCTGGAGACGGCGACGTAGACGAGATGAGCATTGGCGCTCACGAATAGGGCTATCGCCGCCGCTGTCAAAATCCAGAGGAGGTGAAACCGTCGTGCGGGGGCGGGCGCAGCATTCGTCATCTATGGCGACCTCTTTCCGAGGTCGTCGACATAGAGCGCCAGAACCTTGATTTCGACCGGCGTCAACCGCTCGTCCCAGGTCGGCATATGGCCCTGCCGGCCGCCGTGGATGGTCGCGATGATGCGCTGCAGGCTGCCACCATAGATCCACCTGTTGTCCGTGAGGTTGGGCGCACCTAGTTCCGGATTGCCCTTGGCATCCTCGCCGTGGCAGGCGATGCAAGTCGTCTGGAAGACCTCGCGCCCGCGGTCGATCTGCTCGACGTTCCCGGCGGTGGAAACAGTGGGATCGCTCAGTGAGCTGACATAGGTGGCGACGTCCAACACCTGCGTGGCATCGAGCATCTCGTCGCGCCCGAAGGCCGGCATCTCGCCGACGCGGCTTTCCGCATGGCGGGAATTGACTCCCACCGTCAGCGTCTGCGCGATCGCCTCCGGTCCGCCGCCCCAGATCCAGTCGTCGTCGGTAAGGTCGGGATAGTTCTCGCGGCCCTTGCCGTCGCGGCCGTGGCAGGCGGCGCAATTGTCGCCGAAGAGCTGGTGGCCGTTGGCGCGCACCGTCTCCATCAGCCGCTCGTCGGCGCGGACCTCGTCGTAGGACAGGTTCTCGATGCGCGAGGTCCAGGACGCCCGCGCGCCTGCGCCCTCCTTGATCGACGCCTCGACAGTGGTTTTCTGGTTCTCGCCGAGCACGCCCTTGGTGTAGGTTCTGCCGAGCGGCCAGGTGGGCATCAGTACCCACCAGAGCACGGCGAAGATGTGCGTGACGATCAGGAAGAGCAGCACGCCGCGCGGAATGGGCGTGTCGAGTTCCCGGATGCCGTTCCAGATATGGCCCGTCGTCTTGCGGCCGCTGACGGGATCGACCTCTTTCACGTCCATGGGGCATCGTCCTCGTCGAAGATCTCCCGTTCCGCCCGCTGGAAGCGCTCCCGATTGGAGGGCAGGAAGGTGTAAACCAGCACGCAGATCGAAAAACCCATCAGATAGAACAGGCCCCACATTTTCGAGCCTTCGAGCAGTGCCTCATGCGTCAACGCCATCTCGTCACCTCAATTGTCCGGGTCGGGCATCTGTTCGGGTGCGGCCGTGTTCTCGTAAGCCGCGCGGGTGAGCTGGCCGAGCACCTGGAGATAGGCGACGAGCGCGTCCATCTCCGTCACGTTGGTCGTCACGCCGTCGAAGGCCGAGACCTGCGTCGCCTCGCCGTATCGCTCCGTCACGCCCGACGACTGCTCGCTGTCGGGCACAGCCTGGCCGTAGGCATCGCGCGCGGCGTTCTCGATCATCTCGTCCGTATAGGGCACGCCGACGGCCCGTTGCGCGCGAAGCGCGAGCGGCAGATCGGCGAGCTTCAGCGGCGTCGTGCCGAGCCAGCGGTAGGAGGGCATGTTGGATTCCGGCACCACGTCGCGCGGATTGTTGAGATGGGCGACATGCCAGAAATCCGAATATTTGCCGCCGATACGGGCAAGGTCCGGCCCGGTGCGCTTGGAGCCCCACAGCATCGGATGGTCGTATTGGGATTCGACGGCGAGCGAATAGGGGCCGTAGCGTTCCACCTCGTCGCGCAGCGTGCGGATCATCTGCGAATGGCAGGCGTAACAGCCCTCGCGCACGTAGATATCGCGCCCGGCCAGCTCCAGCGGCGTGTAGAGCCGCATGTCCGAGACGGTCTCGACCGTGTCGTCGATGGTGAAGAGCGGGGCGATCTCGACGATGCCGCCGACGCTGGCGGCGGCGATGATGGCCAGCATGAAGCCTGTGGCCGAGCGTTCCAGTTTCCTGTGCATCAGTTCCGGCATCGGCTACTCCGCGGGCGTGGGGGTTGCGCCGCCGGCTGGACGCTCGCCGACGGGCAGGTCCTCGTCGAGAGCGAGCATGGCGGCGGCCGGGCTGCGCACGGTCATCCAGATATTGTAGGCGGCGACGATCGCTCCGATGAGGAAGAGAAGGCCGCCGAAGGCGCGCGCGATATAATAGGGATACATCGCCAGCAGCGTATCCACGAAGGAATAGACGAGCGTGTCGTCCGGGGAATAGGTGCGCCACATCAGGCCCTGGATGATGCCGGAGTTCCACATCGCGAAGACGTAGATGAGCGTCCCGACCAGTGCGAGCCAGAAATGGACCTCGACCAGGACCGCCGAATACATCCGCTCGCGCTTCCAGATCGCCGGCACCAGCGTATAGAGCGAGCCGAAGGTGATCATCGCGACCCAGCCCAGCGCGCCGGCATGGACGTGGCCGACCGTCCAGTCCGTATAGTGCGACAGCGCGTTGACCGGGCGGATCGCGAGGAAGGAACCTTCGAAGGTCGAAAGCCCGTAGAAGAACGCCGCCATCATGATGAAGCGCAGCGTCGCGTCGTCGCGTACCTTGTGCCAGGCCCCGTTGAGGGTCAGCAGCGCATTGCCGGCGGACGCCCAGGAGGGCACGAGCAGCATGACGGAGAAGGTCATACCGAGGTTCTGCACCCAGTGGGGCAGGGCGGTGTAGTGCAGGTGGTGAGAGCCCGCCCACATATAGAAGAAGGTGATGCCCCAGAAGCTGAGGATCGAGAGCCTGTAGGAGAAGATCGGCCGCTCGGCGCGCTTCGGCAGGTAGTAGTAGAGCATGGCCAGGAAGCCGGCGGTGAGGAAGAAGGCGACGGCGTTATGCCCGTACCACCATTGCACCATGGAATCCTGCACGCCCGCCCAGACCGTATAACTCTTGGCGTGGGCGAAGGAGAGGGGAACTGCGAGGTTGTTGACGATGTGCAGGATGGCCACGACGAGGATGAAGGCCATGTAGTACCAATTGGCCACATAGATGTGCGGCTCTTTGCGCCGGGCAAGCGTGCGCACGTAGAGCACGAAATAGGTCACCCAGACGATGACCAGCCAGATATCGGCATACCATTCGGCCTCGGCATATTCCTTGGACTGGGTCACGCCGAGAAAATAGCCGGAAATCGCGATGAGACAGAAAAGGTTGAAGCCGAACAGCACGATCCAGGGCGAAAGCTGGTCGGCAAGGCGGGCGCGCGAAGTGCGCTGCACGACATGGAACGAGGTGGTGATCAGCGCATTGCCGCCGAACCCGAAAATGACGCCGGACGTGTGCGCCGGGCGGATACGGCCGAAGCTCGCCCAGGACGTATCGAAGTTGAGGCTTGGCCAGGCGAGCTGCGCGGCAGCCCATACGCCGACGAACATGCCGAAGATCGCCCAGAACAGTGTCAGCCCCACCCCCACCTTGATCGGATCGTCATAGTAGCGGGTGAGGCGGGCGGGGCTTGGCGGCGTTCCGAAGGCACCCGAGAAGAGAACAAAAAGCAGTGCTAGACTGTAGAGGAGGACCATCGCGCCGTGAATGCCGAGGACATCGGCGCGCCCTGCTGCCGCCATCGCGATACCGATGATCGCAAGGACGATCAGGATGATCGCGGCGAAATCCCGCTCCCCCGTCGTGAACTGCCCCATCTTTTATGTCTCCCCATGCACTAGCCCGGTCTCCTCTTGGGAACTTGCACGCGACGTTCCAAATTCAAGGGGGAAGCAGCAAAAAATATCGATCATGCACTAAATGATCGATGGACTTGATAAATAACAAGTTTTTGGGATGTCTGTGCATATGCATTGTCAGCGTTCCGACGGGCTCCATATCTGGATGTGTAGATCACGTTACTGTTGATTGCCACTGAGAACTGACCCGGCGTTTCCACCGAGAATTGACCCGCCTGTTAGGTATGTTTCGGGT
>Ga0182742_1001533_pt1 | contig 29049 bp, 28 predicted proteins | sample eDN5th37CBELigMG_FD_128880 | JGI IMG/M metagenome (GOLD analysis project Ga0182742, IMG submission 128880) | Enriched Miracle-Growth compost microbial communities from Emeryville, California, USA - eDNA 5th pass 37_C BE-Lig MG (version 2)... ...
CGCGGCGGCGATGGCCGGCGCCTGGTCGCGCAGGATCCCGATCTCGGTACGGGTCGGATAGTATTCCGGCAGGCGGGTGATGGCCTCGAACAGCCGTGCTCCCTCGGCATCGTAGAGCCATTTGCAGGGCAGCGTCTTCCGCGGTGCGGAGAGCCCGGCCAGCGCATCGGCCAGCAGCGCGGCCCGCTGCCTGGCTGCCGTATCAACCAGGGCGGGGTTCACGCCGCATCCTCCGCCAGGCGCAGCCCGGCGAATTGCCAGCGCTTGTCCGGGTGGAAGAAATTGCGGTAGCTGCGCCGCGCATGGCCCGGCGGGGTGGCAAGGGAGCCGCCGCGCAGCACCATCTGCCCCACCATGAATTTGCCGTTGTACTCGCCGACCGCGCCTTCCCAGGGCCGGAAGCCGGGATAGGGACGATAGGCGCTGCCGGTCCATTGCCAGACGACGCCCTCGGCATCCCGGAAGTCCGGCAGGCCCGCGGCGGCTTCCCATTCCGCCTCGGTCGGCAACCGTCTTCCGGCCCAGCGCGCGAAGGCTTCGGCCTCGTACCAGGAGACATGGCGCACCGGCGCGGCCGGATCGACGGGCCGCAGTCCGGCCAGGGTGAATTGCAGCCACTCGCCCTCCCGCTGCTGCCAGTAGAGCGGTGCCTCCCAGCCCTCCGCCTGGCATGCGGCCCAGCCATCGCTCATCCACAGGGTCGGCCTGCGATAGCCACCATCCGCCATGAAGGCGAGCCATTCGCCATTCGTCACCAGCCGGTCGGCAATCCGGTAGGGGGCGAGATACACGCGGTGCCGGGGCATCTCGTTGTCGAAGGCGAAGCCCGGCCCAGCATGGCCGATCTCGGCCAGCCCCTCCGGCCCCTCCAGGAAATGCGCAGGGCCAGCGGCGGAGGCGGGCTCCCGCCAGTCCGGGTCATAGGCGGGATGCATCGGATTCTGGGCCAGGGCATGCAGGATGTCGGTCAGGAGCAATTCCTGGTGCTGCTCCTCATGCTGCAGGCCGAGTTCGACCAGGGGCAGCACCTCCGGCGGCAGATCCTGCAGCAGCGCCGCCATTGCGGCATCCACATGCGCCCGATAGGCACCGACCTCCGCCGCCGAGGGCCGGGTCAGCATCCCCCGCCTCGGCCGCGCATGCCGCGGCCCGGCCGCCTCGTAATAGGAGTTGAACAGAAAGCCGAATTCCTCCCGGAACCGGCGATAGCCGGGCCGGTACGGCAGCAGGATGAAGGTTTCGAAGAACCAGGTCACATGCGCGCGGTGCCATTTGGCCGGGCTGGCATCCGGCATGGACTGTACCACCTGGTCCTCGGGCGAGAGCGGCCGGGCCAGGGCTTCCGTCCGCTCCCGCACCGCGCGGTAGCGCATGGCGAGGGACCGGAGGGCCACCCCGCCGGCATGGTGATCGAAGGCATTCATGCGCGGTCCTGGCTCCTTCCCCGAAGGCTGCCTTAATGATGCGATGATCCTGGCTGCGCCTGCGTGCCGCCCAGCCGCAACGAGATAGCGTCAGGCCGCCGGAGGTTCCTGACCCGCCAAACGAAGCGCCGGCGGTGCAGGATTGCCAGCGCTCCCCACGGGCTTGTGTGCTGCGCGGGTGAGGCGCGACACGGATGTTGCGTCGCTCATTGCTCCGCCGGCCATGTCCACGGCAGCCAGACGACAAGGATCGATTACCCTGTGACATTCCGCTTTCCTTCCGCGACCTCCTCCGCCTGGGTGATCGCGGAGACCGCTACCTCAGCGGTTTTCTCCCTGTTCTCGCTCATGCTGATCGCCCGGGTGATTGGGCCCGAAGCCGCTGGCACCGGATCGGTTGCGATCGCCGCCTTCCTGCTGGCCGATCTCGCCTCCGCCTCGCTGTTCACAGATGCGCTGGTGCAGCGCCTGGCGCTGACGGAGCGGCATGCCCGCAGCGCCGTAACGGTGCAGGTGGCGGTCGGCCTGCTCGGCGGCATGCTGCTCGCCATGCTGGCACCCGGACTCGCCCGCGGCGCGGAGGCGCCGGAGGTGTTGCCGCTGACCCTGGCCTTGGCGGGACTACTGCCCTTCTCCGCCTTCTCCGGCGCGACGGCCGGCTTGGTGCTGCGGGGGCAGCGTTACCGGCTGCTGGCCATGCGCGTGCTGATCGGCCAGCCGGTCGCGCTCACGGCGGGGCTGCTGGTGGCGCATGCCGGCTTCGGCCCCTGGGCGATGGTGGCGCAGCAGGCGGGTGCGACGCTCGCCACCTTCCTGCTGCTGGCGCTGTTCGGCCGGCACCGGCTTCGGCCGCGCCTCTCCGGCCGGGCGATCGCCGATCTCTGGCCGGTGGCGGGGCCGCAGATCCTGTCCGTCATCGTTCTCGCCGGGCGCTACCGGCTGTTCGTCCTTGCCCTCGGCCTGCTCGCGGCGGAGGCGGTGGTGGCGGTCTGCAACGTCGCCTTCCGCTTGGTGGATTCCGCCCTGGGCGTGGTCTGGGGCACGACCGGGCGGCTGGCCCTGCCCCGCTTCTCGGCGCTGCAGGACAACCCGGCGCGGCTGTCAGAGGCCTATGGCGAGATTGCGCAATTGCAGGCGCTGATGGGCATGCCCGTCGCCGCGGGCGTCGCCCTGACCGCACCTGATCTGGTCCATGCGCTGCTCGGCCCTGCCTGGAGCGAAGCGGCGAATGCGGCCAGGGTGGTGGCATGGGTCGCGGTCCTGTCCTTCGTCTGGGGCGATGCCTGGAACCTGTTCGTCGCCCGGGGCAAGACCCGTCACAACCTGATGGTCTCCACAGTCACCATGCTGGTGCCGCTGGTCCTGCTGCTGCTGTTCCGGCCAGGGACGGCGATGGGTGTCGCGGCCTGCTGGGCGGCCAGTACCCTGGTCGTCACGCCCTGGCTCACCTGGCTGGTGCTGCGCGAGCTGCAGCAGTCGCCCCTCTGGCTGCTGCGGCGGATCGCCCCGGCCCTGGCGGCGACCGGCGCCATGAGCCTGGCGGTGCTGCTGCTGCGACGGGAGATCGCGCTGCCGCCCTTCCCCGAACTCCTGCTGGAGGCGCTGGTGGGGGCGCTGGTCTTCGCTGCCGTGGCCTGGCTGGCACTGGGGCGCCGGATGCCGCGTGCCCTGGCGGCGGCACCTGTTGCGGCGGCGGAATAGACGGCCGCGGGCCGTCAGAAGACCCGGAGAGTGGGCAAGGGCACCACGAAGCGGCCGCCCCAGCCAGGATCGCGGACATCCGCGCCGCTACCGTCTCCTGCCGGCGCCAGGGTAGGATCAGCGGGAAATCCGGCCGCTCCTCCAGGATCGCCTCGGGCGGCCGGACCGGGATGCGGGTTCCGGGCAGCAGCATTCCTTGCCAGCCGCGCTGCAAGCCCTGGCCGAAGGAGGATTGCCGCTCGGCAAGCTGGTCACGCTCGCGCGCCGCAGGGTGGTGGCCCATGCGAAGATCGAGGCCGACCGCATCGGCCCGACACTCCTCGCTGCCTTGCTCGGCCGCGGCATCCACGGCATGGGCAGCGAGTCCGTCGCCAGCTATTGGGCGACCTGGGTCACGGGTTACGGTGGGAGCAGCCGCGGGACGCGTCGCGTGCGGCGCATGGTCCGCGCTGGGTGACGCACCCCATGTCCGACCTGCCAGGCTTCCGCCATGGGGCCGCCCGGCCGCCTATTGCCAAAGGCCGCCGGCGAATATCTCGTTCATCCCGGCCACGAAGGCGAGGTCGGGTTGCGCTGCCTCGCATTCCCGGATGACCGTGAGGGCGACGCTGGCAATTTGCGCGCGCAGCGTCACTGGCAGCGCATTCGTCGGATCCACCACCGCCCCGTAAACGGCATTCCACAGGCGGCGATTGTCGGCGATGGCGCGGATCCGATCCATCTCCGTCCCGGCCTCGGCGCTGCGGATGGCGCGGGTAGCGCGGGCGAAGATCTCGGCCTCCATCTGCTTCGGGGCCAGATGGCGGCGATAGGCGGCGGCGCCTTGCGCGGCGGGGTTGGGTGCAGGCATCGGACGGATCGAGCCTCAGTGAAAGAGGAAAAGCCGTGCGCGGCGCAACAAATGAAATGCGTAAGTTCGGAGAGAGCGACGGCCGGCCTCCTGCCGGCCCGCCACGTCTTAGCGGAACAGGCTCAGCAGGGTCTGCGGCGCCTGGTTGGCGATGCTGAGAGCCTGGGTGCCGAGCTGCTGGCGGATCTGCAGCGCCTGCAGGCGTGCGCTCTCCTTGGCGAGGTCGGCATCGATCAGAGCACCAAGGCCGCTCTCCAGCGCATCCAGCTTCTCCTGGTTGTAGGAGATCTGCGCGTCGACATACCGGCTGTCGTTACCAAACTGGTTCAGGGCGTTGTTGATCGCGTCCAGCTTGGTCTTGAAGTCGCCAGTGATCGCAGTCCGTGCGGCCGCCGCATCAGCGGGGGCTGCCGCTATCAAAAGATCGGTAGCACCATCCACGGCGTTGATGGTGTAGGTCGTCCCGCTCTCGTTCCGGATCGTCGTGATATCGCCACCGCCATTGGCAGCATTGGTGCTGAGCAGCGTGCGGCCGTTATAGGTGGCGTCCTCAATGAAGTTTTGAATTTGCGTCCGAAGCGTCGTGTACTGAGCCTGGTACTGGGCGAATTCATCCGCGCTCAGGGTTTCGTCACCCATTTTCACCAGAACGGCGCGGACCTCCTCCATGGCTTCGGATATCTTGCCCAGAGCGGCATGGGTCGTGTCCAGGATGCCCTTCACGCCGCCAAGCTGCTCATTGGCACTGGTCAGGCCCGACATATCGGCGCGAACCTTCTGGGCAACGGCGAAGGCGGCACCATCGTCCTTGGCATCCGAGACACGGAAGCCGGTCGAGATGCGCTTCTGCGTCGCGTTCAGCTCGTCATTCGTCCGGTTGAGGGACTGCAGCGCCACCATGGCGCCGAGATTGGTGTTCACCGAATTCAGCGGCATCGAGGTTTTCCTCCGTTCCAGGAACCGGCTCGTCCGGTTCTGCGCCGCCAGTTTTGGAGACGGAGATGAAAAAAAGAGTTAAGCGGCGCCGTCCACTTGGCTGCGAGCGCCCCGGGCGTTTCCACCCGGGGCTCGGATAGGCGGCCCGGGAAAGCCTAGGCCCACCAGTCCCCGGTCGCAGCGTGATGCGCCATGACCTGCGCGGCCAGGGCATTCCAATCGACCGGGCCGGAGGTGACGAGCGCCGGCTCGGTCGGTGTGGGCACCGCAGGGGCAGGCGCAGGCGTCGTGGGGGCAGGCACTTCCGGCCTGCCGAAGATGAAGTCCACCGGCCCGCCATGCATCAGGTCGGCAGCGGCGCCGGGCATTGCCTCGCCATTGAAGCTGATGCCTTCGACATGCAGGTTGCGGTCGGTCTCGGCGGTGCCGCCCCAGATGTCGTTCAGAAAGTTCACGGTAACGGTGTGGCTGCCCGGCCCCCAGTCGCCGCGCAGGGTCAGGGTGTCGGACTGACCGGCGGAACGCAGGGCGGAGGCCGTGAAGGTGCCGCCGACCTGCATTCCGTCCACGCTGACCGTGTACTGTGCATCACCCTGCCAGGCATCCTGGCTGATGCGCAGCACCAGCGCATCCGCCCCGCTGCCGACCTCCTGCGACACAGGTTCAGCAGGCGTCGGAGCAGGAGCAGGCGCCGGAGCGGTCCCGGCGGACGGGACATACCAGGATCCGGTCGCGGCGTGATTCGCCAGGATCTGCGCCGCCAGAGCGTCCCAGTCGATCGGCCCGGAGGTGACGGGGGCCGGGTCGGTGGATGCGTCTCCACCCGTTGCCGGCTCGGACGGAGTGACCGGAACCGGAGTGGGCGTCGGGACCGGCGCAGGGGTGATTGCGGAACCGCCGATCGGCAGGCCATGCGCATTCACCCAGATCGGCAGCCCCTGGTCATCATAGACCGCATTCCCCTGCCCGCCGCCATCGGCACCGCTGAGGCGGCCATGGCCATAGCCGTAATGGAGCAGGCCGTCGGCCGGCACCGGGCCGTCGAAGGTGACGAGCAGCGTGTCGGGGCCGGTGAGCTTCGCCGCCGTGCCGTGGAGGGTGACATCCCCAGCCTTTACCGACCAGCCGAGGCCACGCGCCGCATCGGCATCCAGCGCAGCCAGCGAACTCGCCGCGTCGAAGGCAACCTTCAGCAGGAGCTGGTTGTCACCAACCGGCGTGGCCTGCACCACCTGCGGGCCGAGATCGTCGATATTGCCGCCCGCCAGCGCCACCGGGGAGCCCGGCTTGGCATATTGCGCCCATTGCTGCGCCAGGGAGAGAGCGATGCGGTCGGCAAGCAGGATCGCGTCCGCATCCGACATGTGCGGCCCGCCATAGTCGGTGGTGCGCGGATTGCCGTCCGTATCGTCATGGCTCATGTCGATGTCGAGCGCACGGGCGGCGATGGCGGCGTTGAAGTCCTGGTCGGCTGCCAGATTCTCCATGCCAATGCGGATCGCCTGGTGGCCCTGGTCGCTGCCCCAATAGGGGATGGCGCTGACGAAGAGATAGGGCAGTTCCGCCGCGGATTGTCCGAATGCCGCGCGGACCAGCGCAGCATCGTAGCGCACGCCGCTCTCCCACTGTTCCGGCGTCAGGGACCAGTTCGTGCTGTCATATTCGTTGTGCAGCCAGACCACCGCGGTCGGGTCGTCCTTCTGCCCGGCGGGAAGCGCGTCAATGAAGTTCAGCAGCCCCTGCTCCAGGCCGGCGGTCTGCCAGCCATTGCGCCAGTCGCCGTCCTTTGGGCTGATCCAGTCCTTCAGGAATGCGGTGCCACTGTTGACCGTGTTCGCGCCAGTAGGATTGCTGCTCGAATATTGCAGGCTGACGGTGTCCTGGACGCCATCGAAGCCGAGCAGCGCCTCCACCTTGTCAATGATCTCACCATAACCGGCCCAGCCATCGGCTTCGATCATCAGAAGGGCATTGGACTGGCCGCGGATCAGGGCATTCAGATTCACGGAAACCTCTCAGGTTGTCGCGTCAGGCAATGGGCAGGCCGGCTTTCACGAGCCCGTGATTGAATACAGTTTATTGCCCACTCTCGCTGTCGCGATCAACCCAAGATTGAAGATTCCGTGTCGCCTCTGGACAAAAAGGGCCGGCCCTCGTTGGGCCGGCCCACTAATTCGAACCTGATTGGTGACTTGTCCCTTCCCTCAGAAGCCACTGAGGGCCGTAACCAGTTCCGCGAGGGCCCAGGAGGCAGAGAGCGCCAGCAGCCCGACCAGGCTGGCCTCCTGCAAGGCATTCCAGCCTGTGGAGTCCCGTTGCTGCGGCCTTCGGGGCAGCGGAGGGATGGTGAGGAAGGGATCGGTGTTGTGCCTGTGGTGCGTCTCCATGGGCAAATAAGAACAAATAGAGAACTTTCTGGCAAGCACCAAATGCCGCACCTCGGCCGGTGCCGCCACGGCCCAGGCCGGACAGGCTCGAACCGGGCGGCACGTCACCGCCCATCGCTATGGAAGAGACACCCCGTCCAGCCCCAGCTGGACGCCTCGCTTGTCTCCCCCTCCCAGCGACGATGTACGCGCGTCTATTCCAACCCCGAAGACGTGCGGTCCTGGCCGACGGCAGACGACGCCTATTCCGTCGCGCCCTACCAGACCACGCACAACACCGTCCCCGGTGGGCCGGGCGCCGCAGGGGAGTGCCGGCAATCTCTGCAAGCAACTCAACGACTACGCCGCAGTACGCAGCGGGACCCAAGGATGGTGCCGATCGCGCGGGCGCTGACGGACGCGCCAGGATGTCTCCGCCAATCTACGGCTCGCTCGGCCCCGCCGCCATGCCGGCCGCGCCCGCCCCGAGCCGGGAGGCCACGCAGCTTGGCCACATCCTGGTCGCACATGGCACGGCCAGGCGCGGCATCCGGGCCTGCGTGAATTGTCACGATCCGCAGGCGGGCAGGATGGTTCCCAGCTTCCCCCAGTTTGCCGGGCACTATGCGGATCATGCCCGCGCGTAAAGCGCCGCCTTCCGCGACGGCTCCCACCGGAACGATCCCGAAGCGCGATGCATGACGTCGCCAAGCGCCTGGACAACGAGGAGATGGCGGCCGTGCCCTCCATCTCGCAGCCCTGACCAGGGACTGTTCGTTGCAAAATCGCAAGAAACCCGGAAAGGCTGCCGGGTCTTCCTCAAAGACCAGCATTGGCGCGGTGATCCGGCCGGTTTTGGCGGGGCTACGGGGAAAGGCAACCGAGCATGTCCGATCTGCTGTGCGACATCTGCCACATCCGACCTGCGACGGTGCGCGCGCAGGTTGTCAGCAACGGCCGCCGCGAGACGCTGAACCTGTGCGACATGGACTACCGCCGACTGCTGGCGCGCCAACGTCAGGCTTCCCCGCTGGAATCACTGTTCGGCACCGGCCGCGGCAGTTTGTTCGACGATCTCTTTGGCGGCGGCTTCCGGGGCGCCGGTTCCTTCACCGGTCGCGAGGACCGCGAGGAAGCAGGCACCCCCATCCCGATCCGCCGCGGCCGCGGCAGCACGACCGGCGGAATCACCGAGCGGCTGAGCCAGCACGCCACGGAGATCCTGCAGAATGCCGCACGCGTCGCCCAGGATTGGGGCCGGCGGGAGGTGGATACCGAGCACCTGCTCCATGCCCTGGCCGGCGGCGACGTGGTCCGCACGATCCTGGAGCAGTTCAAGATCTCCACCGGCGATCTGCGCACACAACTGGAACGCGAGGCACGGCATGGCGAGGCCGGCGCTGCCGCCCCCGCCGGGGAGGAGATCGGCGTCTCCCCGCGGGTGAAGGATGCGCTCGGCCGCGCCTTCGCCGCCTCGCGCGAGCTGGGCCACAGCTATGTCGGCCCTGAGCACCTGCTGATCGGCCTGGCGGAGGAGGATGAGGGGATGGCCGGCGACCTGCTGCGCCGCCTCGGCCTGACGCCGCAGGCGCTGCGGCAGCAGGTCGTCAAGGTGGTCGGCCGCGGCGCCGAGGAGGGTCGCGTGGACCGTCCGACCAATACCCCGAACCTCGACAAATACGCGCGCGACCTGACGGCCCTGGCGCGCGAGGGCAAGCTGGATCCCGTCATCGGCCGCGCCCGGGAGATCGAAACCACGATCGAGGTGCTGGCCCGCCGCAAGAAGAACAACCCGGTGTTGATCGGCGAGCCCGGCGTCGGCAAGACCGCCATCGTCGAGGGGCTGGCGCAGCGCATCGTCGCCGGCGAGGTGCCGGAATCCCTGCGCGGCAAGCGGCTGGTGGAGCTTTCGGTCAACTCCATGGTCGCCGGCTCGAAATACCGCGGCGAATTCGAGGAACGAGTGCAGCAGATCCTGCAGGAGGTACGCGCCCAGCAGGACCAGCTCGTGCTCTTCATCGACGAGATCCATACCATCGTCGGCGCCGGTGCCACGGGCGGCGAGGGTGGCCTCGACATCGCCAATGTCTTCAAGCCGGCGCTCGCGCGCGGCGAGCTGAACCTGATCGGCGCCACCACCCTGAACGAATACCAGAAGCACATCGAGAAGGACGCGGCCCTGGAGCGCCGCTTTCAGCCGGTACTGGTGGCCGAGCCCAGCGTGGACCAGGCCATCATGATCCTGCGCGGGCTGCGCGACACGCTGGAGGCGCACCATAAGGTCACCATCACCGAGGAAGCGATCGTCGCCGCGGCGGAGCTTTCCGACCGCTACATCACCGGCCGCTTCCTGCCGGATAAGGCGATCGACCTGATAGACCAGGCGGCGGCCCGGGTGAAGATCTCCGCCACCGTCCGCCCCGTCGAGGTGCAGGAGCTGGAGGCGGAGGTCCGCCAGCTCAGGCGGGAGGCGGATTACGCCACCTCACGCAAGCAATTCGACCGGGCCAAGGAGATCCAGGCCCGCCATGACGCCAAGGACAAGGAACTGGCAGAGGCGACGGAACGCTGGCGGCGCGAGCGCGGCTCCGGCACCGCCGAGGTGCGGGCAGAGCATGTGGCGCAGGTGATCTCCAAGCTCACCGGCATCCCGGTGACGGAACTGACCACCGAGGAGCGCCAGCGCCTGACCCGGCTGGAGGAGAAGCTGCACCAGCGCATCATCGGCCAGGAGGAAGCGGTGAAGGCGGTGAGCGACGCCGTGCGCCTGGCCCGCGCGGGGCTGCGCGAGGGGCAACGGCCGGTCGCCACCTTCCTCTTCCTCGGCCCCACCGGCGTCGGCAAGACCGAACTGGCCAAGGCGCTGGCCGAAGCGGTGTTCGGCGACGAGGACGCCATGATCCGCCTCGACATGAGCGAATACATGGAGCGCCACGCCGTCGCCCGGCTCATCGGCGCGCCCCCAGGCTATGTCGGCTATGAAGAGGGCGGGCAGCTCACCGAACGGGTGCGGCGACGCCCCTATTGCGTGGTGCTGCTGGACGAGATCGAGAAGGCGCATCCCGATGTCTACAACACGCTGCTCCAGGTCTTCGACGACGGAAGGCTGACGGACGGCAAGGGCCGAGTGGTGGATTTCACCAACACCATCATCATCGCCACCTCCAATCTCGGTGCCGACATCATCCAGCGGCATCTGCGCGAGAAGCACGGCGCCGGCAGCGCGGCGGAGCAGGCGGCTCTGAAGCGCGAGGTGATGGAAGTGCTGCGCGGGCATTTCCGGCCCGAATTCATCAACCGGATCGACGAGATCATCGTTTTCCACGCCCTGGGGCGAGAGCAGATCCGCCGCATCGTTGCCCTCCAGCTCGACCGGGTGAAGCGCACCGCGCATGGCCAGGGCATCACGCTGGAGGTGGACCAGTCCCTGCTGGACCATTTGGCCACCGCCGGCTTCCGCCCGGAATTCGGCGCACGCGAGCTACGGCGCCTGATCCGCTCCGAGCTGGAGACGCGACTTGCCGGCGCGATGCTGGCCGACGAGGTGCATGAGGGCGACACGGTTGTGGCTCGCTGGGATGCAGGCGCCGGCCGGGTCGTGCTGCAATCGCGCGCGCAGCCGGCCGTGCAGCCACAGCCGGAGGCAGGTGGGAGAGAAGGGCACCCTGCGGCATCCCGTCCGCCCGACGACCGGGTGACGGCTGCCGGGGAATCGGAGGACGTGGTGGAGGAGGCCAGCCGCCAATCCTTCCCGGCCAGCGACCCGCCGGCCTGGATCGGATCCCGCCTAGCTTGAGGCGCGTCCGGGCTTCCGCCGCTTTCAGCTCTGGCCGGCGGCGCCAGCCGGAGTCGGCGCGCCACCGGTCAGGCCGGTGACGACCGCATCGAGATCCTCGGCCCCGCTCCGCTCGCCAAGCAGGGTACGCGCGCCCTCGCGGTCGCCGGCTGCGGCGCGCGCGATGGCGAGGTTCGTCGCCACCCGCGGCGGCGCCCCAGCGCGCCGGGCCAGCGGCTCCAGGATCGCCAGGGCCTCCGGCACCCTCCCCGCCAGCAGCAGCGACATGGCCAGGTTGTTCGCCACCGCCACATTGCCGGGCGCCAGAGCCAGCGCCGCCCGGTAGCTTCGCTCCGCCTCCGCATGCCGCCCCATGAGGTCAAGCGCCATGCCACGGCCATCCAGCGCGCCGACATCCCGCGGGGCGCCGGACAGGACCCGGTCGAAGAGCTGCAATGCCTGTTCCGCCGAGTCGCCGCGCAGCCGCAACCGGCCAAGCTGCGTCAGCAGCACCGGATCGGAGGGCTGGCGCGCCAGCGCGCGGTTCAGCACTTCCTCCGCCTGGGCGGCATTCCCAGCGCGGGCGAGGGCCGAGGCAAAGCGCGCCTGCAGGTCGGCACGGCCGGGCTCGGCCGCCGCCGCGGCGGCGTACATCGAAAGGGCGATATCGGTCTGGCCGGAGGCCTCCGCGGCGGCGGCGATCCGCAGCCGGGACTCGCCCCCCAATTCCCGCCTTCCCTCGCCCTGCCCGCCAGCGCAGGCGGCCAGGAGAAGGGCGGCGGCCAGCGCCGGGGGCATACCTCGCCATATCATTGCGAACTTCCCATGGTCTTGCCGATCTCCAGGATCGACGGCCCGATCAGGGCGATGAACAGGGCCGGCAGGATGAACAGGATGAGCGGGCCGACCAGCAGGGCGGGCAGCCGGATCGCTTTCTCCTCGATGCGCAGCATGCGCTCCTGCCGCATCTCGTTGGCGAGGACGCGCAGCGCCTGGGCCAGCGGCGTGCCGTAGCGCAGTGTCTGCGACAGCGTGGCGCCGAGACGCTTGAACCCCTCGATATCCGTCCGCTCCCCCAGCCGCTCGAGCGCAGCGCTCCGGTCGGGCAGCATGCGCATCTCCTGCACCAGGATGTTGAGCTCCAGGGCGATCGCCCGGTTCGAGCCCGCCATCTCCCGCGCCACCCGGTCCACCGCGCTCTCCAGCCCGAGCCCCGCCTCCGCCGCCACGACGAGCAGGTCCAGCGCGTCCGGAAGTCCCTTGCGCAGCTGGTTCTGGAATGGCCGCCGCAGCATTCCGACCACCCAGTTCGGCCCGAAGACCGCCAGGACGAGGGAGCCGGCCAGCAGCATCGCGCCCTGCGCCAGCCCGACCCCCGTCAGCAGGACATAGGCGCATGCGGCGACCGGCAGGAGGACGAGCATGACCGCCTTTGTGCCGATGAAGACTGGCACCGCTCGCCGCGCATCGAAGCCCGCGGCCGCCACGGCCTGCTGGAACTCCTTGATGTCCTTTTCGGAAATGAAGGCGCTGTCGCGCAGTATCTCGCCGAGCCGCAGGATCGGCTGCAGGACCACGGCACCCAGGCCCGGCCGGCCATGCTCGGCCCCGCTGCGCTCCAGCGGCCGCACCACGTTCCGCATGCGCGCGGCCAGATCCCGCTCCTCGGCCCCGCGGGCCAGGAGCGCCGCCGCGAGGACCGCCAGGCCGATCGCGCCGCCCGCCGCCCCGGCAGCCAGCAGCAGCGTCCCCGGATCGGACATGGCCGGCATCAGTCCCTCCCCGCCTGCCGGATCAGCCAGCGGATCGTGAGCAGGCCGAGCAGCATCAGGAAAAGGCCGATCATGGCCATGCGCTGCCCGGTCGGATTCTCGGTGAAGGCCGCCAGATAGAAGGGTTGGATCATGGACATGGCGAAGGCCGCGACGAAGGGCAGGACAACCAGGAGCCCGGCCTGCATCCGTGCCTCCGCCGCCAGCGCCTTCGCGCGCTTGGCCATCGCGACCCGCTTGCGCACCGTATCGGCCAGGTTGTCCAGCGTCTCGGCCAGGCTGCCGCCGGTCTGGGACTGGAGGCCAAGCGTGACGGCGAGGAAGGCATATTCCGTGAGGCCCGTCCGCTCATGCAGCCGCACCAGCGCGGCCTCCACCGGGCGCCCGATCGCCATGTCGCCCACCACGCGGGCGAATTCCTCCTTGGAAGGCGAAGGCATCTCGCGGCTGATGCCGCGCAGCGCCTCAGCCAGAGGCAGCCCGGCGCGGATAGCACGGACCATCAGCCCCAGCGCATCCGGGATCTGCTGGAACACCGCCTCGCAGTACCGGGCATGCTGCCAGTTGAACACGGTGCGCGCGACAAACAGCCCGGAGGCCAGGCCCACGACCAGGGCGAGCGGAATGCCGAGCGTGTCCGCCAGCCGCGATGCGGAGAGGCCAGCGGCGACGAGGCCCAGCAGGGCAACGAGGGGCCAGGGGATCACCTGCTCCTGCGGTATGTCCGGATTGAAGCGCAGGAAGCGGAAGAAGCGGCCGACCAGCGGGCCGTGCCCGGTCCCGGCGATGCGGATGCTCGGCACCACGATGTCGGCCGGGGATGCGGCCGCCGTGCCGGACAGGCTGCGGACCCGATCCCGCAACTGCCGTCCGGAGCCGGCCTGCACCAGCGCCACCGCGCCGAGCAGCAGGCCCAGCGCAAGCACCGCGGCGATGAGGAGGAGCGGGCCCGGCTGCATCCTCAGGCCTCCTGCAAGGCCCGCATCCAGGCCTCGCCCAGGCCGAAATAAGCCAGACGGTCGTAGAAGCCGGGCCGGATCGCCGGGGTGACCCAGCGGCCGCGGATGCGCCCCGTCTCGTCCTCGCCCTGGTATTCGAAGGTGAAGACGTCGTTCATCGTGATCACGTCGCCCTCGAGGCCGCAGATCTCGGAGATCGCCAGCACCCGGCGCCCGCCGTCGCGCATGCGGCCGATCTGGATGATGAGGTCGATCGCGCTCGCGATCTGGGTCCGGATCGCCCGCACCGGCAGGTTGGCGATGCCCATCTGGACCATGTTCTCGATGCGAGTCAGGGCGTCGCGCGTGTTGTTGGCGTGGATCGTGCAGAAGGAGCCGTCATGGCCGGTGTTCATGGCCTGCAGCATGTCGAAGGCCTCGGCGCCGCGCACCTCGCCCACGATGATCCGGTCCGGCCGCATCCGCAGCGCATTCTTGATGAGGTCGCGCGCGGTGATCTCCCCCTTCCCCTCCAGGTTCGGCGGGCGAGTCTCCAACCGGACGACATGCGGCTGTTGCAATTGCAGCTCCGCCGCGTCCTCGATCGTCACGATCCGCTCGTTGTGGTCGATCATGCGGCTCATGGCGTTCATCAGCGTCGTCTTGCCGGAGCCGGTGCCACCCGACACCACGAAATTCAGCCGGCAGCGCGCCGCGATCTCCAGGATGCGCGCCACCGCCGGCGATATGCTGCCGAACTCGATCATTCGCGCAAAGTCGATCTTCTTCTTCGCGAATTTCCGGATCGAGATGCTGCATCCATCAAGCGCTATCGGCGGGAAGACCGCATTCACGCGACTGCCATCCGGCAGGCGGCAATCGACCAGCGGGCTGGATTCGTCGATCCGGCGCCCGACCGTCGATGCCATCTTCTGCGCGATGGCGGCCACCTGCGCGGCGCTGCGGAACCGCACATCGACGCGCTGCACGATGCCCCGCCGTTCGACATAGACGTTGTCGGGGCCGTTCACCATGATGTCGCTGATGGTCTCGTCCTGCAGCAGCGGCTCCAGCGGCCCGTAGCCCACCATGTCATGGGCCAGCTCCTCGGCGATGCGCGCCTGCTCGCGCGCGGAGATCTCGATGCGCTCCCGGTTCGCCAGCTCGTGCACCAGGGATTCGAGCTGCGAGCGCAGTGCCGGGCCGGGCAGCTCGGCAGCGACGACCGGATCCACGCGTTCCATGACCTGGGTGCGGAGGCGCTGAATCACATCGGAATTGTGGACCGAAGCAGTGTCCTGCGCCGCCGCGCGCGTCTCCCCCGGCACGGCCGGAGACAGGGGCGGCTCCGCCGGCTCGGGCACGACCTCCAGGCGGCGGCCGAAGGCCCTCATCGCCTGCCTCCGCGCAGGCGAAGCCGGCCGAAGAGCGAGGGCGGCCTGGCCTCCGCCCGCACCGCCGCGATCTCCTGGGTCAGCGGCCCCAGGGCGCGGCGCAGCGCGGCGCTCTCACGCAGCGCCGGCCGGCCCAGATTGGCGGCCCGCGGCAGCACGCGCGGCAGGTCGGGGATCACCACATCCGGCGGCGCCCCCAGCCCCTCCTGCACCAGCTTGGTCTTGAGCGTGCCGGGCATCCCGGCGCGGTTCAGCACGGTCATCACGCGCGGCGTCCCGCCCGCGGCGAGGAGCTTGCGCGCGGCGACCACATCCCGGATCCCCGCCACATCCGGCCCCAGGACCATGATGCGCAGCCGGGCGGCGGCGAGGGCGACATGCTCCGCCGGCCCGGGCGGCATCGGCAGGTCGATGACGACGTGATTGAACCGCTGGCGCAGCAACGCAAGCAGCCGCTGCATGCCCTCCTCCGAGGGCCGGGGCATGGAATCGAAGGGCTCCTCCGCCGCAATCAGCCGCAGGCGCTCCTCGATCGGGATGGCCGTCCGATCGAGGAAGAGTGAATCCACCCGGTCCGGCTCCTCCAGCGCGACCCGCAGGCCAGTGCCGGGGCGCACGCCCAGCATCATGCCCGTCGTGCCGCCACGCAGATGCAGGTCGAGCAGCGCGACATGGCCATGGCTGACATCGGCAATCTGCAGGGCGAGGTTGACCGCGACAGTGGTTGCGCCGCAGCCGCCGCGGACGCCGCAGACCGCGACGACGCGCCCACCCCGGCTGCTGGCCTCCGTCCCCGCCGCTGCGGCGCCGCCGGCGACATGCGGCCCGAACAGCTCCGCCACCGCATCGCGCGTCAGCGGCTTATGAAGGTATTCCGCGACGCCGAGATCACGGGTGAGCTGCCGATAGAAGCCGATATCGGCCTGCTCGCCCACCACCAGCACCTGCACATCCGGCGTGCAGACCGCGGCCAGGCCCTCCAGCGCGGCGATGGGGTCCCCGGCGCCGGACACATCCACCAGCAGGACTCTCGGCGTCGCCTCCCGCTCCAGGACCTTCGTGGCGGTACGGACGCCACCGCGACGGACCTGCAGGCCGCCGGCAATCTCGGTCAGCCCGCCACGCAGCGCCGTCTCGGTCGCCTCGTCCTCGACGAAGGCCAGGAAGCCGGGCCGGTCGCCCTGCAGCACCGCGGCGCCGCGGGAGGCATCCGGCGCGTCGCGCGGCAGCCTCGCGTCACTGCGCATTCCCCGTGCCCCCCGCGCCGCCCACCACGCCAATGCGCGCCACCCGGCTGTCCGGCAAGGGCCGTCGCCGGTCCTGCTCCAGGCGCTGGATGGCGGTGCTGGCGGGCTGACCCCGCTCGGTCCCTGCCGCGACTCCGCGCTCGGCATGCGAGGGATCGGCCAGCATGGCCCGCAGATTGGCGTCGTTGAGGCCGGCAGGCTGCCAGGTCCCCGGGCGTGAGAAATCATCCCCGGTGCAGCCGGCAAGGAGCATGAGGGCCAGGGGTCCGAAGCCGAGGGCAGGACGAAGGCGCATCACCATCACTCCACGATGAAACCCGCATCCAGCCGGGAGCGGAGGCGCGGCGGCGGCGCGCCGCGCGCGATCTGCCGGCGATGCAGGATGCGGTCGAGATCGGTGGCCGGGCGGAACCCGTCGGTTGGCGCGGCAAGGGCCCGCGGATCCGAGACCGGGCGGACGAGATAGGGTGTCACGATGATGACGAGTTCCGTCTCGCTGCGGCGGAACCGGTCGGAGCGGAACAGCGCGCCGAGCACCGGCACGTCGGCCAGCCCGCTGATTCCGGAATTCAGCAGCGTGCTGCTGCGCTGGAGCAGGCCGGCAATGGCGAAGCTCTGGCCGCTGCCCAGCTCCACCGTCGTCTCCGCGCGCCGCACGGTGAGCGCCGGGATGCGGACCACGCCGGAGGCCAGCGGCATGCTGATAGCCCCGTTCTCCGACAATTCGCTGACTTCCGGCCGGACGCGCAGATTCAGGCGATCGGGCCCCAGCACGGTGGGCACGAAGGCGAGGCTGATGCCGAACTGCTTGAAGTCGATGGTGATCGCATTGTTGGTGGCGCTCGCCGCGACCGGTACGGGGAACTCGCCACCGGCGAGGAAGCTGGCGACCTCGCCCGACTGCGCGGTGAGGTTCGGCTCCGCCAGGATGGTGATGAGCTGGTCGGAGGCAAGCGCATCGACCACCGCATTGATGTCGAAGCGCGAGGAGCTGAAACCGATCCCGTAGCGGCTTGGAGCCGCGCTGGTGGGGGGCACGACCCCGGTGATGGCGTCGAAGACGGCGCCGGCACCGCCGGTCCGCAGCCCGATCAGCCAGTTCTTGGAGTCGGTGGCCAGGAGCTGCCAGTTGAAGCCGAGCTCGCGCGTCACTTCGCGCGAGATCTCCGCCACGCGGACCCGCAGGTTCACCTGGATGGAGGAGAGCAGCTGGAGGTTGTTGATGACCTCCCGCTCCTCACCGGCATAGGCGCGGGCGATCGCCTCGGCCCGCTGCGCATCTGCCGCCGTCGGCACAAGGCCGCTGAGCACCAGCCCGTCGGGCCCGGTGCCGGTGACCCGCACGCCTTCCGCACCCCGCACCAGCCGGCGGATCATGCTCTCCACCGCCGCGGGGTTGAGCGGCGCCCTGGCCGACCCACCCTGGCCGACGCCCGGGGCCGGCAGCCCGATGGCACGGCCCGGCTGGACCTGGACCTCGAATTCGGCAATCGGCGCGCCATCCTCTCCGGTGGCGATGACGGTCGTTCGGCCCGGCCCGACCGCCATCAGGAAGAGGCTGGTGGGCGAGGCCGGCTGGACGCGGGCGATCCGCGGATCGGCCGCCATGATGGTCAGTGCCGGGGCGGGCAATTGCAGCAACCGGCCCGACCCTGCTTCCATGGTGATGGGGACGGGCTGCGACGGCGGCCGGAGCGCCTGGCCGGGGGCCGGGGGCTGGGCTGGCGGCATGACGGCCGGCGGGGCAGGCCGCCCCCCCGGCCCGGCCGGGGGCAGCACCGCCTGGGCGAGAACCATCCTGCCAGGCCCCGCTGCAGGCTCGCCTGGATACAGCAGTTCCCCCGGTCCAGCCGGGGGAGGCATTACGGCACGCTCCTGCCCCAGCGCCGGCAGCACCGGACCAAGCAAGCAGATCGCGAGGGGGACGGCGAGCCGGACATGCTGGCGCATCACCATGGCGCCATCGGGCACAAGCCCCTGCGGGTCATCGGAAGGTGATCTCCTGGTTCTGGCCGTCGCCCTGGATGATGCGCATGCGGATGCCTTCGGAAATCGCGGAACGCGAAAGCGCGGGCGAGACATCCCCGCCGAAGACCGAGCCGGAGGTCGGCATCGCCTCGGCATCCAGCCTCTCGATGGCGCGCACGGTCAGGGCGATGCGGCCGAGCCGGCTGGCGACGGCGACTCGCTCCGCCTGTTCCGGCGTCACTTCCAGCGTCACCGTGCGAGCGATGCGGTTCGGCGTGGCATCGGCGGCGGTTGCGCCCTGGAATTGCTGGTCCACCGCGATCACCCGCACATCGGCGAGGAGCGTTTCCCCGACCACGCGGCGGGCGAGCGGCACATCCTCTCCCCCCAGTTCCTGCGTCAGGATCAGGTCCACCTGGTCGCCGGGCCAGATCAGGCCCGCAGTGCCGGTAACCACGTCCACGCCGACCGAGATCGCGCGCGTGCCGGGCCGCAGCACCGCGGCGAGGAAACCGCGGTCGCGCGGGCGCAGCACATCGGCGCGATGCACCGGGACACCGGCATCGAGGTAGCGCCGCAGCAGGGCGCCGCGCAGTTCCGCACGGCTGTCGTCACTGGACTCGACCGCACCATCCGGGACCTGGGCGGGCGGCATCTCCCGCACCGTGAAATCCTCGTCCTTCAGGAGCGTGCCGGAAGGCAGGGCGCGGGCGGCGACCAGAATCCGGGCGCGCGCCGGCGGCGGGGGCAGTGGGGGTGCCTGCGCCTCGGCTTGCGGTGGTTCGGGGGGAGAGAGCATCTGGAAGCCGAGGGCACCAAGGCCCAGGGCACTCAGCAGAAGCGAGAGGATAATGAGGACGCGCAGGAACATCGGTCAGGACCCTGGCGCGCCCAGAAGCACAAGGATGCCGCCCCCGGCGATAGCAACGCCATAGGGCACCGGGCCGCGACGGCGCAGGCGCCAGGACTCGACGGCCAGGATGCGGCGCAGGAGCGAGGAACCGGCGGTGGCCCGGAAGCGGGGCACGAGATGTGGGCCGGCGAGATAGAGTAGGCCAAGGACACCGCCGATCATCACCGTAGCGAAGATGAAGTCCCAGGTGGCAGCCGGCGAGAGGCCCAGGGCCATGGCTGCGGCGAGTTTGACGTCACCGCCGCCCAGAGCGCCGCGCATGGCAAGGAGTAGGAGCAAAGCGAAGAGACTGAGGGCGACCACGACGGAGATGCCGAGGGCCTGCCAGCCTTCCGCGGCCCGGCTCAGCAGGCTCGCACCGGCAAGTGACAAGGAAACAAGATCTGGGATGGTGCGGGCGGCAAGATCACGCCACGCCGCAGCACAAAGCAAAACGGCGGCAGGAAGCAAAAAACAAACAGAACTCACGAACATTGCCGCCTTCGATCAAATAATGCAACGCGTGGCCAAAATGCTGATGGGGCCGGTTCCCGGCGCCAACTACACCAAGAAACCGAGCCCCGCGTGAGCATCAGCCGCCGGTGCCGACCGAATCCTGTGTCTCGGTGATTTTAGTACCAATTCCCTCAAAAGCTGTCTTGAGCTTGCCTCCGAAGGCCGTCGCAGCAGCACCAACGACGATCACAACGCCAACAGCCAGGATCGCGTACTCCGCGGCGGTCACGCCCTTGCGGTCCATGGCGGCGCCGGCGGCCCGGCGAACGATGTAGCGAAGCATGGGTATCCCTTCCTGACGGTTCTGGTTCTTTGCAACCAGATAGGGAAACCACCCAAAGCAATTCCCGCATCAGGCGATAGCCTGAGTGCGGATTAGAGCGAATCATGGGTGGAACAACCCTCTGGCGAAATCAACCTATTGGAAATATCTTTCCGAAGTCAACTCTTTCCTAACCTGACATCATGGAATTGCAGGGACTTGCCCGGAGGCGCCGGCGATGACAGACGTTTCGGGCAGGTATGTGTCTCTGCCCACAGCACCACAAAGAGTTGTGTTCGAATCCGCAACGTAATACTAGGCGTAGTGCTGTCAAAGAGGACGGGATGCCTGCACCCTCGGCGTGCAAGACCGCTCAAAGATACCCGGAATGGTTCGGGCGCCGTCCCTCAGCCTCGATTCGGTTCGACAAGTTTTCGCGAAGCCACAACCTGCCAGATGCTCACGGTGCCCTGTTCCCGGAAGGCGCCCGACGCTTTCGGCAAGGCCTCGCCAAGCCGTCCGAGGCATTGGGTTGCCGAGGGGCGACCTAGGCCATGCTCGCCGGCTCCACCACCATCCGGCCGACGGGTGGCAGCTACACCACCGGCGGCTCGGCCGTCGAAGCCATTGTCAGCCGGCCCCGGCCGATCAGCCTGGCCCGGCTCTGCCTCAGCAACCCGCCGATCCTGCGCAGCCACGCCGCGGGCCTGCTCACCACCGGCACATGCAGCAGTTGCGACAGCAACGATGTCTGGACCGCCGATGGCAGCAATATCCGCCCCGCCACCGTCGCCCGCCGCCCGGACATGACCCCTGCGGCGCGACCTGCTCCGGCGCATTGTCACGCACCGTGAGGATCGCGGCGCAACGCAGCCTTCCGCCATTGCCGCGGCCCTGGATGTCGAAGGAGACCGGCAGTGCCGTCATCCGTTCCCGCTAGACGCCGCCGGAGGCGCGCGGCCAAACGCGGCGCCACGAGCCTGGAATTCGCGCTGGCCGGCACCGCACTCATGGCCCTGCTGTTCGGCACCATCGAGATTGGCCGTTACCTGTTCACGCTGGAGGCGCTGCGCACCACCGCAGCCGAGGCGGCGCGGGTCGTGACGCTCCGTGGCTCCGCAAACATGAATGCCGGCAGGCCGCCCTGCGAGGGGCTGGATCAGGGCGAACTCACCGGGGTGCCCATCCGCGCGCCCTTCCTGAATCCCGGCACCCTTTCCATCAGGATGAGCAGTTGCTCCACGGATAGCGGCATCACCACGGTCGAGGTGACCGTGAGCCACCCCTTCAGCTTCGCCGTCTCCTATTTCGGCGCCGGGATTTCTTCGCTCACGGAAACCGCACGGGCCGTCTTCAACTGAGGTCCCTGGGCCCGGATGCCAATGGGTCAGTCGTCCGGCGCACCCGGCTCGGAATCGCTGACACCGGGCGGGTCCGGATAGAGATCGGAGGGCACCTTCGCATCCGGATTCTGCGTGGTGCTGCCCTGCTGCACCTTATCCTTCGTGGCCTTCGATTTGGGATCGGCGCTGTTCATCCTCTCGCTGGCGCCGGTCGGATATTGTGTCTTGCCCATCTCCTCGCCTCACATCTCAGGGGAAGTCCTTCGTCTCCAGCCGATCCCCCGCCGCCAACAGGCCCGGTGCGCCGGAGCGCAGCAACTCCGCCGCCTCCGTATCCCCAAGGAGCATGGCGCGCAGGAATGCCACGGCGAGACCAGCAGTACGTGTGTGATAGGTCGGATCGGCCCAGCGCGGCCCCGCCGCCGGCTCATCCGCGAAGGCGGCATGCGTCGCGCCATTCAGCACCGCGAGCACCTGCGGCACGCCGCTGACGGCATGGAACGGGATTTCCCGGTCGGCCGGCCTGGTGCCCTCGATATAGCCATTGTCCAGCGTGCCAGTCACATGCAGCAGCGGCGCCGCCACCCGGCCGAAGGCGAAGCGCGGCGGCAGGCCGCGCGACGGTATGGGAGAGAGCAGGATGCCGGCCTTCAGCCGCGGATCCGGCAGCCGCAGCCCATGATCCCCGCCCGGCAGGCGCTGGCCGACCAGGTGCTGCACCATCCAGGCGCCATAGGAATGCCCTGCTGCGGCGAGGCGCGCCGGATCCACGCGCCCATGCAGTGGCCCGGGCATCGCGGCCCGGCACAGCAATTCGTCCAGGGCGAAGATCCCATCCTGCAGCCGTGCCAGCGCCTGGCCGGCATCCAGCGCCGCCGCCATCAGCGCGACGCCGATATCCGCCCTGCCCTGCCACAAGGCGCTGTCCGTGCCCGGATGCTGCAGATGCAGGACGACGAACCCCGCCTCCGCCAGCGCGCGACCGAGATAGCCAAGCCCCTCGCGCGAACCGCCAAGTCCGTGCGAAAGCACCACCGCCGGCGCAGGCCCCTCGCCCTGCGGCAGCCGTAGCCGTACCGGCAGCACGCGGCGGCGGGCCGGGTCGGTCCAATCCTCGGTCAGCACAGCTCCGGCCGCGGCGGCACCGAGGGATGCGAGACCGGCAAGGGCGAGCAGGGCGCGGCGCTGCATGGCGGTGGCAGGCCGGGCCTCACGCCCCCTGCCCCCAATTCATCGTCAACCCGCCATCGATGGTGAAGCTCTGTCCCGTCACATAGTCGGCCTCATCGGAGGCAAGATAGACAGCGAGCCTCGCTACCTCCTCCGGCCGGCCGGGACGGTGCCAGGGGATGTTCGGCATTTCCCGCTTCAGGATCGCCGGATCCTCCACGCGCCGGTGCGTCATCGGCGTGTCAATCATGCCCGGGGCAATGGCGTTCACATTGATCCGGTCCGGCGCAACCTCCAGGCAGAGGCTGCGGGTGAAGGTCAGCAGCCCGCCCTTGGCGGCGCCATAGGCGGCGGCGCCCGGACTCGGGATTCTCTCATGCACCGAGGTGACGTTGATGATTCGCCCATGGCCGCCTATCGCCCGGCGGCAGCGCACGAAGGCGCGGCAGCAGAGGAAGGGGCCGCGCAGATCGGTGCGAAGGATGCGGTCGAAATCCTCGGCCGGCATATCCGCCACCTGCATGCCGCTCTGGCCGATGCCGGCATTGTTCACCAGGATGTCGGGCGGGCCGAGTTCCGATTCGGTTTCCCGGAACAGGCGCTCGACGCTGTCCTCCTCGCCGACATCGCCCTGCACGACGATTGCCTGCCGGCCGGCGGCCTGGACGCGCCGCTGCGTCTCCTCTGCCCCTGCCCGGTCACGGTACACGAGGATGGCGATATCGGCTCCCTCCGCGGCGAAGGCCACGGCGATGGCTTGGCCGATGCCGGAATCAGCACCTGTGACGATGGCGATACGATTCTTGAGGCGCATGGGCGTGGTCCTGCCAGCCGGATAGGGCAGGAACACGCCATCGCCCGGCTGGTTCAGCCGAGCTTGATTTCGTAGGTGATCCACATGGTCCGGTCCGCCAGGCGGTCATAGACGCCGCGGCCGCGATAGTTGTTGTCGGCGGTGATCCAGCGGATCACGCTCCAGCCCTTCTCCCGGCCGATGGCGGCCAGGGCCTCGATCAGCGCATCCGCCACCCGCTGTCCCCGAAAGGCTGGATCAACGAAAAGATCGTCCAGGAAGCCGGCCATCTTGGCGGCCAGCGGCCGGGCAAAGGGGCGGTAATGCGCCAGGCCGACGGCGCGGCCCTCCGGCGTCTCGGCGATGAGGGCCTTCACCTCATGCGCCGGGTCCTGGATCCAGCCCCAGACAGTGGCACGCATCTCCGGCGTCTGCTGCACCTTGTAGAATTCGGCATAGCCGGCGAAAAGGCGTTCCCAATCGGCGCGATGGCGTTCCGCCAGCGGCACGATGCGGACAGGCTGGGTCATCAGAATCCTCTCAGGTTTGGATGTCAGGCCGGTCTCTCGCCGCCCTCGGGCCCGTAGAAGATCACCCAGGTGGCGAAGTCTTCGGTGAAATTCTCGAAACGATGCTCCGCGCCAGCGGGGGCGAAGAGCAGGTCACCGGCGGCGCAGGCATGGCGGCTGCCATCACAGAGGAACTCGCCGCGGCCTGCGACCACCACATAGACCTCGTCGCGCGTGTGTGGCGTCTGCGGGTCGGTGCCGCGCGGTGCGTACCAGCGGACCTCCAGCGTGCCATGGGTGAAGATGCGGGCGGAAAGGCGGCCCGGCTCCTTCGGCGCCAGCGCAGCGGCGGCCGCGGCGAAGGCAAAGGGTGGTGCGCTTGGCATGCATTCCTCCTGCCAGGACGGGTTCAGAAGCGGATCCGCCCCGCCTCCCGCAGCCCGATCAGCACGGCGCCGACATGCGGCGCGTTCAGCATCATGCCGCCCTGCAATCCGCGCAGCACGTCATCCACGGGATGCAGTTCCACCACCACATCCTCCCCGTCATCGAGGCTCTGCTCCGCCACCCTCTCCGCGCCGAGGGCAAGGACGAAATGGATGCGGTTGGTATTGTGCGCCGGTTCCGGCGAGAGGGACAGGAAGCTGCGCCATTCCGCGGCGTCATGCCCCGTCTCCTCCAGCATCTCGCGGCGGCCGGCGGCGACCGGGTCGGTTTCACCCGCCTCCATGATGCCGCCGGGTAGTTCCAGCACCGCCTCCCCGGCGCCGGGCCGCCATTGGCGGACCAGGACCATCCGGTCATCGGCAGTGAGGGCCAGCACATGCACCCAGTCCTGCCATTCCAGCATGTACCAGGGGTCCAGCACCGCACCGGTGCCGGTCACCAGGGCATCGGCGCGGAGGTGAATCCAGCGGTCCCGGAAGACGGTGCGGCTGCCGGTGCGCCGCCAGGGACGCACCGTCTTCCGGCTTTCACTCACTCGGCAGCCTCCAGATGCATCGCCTTGGCATATTCCTCCAGCGGCGCGCAGGAGCAGACTAGGTTGCGGTCGCCATAGACATTGTCCACGCGCTTCACCGGCGGCCAGTATTTATGCGCCCGGACGAAGGGCGCCGGGAATGCGGCCTCTTCCCGGCTGTAGGGGTGCTTCCACTCCGTCGCCATGACTTCGGCGGCGGTGTGTGGTGCGTTCTTCAGCGGGTTGTCGGCCTTGTCGACGCGCCCCTGCTCCACCGCGCGGATCTCGGCGCGGATCGCCACCATGGCCTCGATGAAGCGGTCGAGTTCGGCCTTCGGCTCGGACTCCGTCGGCTCCACCATCAGGGTGCCGTTGACCGGCCAGGACATGGTCGGCGCGTGGAATCCGTAATCCTGCAGGCGCTTGGCGATGTCCTCCACCAACACGCCGCCGCCCTGCTGGAAGCCGCGGCAGTCGAGGATGCACTCATGCGCCACCATCCCCCGCGCACCCTTGTAGAGCACGGGGTAATGCCCCTCCAGCCGCTTCGCCACGTAATTGGCGTTGAGGATCGCCACCTGCGTCGCTCGCTTCAGCCCGGCGGGGCCCATCATGCGGATATAGGCATAGCTGATGGGCAGGATGGCGGCGCTGCCGAAGGGCGCGGAGCTGACCGGGCCATAACCTGTCTCCGGCCCTGCCCCCGGATGCAGCGGGTGGTTCGGCAGGTGCGGCGCCAGATGCGCGGCCACGCCGATCGGCCCCACACCAGGGCCCCCGCCGCCATGCGGGATGCAGAAGGTCTTGTGCAGGTTCAGGTGGCAGACATCGGCGCCGATCGCCGCCGGGCTGGTCAGCCCGACCTGCGCGTTCATATTGGCGCCGTCCATGTAGACCTGCCCGCCATGGGCGTGGATCAGGGTGCAGATCTCCTTGATCTGCTCCTCGAAGACGCCATGGGTGCTGGGATAGGTGATCATCAGCGCGGCAAGGTTCGCCGCGTGCTGCTCCGCCTTCGCCCGCAGGTCGTCCAGGTCCACATTGCCGTCGCGGTCGCAGCCGACGACCACCACCTTCATCCCCGCCATCACCGCGCTGGCAGGGTTGGTGCCATGCGCGGAGGAGGGGATCAGGCAGATGTTGCGATGCCCCTCGCCCCGCGCCTTGTGCCAGGCGCGGATCGCCAGCAGCCCGGCATATTCGCCCTGGCTCCCGGCATTGGGCTGCAAGGAGACGGCGGCAAAGCCGGTGATGGCGCAGAGCCAGCTTTCCAGGCGCTTTACCAGCTCGAAATAGCCCTCCGCCTGATCGAGCGGCACGAAAGGATGGATGTCCGCGAAGCCGGGGAAGGTGATGGGGATCATCTCCGCCGTCGCGTTCAGCTTCATCGTGCAGGATCCCAGCGGGATCATGCTGCGATTGAGCGCGATGTCCTTCTCCTCCAGCCGCTTCAGGTAGCGGAGCATCGCATGCTCGCTGTGATGGCTGTTGAAGACCTCCGCGGTGAGGAAAGGAGAGGTCCGCTCCAACGCCTTCTGCAGCCGCGGCGGGCTCTCCAGCAGGCCGAGGCCAAGCTTGGCGCAGCCTGCCGCCTCGCAGATCGCCGCATCCAGCGCGACCAGATCCTTCCGCGTCACCGTCTCGTCGAGGGCGATGGCGACGCAGCCGGCATCCACCCGGCGCAGGTTGAAGCCATGCGCCAGCGCCCGCTGCATCAGCGCATCGGCCTTGTCGCCGGCCTCGATCGCCACGGTGTCGAAGAAGCAATCATGGCGCAGGGTGAAGCCGGCCTTCTGCGCCGCATCGGCGATCAGCGCGGCTTGCAGATGAATGCGTCGGGCAATGCGCTTCAGGCCCTCCGGTCCATGCCACACCGCATACATGCTGGCCATCACCGCCAGCAGCACCTGCGCGGTGCAGATATTGGAGGTCGCCTTCTCCCGCCGGATATGCTGCTCCCGCGTCTGCAGGGCAAGGCGCAGCGCCGGCTGCCCGGCCGCGTCGATGGAGACGCCGACCAGCCGCCCCGGCAGCAGCCGCTTGTAGGCATCCTTCACCGCCATATAGGCGGCATGCGGCCCACCGTAGCCGAGCGGCACGCCGAAACGCTGCGTGCTGCCCACCACCACATCCGCGCCCATCTCCCCGGGCGGGGTCAGCAGGCAGAGCGCCAGCGGATCGGCGGCGACGATCGCCAGGGCGCCGGCGTCATGCGCCGCCTTGATCTCCGGCGCGATGTCACGCACCTCGCCCGTGGTGCCGGGATACTGGATCAGGATGGCGAAGGGCTTCTCCAGCCCGACAGCCGCAGTGATCTCCGCCGGCGCCACGGTCTTCACCGTAATCCCGACCGGCTCGGCGCGCACCCGCACCACCGCGAGCGTCTGCGGATGCAGATCGGCGGCAACCAGCAGCGTATTGCCCTTGCCCTTATGCGCGGCATGAGCCAGCGCCATGGCCTCGGCTGCCGCCGTGCCCTCATCCAGCAGGGAGGCATTGGCGATGGGCAGGCCGGTGAGATCCGCCACCATGGTCTGGAAATTCACCAGGGCTTCCAGCCGTCCCTGGGCGATCTCCGCCTGATAGGGGGTATAGGCGGTGTACCAGCCCGGATTCTCCAGCACGTTGCGCAGGATCACCGGCGGCGTGACCGTGCCGTTGTAGCCCAGGCCGATCAGCGACTTCACCCGCCGGTTCTTTTCCGACAGCGTCCGCAATTCCGCGATTGCCTCGGCCTCCGTGGCCGGCGGCGGCAGGGCGGAGAGATCGGCCTGCCGGATCGCCGCCGGGACGGTGCGGCTCACCAGGTCGTCGAGGCTCGCCGCCCCGACCACCTTCAGCATCTCCGCAATCTCGGCCTCGGACGGACCGATATGGCGCCGCGCGAACTCGTCCTGTTCCTCCAGCGCCGCAAGCTCGGCGAGTGCGCTCACGCCTGGCTCTCCACGAAGGCATGATAGGCGGCTTCGTCCATCAGGCCGGCGATCTCGGCCTTGTCCTTCGGCTCCAGCCTGAAGAACCAGCCCTCGCCGGTGGGCTCGCGGTTGATCGTGCCCGGGTCGTCGGCCAGGGCGCCGTTCACCTCGACAACGCGGCCCGCGATCGGGGCATAGACGTCGGAGGCGGCCTTCACGCTCTCGACCACGGCGCAGGCCTCACCGGCCGTCACTTCGCGGCCGACTTCCGGCAGTTCGACGAAGACCACGTCGCCCAGCGCGTTCTGCGCATGGTCGGTGATGCCGATGGTGGCGATGTCGCCCTCCAGCCGCACCCACTCATGGTCCTTGGTGTATCGCATCTCAGCCATCGGAAGGATCCCTATCGGGCATAACGGTGGGGAATGAAGGGCATCGGCGCGACGCGGGCCGGCAGGGGCTTGCCGCGGACCATCAGCTCCAGCGCCGTGCCATCCCTGGCCTGGGCCGGGGCGACATAGCCCATGGCCATGGGGCCATTCAGCGAAGGCCCGAAGCCGCCGGAGGTGACCTCCCCGACCTGCTCGCCGCCCGGCAGATGGATGGGCGTATGGCTGCGCGCCGGCTGCCGCCCCTCCGGCCGCAGGCCGACGCGCAGACGCTTCGGGCCGTTCGCCAGTTCCTCGCGCACCCGCTCGGCACCGGGGAAGTCCCAATCCATGCGGCGGCGCTTGCCGATGGTCCAGGTCAGCCCCGCCTCGACCGGGCTGGTCGTCTCGTCGATATCGTTGCCGTAGAGGCAGAGTCCGGCCTCTAGCCGCAGCGAATCCCGGGCGCCGAGTCCGGCCGGCGCCACGCCGGGCAGGGCCAGCAGCATCTCGGCGAAGCGCTCCGCCTCCCCGGCCGGGATGCTGATCTCGAAGCCGTCCTCGCCGGTATAGCCGCTGCGGCTGACGAGGGCGGGAATGCCGCCGATGCTGGCCTCCGCCACGCCGAGGAAGGAGAGCCCCGCCAGTTCCGGGGCCATCGGCGCGAGCAGTTCCGCCGCCTTCGGCCCCTGCAGGGCCAGCAGTGCCCGGTCCGGCAGGCGGCGCAGGCGCACCCCGGCGGGCAGGGCCGCCTCGATCAGGGCGAAATCCTCCGCCTTGCGGCTGGCATTCACCACCAGGAACAGGCGGTCGCCGAAATTGGCGACCATGAAATCGTCAAAGATGCCGCCCGCCATGGTGGTCAGCAGCCCGTAGCGCTGCCGCCCCGGCTTCAGCCCCTTCACATCGGCCGGCGTCAGCTGCTCCAGCGCCGCCGCCGCGCCCTCGC
>Ga0182742_1001534_pt1 | contig 29041 bp, 26 predicted proteins | sample eDN5th37CBELigMG_FD_128880 | JGI IMG/M metagenome (GOLD analysis project Ga0182742, IMG submission 128880) | Enriched Miracle-Growth compost microbial communities from Emeryville, California, USA - eDNA 5th pass 37_C BE-Lig MG (version 2)... ...
CGCGTGCTGCGCGACAGCGACATTGAGCTCGAAGAGGAGGCGGAAGACCTGGTGCGCTGGTTCCGCAGCGCGATTCAGCGGCGACGGCGCGGCAAGGTCATCCTGCTCGAACTCGACGAGGATTTCGATCCCGACGCCGAAGCGCTGCTGCGGGAGCAATTGGGGCTGGAGCAGGCGATCGTCACCAAGACCTCCGGCATGCTGGGGATCAGCGATCTCGCGCAGATCGTAGGATCGGAAGATCGGCCCCGCCTCAAGTTCACCCCCTACACCCCCCGCTACCCGGAGCGGGTGATGGAGCATGATGGCGATTGCTTCGCGGCGATCCGCGAGAAGGACATCATCATCCATCACCCCTATGAGAGCTTCGAGGTGGTGGTGGACTTCCTGCGCCAGGCGGCGGCAGACCCGGCGGTGGTCTCCATCAAGCAGACCCTCTATCGCGCCGGCCACCAGTCGCCCGTCATCGCCGCGCTGACGGCGGCCGCCGAAGCGGGCAAGTCCGTAACGGCGGTGGTGGAGCTGAAGGCCCGCTTCGATGAGGAGCAGAACATCAAGTGGGCGAACGAGCTGGAGCGTTCCGGCGTCCAGGTGATCTATGGCTTCGTGGATTGGAAAACCCACGCGAAAGTCTCGATGGTGGTGCGGCAGGAGGATGAAGGGTACCGCACCTACTGCCATTTCGGCACCGGCAACTATCATCCGGTGACGGCGAAGGTTTATACAGACCTCAGCTTCTTCACCGCCGCGCCGGAACTTGGCCGGGATGCGGCCAAGTTGTTCAACTTCGTCACCGGCTATGTGGAGCCACAGGGGCTGGACTGCCTTGCGATCAGCCCGCTAACCCTGCGCGAAACGCTGTACGAGCATATCGATCGCGAGATCGAGAACAGCCGCAATGGCAAGCCGGCGGCGATCTGGGCCAAGCTCAACGCGATTACGGAAAAAGGAGTGATCGACCGTCTCTACGCCGCCAGTCAGGCGGGGGTCGAGGTGGTGCTGGTGGTGCGGGGGATCTGTTGTCTGCGCCCGGGCGTACCCGGCCTTTCGGAGAACATCACGGTCAAGTCCATCATCGGCCGCTTTCTGGAACACAGTCGCATCTGGGCCTTCGCCAACGGTCACCCGCTGCCGAGCGACCAGGCGAAGCTGTTCATCACCAGCGCCGATGCGATGAGCCGCAACCTCAACCGGCGCGTTGAGGTGCTGGTGCCGATCAGCAACGCCACGGTCCACGATCAGGTGCTGGAGCAGGTCCTGCTCGCAAACCTGCTGGACACGGAGCAAAGCTGGCTGCTGAACGGAGAGGATGGGACCTACCACCGCGTCGAAAGCCATGAGGGCGAGGACCGGGGGAAGGACCACGAGAGCTTCAACTGCCATGAGTACTTCATGACCAATCCCTCTCTCTCCGGCCGCGGCGGCGCGCTGAAGGAAAGCCGAGTGCCCAAGCTGACCCTGCGCAAGGGTGCGGCATGAGCGGGCGATCCGCCCAAAGGTGGCACGCCGGCGGGGACCGACCGGACCGCGCCGTGATCGACATCGGCTCCAACACGGTGCGCCTGGTGGTCTATTCAGGCTCCCACCGCGCTCCGGAGGTGTTCCTGAACGAGAAGGTCAACGCCAAGCTCGGGCGAGACCTTTCCTCGACCGGCCGGATGCCAGCCAAGGCGATGGACCATGCGCTGACGGCGCTCGCCCGCTTCGCCACGCTGCTGGCCGATATCGAGGTGGAGGACGTGCAGACCGTCGCCACTGCCGCCGTGCGGGACGCGGAGAACGGCGCCGAGTTCCTCGATCGGGTGCGCGGCCTGGGTCTCTCACCGCGCCTGCTGTCGGGGGAAGAGGAGGCGCTGACCTCCGCGCATGGCGTGATGGGCGCCTTCCCCGATGCCCGCGGCACAGTGGCGGATCTCGGCGGCGGTAGCCTGGAGCTGGTGAAGATCGAGGGCGGGGAATGCCGGGAGGCCTGCAGCCTTCCGCTCGGCACCTTGCGCCTGCCCGCGCTGCGCGAACTCGGCGAGCAGGGGTTCCAGTCTGCTGTGGAGACGGAACTGGCGCGCGCTGGCTGGGCCGTGGCGCATCCCGGGCCGCTCTACATGGTGGGCGGCACCTGGCGCGCGTTCGCCGCCTTCGCGATGCGCAAGGCCAAGCACCCGCTGACAGATACGCACGGCTTCCACCTGCCGCTGGAAGAGGCCGAACGGGTGGCGAGGAAAGTGGCGGCGATGGATCGCGCTGAGCTGGCGCCCATCCCCGGGATCGCCACGGCCCGTGCCGCCGGATTGCCGGACGCGGCCGCCATGCTGCGGGTGATACTGAACGACATTCGGCCGGATGGGCTTGTCTTCTCCTCCTGGGGCCTGCGCGAGGGCCTGCTGTTCGATCGGCTGAGTGCGCCTGCGCAACGGCAGGATCCGCTGCTCGCCTCGATCGGCCATTTTTGTGAGCCGCGGGGCGGCGCCGCCACGCTGGCGACGATGATCGCCGCATGGACAGCCGATATTGGCGGCCGCAACGGGGGCGAGCGGCTGCGGCTGGCGGCGACGATGCTGGCGCTTGCCGCCGCCCGGATCGAGCCGAACCTGCGCCGGCGCCATGCTTACGAATGGGCGATGGACAAGCGCTGGCTGGGCTTGGACCCGGCGGGCCGTGCCAAGCTGGCGGCTGCTCTGCTGGGCGCATGCGGCAAGCCGAACCTGCCAGCAGAGCTGCAGCGCCTCACAAGCGATGAGGCGCTGCGCGAGGCGGTTGCCTGGGGCCTCGCCATTCGCCTCTGCCGGCGTCTGGGCGCGGGATCACGCGTGTCGCTGCTGACGAGCCGGCTCCAGAGAGAGCCGGGCCGGCTGGTCCTGTGGGTAGACCAAAGCCGCGCTCAGCTCGCCTCCGGGCCTGTCGAGGGCGACCTCAAGGTGCTCGCGGAGTGGATGGGCCTGGAACATGAATTGCGGATCGGGGAGACCGTAACCGCCATCAGCGCCTGAGCAGGTGGGCGCGGCCAGGGTGCCGCGCCTCGTCCCGGATCAGCTGATCTCTTCCCTCATCCACTGCCGCTCCGCCCGGCCGCAGACACGCTTGGCAAAGCCGGCGATCATCCGCTCGACCTCCTTCTCCGCCGAACCGACGCTGAGAATGGGCGAGAGGTGATTGTGGCCGGCGAGCAGGTGCATCTCCGGATATTCGGCATGCGCGACGCCCCAGGCGCCGACCAGCTGCGCCGCCTGCGTCTGAAAATCCTGCGGGTCCAGTTCGGACACGGTGAACAGCAGCGGCAGATCTGAATTGATCAGCCCGGCCATGCAGGACGCCGGACCCCAGCCTTTCGGGTCTGGTCCGTAATAGGCCATGTGGAACTCGTTCGGCGTGCAGCTGCGCGTGTCGTAGATGCCGGACAGCAGGATGGCACCCGCAACACCGCCGCCCGGTGCGACATGGTGGGCCCGCTGGGCGACATAGCTCGCCACATGGGTTGCCCCTGCGGACTGGCCGCATAGGACGATCCTGTCAGGGTTGCCGCCGTATTGGGCGATATTCTCCCGCAGCCAGCCGATCGCCAGCGCCATGTCTTCAACGCCTGACGGAAAGCGATGCGCCGGCGCGAGACGATAGGTCATCGTCACGCCAATCATGCCATACCGCGCGGCCATGTCGCCCACATTGCTGTAGAACGGGCTGCCTTCAGTGTGCTTGTCGCCCATCACAAAGCCGCCGCCATGCACGAACAGCAGCACGCAGGCATCGGCGGCTTCGTCCTTGCGGAAGATGTCGAGCCGGTGGCGCGGATCGGGACCGTACGCGATGTCGCGCGTCACCTCCGTCCCGGGGCTCACGCCGTTGCTGATCTCTGCGAACAGCTGGTTTGTTCCCCGGATCATCTCCGGGGACAGTTCGCGCCCGAAACTCGCCACCTTCTTCCGCAGGTCGGACTTCATGCACCTCTCCCGGCCTCTTCTTGTTCAGAGCAGCGTAACCCGTTGCGCCCTGCGGAGGAAGCAGAAGAGTCGCGTCGCGTCAGAAGCCGTAGCGAACGCCTATCCAACCGGTCAGCGGCACACCGTAGTCGATCGATCCGCCCTGATTGCGGGTGACGATCGTCTCATCGAACAGGTTCTCCACCCGCGCGACGACCGAGAGGTTGCCGACCAGCGGCGCCTGGGCGAACAGGTCCACCGTGGTCGCGGCCGGAAGAGCGTCGTCTTCCTGGTCATCCTCATATTGCAGGCCCACATGCCGCAGCGTGGCCGCCAGCAGCATGCCATCGCCGGGCCGCCAGCTGAGCGTGCCGCTCGCAGCCCATTCCGGCGTCTGCGCCGGGCGCAACCCGTCCAGCGCAACAGCCGCACCGGTGCCGCGCATTTCAGCATCGGTATAGGCAAGCGACCCGTTGAAGCTCACCTGGCCGAACTGGACCTGGCTGGCGAACTCTACGCCGAGTGACTCGATCGCGTCGATATTCTGCCGCTGACGGGTATCCTCATCGAGCGAGACATTGGTGACGGCATTCTCAACCTTGTTGTCGAAAGCTGTCAGCGAGAAGGCGACGCCCTGCGCCGGTTGCCAGTCGATCCCCGCTTCGTAGCCCTCCAGCCGCTCGTTGCGGAGCTCCGCATTGGCGAGCGTGGTGACAGGGAACACTACGAACGGGCGATAGAGCTCGTTGAGCGTCGGCAGGCGCAAGCCCGTGTAAGCGGCTGCGCGCAGCTGCACGCCATCCGTAGCGCGAAGCACCGCACCCGCGCGCACCGACCAATCCCATCCGGAGCGATCGTCATACTTGGCGCTCTCCGGCAGAAGGACGCCAGCGGCGTTGAAGTTTTGCATGTAACCGTCGTTGATTGTCCAACGGTCAGCACGCACGCCACCATTCAGCGTCAACGGGCCGAGCACCGCGTCATTTTCCACGAACAGGCCCCAGTCCGTGTTGACGCCGCCGGCATAGCGGCTGCCGTTGCGTGCCCCGCTCGCAAGATAGCGGTCTTCCACCAGATCGCCCTCCGAGCGGCGGAAGTCGGTGCCGAGGCGCAACGTGTGCCCACCTCCCACCGGCGGGCGCACTTCCAGCTTGCCGCCGATGCCGGTGGACGGCGTGTCTCTCTGGTCCAGCGTCTTGGCGAAGCTGGAGGATGAGATCACGATGTTCGTGAAGTTGCGCCATTGTGCATAGCCGACCGCATCCACCTGCCACGGTCCACGGCTGACCAGGCGGGCAGAGATGTCCTGCCCCTCGCTTGAACTGTCAGCGCCCTCGAAGCGCAAAGTACGGTGATCTTCAAAGGCGAGGCCGCGCAGTTGCAGCTCCACCTGCTCGCCCACCGGCTGAACGAAGCGCGCGCTGGCGGACCAGCTGTCGAACCGTGCGCGCGCCGTCGCGGGCACGCGCTGATCCTCCGGCGTCGTGTGGAAGCCCTGGCCCCTGTCCCACCGGCCGCTAACGATCGCAAAACCCTCGCCCACTTGGGGAGCGAGGGTGGCGGAAAGCTCCGTCTCCGCCCGATCGTTGATCAGCGCCTGCCCGGTCAGCAGCCCCAGCGTCGCCGCGTCGGCGCTTTCAAGCTCGATTGTACCCGCGAGGGCACCTGCGCCGAACGGGCCGGAGCCGCCGCCCCGCGTGACGCGGATGCTCTCCAGCCGCTCCGGCGCGATGGCGGAGAACGGAATGTAGCCGAAGAATGGGTCGGCCAGCGGAACGCCGTCCAGCAACATCTGCGCGCGCGACGTCGCATTGCCACCCAGCGCCCGCAGCGTCACGCCCTGCGCTGAGGGGTTGGAGGAGCGGCTGTCAGACCGGCGGAACTGCTGGAAGCCCGCCACGGTGGAGAGCACATCCTCGATCCGGCCCGATGCGCTGGAGACGATCTGGTCACGCTCCAACTCGAGCGTCGTGTAGGCCGGAGCGGCGGGGGTCGCTTCCAGTCCGCCGCCGGTCACGACAATGACCGGGCGTTCGCCTGCCTCTTGCGTCGCGCGCGGGGCGTCCTGCGCCATCGCGGGAGCGAACGGGAAGGTGAGCGGGAGGAGGAGAGCCCAGGCTTTCAGCTGCATGACAGTCCGTTCTATGTTGCGTTTGTCCGGGCCTCTAGCCGCTTGTGCTTGCCGCGTCACCTCCGGTTTGGCACACGGGAGGAAAGATGATGGGAGAAACCAATATGCGACCGCGAGCCTTCTCGAGATTGGCCGTGGCGGCGCTCGGCTGCGCCACCCCAGCCGTTCTTCATGCACAGGAGTCGTTGACTATGTCCGTATCGCCCGTCGTCTCTCAGGATCATTCCGCGCTTCTGGCAAGCGACGATCCGCAGCTCGCGGCCAACAAGCGCCTTGTCTACGACATGTATCGCATCGTGCTGCAGGCGGGGCTGGCAGACCGTGCCCATGAATTCGTCGCCGAGGACTATATCCAGCACAACCCCAATGCGGCGCAGGGGCTAGCCGGCTTGATCGACTATGTCCGGTCCACCCGGCCGGAGCGGGAGATCAAGGAGACGCTGGATCTGCCGCTGATCCACCTGATGGCAGAGGGCGACTATGTGACGACCGCATTCGTACGACCCGAGAAGGACGCGAACGGCGAGACCTATTATTCAACCTGGTTCGACCTCTACCGGATCGAGAACGGCAAGGTAGCCGAGCATTGGGACCCGATGCTCAAGACCGATGCGAAGATCGATCCGAACGACAAGCGCCTCTGAACGCGGAGCGCTGATGCGAAAGGGCCGCCTCCTTTCGGAAGCGGCCCCCCTCCTCTCCCAGATCGTTCGTCCGGGTATAGGGTCAGAAGTTGTAGGCCACAGTCGCACCATAGGTGCGCGGCGGCAGGTAGGTCGCGCCGAGCAGGCGCCCCGTCGCCAGCGCGAAGGTGCTGCTCAGCCTGTCCACGTCGAACAGGTTCTTCGCCCAGACCTGGAAGCTCAACCGGTCATCCGCCGTGCGGTAAGTCGCGCCCACATCGACGAACGTGTAAGCCTTTGAGCTTTCGATCTCGCGCTCGAACTCGGTGAAGTAGATCCGGCTCTTGTAAGTGACGTCACCCTGCAGCGTCAGCTCGCCACCATTGGCGAAGGGGATGTCGTACTCACCATGCACGTTGAATGCCCATTTCGGCGTGTTGCGCAGCATATTGCCGGCCAGTTGCATGTCGCCGCCGCCCGGTGCACCGAAGGCGGTCGGGTCTGGATTGGTGACAGGGTCATAGGCCGGCGACCCGGGCGTCATGATGTTGGCGGGGTTGAGCGGGTCCAGCGTGAGGTAATCCTCGAACTTCGCGTCCGTGTAAGACAGCGAACCGCTGACCCGGAAGTCCGGCGTCACACGGCCGAAGATGTCGAGCTCGAAGCCCTTTGCGGTCGTCTCGGCCGCGTTCTGGAAGATGGTCGTGTATCCGGTCGGCCCGCCCGCCACCGTCTTGTTGAGCTGCAGGCCCTGCAGATCATAGGTGTAGGCCGCGAGATTAACCGAAATGCCGCCGGCCACCGTCGCCTTGATGCCGACTTCGTGGTTCTGCACATTCTCCGGGTCCACGATGGTGCGGCTGCCGGAAGCGTTCTCGCCAGAGCCCGCCTTGAAGCCTTCCGCGTAGGTGTAATAGATCATCAGGTCGCGGTTCGGCTGCCATTCCAGCCCGACTTCAGGCGTGAAGTCCTCGAAGCTGCGCTCTACGAAAGTGCTCTGGTTCGTGTGGCGGATGACCGGGCCGCGACCGCCGCCGGCGATGACGATGGACGGGTTGCGGGAGTCGATCTTCTCCCAGCTGTAGCGGCCGCCAAGCTTGACGGTGAATGCGTCCAGCGTGGGCGTCAACAGGCCCAGCCCAATATTCGCCTGGCCGAAGATCGCGAAAGCCTCGGTGCCCAGATTGGACTTGGTGCAGACGCGCTTCGGCGCGATCACAGTGCTGCCGCCAGTGACGCTGTCGGGCGAATAGCCGCAGAGCTCATAGGCCTCGGCAAGGTCGATGCCCGCCGCCTGCAGCAGCGGAATGTTCGACTGCATGCCGTTGCGGCGCGACAGGCCGACATTGTCGATCGGCCGCTGCCGCTCGTGGAAGTAGAAGCCGCCCACCACGAGGTCGAAATTGTCGACCGAGTAATTGACCTGCAGCTCGTTCGAGTATTGCTCGCTGTCGATCCGCCGCTCCTGCACGGTCGTCGGCTGACCGTTCGTCTCCAGGCTGTTGATCACGGCCGAGAGGTCAAGATCCTGGAACAGCGAGGTCTTGAAGTTGCGGTAATTGGCGATGTTCGTCACCGCCAGCGCATCACTGAGTTCCGTCGTGAAGATGCCGGTGAAGGAATAGGACTTGGTATCCGTTCCGACATCAACCTCGGAGGCGAGATCACGCGGCTTGCTCGCATAGCCGCCCACCCCCAGCGAAGCGAGGCGCGGCACGCCCGGGAACGATGGGGCGAGGTAGTGGACCGCGCCCGAATGATCGTCCTGCCGGAAATACTCGCCTGTCAGGAGCAGGTCCGTTGTGTCCGAGAAGTCGAACTGCAGCATGCCGCGAACCATGCGGCGCTTCAGGTCATCCACTTCGGAGCCGGTAATGGGGTTCTCGCCATAACCGTCGCGGTCCTCGATCTTGCCCGCGATACGGAAGAGAATTCCTTCGGTGATCGGGCCGCTGACAGCCGTTTCCGCGACGATCGAATTGTAATTGCCGTAGGTGAGGCGGCCATAGCCCGACAGATCCCGCGTCGGCTTGGCGGTGATCAGATTGATCGAGCCGCCAGTGGCGTTGCGGCCATAGAGCGTGCCCTGAGGGCCACGCAGCACCTCCACCCGCTCCAGGTCGAAGAGGCTGGTCAGCTGCGCCTCGGCCCGCGCCACCACCGCGCCATCGACATGCAGCGCAACGCCGGTCGCATTGCCGGTGGTGGAGGTGTTCGCGCCAACGCCGCGAATGAAGATCTTCGCCTGGTTGAAGTCATTGCCGAAATTGACGCTCGGCACGATGGTCTGCAGGTCCTGCAGGCTGTTGACCTGGCTGCTGGAAAGCCGGTCGGCGCCAACCGCCACGACGGAGGCGGCGACGTCCTGCAGCGTCTGCTCGCGGCGCTGCGCGGTCACGACGATGGCGTTGCCTTCGGCCGGCGTGAGGGTCGGATCGGTTGCACCCTGCTGCGCGGCATCGTTGGCGGGGGACTGCGGAGACCCTATGCCGGCTTGGCCGAAGGCTGGCGCAGCCGTGCCGGCGAGCAGGAGAACGGTCAACGCCCGGGTGGTCGTCTTCATAGCGGCAGCCTCATCCGTTTACTTTTTTGGTTATCCTTAATGTTCTCGCCTACTTTCCTCTGCTTAGAGCTGCAACAATCCCGCGCCTGCTCAACTTTGCCGATAGCTTGAATGCGGAAGCTTGTGACAATTTGGACACAGCGCCCATAAGAGACGAGCCGCCTTGAGAGGCGGCTCGCATGGGTTGGTCTTGCCTTGATGGATTCTGCCCTGCGGCAGGACCCTGTCCGCTCAGAGCCGCGCGGGCGCTCCGTCCAGCAGGATGGTCTTGGTTTCGAGGTAGGGCCACAGGCCTTCCTCACCGCCCTCGCGACCGACGCCGCTTTGCTTGAAGCCGCCGAAGGGCATGCCGAACTCCATCCGCATCCCGTTCTGCCCCATCACGCCCGTCCGCACGCGGCGGCTGATGTCGTAGGCGGCCTGCGGATCGGTGGTGAAGACGCTGCCGTTGAGGCCGAAATTGCTCTCGTTGGCGAGTTGGATCGCGTGCTCCTCATCCTCCGCCGGGATCAGGCAGAGGACCGGGCCGAAGATCTCCTCCTGCGCGATGCGGCTCTGATTATCGACATTGGCGAACAGGGTCGGCTCGATGAAATAGCCCTTGTTCATATGCGCGGGGCGCTGGCCGCCGGTGACAAGGTCGGCGGACTTGCGCCCTTCCTCGATGTACATCTCCACCCGCTCCAGCTGACGCTTCATGGCAAGCGGGCCAAGCTGCGTCTCCGGATCGTCCGAGTTGCCGATCCTGATGCCCTTCATCACGCCGGCGATGGCCTCGGCCAACTCGTCATGCCGGTTCTTGGGGACAATCGCGCGGCTGAGCATCGCGCAGACCTGCCCGCTCATCACGGTGATCGTGTTGCCGAGGATTCCGGCCGCCGCTTCAATGGGAAAATCGTCGCGGATGATGGCGGCGGACTTGCCGCCCAGCTCCATCGTGCAGCGGGTCATCTTCCCGCCGCACACGCTGGCGATGTGCATGCCGGCCGCGCTGGAGCCGGTGAAGCTGACCTTGTCGATATCCTTGCTATGGATCAGGTGATCGGACGCCGCGCGGTCGGCCGGCACGAGATTGACGGTGCCCGCAGGGAGCCCCGCAGCCTCAGCCGCCTCGGCGATGATGTAGGCTTCGAGCGGGGTTTCCGGCGATGGCTTCATGATGATCGGGCAGCCGGCGATCAGCGCATAGAACACCTTGTTGGCCATGATGCCGAAGGGCGCGTTCCACGGCGCGATGCCCACGACGACGCCCACCGGCTCCCGCGCGATGATGGCGGTGTCGACCACCTGACCCTTCTTCTGCTCCACCCAAGCGAAGCTCTCACCCATGGCGGCGATCCCGCGAAGCCCGGCGACCGCGCCGCCATGCATCACCGGCGCGAAGCTGGCGAGGCCGCCGACCTGCGCCGTCCACGCCGCGGCAAGCTCCGGAATCCGCGCCTCGAGCAGGTCCACCATCGCCATGAGCTTGCGCCCACGCTCTGCCGGCGGAGTGCTCGGCCACGGGCCATGGTCGAACGCCTGTCGGGCGGCGGCAACGGCCCGGTCCATGTCCGCCTCGCTCGCCTCAGCGACACGCGCGACCGGCTCTTCCGTGTTGGGGTTGATGATCTCGATCTGCCGACCGCTCGTCGCGGCGACCCATTCGCCGCCGATGAAGAGCTTGTCGGGATGAGTGATGTTTACGCCTTGAGGGATCATGGAGACTCTCCGCTGGCAGGGGCCGTTATTGTGTCGGCTAGAAGTTGGACATGATGGTGAGCGTACGACTGTCGAGCGGCTTGCCTTCCGCCTGCAGTTGCAACTCTCGGGGGCGCAGCCTGGTCTGCTCGTCGATCAGCCAGGCGTGGATCGCCTGCACCTGCTCGGGGCGCAGCAGATCGTCGAAGCGCGGCATGCCATTCGGAAGCAGCAGCCCTTCAAGCACGATGCGGTCGAAGATCGCATGCGTTCCACGGCGCATGCGCCGCAGATCCGGCAGCGGAGCGCGAGGCTGGTTGGAATGGCAGATCGAGCAGTTCTCCGTGAACAGCGCCGAGCCGAGCGCGATTGTCTCCGCTGTCACACCGGGCAGCTGCGCCGGCGGCTCGGGCGCCGGCTCCAGCGGCGGCAGGTCCGCCGGGATCGGCACCGCGCCGCCATCCAGGCGGAAGACCAGCAGCCGGTTCGCGTTGCCCTTGCTGTAGGCCGCAGCATAGGGCGGCACGAAGCCCCAGCCGCCCCCGCCCCAACCGGTCTGCACGGCGATGTACTGCACCCCGCCCACCCTGTAGGTCATCGGCGCGGCCAGCATGGAACTGCCGGTGTCGATGCTCTTGAGGATCCGCCCCGTCTCCGCATCGCGCACCACCAGCTTGCCGGACAAGGTGCCGTGGATGACCAGCCCGCTCTCGGTCGCGAGCACACCGCCGCGATCCTGCCAGCCGTCGAAATCCGCAGCCCACCTGGTGGCGCCGGTCAACGGGTCGATGGCGCGCAGTTGCGAGGAGAACGGCTTTTCCAGCACCTGCTGCCATTGCGGCAAAGCCTTCACCGCCTCCTGAATGGGCGGCGGCAGCGTCGCCAGCGCCGGTTCGAGATCGGCGGTGAAGATCAGCGCGGCGGCGGGATTGAGGGACCGCTGCCGGTGCGGCGGGTTCTCCTGCCCCGGCGGGATGAACATGAGGTTCCCCATGTCCACCACGCTCGCGAAGTAGAGGTTCCGCGTCGGATCATAGGCCGCCGGATGCCAGTTGCGCGCCCCCGAGCTGGCCGGGAAGACGATCTTCGGCCCCTGCGCGTAGTTCGAATATTCCGGCGTCAGGCGCGGCTTGCCGGTGGCGAGATCCCACCCGCTTGCCCAGCTGGTGCGCACCAGCGGATTGGCGGCCAGCGGCTTGCCAGTCTGTCGGTCCACCACGAAGAAGAAGCCGTTCTTGGGCGTGTGCAGGATGACGGGGCGGTTCTCGCCTTCGATCTCCATCTCCGCCAGCACCATGGGCTGGGTGGCGGTGAGGTCCCAGCTGTCCTGCGGCGTTTCCTGGAAGTGCCACTTCATCTCGCCCGTCGCGCGGTCCAGCGCCACCAGCGAATTGAGATAGAGGTTGTCGCCGCCTTTCGGAGAGCGCGTGGCCAGCGGATAGGGACCGCCATTGCCGGTGCCGATGATGACCTGGTCGAACACCGGATCGTAAGTGATCGCGTCCCACACCGTGCCGCCGCCGCCAATGTCCCAGCGGCTCTGCGGGTCCCAGGTGGCGAGCGCCTTCTCCAGCGCTGCGTTCTCCTGCGGGCCCAAGGCCGGGTCGCGCGGAATGGTCCAGAAGCGCCATGCTTCCTTGCCCGTCGCTACGTCATAGGCGGTGACATATCCGCGAACGTCGTACTCGGAACCGGCATTGCCGATGATGACGAGGTTGCCCGCAATCTCCGGAGCGCCGGTGCTGGTGTAGCCCCGATTGCGGTCCGTGATCGTGTCCACCTTCCACGCGACCGCGCCGGTCGCGGCATCGAGCGCGTAAAGCCAGCCGTCGAGCGCGCCGACATAGACGCGCCCGTCATGCACCGCCACGCCTCGGTTGGCCTGGTCGCAGCAGGCAACACGGTTGGACTGCATGTCCACCTCGGGCGTGAAGGCCCACAGCTCACGGCCCGTCGCGGCGTCCAGCGCATAGACGCGGCCGAGATTGCCGCTGGTGTACATCACGCCGTCGATCACCACAGGCGTGGCTTCCTGCACCCGCGCGGTGCCGAGGTCGTATTCCCAGGCGAGGCCCAGCCGGTCCACATTGGCGGGCGTAATGTCTGTCAGGCGCGAGAAGTGGCTTTCGGCCCAGTCGCCTCCCGGATTGTCCCAGTTCTCGCCGGCGCCGATCGCCAGCGAAGGAGCGTCGCCCGCGCCATATTGCGCACAACCGGCGGCCAGCAGGATTGCCGCCGCTGCCGCGCCCAGAGCGCCCCACTTCCTCATTGCGGCCACAGGTGCTGATACTGCTCGAGCACCGAGCGCAAGGTGCGCGGCGGCCTGCCGGTGATGCGCTCCACATCGTCGGAAACGACATCCATGAAGCCTTCGCGGATCGACTGGCCGAAGGTGACCATGCCCTCGCTTGCCCACGGGATGGGCCCGTCCGGGATCACGTCCGAAGCCTTGCGCGCCACGCCGAGGGAGTCGAAATAGGCGTACATCCCCTCGTCATCGACGTCCTCGATCACGATCGGCTTGCCGGCCATCTCGGACACCAGCGCCATCGCATCGGGCAGCGCCCAAAGCTCCGGCCCGGTGACGTTATAGGCCTTGTTCTCATGCCCATCCTGCGTCAGCACGCCGACGGCGGTGGCGACGCAATCGTCACGGCTGACGATCGGCACACGGCCACGCCCCGCGTTCTCCGGCTTGTGGCCGGCCGCCAGCGCGGGGATCGCCATCGCCGTCGCCACCGCCTCGGCATAGAGGCTGTTGCGCAGGTGCGTGTACGCCGCGCCCGATGCTTCGATCATCTGCTCGGTCGCAAGGTGGTCGAACTGCTCCACCGAAGGATTGCTCGGCGCGCCGCTTCCCAGGATCGAGGTATAGACGACGTGCTTCACCCCACGCGCCACCGCCGCCTCCACAGCGGCGCTGTGCTGCTCGACCCGGCTGCCGACCCGCGTGGTGGAGATCAGCAGCATCCGCTCCCCGCCCTCCATCGCTGCGGACAGGCTGGCGGGATCATCGAAATCGGCGAAGCGCACATTGGCCCCCCGCTCCGCCAGATCGGCAAGCGTGCCGGGCGTGCGCGAGAGGAACACGAGGTCCTCCGGCGCGCACCTGTCCAGCAGCAATTCCGCGGCCGCGCGGCCGAAAGCGCCCGAAGCGCCGGTGACGATGATGGTACCCATTTCCTCTCCCCGGCAGAATCCGCCGTCTTGTGCGGTAATCATAACGAGTGTTACGATCAGCGCACAAGAGGGGGAGGACGCCAAATGCCGACATTGTCCATCGAGGACCGACTGGGCCTGCAGGATCTGATCGCCGCCTATAGCTGGGCGCTGGATACGGGTGACGCCGATGCGCTGGTCCAGTGCTTCACGCCCGACTGCCTGATGAGCGAGGAGGTATTCGAGGATCCGGACATCTGGGAAGGGCACGAAGGCATTCGCGGCCTGATGGCGCATTACGCCAACGCGCCCGGCTTTCCGGGCCGCCAACACCATGTGACGCAGGTGCAGTACATGCCGCAGGAGGACGGCAGCGTGAAGATGCGCAGCTTCGCCTTCGTCACCGAATGCGAGGGAGAGCCTCCCTACCTGCTGCGCTTCGCCGGCTGGTATGATGACCACGCGGTCAAGGAGGCGGACGGCCAGTGGCGCTTCCGCCGCCGCATCGTCCGCCTGTGGGATGGCGAGGTCTTGTCCAAGTTCCCCGGCCGTGGCCAGTGGGTGCCGAGGAAGCGGCCGGAGAGCCTCATCATCCGGCGTTGAAGCCTTCCCGGCTCGACACGTTTTCGCTTCGAGACACGCTCCTCCCGTGGCATGATGCAGCCGCAGAACACGCGGTCGCAGTCAGTCCCCGGGAGGAGCCGACCGTGTCCCAATTCGTGCCGACAAATCGCCCGCGCATGAGCTTCAGCGAACTCGCCCCCAGGATCGAGGCGGCCGGGCTGCCGATTGCGGACAACCCGCTCATCGTCGTGGGGGTGCGCGGCTATTACAAGAACAGCATGGGCCTGCCCGGGCAGAACGATTCCGGCATCTATGACGATGCCATCTTCCTGATCACGGACACGCACTTCAGCTCGTACAATGCGAATACGGAGCCTTCCACCCGCAAGGTCGGGCATGGCTTCGCCGAAAGCACCCGAGGGCGGGCACGGCTGAAGACGGGCGTATGGAAATGCTACCGCTTCGCCGTCCACGGATCGAAGAGGGCGCCGCACGAGGCGCTGTGCCAACGGGCTGGCGATGTCGAGGTCATGCGCGACGGCAATCCCGACTATGCTCACCGCGGCGCCTTCGGGATCAACATCCACAAGGGCGGCTGGAAGACCACGTCAAGCGAGGGCTGCCAGACGATCTACCCGCAGCAATGGAGCGCCTTCATCACCTCCGCGCACGACCAGGCGCAGCGCCTGTTCGGCAGCAAGTGGCGCACCACCACGATCCCTTACGTCCTGTTGCAGAACGATTGGGACTAGGCCCTAGCGCCTCGCGAGCACCCAGCCGAGCACCAGGCCGGTGTCGGCCCGTTCCGAGGCTGTCGCGCCTGCTGCTCGCGCCATCACCTCGCCGGGCCGCGCAGCATAGGCGGCCAGCGCCTCCACCCAGGCTTCGCCGGCTGCGTCGGTGAGGCGCCCCAGCGCCTGCCAGCCGGGAAAGCACTGCGCGCCCTCGCAACGCTTCGCCCTGTCGGACACCAGCGCCACACGCGCATAGCCCGCCTCCTGCGCCGCATCCTCGATCAACAGCGCATCGGCATGGCGGCTGACACCGGCGACGAGAGCGGGCCGCTGCTCCAGCACCGATCGAGCGAAACGGATACGATCGCCCTCGATCGCCTGCGCCAGCGCGCCCTGCGCCTCGCCCGCGGCGGCAAACCGGCGGCCGGCAGCGAGCGCGGGGTCATAGAGCAGCACGCTCGCCTCTCCATGTCGCCAACGCCAGCTGGCGAGGCCGGCGACGGTCGGCACCGCGAGAGCGCCCGCCATCACGGCGCGACGAGACGCGCGGATCATCGCGGCACCTCGCCCGGCTTGGGCAGCGCATGTGGATGAGGCCCTGCCGAGAGATAATCGGCGATCGCCTGCAACTGCGCATCGCTCACCTCGCCGCGCGGGATCGCGGGCATGTTGCCGATGCCCCTTCGCGCCGCCTGCACGACATATTGCGCCGGCAGGTTGTCGCGCGCCTCCAGCAGCGGCTCGTCCATGCGCCGCCCGAGCAGGCCGGTGCCCATCCCGTTCGGCCCGTGGCACATGATGCAATGCTCGACATAGAGCGCCTCGCCACCCGTTGCGTTCGGGCGCTGCGCCATCGTGATCGGCTGCGGCATGGGAGGCGGCCCGGCCTGTACGGCCGCAGCGGCGGTCGTCTCGTCATCCACCCCCGCGCCGCTCTGCGCCACGGCCACACCGAACAGCCCCGCCACCAGCAGCGCGCCCGCCGCGCCGATCAGTGCCCCGCTCCTCATGCCGGCTGTCCTCCGTTGGTGGCGCTGGGCCAGATGCCGCTCTTGCCCGGCGCGAGGATGCCGTTCGGGTCCAGCGCGTCCTTCACCGTGCGGTTGAGGTTCCACAGCGAGCCGCCGTTCCAGTCATAGGTCTCGCGCACAAGGTCCATGTAATCGAGGTGGGTGCGATACTCGCCATATCCGTTCGCCTTCGCATCGGCGACCAGCGTGCGGAAGAAGGGGTCGATCTTCGCCATCATCTCGGGCGAGTCCTTGTCGAAGATCATCGCGTTTACGTTCAGCAGGTGCCGCTCCCCGAAGGCGAAACTGCCCTGATAATCCATCCCGTATTCCTGGTAGCGGGCATAGGCGCGGCGGAACTGCTCCAGCGCCTTGGTGCCATCCTGTGGCAGGACGGGGGAGAAGCCGATATGCCCCCCCCTGCCGCCATACCAGTTCACGTTCTGCATCGGGAAGGTCATCGGCGTGCCGGTCCAGCCGGTATATTCGAGCGGCTGCCCCTTCACCCAGCTCGTCGGCTTGATGAGCATCGGGTTGATCGCATTGATCGCCTGCTCCAGCACCTTGTAGGCGGCCTTGTTGATCTCCTCCCGCCCGTAAAGGCGGAGCGAGACGCCCCACCAGCCGATGTTGAAGCGCTTGCGGATCGCGTCGATCACCGCATCGCTCAGCGCGCCCGGCTCCTCGGTCCATTCCTGCCGCGTGGTCATCACCGCGGCGGCCCGCAGCCAGTTGCCGATGGACGGGCTCTGCTGGAGGACGCCTTCGCGCCGCAGCGGCCCGATCGTATCGATCATCGCCTTCAGGTCTTCCGGCCGGTCGAACTCGACATCCATGCCCATCAGGCTCTCGGGCTCCGGCATCAGCCACAGGCCCATCTTGGTGACCACGCCGAAATTGGACTGGCAGAACATCTGGTCCCACGCGGGGCCATAGCCGTACGGGTAGAGCGTCCAGGCGTCGGAGCCGGGGAAGGCGCCCATGCCGGTGCGCACCACCTCGCTATTGGGCAGCACCACCTCCAGCCCGCAGATGCGCTTGGTGTGCTCCCCGTAGGGCGTGTAGCCGAGGCCCCGGTCCAGCGCGTTGCCCATCACGCTGCCCCATGAGTTGCCCGGCGTGCTGATCCAATAGGGCAGCTTGTTGGCCTGAATGTAATCGTACAGGTCGTAGAAGCTGACGCCGGGCTCGACGATGACGGTGCCGTTCGCCTCGTCCACCTCGATCTTCTTCATGCGCGACAGATCCATGACGACGCTGCCCGCAAGATGCGGCGCGCTACCGCCATAGCCGAGGTTCTTGCCCCGGCTGATCGGCCAGAGCGGCACCTTGTACTGGTTCGCGATCTTCAGCGCGGCCTGGATCTCTTCCACGCTGGTCGGCGCGATGGCCCCGCCCGGGTGATGGGTGGCATCGTCGATCGCGAACTTGTCCTGATAGGTCTGCTGGTCGAGCCGCGTGAAGAACACCTTGTCCGCGCCCAGCGCACTTTCGAAGGCGCGTTGGGCCTGGCTCAGGCGGTCGGGGCTGATCGTTGGGGTAGCTGCCTGGGTCATGTTCTACTCGGTGGACCAGCGCGTGCGCGCCGGAGGTCTGGTGGCGGCGTCGAGGCGGATCACCTCGCCGTTGAGAAGCGGGGTGCGCAGGATGAACTCGACCACGGCGGCGAACTCTTCCGCCCGCCCGGCGCGTTTGGGAAACTCGCTGTCCTTCAGCAGCTCCTGCACGAAGCTGTCCGGAAGGCCCGCCACCATCGGCGTCGCCATGAAGCCCGGCGCGATGCCGGCGACGCGGATCGCGTGACGCGAAAGGTCGCGCGCCCAGACCAGCACCAGCCCGGCCAGCCCGGCCTTGGCGGCGGTGTAGGCGCCCATCCCCTCCTGCCCTTCGAAGCTGGCGATAGAGCAGGCGTTGACGATCACCCCTCGCTCCCCGTCCTCGCCGACGGGCTCGTTGCCGATCATCCGATGCGCCACTGCGGCGGTGACGTTAGCCGCACCGATCAGGTTCACCTCCACCACGCGGCGGAATGCGACCAGATCGCCCGGACCGTCCGCGCTGGCGATCGGGCCGATGCCGCCGATGCCGGCGCTGTTGACGAGGATGTGGATCGGCCCGTCAATGGAGGCGACCGCCTCCGCCACGCCCTCCGCATTGCTCACGTCGCAAGCGGTGAACTCCACCCCCTCGGGCGGAGTGCCGCCGATATCGAGCGAGATGACACGAGCCCCAGCAGCCGCCAGCGACTGCGCGGTCGCGGCACCGAGCCCTGAATTGCCGCCGGTGATGACCGCGGTCCTGCCTGCCGGATCCATTCTCTCTCCCGCGCGCCATCAGGGAAACCGCAGCGCGACTTTAACGCCCGTTACTTTTGAGCTACGACCATCGCAAGTCAACAGACCCCTGATCATGCAGGGGCATTTCAGGAGAGGGGCTTTGGCGACACGCGAGGAGCTCTACGCCGCGCTCGACGAGTACAAGGCGGCGCTGGCCGCACGTGATCCGTCCCAGCTGAACTGGGCGGAGACGCATTTCATCACCGAGAACAATGTCGCGCTCACGGCGGGCGACGGGGTGTGGAACACGATCACCGCGCTTGGCCCCTACGATCTGCGCTTCGCCGATGTGGCGCATGGGCAGGTCGCGCTGTTCACCTGCGTCGAGGAGACCGACGCTGTCTCCCCCATGGCGGTCCGCCTGAAGGTGACCAATGGCCAGATCGCCGAGGTGGAAACGGTTGTCGCCCGCAACAAGGACGAAGGCTTCCCCTTCCTCGGCCAGAGCTTCGAGACCAAGCCGGAGATGGAGGCGCTGGTGCCGGAGAGGGAGCGCTGCACCCGGGATGAGCTGCTCCGCCTCGCCAACGGCTATTTCGAGACTATCGAACGCAATGATGGAACGCTTGCAACCCGCTTTCATCCCGATTGCAACCGGGTCGAAAACGGGGTGCAAACGACCAATAACGAGGCGTTCCCGCTGCCCATCGCCCGCTTGGGCTGTGAAGAGCAGTTTCGTTTGGGATGGTATCGTTATGACGATGAACTAAGGGCCCGCCGCTTCCCGCTGGTGGATGTGGAGCGCGGCATCGTGCTGGCCTACGGCTTCATCGACCATTCGGGCCGCCTCGGCGAGTATGAGCTGACGGACGGAACCAAGGCGTCCAGCCCCGTCAGGCGGCCGCACAGCTATTATCTGGCGGAAGCCTTCAAGATCCGCAGCCACGCAATTGCGCAGGTGGAGGCGGTGTTCCATACCGTGCCCTATCGCATGCCGTCCCCTTGGGACGCGCATCGATGAGCGCCAACTCGCACGCTGAGATCGCCTTGAATCCGGCAATCGCGGAAGCGCCGCCGCAGGGCGCTTCGCTGAGCAATGCGAGGCGCGTCCTCTCGCTGGTGCTGCTGGCGGGGGTGTTCATCATGGACGGCTATGACCTCAACGCGATGGCGCTGGCGGTGCCCCACCTCGCCGGACCGATGGGCGTGGAGCCTGCCGCGTTCGGCCTCGTGTTTTCCGCCGCCCTCATCGGGCTGGGTGCGGGCGCGGCGTTGCTCGCCCCGCTGGGGGATCGTTTCGGAAGGCGTGAGCTGATCGTCAGCGGCTGCTTCGTGGCCGCGCTGGCGACGGCGGCGACCGCCTTCTCCAGCAGCATCACCGCCTTCCTGTTCTGGCGCTTTGTCACCGGCGCGGCGCTGGGGGCCTGCCTGCCGAACTGCACCGCCCTCTCCTCCGAACTGGCGCCGCCCCGCCTGCGGGCGACGGTGATGGCAATCGTCTCCGCGGGCATCGTGCTCGGCGCGATGGGCGCGGGACTGACAGCGCCGGAGGTCGTTGCGGCCGGGGGCTGGCAGGCGCTGTTCTTCATCCCCGCCGCCTTCGCCGCCCTGCTGGGCCTCGCGCTCTGGTTCGTGCTGCCGAAAGGCTCGACCCGTCCGCCGGCGCCGGCCAATGCGTCCCGCATTCCGCAGCTGATGCTGTTCAGCGCGCCGTGGCTGTTCCCCTTCGTCATCTTCGCCACGGCCTTGGCGCTGAACGCCGCCAACATCTACCTGCTCACGTCCTGGGCGCCGACGGTGCTGCCGCAAGCGGGGTTCACGGTGGATCAGGCGGCGCGCGTCACCGGGTTGATGCAGGGTGCGGGGCTGGTGCTGGGGCTGGGGACGAGCGTGCTGATCGACCGCTGGCGGCCGGGCCCCACGCTGGTGGGCGGCTTCGCGCTGATGAGCGCCTGCTTCATTGCGATCCTGCTGACCGCGCCGGACCCAACCCGCTGGACTCTCCTGCTGCTGGTCGGCGCGGGCGGAGCATCGGGGTGCGCGATGGCCCTTCCGGCCCTCGCCGCCTACCTCTTCCCCGCGCATGTGCTGTCCAGCGCGATGGGCATGGGCGTCTTCGTCGCACGCATTGGCGCCATCGCGGGCCCGCTGATCGGGCAGGCGATGCTCTCGGCCGGGGCCTCTCCGCAGGCCATCCTCGGGGCGGCAGCCGTGCCTGCCGCGCTTGCGGCGCTGGTCTGCCTCGGCGTCGGCGCGGCGCTCAAGGTGCGGGTGCGGGTGGAGGCGGCGGGATAGAGCCACGCGGCGGCTCGCCCGGCACTGTACGTTTTTAATCGAGTGTTCATCCCCTTCCGGTCGCCCGGGCCGCGATTGTGATTTAGCCTCCCGGCAGACAGAGGAACGGGAGGGAAGGATGACAGGCAGGACGACACGCCGCATCGCCGGCAGGCTGAGCGCACTGGGCGCGCTCCTCGGCAGCTTCGCGCTCACCTCGCCACCCGCGCAGGCGCAAAACCTCACGCCGGAAGTGCTGGTGGAGCGGGCCGAGATCCTCGATCAGATCACCCGCTTCTACTACAACATCCTCAACCCCGATCCGAACAGCTTCCGCGAGTTCTTCACGGAGGATGGCGAGCTGCGGCTCGGCCCCACGCGCGTGCACCGGGGCGCGGACATCGCCAGCGCCTATGTCCGCGCGCCCGACAATTTCAACGCCAACGCTGCCTCCTTCAACATCCTGATCGGCAACCCGCTGATCAATGTGAACGGCAACACCGCCACCTCCAAAGTCACCTTCACGGAGGTGCTGCTGGAGAAGGAAGGCGGGCTGCCACGCATCGTCGTCTCGGCGCGCGAATACGCGACCTGGGAGAAGGTGGGCGGCAAGTGGCTCTACAAGCGGCGCCACATCTATGCCGGCACCACGCCTCCGGACTGGTGGCAGGAGTGCTGCGAATGATCGCGAGGCCAAAGGCCCGCTGACAGAAGGGAGAGAGTCTGATGAAGGTCCGCTCCAAATATCTTAGCCTGTCCGCCGCCACGCTGCTCGCGTGCAGCGGCTTTGCCACAGCGCCCCTGCTCGCCAATGCGGAAGACCGCGCGGCGATCGAAGACTTGCACGGCCGCTACCTCTTCGCGTTCGACTGGCAGGATGCGGAGACCTACGCCGCCACCTTCGCGCCGGACGGCATCCTCGATTACGGCGCAGGCGAGATCAGGGGGCGCGAGGCGATCGCCGCCTTTATCCGCGAAGGCCGCCAGCGTACGGAGCAGGCCCGCGCCAACACGCCCGAAGGCCAGCGGCCGCCGGGTGGGCGCCACATCATCAGCAACATCGTCGTGGATGTGAACGGCGACCGCGCGCGGGGCCTTGCCTACTGGACGCACATGACGAGCGGCCCGGACGGACGCGGCACGGTCGACTTCTGGGGGCATTACGAGGACGATCTGGTGAAGGTGAACGGCGAGTGGCTCTACGCCCGCCGCCGCATCTACAACCAGGCGATCCCGGAATGGTCGGCGCAGGATGCCAACCGGTGCTCAACCCCAGCCCGCCGCCGCGCCAGCGCGCACCTGCCGCGCCGTAGAAGCGATCCGCCGACGAGCGCTAAGGCCTGAAGTCCAGCCCGCCTACCCGCTCGGCGAACCGCCAGCCTTCAGGCGTGCGCACCAGCTTGTCCGTGAAGGTGCCGACCAGCGGGCTCTTCGGGTCCATGGTCGGGAGGCCGCCATCCTCCGGCACATCGCCCATGTAGAGGACGATGACGCTGAAGGCGCGGGCGTGATCGGCATCCTCCACATCGACCACAATGTTGGCCATGACGTGGCGCTGCGCGCGAGGTGGCCGGGCGGTGAAGTTGGCGAGGATGGCGGCACGCCCCTCCACGAACTCGCCGGGGCGGCTGGGCCGGGCGAAGCGCGCATCTTCGGTGTAGAGCGCCGCGACGGCCTCCCAATCCTGCGCGTCGTTGAGGTTGACGTAGCGCTTGATCAGCTTCTCGCAATCGAGCTCGATCGCGCGGCGTTCCTCTTCCGTCATCGCGGTGGTCATTCGGAATCCCTCTGTTGTTCTGCAGCCGCCCCCTTTGCAGGTTTGGTCCGTTCGAGGAACAGGGAGCGGCCCGCCTCGTCCGTCGCCTCCAGCGTGACGATCAGCCGGTCCACCATCGCCGCGAACCGGGCCATCTCCTCCTCGCTCAGGCCGGAGAACAAGAAGGCGGCCACCCGCTCCCCCTCAGGCCGCAGGGTGCGATAGAGCGCCTCCCCCTCCGGGGTCAGGCTCAGCCATTTGCGGCGGCGATTGGCTGGATCGGGCGACACGGCGATGCGGCCGTTCTTCTCCAGCGTCGCCACCGCGCGGCTGACGCTCATCGCGTTTACGCCGGTCATCTGCGCCAGCTCATGGCTCGCGGTGCGGCCCAGCATGCCGATCGTCATCAGCATGCGGAACTCGTTGAGGCTGATGCGGTGCGGCCCGGCAAGGTGCGTAGAGAACGGCGCGATCAGCCGATTGGTCAGCTTGAGCAGCTGGTGCAGCGTCGCCACCCTGTCGCCACTGGCCGGCTCTGCCGGTTGCGCGGCCCTCTTTCGCACACCGCTCGCCTTCGCCGCTGCCTCGCCCATCCGCTCTGTCATCATTGTTGACCCACCGCTTCCTTGACGGCGGTCAAACCCTCGCCTTCCTTTCGATTATAACAGGCGTTAGCATTTCGCCACGAAGAATCACCCCGGGAGAGAGTACAGAGCGATGAACGCCTTTCCGCAGAGCGTCCACTTCACAGGGACCAACACCCCCCGCCGTATCGAGCTGTCGGTCCAGAACCTTGCCGTCGAGGGTGAGATCCCGGCCGAGATCGACGGCGCCTTCTTCCGCGCGGTGCCGGATAACGCCCATGCGCCGATGTTCGAGGATGACATCGCCCTCAACGCCGACGGCATGATCGCCAGGTTCACGATCGAGAACGGCCACGTCGACTACGCGATCAAATATGTGGAGACGGAGCGCTACCTGGCCGAGAAGAAGGCCCGCCGCGCGCTGTTCGGCCGCTATCGCAACCCGTTCACGGACGACCCAAGCGTTCAGGGCGTGGACCGCACCGTCGCCAACACCACCCCCGTCTGGCACGCCGGCCGCCTGTTCATGACCAAGGAAGACGGACGCGCCTACGAGATCGACCCGGAGACTTTGCAGACCATCGGCAAGTGGGATTTCTACGGCGCGTTGCGCTCTGAAACCTTCACCGCCCACCCGCGCGTGGACCCGGTGACGGGCGAGCTGTTCTTCTTCGGCTATGAGGCGGGCGGGCTGTGCAGCCTGGACGTGGCCTATGGCGTCGTGGACAAGGACGGCAATCTGATCAGCGAAGAGTGGTTTCAGCAGCCCTATTGCTCCACCATCCACGACTTCGTCATCACCGAGAAATACGCGATCTTCCCCATCTTCCCGACGCTGGCGGACCTTGACCGGCTGAAGGCGGGCGGCGCGCACTGGGCGCACGATCAGACGCTGGAGAGCTGGCTCGGCATCATGCCCCGCTATGGCAAGGCGGAGGAGATGAAGTGGATCAAGGGGCCGGTCGGCGTCTCCGTGTTCCACGAGGTGAACGCCTATGACGATGGCGACCTCGTCCACATCGACCTGTGCCTGACGGAGACCAACGCCTTCTCCTTCATGCGGGAGGCCGGCGGCATCAACAAGGCGCAGCAGGACATCCAGGGCGCGATGACCCGCTGGACCATCGACATGAGCAAGGCGGACCCGCAGATCGAGGAGCGGCCCCTCGGCCCTCCAGGCGATCTGCCGCGCCTCGCCGATGTCGATCAGGGCCGCCCGTACAACCGCGCCTGGTACCTCAGCATGAACCCGCAAGGCGGGCCCCCGCTGCCGGGCGGCCCCGTCGGGATCAATTTCAACGCGCTGATGCGGATCGAGCCCGGCAATGGCCGCCTCACCGTGATGGGCGTGCCCCCCTTCGCCGGGATCAGCGAGCCTGCGCACGTCCCCTCGAAGGACCCGAACCATGGCGGCTGGCTGCTCACCGTGGTGGATATCGCCAGCGACCCGTCCCGACCCCACGATTACCAATCGGAACTGTGGGTGATCGAGGCGGACGAGATCGAAAAAGGCCCCATCGCCAAGGTCAAGACCGGCCTCTCCCTGCGCAGCCAGGTCCACGGCAGCTGGGTGAGCCGGGAAAAGCTGGAGGCGGCGAAGGCCCGCGGCTGAGGGCCTGGGCGCCCCCTCCCCGGCGGACGGGGGCGCCCGCTCAGGCAAGCCATTGCACATCAGCGAACTTGAACCCGCGCCCGGCCTCCCCTATCTCCGCAGATAGCGGGCCGGGCCCCTCTGGCGCAGCGCTTCCAGGCGCAGCGTGATGTCGGACCGCATCGGGTGACACCGGTGCAGGTTCTTTTGCGGCTTCTCCTCAGTGTCATCCGATCGAGCACAACGCCCGAAGAGGATGGCATTTGATGAAACCTTTCACTTTCTCACTCATGCTGCTGCTGCAGCGCGTCGACGAGGCCCTGAGGCTGGAGCGGCAGAAGAACGCGCGCGACCCGCTGGTCGTGGCGCGGCTCCGGCGCGGCCGGAGGCTCGTGGGCCAGCGGCTGAAACGCTCGCTCCTCAACCCTGCCATGGCCGGGGGGTGAGCCGATGGAATTCCTGACACTTCTCTGGCTCGGCAAGCCGCTCTGGATGTGGCTCGCCTTCCTCGGCCTCGTGATTGCGCTGCTGACGCTGGATCTTGGCGTGCTCCACCGGAAGGCGCGGGAGATCGGCGTTCGCGAAAGCCTCGCGATGTCGGCCTTCTACATCGCGCTGGGCCTCGGCTTCGGCGGCTGGGTCTGGTGGTACATGGGCGCCACCGCCGGCATGAACTACATCACCGGCTTCGTGATCGAGAAGAGCCTGGCGATCGACAACGTCTTCGTCATCGCGATGATCTTCTCCTACTTCGGCATTCCACGCTTGTACCAGCACAGGGTGCTGTTGTGGGGCATTCTCGGCGTGATTGTGCTCCGCGCGATCATGATCGGCTTCGGCGCAGCCGCCGTGCAGCAATGGAGCTGGGTGCTCTATCTCTTCGCCGGGTTCCTGATCCTGACCGGCATCAAGATGTGGTTCACTGCGGAAAAACCGTATGACGTCGGCGCTTCCCCGATCCTTCGCTGGGTGCGCGCCAACTTCCGGGTCACGGACAGCCTGCACGCCCAGCGCTTCTGGGTCCGTCTGCCGGACCCGAAGACGGGCAAGCTCGCCTGGTTCATGACGCCCCTGTTCCTGACGCTGCTGATGGTGGAATTCGCGGACGTGATCTTCGCGGTGGACTCGGTGCCGGCGATCTTCGCCATCACCACCGATCCGTTCATCGTCTACACCTCCAACATCTTCGCCATCCTCGGCCTGCGCGCGCTCTATTTCGCGCTGGCTGCGATGGTGGAGCGGTTCCACTACCTCAAATACGCGCTGGCCATGCTGCTCGTGTTCATCGGCTCGAAGATCTTCGTGGCCGACGCGCTGGGGCTGGCGAAGATTCCACCGCCGGTCTCGCTCGGCGTGACCTTTGTCATTCTGGCGGGGGGCATCGGGTGGTCGCTCTGGAAAACGCGCGGCCAGGGTGCGCCTGCTCTGGCGGAATAAGCATGAGCCCATGCAAACTGGATGGCGGCCTCGGCCGTCATCCAGACGGCTCCATCCGGGCAAGCCGGAGAGCCTCGCTGGCCTTCCCTACCCTTTCGGCGGCGGCCAGAATGGTCCACGGCTCTTTGAAATGGTGGGTTTGAAACGGCTGGATGGCTGCGCCGCACAGGCCGAGTGACAGTGTACAGTGTCAAGCGACAGCTTTGCCACAATATCACGCCTTTTCCGAATGATAGCTGGACGCGCCGCGCTTGACAGGGTGTCAACTTTGTCAACTTAGCCGCCCTCTTCCGCCCCGGTTGCAAGCCGCTTGCGTCCAACTTTCCCTCAGGCATACTTGCTGAAAAATAGGGGAGAGTGCCGATGCGCCTGCGCCTGTTCGCGGCAGCCTTGTTGGTGGCTGCCGTGCCCGCCATTCCCGCCCCGGCTCAGGAGCAGGCCCCGCCCGGCTGGCAGGTGCCGCGCACCGCGTGGGGAGACCCGGACCTCTCCGGCATGTGGCCGCTCGATTATCTCGCCGCCACGCCCCGTGTTCGGCCCGAACATTTCGGCACCCGCGCCACCCTCACCGATGAGGAATATGAGGCGGCGGTGAAGGTCGCCCGGCAGCAGATGGAGCTGGGCGACAAGCAGGACAAAGTGGGCATCCTCGGCATGGGACACTGGGCGGAACGGGGCCTGCCGCTGCGCCAGGCCTCGCTGATCGTGGAGCCCGCCAATGGCCGCTACCCTGCGCTGACCGAGGAGGGGAAACGGCTCGCGGCGGCAGAGAAGACCAGCTGGAACAACGATACGTTCGACTGGATGGACGATTTCGGCATTTTCGACCGCTGCATCACTCGAGGCATGCCCTCCTCGATGCTCCCCGGCGCCTACAATCACGGCATCGAGGTGCGGCAGGCCCCCGGGCTCGTCGCGATCCGGCTGGAGATGATCCATGAGACGCGCATGGTCTATCTGGACGGCCGCCCCACCCCTCCGCCTGAAGTGACCGACCATCTCGGCTTCTCTCGCGGCCACTGGGAGGGGGATACGCTGGTGATCGAGACGACCAACTTCACCCCAGGCGTCTCCACCGGCCCCGCACCCAATAGCGCCGAGATGAGCATGACGGAGCGCCTCACGCCGACCGGACCGAACACGATCCGATACGAGGCATGGATCAGGGATCCCGTCGTGCTGACGGAGCCCTACAAGCTCGATTTTCCCTGGCAGCGGGACGATGGCTACCAGTTCTTCGAATATGCCTGCCACGAGGGCAATTATTCGATCCGCGACTACATCAACGCCACCGGCTCCCGCTTCGCCGCACGCAGAGCGGCTGCGATAGCGGCGGCACCTGCCGAATGAGGGGGCAGTACGGGAGCGGCTGGTTCCGTTATCTCTATCATGGCAGCCGCATCATCTTCGGCGGCTGGTGGCTCTTTTCCGGCCTGATGCATTTCCTGTGGCCGCAGCTTCAGCCTCTGGGGGATGAGCCGGCCGCGATCGCCTTCACGCTCGCGCTGATGGACAGCGGCTTGTTCGACTGGATCAAGGTGATCGAGGTGGTGCTGGGCGTCACCATGCTGCTCAATCGGGCGATGCCGCTCACGATCGTGGCGCTCGTGCCGCTGAACGTGGTGATCGTCTATTGGAACCTGGTGCTCGATACCGGCTGGACCGAGTGGATCTTCGGGGCGCTGAGCATCCTGTTCAACGCCATCATCGCCTGGCCGTGGCGGGGCTACTTCTGGCCCCTGCTCACCTGGCGAGGCGCGGCGGATTACTCGCTGGAGCCGCGCCTTTCCGCCGAAGCGCCGCTCGCTGCCGAGCAAGCGGCATGAGGAGTTCGGGGGCGGCGCGATACCGCCCCTTCTCCCGCCGGATCAGACCGCCGTGGTCGTGGTGGTCGTCGCGTGAGCGCCAAGAGCCTCAGCCTCAGCCGTCGGTGGCTTCTTGCCCAGCGCGTTGGCGACATATTCGGAGACGATGCCGAACAGCGCACCGATGATCACCGACAGGACGACGGGGATAAAGGCCTCGGTCGGCGCGCGATCCTGAAGCAGGATCGGCCCCGCGATGGAGGCGAAGCCGTAAACGCTCGCCGGAATGGTGGAGAGCAGCGACACGGCGCTGGCGAGGCAGATCACCGCCGCACCGATGCCGACTGCGACCGGCGCTGCCATGACGCCCAGGCTGGCGAAGGCGCCACCGGCAAGGATGACGGCAACCATGCCGACGAGCGCGCCGAAGCTCATGCACACGATCGCCGTGGTCATTCCCTTGACCCCGCCGCCCGAATGAAAGTGGCAGCCCCACGCGATGAACGAAATCCACACGAGGCCCGCGAGCGCGGTGGTGGCCAGCGGCCCGACATAGAGCCACGTATCGACGACGGCGAGCACGCCGACCGACAAGGCAAGCGCAAAGAGCATTGGCATGATTGGTTCCTCCCCAAATCTGTTCGTGGGCGGACCGCGTGCCAATTGCCCGCGCCTCCACCGGAGGCAAGGCTATTACGGGCAGGTTCAAGCGTCCAGCCGGGAAGCGACGCAGAGCTGTGTAGAAATGAACCAATGCCGCCTTGCCTACGGAATGGTCGTGTGTGACCTTGGAGCGAATAAAAGGGGAGGGGAAGATGCGTGTATTTTCCATGGCCGGGCTCATCGCCGGCAGCCTGACACTTGCGGCCTGCAACCAGAGCTCTGCGCAGGAGGGTGGCGGTGATGCGCTCACCCGGCTGCAGGACCGGATCGCGATCGAAGA